>Ga0247740_1000647_pt1 | contig 15986 bp, 15 predicted proteins | sample UWRJL148409B2_FD_180942 | JGI IMG/M metagenome (GOLD analysis project Ga0247740, IMG submission 180942) | Plant litter microbial communities from Arlington Agricultural Research Station in Wisconsin, United States - UWRJ-L148-409B-2 | ecosystem: Environmental > Terrestrial > Plant litter >...
TGGAGCGATCTCGAGAGGTCGCCAAGATTGCCAAGATTGCCAAGAGCAGTGCGCGCCGAGGGACAAGGCACCACACCAAGGCACACGCGGAAATTTGGGTTGCGCGCTCCACGGTCAGTGCACACGCGATCTAGGCAAGCGCGTTTTACGGGGTGCATCGACGAGCGCGCGCCCAGAGCGTCCTCGTGATTGAAAAGCGAGGCACCGTGCTGACGGGCCGACCCCTAAAGTTCAGCGAGTTCTTCCGCATTGGCGCTTGAGCGCGTGGCTCGAGCTTTCAACGGCTGGAAGCGCCAGGACCGGTGGCGCTGCGGGTCGGTTCAGGGGTGCCGTGGGTTCCCTGCGCGGACGACTGCCGTCCGCGGAGTTCTCAGGCGAGCCTCGAGCTCGGGACGTAGCGACTGAGAAATCGCTCACGAGCGCGTGGCATCGCGAAACCCAAAACGTCCGCGTGGACTCAGGTGTACTCGGTCGGTTGGGGCGCCCTGGGAGCTTGGCAATCTTGGCGATCTTGGCGACCTCAGGGGAGCCGAAGCTCGTGCAGCAGTGTCGGCGGCGCCGAGCCCGAAGTCAGGCCGTCCGCGACGCCGAAGGCTGGGCCGAGGTGCGTCGTGGTCCGTGACCATCGACAACCTTCGGCCCTCGGCCAATTGGCGCTCAGCTTTTCGGCAGGCTGAGGCGGTCGGTGCCCATGAAGGCGCGCAGGGCTTCGGGTAGGAGCACGCTGCCGTCGGCTTGTTGGTATTGCTCGACGATGGCGACCCAGGTGCGGCCGATCGCGAGGCCTGAGCCGTTGAGCGTGTGGAGCAGCTTGGGTTTGCCTTTGGGCTCGGGGCGATAGCGGATTTTTGCGCGGCGAGCTTGGAAATCACCGAACACGGAGCAGCTCGAGATCTCGCGGTAGGCATTCTGGGAGGGCAGCCAGACTTCGAGGTCGTAGCCTTTGGTGGCGGCGAAGCCGAGATCGCCCGCGCAATGTTCGACCACGCGGTAGTGCAATTTCAGGCGTTTCAGCACTTCTTCGGCGTGGAGCGTGAGTTTCTCGAGCTCGTCGAGCGACTGCTCGGGGGTCGAGAAGCGCACGATTTCGACTTTGTCGAACTGGTGTTGGCGGATGAGTCCGCGCACGTCACGACCGTAGGACCCGGCTTCACTGCGGAAGCAGGGCGTGTACGCGGTGTAGCCGAGGGGCAACTGCGACGCTTCCAGGATCTCGTCCGCGTGTAGATTGGTGACCGGCACTTCCGCGGTCGGGATCAGGTATAGCGCGCTCGGGTCGTTCGGGTCGCTGCGCTTGGTCTTGAACAGATCTTCTTCGAACTTCGGCAGCTGGCTCGTGCCGCGCAGGGCTTCGGCTTTCACCAAGTATGGCGGGTAGACTTCGGTGTAGCCGTGCTCGTTCGTGTGCAGGTCGAGCATGAATGCGGCCAGGGCACGCTCGAGACGCGCGCCTAGCCCCCACAGCACCGAGAAGCGCGCGCCGGACAGCTTGGCGGCGCGTTCGAAGTCCAAAATGCCGAGTTTTTCGCCCAACTCGTAGTGTGGCTTGGGCTCGAAATCGAAGCTCGGTTTTTCGCCCCAGGTGCGCACGACCACGTTTTTGTCTTCGGTCTGTCCGTCGGGGACGGTCTCGTGCGGCACGTTGGGGATGCCGAGCAGGATCTCTTCGATCTGCGCGTCCGCCGCGGCCAGATCGAGCTCGAGGGCTTTGACCGTTTCGGAGAGCGCTTTGAGCTCGTCACGGCGCGCGGCCATGCCCTCTTTGTCGCCGCTCTTGGCGAGCTTGCCCATGGCGTCGCTCGCGGTGTTGCGTTCGGCTTGGAGCAGCTCGGTCTTGCGCGTTAGCTCGCGGCGCGACGTGACCAAACTCACCACGCCGTCGATGGCTTCGGCAAACGCAGACCCGCGGCGGGCGAGCTGAGCGCGGACCTCATCGAAATGTTCAGCGACGTAGCGTGCATCCAACATGGGCTTTTCCTCGGGCTCCTCGAACGGGTCAGGGCCAGCGTTAATAGCCGAATCCGACGCCCACGCCCACGCCCACGCCGAAGGTCGGGCCGTAGGGGGCGTAAGCAGGCGTGTACGCGGGCGCACCGTAAACGTTGCGCAAGGTGATCAGCTGGGTGACGAGCGTGCACGTGCGGCGACTCGGGCCGTCACAGCCCGTCCATTTGCCGAGCGGGCTGCGGTCGCCATTGGGTTGGAAGAAGAGCACACCGCCGTCGGGCTGGAGGCTGAGCCAGGCCTGATCGGCCAGGGGCGGCGTGGCATTGTTCAAGCCGACGTAGCCGAGCGCGCGCTCGTCCGTGCCGACGACATTGCCGTCTGGCAAGAGCACCGCCAGCGCGTCGTAGTCGTCGTCACTCACACGGCCCACGCGATCGATCACGAGGCGCAGCGTACCGCCCTCGAGCACGCGGCCGTTGGCTTGGATCTCGATCGGGTCGTCGTCACCGCGGTCCCAACGCGCGGGCGTGATGACCAACGCGGAGCCGCCTTCGGCCCAACGCGGGGGCGCGCTCGGCGCGCAGCCCAGCAGTGCGGTCGATGATGCAAGCAGTGCGAATCCGAAAGCGGCGCGGTTCACGAGCCGAGGATAGCGCGCTCGCAGCCAGCACGCGAGGCGCCAACTCAACGCCGGGTCGCGCTGACCAGGTATTCGTACAGCTCGCGCTTGCTCGTGCGTTTGCGCAAAGTGGTCACGCGCGCCGCCCGAAAGCCGCAAAGTTCGAAAATCTCGGCGAATATTTGCTCGACCGGCAAGAGCACGTCGAAGAACTTCGAGTTGCCGACCACGTAGTGCACTTGTCCGCCGCGCGCCACGACTTGGGCCAAGCTCTGCACGTGCTCCAGCATATCCACGAAGTATTTGGCGACGTAGCGCGCCAGCACATCGCTGTGGCGCGCGATCCGAGCCGTGATCGCTTCGAGGTCGCGGAGAGGGCTCTTGCGCTGGCTGTGCCAGGCCGCGACGCGACTCGTGGCCGAGCCCCAGGTGCCGCCGATGGCTTGCCAATCGAGCTCGCCCGCGTCGCTCGGCTCCTCGAGGTAGCCGAGCCAGTACATGTAGGGTCGTAGCTCGCGCACGTAGCTCATGCGGTTGGCGTACGGCGGCGAGGTGACGACGGTACCGAATTGGGCTTTTCCCACGTGTTTTGCCACACTGCGCGCGTCCCCTAGGTGCACGCGCCGCGGGCTTCGGGGGAGTGCGATCGCCGCGGCTTTGGCGATGGGCGTGAACGCGTCGCGTAGGGCGACCGACACGCGGCGCGCGTTCGGGCCTTTTTCCGGGTCTTGCGCGAACGACATCGATTGGTGCCCGAAGCTCACGTTGGCGCTCGTGATCAAGCTGCGGCAGAACGCGAGCTTGGCCAGATCTCGCGCGGGCTCTTCGGCATCGCTTTGCTGCAGCACCGCGAACGCGCGGCCCAGCGCGTGCAGCGCCGGCTTGCCCCACCACTTTTCGATTTGATGCAGCGCGGGCAGCCACGGCGCATTACCGCGAGCGAGCGCGGCTTGGCTCATTTCGGTCAGCAAAGCGTCCGCGCGCTTCAGCGAAACCGGGCTGTATTTCGCCGTTTTCGCGCGTGCCAGCCAGACCAGAAACGGATTTACGTCCAGCGTGGCACAGGCGATGCCCAGCTCGGCGCAGGTGAGCAGCGTGGTACCCGTGCCGCAAAAGGGATCGAGCACCGGCAACTCGGGCAGCGTGCGTGACGCGAGTAGCTCGCGCACCAAGTGCACGGAGTAGGCGGGCGTCAGACGCAACCACCCGTAGCGCGTGTCGCGCACGTTCCCGTGAAAGGTGAACTGTGCGCGCGGCGTGCGCGATTCAGGCTTGGATATTTTCGCCGAGGTACGCTTCACGTATCCGAGGATCCGTTCGAAGATCGGCGCAGGCGCCGGACAACACGACCTCACCCGTGACCAACACGTAGGCGCGCTGAGCGACTTGCAATGCCAAGCGGGTATTCTGCTCCACGAGCAAAATCGTGATCCCGGACTTGGCAATTTCTACAATAGATTCGAATATTTGAGTCACGAGCTTGGGCGCTAACCCAAGGCTCGGTTCGTCGAGCAAAATGAGCTGCGGGTCGGCCATCAACGCGCGCGCGATGGCCAGCATTTGCTGTTCGCCGCCCGAGAGCGTGCCTGCGTTTTGCTCGATGCGTTCACCGAGCCGTGGGAACAATTGAACGTTGCGCGCCAAGTTCCTTTCGATCGCGGCGGCGCCGCGATTCAAAAACGCGCCCAGCATCAAGTTCTCGCGCACGCTCAAGTTGCCGAAGATGGCGCGACCCTCGGGCACCAGCGCGGCGCCTAGCTCGACCACACGATGCGTGGCCATGCCCTTCACGTCGCGACCGAGCACGCGCACCGTGCCGCCTGCGTGGGGCACGAGCTGCATGATCGACTTGAGTACGCTGCTCTTGCCGGCCCCATTGGCGCCGATCAAAGTCACGATCTCGCCGCGCGCGACGCTCAGCGAGACGTCTTTACACGCGGCAATCCCGCCGTATTTCACGCTAACAGAAGCGAGCTCGAGCGCGACCGGCGAGCTCACGCCGACGCCTCGGTTTCGGCAGGCTCTTCGCCCAGATAAGCGGCGAGCACCTTCGGGTGAACCTTGATTTCGGCCGGCGTGCCTTGGGCGATGGTCTCGCCGTGGTCGACCACGTGAATCGTCTCACACACGTTCATGACCACGGCCATGTTGTGCTCGACCAAGATCACGGTCAGCCCGAGCTGGTCGCGTAAGAAGCGGATTTGGTCGTTCAGGGTACGCGCTTCTTGGCTGTTCATGCCCGCTGCAGGCTCGTCCAAGAGCAAGAGTTGCGGGGAGAGCATGAGCCCGCGCGCGATCTCCAAGCGACGTTGCGAGCCGTAAGGCAAGCTGCCCGCGACTTCGTCCGCGAGCTCGGCCAAGCCCAACACTTCGAGCAACTCGTGCGCGCGTTTGCGCAGTGCTTGCTCGTCCCGCTCGTAGCCGCGCGTACGCAACATGGCCGCGGGAATGCTGGCCTTGTGCAAGTGATGACCGGCCACCATCACGTTCTCGACCACGGTCATGGTGCGAAAAATGCGAATATTTTGGAAGGTGCGGGCCACACCGCGCTCGGCGATCAACGCCGGCTTGAGCCCGGCGATGTTCTTACCCTGGAACAAAATCTGCCCGTGTTCAGGCGTGTACACGCCCGTGATCACGTTGAAGAGCGTGGTCTTGCCCGCGCCGTTCGGGCCGATCAAGCCGAAGATCGCGCCCTTCTCGACCGCAAACGAGACGCCGCGTACGGCGTGCAAGCCGCCGAAGATTTTGTCGACTGCGCGGAGTTCGAGCAGACTCACGTGCTCTCCGACGGTGCAGGCGGTTTCTCGGCCTTCTTTCGGCGTAGCAGGTGGTGCAACTCGCGCGTACCGAGCAGGCCTTGCGGGCGCACGATCATGATCACGATCAAGAGCAAGGCGTACAGCACGAGCCGGTATTGCTGTAGGTCGCGCATCAGCTCGAGCGACACGGCTACGAAAATACCGCCCAAAATTGCGCCGGAAATCGAGCCTAGGCCGCCGACGATGATCATCACGATCATGTCGATGGACTTCTCGAAGCGAAAATCTTCCGGACGCACGCCCGACTGCATGTGAGCGAACAAGCCGCCCGCGATGCCCGCGCTGGCCGCGCTGATCGCGAACGCGGTCACCTTCAGCCGCGTGCTGGGCGTAGCCATGGCCTCGGCCGCGATCTCGTCCTCGCGGATGGCCGTCAAGGAGCGGCCCGTCTGCGAGAACGTCAGATTGTGGATCAATAGGACGATGACGGTGACCCACGCGAACACCCAAAAGAAATTCGTGTACTCGGGCAACCCCGACGGGCTGTCGCCGAAGTAACCCGTGGCCGAACCCAAGAAGGTCGCGTTGTTGAACAGAATGCGGATGATTTCGCCGAAGCCGAGCGTGACCACGGCCAAGTAATCACCGCGCAAGCGCAGGCTGGGCATGCCCACGATCAGGCCAGATATGCCCGCAAACAGCGCGCCAGCCAGGAGCGCTAGGTTGAAGATGATCGCGTCCGCGAGCGGGCCGGGGCCGAGCGTGCCGTGCACCGGCCCTGCGAGCTGCACGCCGATGAATGCGGCGGCATACGCGCCCACGGCCATGAAGCCCGCGTGACCAATCGAGAATTGCCCGGTCGTGCCGTTGATCAGGTTCAACCCCACCGCGAGGATGACGTTGATGCCCGCGAGCAGGATGATGCGCTGCACGTACTGCGTGAAGCCCGCTTCGACCCCGAACTGTAGCCCGTAGATCACGAGCAAAACGGCGGTGGCGATGACGACGCGAATCAGCGCGCGCATCACACCTTCTCCACGCGTACCACGCCGAGCAGGCCTTCGGGCTTGAGCAGCAAGATCAGGATCAAAATCACGAACGTGATCGCGTCACGATACTCGGGCGAGAGGTAGCCCGCGGTGAGCTGCTCGGCCAGACCGATCAAAAGCCCTCCGATTACCGCGCCGGGAATGCTGCCAATTCCCCCCAAAACCGCGGCTACGAACGCTTTCAAGCCGGTGAGCACGCCCATCAGCGGGTTGATCGTGATCTGGTCCAGCCCGAACAGGATGCCGCCGGCCGCGGCCAAGGCGGACCCAATAGCGAAGGTCGAGCGAATCACGCGGTTGGTGTCGATGCCCATCAACTTCGCGGCGTCGATGTTGAACGACAGGGCGCGCATCGCTCGGCCCGTCCAGGTCTTCTGCACGAACAAGTGCAAGCCGAGCATCAAGCACAGCGCGACGACGAAGATGGTGAGCTTGATGTTGGTCACGATCACGCCGAACAGCTCGAAGCGCACCTCACTCAAGATCGCCGGGTAGCGCTGCGGGTTCGGCGAGAACAAAAGCATGCCCGCGTTCTGTAAGAACAAGCTGACACCGATGGCGGTGATCAGGGGCGTGAGGCGCGGCGCGCTGCGCACGGGGCGATAGGCCAAAAATTCGATCGCCATACCCAGGAGCGCCGCGGCCGCCATCGCCAGCACGAGCACCAGCACCGCCAAATACAGCGGAAATGATTGGTTATTGGCCTCGAACCCCGCGACGCCCAGGGCGCTCGCCGCGTAGAAGCCGGTGTACGCGCCGACCATGAACACCTCGCCGTGGGCGAAGTTGATCAGCTTCAAGATGCCGTACACCATCGTGTACCCGAGGGCGATCAGGGCGTAGATCGACCCTAGGGAGAGGCCGTTGATGATCTGTTGGAGGAGCTGAGTCACGAGCTTGCCGAGCTAGGGCGCGATCGACGTCTCGAACTTCGCTTGGCCGCCTTCGACCTTGAGCACGACCGCGCTCTTCTGCGGATTGCGCTGGGCGTCGATCGTGATCTTACCGGTCACGCCGTCGAAGTCTTTGGTGGCCGCAATCGCGTCGCGAATCGCGCTCGGATCGTTCTTGCCGGCGCGCTTGATCGAGTCGACGAGCACCAGGCCTGCTTCATAGCCCAAGGCACCTAAGCCGGTTGGCGCTTGCCCGTACTTTTTCGTGAAGTTGGCCACGAATGCCTTGGATTTATCGGTCGCCACGTCGGGTGCAAAGTGGTCCGAGAAGTAAGAGCCGTTGATCGCGTCGCCGCCGATTTTGAACAGGTCGGGCGAGTCCCAGCCGTCCCCGCCCAAGAGCGGCACTTTGAGGCCGAGGCGGTCGGCGGTGCGTGCGATCGTACCGACCTCCGAGTAGTAACCGGGGACGAACACCGCTTGCGCGCCCGTGCCGCGGATGGCCGTCACTTGCGCGCTGAAATCCGTATCGCCCTGCGAGTACGACTGTTCGACGACGATCGTGCCGCCGACGGCGGTGAACGACTTTTGAAAGGCATCCGCCAGGCCGATCGAGTAATCGTTCTTCACGTCTTTCAAGATCGCGACCTTGTCGAGCTTGAGGTTGTTGCGCGCGAACAGCGCCATCACCTTGCCCTGGAAGGGGTCGATGAAGCACACGCGGAAGATGTAGTCGCCCACCTCGGTCACCTTGGGGTTCGTCGAGGTCGGTGAAATCATGGGGATTTTGCGGCGTTGTGCCACGCGGCCGCCGGCCAGCGAAAGGCTCGAAGCAACCTCGCCGATGACGGCGGTGACCTTTTCTACGTCGATCAGGCGATTGACCGCGTTGGCCGCTTCCGCGGAGTCCCCTCGGTCATCGAGTGTGATGAGCTTCAGCTTCTTGCCGAGCACGCCGCCAGCGGCGTTGGCTTCTTCGATCGCGAGGCGCACGCCGCGATCGGTGTCTTGCCCGAAGTGCGCCGTGCTGCCGGTCATGGACGCGTAGTGCCCGATCGCGATTTCGGGCGCATCGACGGCGCCGGCGTCCGTCGCGCTTTTTTTGCAGCCGACGGTCGAAGCCAGGGCGACCGCACACAATCCGGAAATCAGAGTTCGGCGCAGGATCCGCATCGCCGGGGACGCTAACACAGGGCTGGTTTCCGGGGATAACCCGGGAGCAGGGGGCTACTTGCAGGCGCGCAAAATTTTCAGCCCGTCGACCTCGACTTCGCACATGCGCTGTGCGGTGCTCTTCGGGGGCGCGGCCATCGGTGCGCCCAAGAGCTTGATGGTGACCTTTTGGTCGCGTTGCGCGAGCACCTTGGCCGTCCCCTTGAGGGCGCCTTTGACGGCTTGAAATTCCAGCGTCTCGGCGGGTGTCGCCAGGACCTCGCAGGGCGTCGCGTCGCACACTTGGAAGCCGTTTTTCAGCAAAATCGCGCCGCTCGGTTCTGTCGATACGTCGAGTCGGATGCCGAGCGTCGGCGTCACCGCCGCCTCGTTCGAAGGCAGCGGCTGGGCGCTCGCTACGGGCGGGACTGTTGCTGTCGGCGCAACCGGCGGCGGCGCGGGCGGAATCGCGGCCAAGGCCGACGGCGTTTCGGGCGTCGGGCTCGTGCCGCCGCCGCGATGGGTCGCGAACCACGCGCCGCCACCACCGAGCGCCGCCACGGCCAGCAGGGCCGCGACCAGGCTGCCCTTGCTTCGGGTCGGGGGCCGCGTGTTGGCCTCGGCTCCGATTAGGGTCTCGGCGCGCGCGGCATCCGTGTCTTTGGCTTGGCCTGGGCCGTGAACCGCCACCCCCGGCGGCGGTGGATTCGTGGACGGGGCGAATTGCTGGTGCGTGGGTGTGCCCGGCGCATGCGGCACGAACGACATCGAATGTTCGCCCGCGGTCGCTACCGAGGGCCGGTAACCGAGCGCCGCGGCGTCGGCGCTCGCGCTGATCGCTTGGGCGAACTCGAGCATCGTTTGATAGCGAACCGTCGGGTCTTTCTCGAGGGCGCGCATGATCACACCCTGCAGCGAGGGGGTGATGCCGAGCTCGGGATAGACCACGTTCATCAACGGCGCGGGATCGCTCAGGTGCTTGGCCAGCACCCCCAGGAACGTCTCCCCGGTGAACGGCACCGCGCCCGTAAACATTTCGTACATGATGATGCCGACTGCGTAGATGTCGGCGCGCAGATCGGCGTGCTTTCCGCTCGCCTGCTCGGGCGCCATGTACTCGGGCGTACCGAAAATCATGCCCGTGCGCGTGAGCCGGCGCTTGGTCTCGACCACCGCGTCGTCTTTGGATCGCAGCTGCGCGATGCCGAAATCGACGATTTTCACGATTTCTTCGCCGTCGGCGGTGCGCTGCAAAAATACGTTCTCCGGCTTCATGTCGCGGTGCACCACGCCGTTGGCGTGCGCGGCGGCCAGCGCGCGGCAGATCTGCATCGCGATGCGAATGCCGGTGGACGCGTCGAGCACTCGGCGGCGCGTGATCTCGTCGGCGAGATCGTTGCCCTCCAGGTACTCCATCGCCAGAAAGAAGCAGCCGTTGTCCAGCTGGCCGAAATCGAACACATCCAGCACATTGGGGTGCTTGATGCGCGAAGCGCTGATCGCTTCCTGCTGAAAGCGAGTGACGATCTCGCCCTTGCTCGCGTACTCGGCGCGCAGCACCTTGAGCGCGACCCGCTTTTGAATCGCGACGTGCTCGGCCAGGTAAACCTGCCCCATCCCGCCCTCGCCCAGCAGCTTCAGCACGCGGTAGCGTCCCGCGGCCAAGGTTCCAATCATGTCGTCGTTGGGTTCGGTCATGGCAGGCAGGCAGGCGGCAAACGCAGCGAACGCAAGCAGAGCCCTGCCCGAAGCCAAGGCCCACGGAGCCTGAAACCATAGCGTTCCTTGTCCGAGGGAGCCACCGTGCTCAGCCGGGTGGTAAGAAATCGCGCCCTTTGATACGCTCGCGAGTCCCAAAATGATCGTGGTGATGGAGCCCGATGCGTCGGACGCGGCGATCGAGAGCGTAATATCTTTTTTAGTTGCGGCCGGCTTCGACGTTCATCGATCGAGTGGCCAGTCGCGCTCGATAATCGGCGTCGTCGGAGACGTGAGCGCGAATGACGTTTCGGTCGTGAGCGAGTTCGAGGGCGTCGCGCAAGTGACGCGCGTGAGCGAGCCATTTCGACTGGCATCACGTCGCTTCAAGCAGCGCTCGACGGTCGTCGAAGGCGCGTGGGGCAGCATCGGTGGCGAGCGCCCGTGGATCGCCATCGAGGCGGTCGGCCCAGTCGGCACGCGCAAGCGCGCACAGGGTGATGAGGACGCGCCGCCGTCTGCGGATTTGCCGTACGCGGTGGCGGCGGGGCGACCCTTCGACGCAGCCGTCACGCGCTCGCATTTGGCCCTCGAAAACGTCGGTTCTTTGGTGTGTTTGTCGATGCATCCGCAGCCGCTACAGCAGGCCTTCCCGGTGCGCTTCGTCGAACGCGCGCCCAGCTGGGGCGCAAACGCGTGGATCGGCGCAGCCGAGCGCGAGCTCGAGCGCGGCTCGGAAAAGGTCGTGTTGCTCGAGGCCGGCGGTGAGTACCCGAACGGCGCGCGCACGCTGGAGATCGCCGCCATTGCGCGCGCCAAGATCCGCACGCACTTGCCGCTCGTGGTCGACGTGGCGAGCATCGCGCAGCGCGCGAAGTACTCGCAAGCCGTGGCCTGCGCGGCGATCGCCGGCGGTGCCGACGGCGTGATCTTGCGCACCTGGGTCGGTCGCGAGGGTGAGGTCCCGCGCGTGCCCGCCACCCTGCGTTGGAAAGAGGCGGTCGAGCTGGCCGAGCGTTTGCGTGAAATTGGCGCCGTCGTGCGCAAATGAAGCGCCTGGCAATCTTCGGCTTCGGTTTGATCGGGGCGTCGATTGCCGCTGCGGTTCGCAAGGCCGCCCCCGAGATTCAGCTTGCCGCCATCGACCTGCCGCGGGCGATCGCGACCCGCGAGGTGCGCGCGCTCACCGACGAGCAGATCGACAGCGGTGATCGAGCGGGTGTTCTGAGCGCGGTGGCGGCCGCGGACCTGTGCATATTGGCCGCGCCCGTGAGCGTGATCCGCAGCGAGCTGCCGGCGCTGCTCGACGTCGCCCAAGTAGTCACGGACTGTGGCTCGACCAAGCGCTCGATCGCGGCGGCGGTTGCGGACTCCTCCCGCGCCCGTCGCTTCGTGCCCGGGCACCCCATGGCGGGCGGCCCCGAGGGCGGCGCAGGGCTCGCCCGAGCGGACCTGTTCGAGGGCCAAACATGGCTAATCTGCCCGGAACATAGCGATCCCGACGCGGTCGCTCGCGTCGAGGCGCTGATCGATCTGGTCGGCGCGCAGTGCGTGCGCTTGAGCTTGGAAGCGCACGATCGCGCGGTCGCGTACACGAGCCACGCCCCGCAATTGGTGGCGAGCGCGCTGAGCGTACTCGCGAGCAGCGCCGACGCGCTGGCCGCGGCGGGGCCGGCGTATCGCGCCACCACGCGCAGCGCGGGCGGCGCAGAGATCATGTGGCGCGATATCTTTGCTGCCAACGCGGACGAGATCAGCGTCGTCCTGGAGCAGCTTGCCAGCGAGCTTCAGCGCGTGGCGCAAGGTCTGCAGGCGTCGCCTCCCGACTCGAGTGCGGCGCTCTCGCTCTTGGCACGAGCGCGCAGCACGCGCGTGAAGTGAGCCTCGCGGGCGGCCAGCGTTGGCGGGAATTTTGCTATGAGTCGCGTATGAGCCGGACTGCGTTCGCTTGGCGATGGTTGTGCTGCGCGGTCGTGGTGGTCGCCTGTGGTGCGAATCCGCAACCGGACCTGCCGGGCGGGTTGGGCTCCGGCGGCTCTTCCCCGTTGCCAGGCAGTGCGGGGGGGCTGAATCCGGGCGCAGGCGCCGCTCCATCGGGCAGTGCGGGGGCGGCCCAGGGTGTCGCGGGGAGCCCGGCGGGGCTGGCGGGGAGCGGGCCTGTATCCAGCGGTGGATCGAGCAATGGCGGGGGCACTGCGAGCGATGGTGGGGGCGGTCCAAGCGAGGCCGGTAAGGGAGGGGCTTCGCAGGGCTCGTCCGGTGCGGCGGGCACATTCGGCAGTGGCGGCTCGGCAGGCGCTCAGGCGGCCGGGGGCGCGTCGGGGAGCAGCGGCTTTGCGGGCGCTGGAGGCAATGCCGGTTCTGCCGGCGGAGCGCCAAACGGTGGCTCGGCGGGGACCTCGGGCAGCGCGGGTTCTGCGGGCTTTTCAGGCAGCGGCGGTTCCGCGGGCAGCCCGGCCAACGGAGGCGCTTCGGGATCCCACGCCGGGAGCAGCACGGGTGGTGGGGGCGCGCCGGCTGCGCAGCCATGAGCGAGCGCTCTGGCCCGGGTGTCGCGCGTTGTGCCAACTTGTGCCAGAGGGCCCGGCCCGCTAGCGACGATTCCGCGCGGCGATCCCTTGGCGTGATGCATGCTAGGACGGGTTGAGGGATGCGCATTCGTTGGCACAAGTGGTGGCTGTCAGCGGTGCTGGTTCCGGGTTGCTTGCTCAATCCCCAGCCGGACACGCCGGGTAACAGCGACTCCGCGGGCAACGAGGGCGGGCGCACCGGCGGCATGGCTGCGTCCGGCGCGGCGGGCGCCACCGCGAATGCCGGCTCGGGCAACGGCGTTTACGCCCCTTCGGGCGGAGCGAGTGCCGCGGCTGGCAGTGCGAACGTAGGTGCTGCGGGCGAGAATGACGAAAGCGGCGCTGCGGGCGACGGCGCGGGCGGCGTGTCAGCTGCTGGAGCCGGCGACGGCGGCGCCTTCGAAGGCGGAGCCGCGGGCGCGGATTAGCTCGCGCCCGGGCCGAGCGAGTAGTGGTCGAGTACGTTCGAAATCAAGTCCGCGAGGATGCCGTCGGCCACGCGCAGACGGCGGCTGAGCTCGCGCGCCAAGTTGAGGACGATCAGCGAATAAGAGCGCAAATCATAACGGTACAGCGCGTCCAAATCCGCGGCCGTGATGCGCAGCAGGCGTGAGGGCGCGAGCGCGCGCACGGTCGCCGAGCGCGGCTGAATGTCGACGATGCTCATCTCGCCGAACCAGTCGCTCGGGCCGAGCAGGGCCACGCGCGATTCGGTCGCGCGCTTGCTCTTTTTCAGCACTTCCATCTCGCCGCGCAGCACGACGTACATCGCGCTCGCGTCGTCTCCCTCGCGGAAGACCACGGTGCCGGCTTCGGGTGTTTCGACGCTGAGCGTGCCCGCCAAATGCGTGAGCACTTCGTCGCTCAGCGCGCCGAATAGGCCGATCGCGCGGAGTTCACTCGGGCTGACACTGCCTTCGGGGGGATTGCTCATGAGCGCTTGGGGCCAGCTTCTATCGCTGATGGGCGGCGCGTCAAACCAGAGCCGCGATGAACCGAGAAAGTCATAGCGTCTTCTTGAAAACCACGCGCGGACGCGCCGGGCCCGCGTAGTCGTCCACGCTGGTCACGCTCCATCCGGTGGCGCGATGAAAGGCAATAGAGCCTTCATTGCCGCTCGTGGTGACGGCTTTGAGCTGCGTGCAGCCGGCCGCGCGCGCGTCGTCTTCGAAGGTTTGATACAGCACTTTGCCTACGCCGCGGCGGCGATAGTCGGGGTGAATGCCAACCAAGTGCACGTAGCCGCACTTCGGCGGACCGGGCGCCACGAAGCCGAGCAGGAAGCCGACCAAGATGCCGTCGTGTTCCACGACCTTGGCCATCGCGCCGAGCTCGTAGAAGAAAATCGGATGCGCGAGCGCGGTCGTTGGCCCGCCCCACCAGCGGTCGATGATTTGAACGATGTGATCGTAGTCTTGCTTACCGAGTGGCCGAGTAATCATGGGCTCATTCTGGCGCTTTGACGGAAATCGGGATGCCGGGCGTTCGACTCAGAATAACACGCATCGGCCCTGATTCTTCCCGTTAATCGGGCGTTGGCCTGGCCGAGCGGCGGCGCCTCGGGTAAACCTTTTCGAGCCATGGCCAAGCGCGAGTTTCGCATTGCCCCTTCGATATTGAGCGCTGACTTCGGACGGCTGGCCGAAGAGGTGAAGGAAGCCGAACTCGCCGGCGCTGATTGGATTCACGTCGACGTGATGGACGGCCGCTTCGTGCCCAGTATTACGCTTGGGCCGCTGATCGTGAAGGCGGTGCGTCGCGCGACCAAAGTGCATGTGGACGTGCACTTGATGATCGTCGAGCCGGAGCGCTACGTGGAGGCCTTTGCGGACGCCGGCGCCGATTCGATCAGCGTGCACGTGGAGGCATGCACGCACCTACAGCGCGTGCTCCATCAGCTGCGCGACTTGAAGGTTCAAGCCGGCGCGGTATTGAATCCGCACACGACCGAGGACTGCCTCAAGTACTTGATGAGCGACGTGGACTTGGTGTTGCTCATGTCGGTAAACCCCGGCTTTGGTGGGCAAAAGTTCTTGTCTCAGGTGCTGCCGAAGATCGCGGCGGTGCGCAAAATGATCGACGACGCGGGCGTGAAGGTCGAGCTCGAGGTCGACGGCGGTATCGCGCCGGACACCGCGGCCAAGGTCGTATCGGCAGGGGCGAGCGTGCTCGTCGCGGGCAATGCGATTTTCGGCCAAGCCGATCGCAAGGCGGCGCTCGAGGCGTTGCGCGCCGCCGCCGAATCATGAGCTTTCGAAGGTGCGTCGCCTCGCTCGCGCTGGGTTCGCTCGCGCTGGGTTGCGCCGGCTCGACGAGTTCGGCGTCAGGGTCGGCGTCGGGCATGCGACCCGCGTCCTCGACGGGCGCCAGCGCGAGGGCGCCGCTGCCGCCAGCGACGGCTCCCAGTGCGGAAAAAGACGATGCCGCTGAACGCACGGTTGCGCGTGCGCTGAAATACATCTCCGCGTTGCGCGAGCTCGAGGCAACCGGACCGGTCAAAGGCCGCATCATCTCGCGCGACGAGATGGTCGCGCGGGTCGAGCACAGTCTCGACACCGAAGTCCCGCCCGCCGTGGTCAGCGCTTCGGGCGAGATCTTGTTTGCGCTCGGAACGGTCCCCGCGAGTTACGACTATCGCCGCGGACTACTCGACATGATGCGCTCGGAGCTGCTCGGCTTCTACGAGCCCCGCGAGAAGACCATGTTCCTGGGTGGCGACTTGCACGGCCAAGAGCTGGACGCGACGCTCTGGCACGAGCTCGTGCACGCGCTGCAGGACCAACATTACGGCCTGGGAAAGCTGCTCGGCTGGAGCGATGACGCCGGTGATTGGCAGGCCGCCGTGCACGCCATGGCCGAGGGTGACGCCACCAGCGCCATGATCGACGGCTTGTTTGCCGAAAAGGCCGTGCGTGCGCCGGATCTTCCGGAGTCGGTGATGGACCTGCAGAGTGCACTGAGCGCGGGTAGCACGCTGCCCGTACCCCCGATCGTGAAACGCTCGGTGGTCGCGCCGTACATGGACGGCTTGGCGTTCGTGAACGCGCTCCGTCGCCGCGGCGGCTGGGGCGCGGTGGCCGCCGCGTGGCAGCGTTTGCCGGCCAGCACCGAGCAACTCCTTCACCTAGACAAGTACGACGCGAACGAAGCCCCCGAACCCCTGCCCGCGTTGCTCCCCAGCCCGCTCCGCCCGATGCCCATCACCTACAGCGACGTGTACGGGGAAGAGACCCTGCGCATCCTGTTCGAGGAGTGGATGCCCGCCAAGGTGGCGCGCGAGGCGGCCAGTGGCTGGG
>Ga0247740_1000648_pt1 | contig 15981 bp, 16 predicted proteins | sample UWRJL148409B2_FD_180942 | JGI IMG/M metagenome (GOLD analysis project Ga0247740, IMG submission 180942) | Plant litter microbial communities from Arlington Agricultural Research Station in Wisconsin, United States - UWRJ-L148-409B-2 | ecosystem: Environmental > Terrestrial > Plant litter >...
CGGCTCGGAGAAGAACCAGGCAGCCGCGGTCGAGGCGAGAGCAGCGAGGCCCGCCACGAGATAGACGGATGCGCCCGACCGCCACCGGAACAGCGAGTACGCGGCCACGACGACGGCGACCGTGCCCGCGCTCAGGGTGCCCGCCGAGAGCGCGAGCACCACGATGTCGATGCCGACCGCGACGGAGAACACGGCGACGGGCCATCGGCGGCGCCACCACAGCGCGGCCGCCTGTGCGAGCACGAGGGCCACGACGACCCACCCGGGCGAATCGGGCAGCGACTCGTCGCCCACCAATGCGCTGGCGGCATCCGTGCGCAGATAGGCGTCGGCGGCCGTGATCGCGCTGCCGAGCAGGGCGACGAGCGCGACCGGCAGCACGCGCCAGGCCCGGCCGTCTGAGAGAGTCCGGCCCGCCGCCCCGGCTCCGCGCGCGTCGATGCTCATGCGGCCATTCTGCCGGAAGGTCACACTGTCGGAAGGTCGCGCGGCGCCCGCCCGGTTGTCGCGTGAAGCCATGGTCCCAGCGTCGCCGGCGCGGCCGACGCGCGCCCCCGCCACAGGGCCAGTCCGCATCCCGTCCGCGAGACGGGGGTGCGCGAGGCCCGCGGTCGCGAGGGTGGAGGGCATGGAAAACACAACGAAGAAACCACACACCCGCCGCAATACGATCATCGCCGCGGCTGCCGCCGTGGTGGTCGTGTCGTCCGTGGCATCCGCCCTCGTCTTCCGCGACCCGGCCCCTGACACGGCTGCCGCGACGCACAACAGCGCCGTGCAGTCGAGCCTTGACGCGCTCGTCGCCGACGACGGATTTCCGGGAGTCATCGCCGCGGTGACCGACGCCGACGGCGACGTGACCGACTACGTATCGGGCGTCTCGAAAATCGGCCACGACGCGCCGCCGCCCGCCGACGGCCTCGTGCGCATCGCGAGCAACACCAAGATGTACACCTCGACGGTGGTGCTGCAACTCGTCGAGGAGGGGCTGGTCGCGCTCGACGAGCCGGTCGAGACCTACCTGCCGGGGCTCGTGCGCGGCGACGGCATCGACGGCTCGACCATCACCGTGCGCCAGCTGCTGCAGCACACCAGCGGCCTCCCGAACTACACGTCGGCGATCGCCGGCGACCTGTTCGCGATCCGCGACAGCTACCTGTCGCCACGCTCGCTGCTCGATCTCGCGCTCGCTATGCCCGCGTCGTTCGCTCCCGGATCGGCGTACGAGTACAGCAACACCAACTACGTCGTCGCGGGACTCATCGTCGAGGAGGTCACCGAGCGTCCATTCGCCGAGCAGGTCGAGGAGCGCATCATCGAACCGCTGGGCCTCGACGAGACGTTCTTCCCGGCCCCCGGCGACAAGACGATCCCGGGCGAGCACCCCACGGGCTACAACAACGACAAGAACGGCGAACTGAAGGACATCACCGAGACCGACCCGTCGTGGGCGTGGGCGGCCGGGCAGATCATCGCCTCCCCCAGCGACGTCAACCGGTTCATGCGAGCCCTCGTCGGCGGCGAACTGCTGACGCCCGCCACCCTCGCCGAGATGCAGACCACCGTCGAGGGCGCCGAGCTGTGGGAGGGTGCCGAGTACGGTCTCGGCCTGATCAGCTACCCGCTGTCGTGCGGCGGAGTCGCGTGGGGACACGGCGGCGACGTCTCCGGTTTCGAGACCCGCAATGCGGTGGATGACACGGGGCGCGCCGTGACCATCGCGGTGACCGCCCTCCCCGGAGCCCTCGCGAGCGACGAGGAGACCGTCATCGCCACCATCAACCACGTCGAGAAGGCGGTCGACACCGCGCTGTGCGCCGAGTAAGCGCTGCGCTGACTCGGGCGCGCCCCGGCTACGCGAACCAGACCGTCGCGTCGCCGGGCAGGTCGTCGTGCTCGTCGAGCGGACGGCTCGAGATGACGGCGTCGTGACGCGGCAGCGCGAACGGCTCCAGCCCGAAGTTCGTCACGACCTCCCAGCCGTTCGGGCGGCGGAAGTGCAGCACGTCGTCGCGTCCCGTCTCCACCCACTCCAGCCGCTCGTCGGTCTGCAGCTCGCGACGCAAGGCCAGCGCGCGGCGGTAGAGCGCGAGCGTCGAGTCGGGTTCGCCCTCCTCTTTCTCGACCGAGTAGTCAGCGAACCAGGCCGGCTGCGCAAGGTGGGATCCGTCGGCGCCGAATCCGAACGAGCGGCCCTCGCTGCGCCAGGGCAGCGGAACGCGGCATCCGTCCCTCCCGAAATCCGCGCCGGCGCTGCGGAAGAACGTCGGGTCCTGCCGCTGCGACGCCGGGATCTCGGCGACCTCGTGCAGCCCGAGCTCCTCGCCCTGATAGAGATAGCTGGCGCCGGGCAGCCCGAGCATAAACAGGCTCGCGGCGCGCGCCCGCCGCTCGCCGCCCGCGCGATCGAGCTGGGGCTCGGTCCCCCCGCTGAGCACCCACTCGGTGCCGTGTTTGATCGCGGGGCTTCCGAGCGCGTCTCGCGCCGGGTGCGGAAGCCCGTAGCGGGTCGCGTGCCGCACGACGTCGTGGTTGCTGAGGACCCAGGTGCTCGAGGATCCGGATGCGCCCGCGAGTTCGAGGTTGTCCTGAACGACGCGCTTGAACTGTGCCGCGTCGAAGTCGGCCTGCAGCAGATCGAAGTTGAACGCCTGCCCGAGGCTCGCCCGGCTGGCGTAGAGCGGAACCCGCGCCTTGTCGACCCAGGCCTCGGCGACCGCCGTGCGGGGCGGATCGTAGGAGTCGAAGACCTCGCGCCACTGCGCGTAGACCTCGTGCACGTCGTCGCGGTCGATCATTGGGTGCATCCCGTCGCGCGGGAGGGCGTCGAGCTCGAGAGTCGAGAGCAGCGGCTCGCTCATGTCTTTCGTGAGCATGTGCGCCACGTCGATGCGGAAGCCGTCGACCCCGCGATCCGACCAGAAGCGCAACGTGGTCACGAAGTCGGCGCGTACATCGGGGTGCGACCAGTTGAGGTCGGGCTGCTCGACGGCGAAGTTGTGCAGGTACCACTGGCCGTCGGGCACCCGATGCCAGGCCGGTCCGCCGAACATCGACACCCAGTCGGTCGGCGGCTCTTCGCCGTTCTCGCCGGTGCCCTCGCGGAAGTGGTAGAGCTCGCGTTCGGGTGATCCGCGCCCCGCGGCGAGCGCCCGCTGGAACCACTCGTGCAGGTCGGAGGTGTGGTTCGGCACGATGTCGACCACGACCTTGATGCCGCGCTCGTGCAGCGCGGCGACCATGTCGTCGAAGTCGGCGAGGCTGCCGAGCCGCGGGTCGACGTCACGGTAGTCGGCCACGTCGTAGCCGCCGTCGGCGAGCGCGGACGGGTAGAACGGGCTGAGCCAGACGGCGTCGATGCCGAGGTGCTGCAGGTAGTCGGCCCGCGAGGTGACGCCGGCGGTGTCGCCGAGCCCGTCGCCGTTCGCGTCGGCGAAGCTGCGCGGGTACACCTGGTAGACCACACCTTGGCGCCACCAGGGTTGTTCGGCTGCATCCGTGATTCGCGTGTCCATACCTCAGCCTTTCACGGCACCCTGCGTCACGCCCTCCATCACCCAGCGTTGCGTGAACAAGTAGACGACGATCGCCGGGGTCATCGCCATCAGGTACGACGCGAACGACACGTTGTAGTTGTTGCTGAACTGCGTCTGGAAGATGCTCTGCACGACCGGGAGGGTCTGCAGAGCGGGATCCGAGGTGATCAGGGAGGGCAGCATGAAGTCGTTCCACGACGCCAGGAAGGCGAAGATCGCGACCGTCGCGCTCATCGGCGCGAGCAGCGGGAAGATCAGCTTCCAGAAGGTCTGCCAGGTGGTGGCTCCGTCGATGCGGGCGCTCTCCTCCAGCTCGAGCGGGATCGAGCGCAGGAACGCGGTGAACAGCAGGATGCTGAAACTCAACTGGAACATGATGTGCAGCAGCGTGACCCCGGCCGGGTTGTCGAGGTGGGCGAGACCGGTGAGCTGGATCTGCGGCAGCGCGAGCACGGGGAACGGGATGAACATCGCCGCGAGCAGGTAGAAGAACGACCACTTGAATAGCTTGTGGTCCCAGTTGCGGGCGATGGCGTACGACGCGAACGCCCCGAGGATCACCGTCCCGCCGACTGTTGCGGCGGTGATCAGCACCGAGACGACGAACGCGGCCGGGAAGTTCGTCAGGTTCCACGCGGTGACGAAGCCGTCGACGCTGAACGGCGCCGGAAGCGAGAAGGCGTTGCCGTCGACGGCCTGCGACTGCGTCTTGAACGCGGTGGTGATCGTGACGTAGAGCGGCACGAGCACGGTCACCGCGCAAAGGACGAGGAGGATGGTGAGCGGCAGGTTCTTGCGCTCGCCCCCGATCTTGCCGCGGCGCGAGACCCGGCGCGCCTTGTTCGTCTCCAGGGTCAGTTCCGCGTCGATACCCTCGGCCACGAGGGCGGGCTGGACAGTCATCAGATCTCGTTCCTTCCGCGCGTGAGTCGCAGTTGCAGTACGGAGATAACCACCACGATCACGAAGAACATGGTCGCGTTGGCCATCTGGTAGGCGTAGTCGCCGCCGGTGAAACCGGTGACGATGGTCATCGCGATGCTGCGTGTGGCCGTTCCGGGACCACCGCCGGTGAGGCCGACGATCACGTCGTAGGCGTTGAGGAAGTTCTTGAACCCGAGGATTGTGTTGATCACCACGTACCCGGCGACCAGCGGCAGCGTGATGCGCAGCAGCTGCTGCCGTTTGCCCGCGCCGTCGATGTCGGCCGCCTCGTACACGTCGCCCGGGATGGCGAGCAGTCCCGCGATGTAGATGAGCAGGGTGCCGGGGATGGCCTGCCAGGCGGTGACGATCACGACGGCGACCCAGGCGAGGTCGGGATTGGCGAGGATGCTCTCGCTCAGCCAGCCGATTCCGGTCGCCTGTCCGAACAGCGGCAGCGAGTTCGAGAACAGGAAGTTGAAGACGTAGGCGATGATGATGCCCGAGATCACCATCGGGATCACGAACACGGTGCGTAGCCCCGTTTTCAGCCTGATCTGCGAGGTGAGCCCCACGGCGAGCAGGAACGCCAGCACGTTCACCAGCACCACGGTGATGGCCGCGAAGCCGAACGTGAACAGGTACGCCTGCAGAACCGCCGGATCGGAGAACATCGCTACGTAGTTGATCAGACCGACGAACTCCCAGTCGCCGAAGCCGATCGAATTGGTGAAGCTGAAGAAGATGCCGATCACCGCGGGCAAGGTGATGCACAGGGTGAACAGGACCAGGCTCGGCACGAGGAAGGCGAAGTAGATGCCCTCCGTGCGGCGTATCCGTGACGGACGCGCCACGGTCGTCTTCGCTGGCGCCGTATGGGTGCGGGCCGGCGCTGTCATCGTCGTCATTCGAGGCTCCTTTGCCTATTCCGGTGAGACGGGCCTACTGCCGCAGCGCGAGCCGTGCCCAGTCGGCGTCGAGAACGCTGAGGTTGCGTTCCACGTCGCCGCCGAGCGCGATGCCCTGCGTGTAGTTCTCGGTGGGGATGGTGAGCGGGATCGTCTTCGACGGGCCCTGGTAGAACTCGGCGGTGTCGTAGTACGGTTTCATTCCGACGATGCGCTCGTCGGTGACCGGCGCCGAGTCGGTGGTCGTGCCGTACCCGAGCTGCGACGCGTTGTACGCATCCATCACGTCCTTCTGAAACAGGTAGCTCAGAAACTCGCGGGCTCCGGCCTTGTTGGGCGACACCTCGGGGATCCAGGCCGCGAGGTCGATGTTGACCCGCACCCGCAGATCGTCGGGGTCGTCGGTCATGGGCAGCGGAAACGTCCCGAGCTCGAGGTCGGGCGAGGTCTTGGCGATCTCGCCGAACGCCCACGGGCCCTGCAGGTACATGGCCGCCTCGCCCTTCGCGAAGGCCAGGTTGCCGTCGCCGTAGCCCTTGCTGGCCGCGTCGGCATTCGTATAGTTCTCAATGAGCTGTTGCATCCGGTCGACGGGTTCGGCGAAGTCCTTCTGAAACGAGACGTCCGAATCGGGTCCGACGTCGGTGCCCTGCTCGTAGAGCTGATCGAAGAAGTCGGCGAGTTCGACCTCGCCGCCCACCGTGTAGTCGAACCACCCCTGCGCGACAGTCCACGGGTCTTTGAATGTTCCGTAGAACGGCGTGATGCCGGCCGCCTTCAGCTGGTCGCAGGCGGCAATGAGTTCGTCGTAGGTCTGCGGCACCTCGATGCCCTGCTCCTCGAAGATCTCCGCGTTGTAGATGACCGACGCCGCCATGACCGAGTAGGGCAGCACGCTCGTGCGCCCCGGGTAGGTGGCGTACTGGTCGACGAGCTCCTGCACCTCGGGCAGGATGCGGTCTGCCTCGGGCAGGTCGGAGAGATCGCTCAGTGCGCCGCGCTCCATAAAGCGCGCCATCTCCATGTTGTAGTTCAGCATTCCGAGGTCGGGCGGGTTTCCGCGCAGAAAGCCCGCCTGCAGGTTCGACGACGTGTCGAGAGTCACGTGCACGTCGTCGCGGCTGGCGTTGAAGTCGCTGATCAGGTCGCGGAAGTACGGGATCGCCTCGGGCTTGCTGAGGTAGAAGCGCACGTTCTCGGTGCCCGCGCCGCCCGCGCATCCGGAGAGCGCGGAACCCGCGAGCGCCAGACCGAGGGCTGCCGCGAGGATTCGAGCGGGCTTGGGGGAGAACCGGGGCACGTTATCGTCCTTTCGAATAGCGCCGTTGCTAGTCGTCCAGAGTTGCTCCGTGGACTAAATATTGCCCTCGGATCAACTTGGCTGCGACCATAATGCGACTCGGGAGAAAAAGGAGCAAGAGTCTTGCGAAAATTTTCGGATGCGCGAGCGGCCACCCCGCGCGCGAGTCTCGACGCGGTTCTCGGGTTCGCCTGGGACGCGGGCGTCTTCGTCAGCGACCACGTGATGACCGCGACCGGCCTTACCCGCACCACCACGATCGGCGCCCTCGACGAGCTCGTCGGAAGCGGCCTGCTGCGCGAGCTGCCCAACGCCCGTGCGGCCGGCGAATACCGCATGGGGCGACCGGCGCGTCGATTCGAGCTGCGCTCCGACGCGGCCGTCGTGATCGGAATCGACGCGGGCCGTGCCCACCTCACCACGACGGTCGCCGACCTGCGCGGCGAACCGCTCGCACGCCAGTCGGTGGAATTGGACGTCACGCACGACGCCGCCGAAGAACGGCGCGCGGCCGTCGTCGCGGCGATCGACTCGGCGCTCGCCGCCGCCGCGGTGGCGCGCGACGCCGTGCTCGCGATCTGCGTCGGCGTGCCCGCACCCGTCGACTCGCGCGGCCGGTCGCCGCAGCACCGGGACGGCTTCTGGCGCCGCATGAACCCCGATCTGCCCGGCCTCCTCGACTGGGCGCCTATCGTGCGCATCGAGAACGACGCGTCGCTCGCGGCCGTAGCCGAGGGAGCGGTGGGCGCGGCCAGCGACTGCGACGACTACGTAGTGCTGCTGGCCGGCGAGCGGTTCGGCGCCGGCGTCGTGCTCGACGGCCACCTGCTGCGCGGCGCGCACGGCGGGGTCGGCGAAACCGTCGCCTTCGACCACATCGTCGGGGTAGGCACGGCCGACGGCCTCGGCTCCCGGCTCACCGGATGGGTGCGCGCGGCCGCCGCGGCGGGTGAGATTCCCCCGGGTCATCCGCTCGACGGCGCATCACGCGACCAGCTCACCGGACGCGCGGCAATCGACCTCGCGCGCACCGGCGACCCGTGGGCGGCGACCATCGTGCAGCGCGCGGGCGCACTGCTCGCCCACGTCGCCGCGGTGTTCGGCAGCCTCTACGACCCCGCCCGCATCATCATCGCCGGCGGCATCGCCGAGGGTCTCGACGACGTCGTCGCGGCGGCCCGGCTGCAATTGCCCGACGAGTTGGACCTACCGGCACCCGAACTGGTGCTGTCGACCCTCGGCTCGGCGTCCGTCGTGACCGGGGCGGTCGCCGCCGCGGTGCAGGCGGCGCGCGGCGGAGTGCTGCACCTGCCGCCAGTCAGCGCACGACGTCGTACACGGCCTTGACGATGCCGTTCGAGTAGACCTCGTGCTCGACGAGGTCGAGCTTCTGCAGGGCATCGGTGGAGTCGTCGAACAGGCGGCGTCCGGCGCCGAGCAGCAGCGGGAAGACCAGCAGGTGGTAGCGGTCGACGAGCCCGGCGGCGGCGAGGGACTTCGCCAACGTGGCGCTGCCGTGCACGATGATGCTGCCGCCCTCGGTCTCCTTGAGCGCGGATACCTCGTCGATCGAGCGCAACACGGAGGTGTTGTTCCACTCCGGGTTCTCGAGGGTCGTCGAGACCACGTACTTCGGCATGGCGTTGTACTGCGGGAACTCGTCGGTCATGCTCGGCCAGACCGGCGCGAATTCGTCGTAGCTGATCCGCCCCATCAGCATCGCGCTGGCCTCGAGCTGCTCGGTGCCCTTGATCGTGTAGGCCTCCGCCACGAAGGGGACCTGTTGGAAGGTCCAGCCGGCATGAGGGTACGGGCCGTTGCCCGGCGAGTCGATGACGCCGTCGAGGCTGATGAACTCAGTAACGATGAGCTGGCGCACGGTAATTCTCCGATCGGTCTGGATTCGGATCTACTATGCCGCGCCGCGGGCGGTCAGCGCGAGAGGGGTCGCATCAGCGTGCGGTCCCAGCGCAGCACACAGCCGGTGTCGGTGCGCAGTCTGTCGGCCGCGATGAACTCGGGATCGACACCGAAGTTCTCGCGGTAGGCCTCGTACGCCGTGAGGCTCTCGAAGGTGAACAGGGCCAACGACTTGTCGCTCGCCCCCTCCGAGGGCAGGAAGTAGCCGTGGTGCACCCCGCCCTCTCGCTCGACAAGACGGATCCACTCGCGCGAATAGGTCTCGAATGCGTCGATCTTGCTCGGGTCGATCGTGTAGTCGATGACAAAGGTGACGGGCATGCGCTGGAGTCTATCGGCGGGGTCAGACATGCTGGTCGGAGCACACCATTCACCGACGAACGGAGTCCAGCATGCGCGAACTCATCTACTACGTGGCGACCAGCCTCGACGGTTATATCGCGGCGCCCGGCGGCGAGACAGACGCGTTTCCGGTCGAGGGCGACCACATGGCGGCGTTGCTCGCAGACTACGCCGACGCGGTACCCGGGCACGTGGCATCCGACCTGGGCATCTCGCAACCGCTGACCACCTTCGACACCGTTTTGATGGGCTGGACCACCTACCGGGTCGCCGCCGACGTCGGCATCGCGAGCCCCTATCCGCACCTGAGGCAGGTCGTCTTCTCGCGATCGCCGCGGCCGCACACCGAGAGCGTGACGATCACCGCGGAAGACCCGCGCCTGGTCGTGCGCGAGCTGAAGGCCGAGACGGGCGCCGCCGATATCTGGCTGTGCGGCGGCGGCGAACTGGCGTCAGCGCTCGTCGACGACATCGACCGGCTCGTGCTGAAGGTCTACCCGCTCGTCTTCGGCGGAGGCATCCCGCTGTTCGGCGGCCGGGTGATCGCGCCGGAGGCCTTCGAACTCGTCGAGAGCAGACGTTTCGAATCGGGAGTGCTCGTCAACGAGTACCGGCGACGAAACGGCTGACGATGTCGGCCCAGGCCGCCTTCGACTGGGCGCCGGCTTCGGCCGACGCGAGGTCGCCGTGCTGTACGACGAGCGATGCCGTACCGTTCGGTTTCGGCTCGGCGATCACGGTTATCACCGTGTCATCCGCTCCCCTGACCCGCCAGGTGAGCCGCCTGTCGGTGCCGCTCACCTTCGGGTCGTCCGCCACGAGCCCGCCCACGGCGGCATCGGGGGCGGCGAAGGCCGTCCACGACCGCATCAGCCGCGTCATGTCGAGCGTCGTCGACTTGCTGACGCTCGTGCGGAACGAGCCGTCGGGCTGCTGGCCCGGCACCCGACGACCGATGTGGTGCTCGTAGGCGTTCGCGGTCGCCTGGGCCCACCAACCGAGGTTGTCGACCATGCCGTCGAGCTCGGCGATCAGGTGGGTGGCGATCGTGTGGTGGTCGAGATCGGCGGCACCGATGCCGTCGAAATACTCGAGCCACCGCGACCACCGCCGGCCGGTGGCGCGTTCGATCGCCGCGATCTTCGCGCTGGTGGCCATCGCCTCAGGCCCGCTCGTAAGCGGCGCGCAACCAGCCGAGCAGTTCATTGTCGACCTCGTCGACGCCGGTGATCACCACCCTGTGCGAACACATCGCGTTGCCCGACAGCAGTCGGTCGGTGGTCGGCTCGCCGGGCAGCTGCAGCCCGAGCCGCACCCGCTTTGCGCTCGGCGCTTCGACGAGCGCGAACTGCTTCGAACGCCGCAGCGAGACGCCGGTCTTCTTCGGCACGACCTCGACGTCGTCGCCGAGCGCCGTCGCAGCGGAGACCACGCGCTCGTAGATCGGGCGCAGGGGCGCCTTCGCCCCCGCGTATTGCACCGCGACCAGGTCGTCGGGCGCCTCGGAGCCGCCGCGGCTGGTGAAGGCACCGGCGATACCGTTGGCGAACCCGTGGGTGAGGCCGTGCTCGGCCTTCAGCCACGCCACGATCTCGCCGTGTCTGGCGAGGCCGGCGCCCTCGACCACCGTTATCCACTCGGGCATCGAACGCCCGGTCTTCTCTTCCAGATTCACAAACGGATCGCTCATAGACCGATTGTGAACCCGTCGAGCGGGTGGGCGCTAGACGGTACGGGCCGTGCCGGTTACAGGCGGTGCCGGCTACAGGCTGTGCCGGCTACAAGACGTGATGGCGCCCGCTCGGCAGCACGAGCGGCTTGCCGGTCAGCGGATCGCCGATCACCCGGCTCTCGAGGCCGAACACCTCTTTCACCAGAACCTCGGTGATGACCTCGTCGGGGCCGCCGATCGCGTGCACGTGCCCGTCGCGCACGGCGACCAGCTCGTCGGCGTACCGGGCGGCGAGGTTGAGGTCGTGCAGCACCATGACGATCGTGGTTCCGCGGTTGCGGTTGAGGTCGGTGAGCAGGTCGAGCACCTCGATCTGGTGCGCGACGTCGAGAAACGTCGTCGGTTCGTCGAGCAGCAGGATGTCGGTCTCCTGCGCGAGTGCCATCGCGATCCAGACCCGCTGCTGCTGGCCGCCCGACAGTTCGTCGACCGAGCGGTCGGCGAGATCGGAGATGCCGGTGGCGGCGAGCGCGTCGGCGACGGCCTCGTAGTCGCGCGCGCTCCAGCGGGCGAGCATCCGCTGGTGCGGGTGGCGGCCTCGACCGACCAGATCGGCGACCGCGATCCCCTCGGGGGCGACGGGTCGCTGCGGCAGCAGGCCGAGCGTGCGCGCGATCTCCTTCGACGGCTGCTGCTGCAGCGATGTGCCGTCGAGCATGACGCGTCCGGCGCGCGGAGGGATCAGTCGCGCGAGCGCGCGCAGCAGCGTCGACTTGCCGCAGCCGTTCGCGCCCACGATGACGGTGATCTTTCCGGGCGCGATCGCCAGATCGAGGCCCTCGACCACGATGCGGTCGCCGTAAGCGAGAGTGATCTGTTCGGCGGTGAGCGTGTGGGCATGGGTCATATCGAGCCTCCCGAGCGGTTCGATCGAATGAGGAGATAGACGAGGTAGGGCGCGCCGAGCACCCCGGTGATCACGCCGACTGGGAAGCGGTTCTCGAAGGCGTTCTGCCCGACGAGGTCGGCGACCATGACCAGGAGAGCCCCGATGAGGCCGGATGGCAGAGTGAGCGAAGCCCCCGGTCCCACGATGCGCGCCGCGATAGGACCGGCCATAAAGGCGACGAACGCGATCGGTCCGCTGGCCGCGGTCGCGAACGCGAGCAGGGCGACCGCGCTCACGATGAGCACGATACGGGTGCGCTGCACGCCGACTCCGAGCGACGCAGCGGAGTCGTCGCCCAGGCGCAGGGCGCCGAGGTGGCGTTCGTTGAGCAGCAGCACCGGCACCAGAACGGCGCAGGCGATGAACACCGGTGCGACGCTCGACCAGGTGGCGCCGTTCAGGCTGCCGGTCAACCACTGCATGGCCATCTGCAGGTCCCACGACGCCGCGCGCGACAGCACGTACGTGACGACGCTGTCGAGCATCGCGGCGACACCGATGCCGATGAGGATAAGCCGGGTGCCGGCGAAACCGCGACGGTTGGCGAGCAGGTAGATCGCGCCCGCGGTGAGCAACGCCGCCCCGAGAGCGAGGAACGACACGATCGACTCGTTGAACGAGAACACCACGATGCCGATCACGGCGGCGGCGCTGGCGCCCGAGCTGATGCCGATGATGTCGGGTGAGGCGAGCGGATTGCGCAGCATAGTCTGGAAGGTCACGCCGGCCATTCCGAAGCAGAGGCCGGCGATGAGGCCGAGCGACGCGCGCGGCAAGCGTAGGTCGCCGACAGTGAACGAGGCGCCCGGCACGGTCTCGCCCAGTATCACCCGCACGACCTTGTCGAGGCCGTAGAACGTGTTGCCCACCATGAGGCTGACGAAGAATACGGCGACGACCGCGGCGGCGAGACCTGCCGTGAGTACGGCGCGGCGGCGCACACGAGCACGACGGCCGGCGATGAGCGTGGCGGTGCTGGCCGCGGTGCTCGTCACGGTGCTGGTGGTGGCGCTCACAGTTCACGCACCTTCTGTCGGCGCACGATCCAGATGAAGAACGGGGCGCCGATGAACGCCGTGATGATTCCGACCTCGATCTCCTGCGGGCGGGCGACCACGCGGCCCACGACATCGGCCGCGACGAGCAGCGCGGCTCCGGTGACCGCCGAGAACGGGAGCAACCAGCGCAGGTCGGTTCCGACGAGCAGCCGGCAGAGATGAGGCACGACGAGCCCGACGAATCCGATCGGGCCGGCGATGGCGGTCGCGACGCCGCAAAGCAGCACCGCCCCCGCCGCGGCGATCAGCCGGGTACGCAGCACGCTCTCGCCGAGGCCGGCGGCCAGGTCGTCGCCGAGCGCGAGCATGTTCATGCCTCGCGCGGCGAAGAAGCAGATCGCGGCGCCGACCACGAGGAACGGCACGAGCAGACCGATGCGGTCCCAGGTTGCTCCCCCGACCCCGCCGATCTGCCAGAACCGGAAGCTGGTGAGAACGTCGATGCGGGGCAGCAGCACGGCGCTGACGAGCGAGCTGAAGGTCGCCGAGATCGCCGCTCCGGCGAGCGCCAGTTTGAGCGGGGTCGCGCCGTCGCGTCCCAGTGAGCCGACCGTGTAGACGAATGCGGCGGCGACGGCCGCACCACCGATGGCGACCCAGATGTACGCGTACGGGTCGGACATCCCGAAGAAGGCGATGCCGACGACGACCGCCAGCGCCGCACCGCTCGACACCCCGAGAATCCCGGGATCGGCGAGAGGGTTGCGCGTCACGGCCTGCATCGTCGTGCCGGAGAGCGCGAGGGCCGCCCCGACCAGAAGCGCGAGAACCGTGCGCGGCACACGTTTCACGACCGCGGCCTCGGCGATGCCGCCGGTGTCGCCGCTGAGAGCCGCCCACACCTCGGAGATCGAGACCGATCGCGTGCCGAAGCTCACGGAGAGCACAAACAGCAGCGCGAGAACGGCGAGGCCCACTACGAGCCAGATCAATCGAACGGCCGTCGAACGTCGCAGGCGAGCGACGTCCGACGGCACTACCGCTGGCTGGGTCGTGATCAACCGGCCGTTGCGATCGGCTCGGCCAGAAGACCGAAGTACTCGTCGACGCCCCATGAGATCGAGAGCGGCGACGGGTTGGCCGATGCGGCGAGCGGGGTCGAGTCCTGCAGGATCACGATGGAGCCGTTAGCGATCGCGGGGATCTTCGACAGCAGCGGGTCGGCCTGCATCTGGGCGATGAGCTCGCCGTCGGGGTCGCCGTAGGTCGCGAAGACGTCGACGTCGGCGAAGCGGTCGGCCTCTTCCGAGCTGACCGAGACGTAGAACTCGTCGGTCGTGGCCGACTCCTCTTCGACGATGGTCGGCATCGGCAGGCCGTGGTCGGCGAGGAATCCGGGACGCGTGTCGTGGCTCGTGTAGAAGCCGATCTGGCTGAAGTCGCTCGGGTCGATGTACGCGAAGAGCACCTTCTTGCCGTCGAGCGCCGCGTGGTTCGCCAGCGCTCCGTCGATCTCGCCCTCCAGGTCGGCGACCAACTGCTCGCCCTCGGCTTCGAGCCCGAGAGCCTTCGAGTTCATCAGGATCATCTCGTCGAGCGGCGTGCCCCAGGCGACCTCGGGGTAGGCGACGACGGGAGCGATCTTCGAGAGCGTGTCGTACTCCTCCTGCGTGATGCCCGAGTACGACGCGAGAATCAGGTCGGGCGCGGTGTCGGCGACGGCTTCGAAGTCGATACCGTCGGTCTCGTCGAACAGCACGGGAGTCTCGGCGCCGAGCTCTTCGAGCTTGTCCTCGACCCAGGGCAGAACGCCATTGTCGTCGTCGTCACCCCAGCTGACCTTGCTCATGCCGACCGGCACGACTCCGAGTGCGAGCGGGACCTCGTGGTTCGACCACGCGACGGTGGCGACGCGCTCGGGCTTGGCCTCGATCGTCGTGGTGCCGTAGACGTGCTCGATCGTGACGGGGAACGCGCCGTCGCTCGCGGCGGCTTCGCCGGTCTCGGCGGGTGCCGAGCAGGCGGAGACGGTCAGGGCGATGGCGGCGACGGCGACGACGCCGAGGGTGCGTAGGGAGCTCACACGGTTCCTTAGGTAGTTGGCTTGGTTATGTAAGGCTTACCTACCCTACTGGTAGATTCAGGTGGATGTGCACCCTTCTTGACGACGACCTCGCTGCCGCGTTAGGCGCCGACGTCTCGGCGCTCTGGCAGATCGACCGCGGACCCAACCCGGTCTCCGTACACGTGGAACGCCTCGAGGGCCGGCCGATCGCCGCGGTCCTCGCGACGCACAGACCCGCGACGTCGGCGACGAAGATCGCGCACCTCTGGCGAGCTTCCGGAGTCGGAGAGGCGGATGCTGCGCTCCACCGTCTCCTCGACGAAGTAGTCGTCGAGGCGCGGCGACGGGGCGACGCCGTGGTCAAGTTCCAGTCCGGCGACGGCTCCGCACCGCCCGCACACCTCGGCTTCGCGCCCATGCGCGCGCCCTACCTGTCGGCGCCCGGCACCGACGGGGTGACGGGCTTCTCCCTGTGGCTGCGTCCCGTGCCGCACGTCGAGCCGCCCTACTACCCGCAGACCAGCAGCTTCACCTGCGGCGCGGTGACCGCGCTGCTCGCATCGGAGATCCGCGGGTCGGGCGGCTTCGACGCCGCGCGCGACTCCGACGGTAACCGCGACATCGAGCTCGACTTCTGGCGCAGGGCCAGCAACTACCCGAGTTGCGAACCGGTCGGTCTCGCCGTGGCATTACGCGAGTCCTTGGATGACGCGGCCGGCACGAACCCCGTCGAGGTGTTCCTCGACACCGACGGTCCCGTGCTGCTCGAGTCGTACTCCACAGGTTTCGACCGCTCGTTCCGCGAAGAGCTGCAGGCCAACTCGCTGCGCAAGGCGCTCGCCTCCGACATCGCGGTCAATCGCGAGCGCGTCTCGGTCGACGAGATCGCCGCGCGCGTCAGCGCGGGCGAACTCGCCCTGCTGCTCATCGACCTCGAGCCGATGTTCGGCTACGCGGTGCCGCACTGGGTCTTGGCGCACGCCGCGGCCGACGGCGTGGTCGTGATCGACGACCCGTGGATCTCGGCGACCAGGGGCGAGACCTGGGTCGACGCGCACGAGCTGCCGGTGACGACCGCCGACCTCGACCGCATGCTCGCGTGGGGCGACGAGGGCTACCGCGGCGTGGTCTTCGTGCGGCGCACGTAGAACGGAGCCCGGATCATCCGGCCCCACAAGAACAGAAAAGCCCCTCTCCAGCAACCGCGTCGGTGACGAACAGTGCTGATGAGGGGCTTGTATTCTGTGCACCCCCCCGGACTTGAACCGGGAACCCACTGATTAAGAGTCAGTTGCTCTGCCAATTGAGCTAGAGGTGCGTCGCGCCAGAACTTCAGCGCCGAGAAGCAAGATTAGCATGAGTAAAAC
>Ga0247740_1000649_pt1 | contig 15971 bp, 15 predicted proteins | sample UWRJL148409B2_FD_180942 | JGI IMG/M metagenome (GOLD analysis project Ga0247740, IMG submission 180942) | Plant litter microbial communities from Arlington Agricultural Research Station in Wisconsin, United States - UWRJ-L148-409B-2 | ecosystem: Environmental > Terrestrial > Plant litter >...
CATGAAGTACCAGATCACCTCCATCCCCGCGATGAAGGTCTTCAAGGGCGGCGAGGTCGTCAAGACCATCATCGGCGCCAAGCCCAAGCCGGCCATCGAGGCCGACCTGGCGGAGTTCCTCGCGTAACCATTCGCGATCAGGAGCCCCGCCCGAGACACACTCGGGCGGGGCTTTTTGCGTATCCACGCGGCCTCAAGGCCGCACCCCCTATCCTTGAACGACTATCGAACGGGAAATCTTCATGACTACACAGGGCCCGACAGCGGGATCAAACGCGGGAAACAACCTCGACCCTTGGTACGGCCACTACGCCGACCGCACGGCGGGCCTCAGCGCCTCCGAGGTACGAGCCCTGTTCGCCGTCGCCTCGCGCCCCGAAGTCGTCTCCCTCGCCGGCGGTATGCCGTTCGTCTCCGCCCTCCCGCCCGAACTCGTCAGCGGCGCCCTCGAGCGAGTGATGCGCGACCACGGCCCCGAGGCGCTGCAGTACGGCTCTGGACAGGGCACTCCTGCCATCCGCGAGCAGATCCTCGAGGTCATGGCGCTCGAGGGCATCCGCGCCAGCGTCGACGACGTCGTCGTCACCACCGGATCCCAGCAGGCCCTCGACCTCGTCACCAAGCTGTTCATCGACAAGGGCGACGTCATCCTCGCTGAGAGCCCGAGCTACGTCGGCGCGATCGGCGTCTTCCGCTCGTACCAGGCCGAGGTCGTGCACGTCGCGACAGACGACGACGGCATGGTCCCCGAGTCGCTGCGCGAGTCGATCGTGCGCACGCGCGCCGCGGGCAAGACGATCAAGTTCCTCTACCTGATCCCGAACTTCCACAACCCGGCCGGCGTCACCCTCAGTTGGGAGCGCCGTCTCGAGATCATCGAAATCGCCCGCTCGAACAACATCCTCATCCTCGAAGACAACCCCTACGGGCTGCTCTACTTCGATGGCCCGCCGCCCCAGGCCATGCGTTCGGTCGACACCGACGGCATCATCTACCTCGGCTCGTTCTCGAAGACCTTCGCGCCTGGCCTCCGCGTCGGCTGGGCCGTCGCGCCGCACGCCATCCGCGAGAAGCTCATCCTGGCTAACGAGTCCGCGGTGTTGTCGCCGAGCACGTTCACCCAGAATGTGATCACCTCCTACTTCGGTGCATCCGATTGGCGCGGTCAGATCGATACCTTCCGCTCGATCTATCACGAGCGAAAAGAGGCCATGATCGGCTCTTTAAAGGAGAACCTGCCCGACCTCACCTGGACCAACCCGAATGGCGGGTTCTACGTCTGGCTCACCCTGCCCGAGCACCTCGACTCGAAGGCGATGCTGCCGCGCGCCGTCAAGGAACTCGTTGCGTACACGCCGGGCACCGCGTTCTTCGCGAACGGAGACGGCCGCCACAACATCCGTCTCTCGTTCTGCTACCCCACTTCCGACGCGATCCGTCTCGGTATCCGCCGCCTCACCAAGGTGATCAACGGAGAGACCGAGCTGCTCGAGACCTTCGCGGGTACCGGCCAGCTCGACACGATCAAGTCCACCGACCGGGTCACCAGCCCGCCGCCGAACATCAACTAGGGCACCACCATGACTGACTCAACTCCGCGCACGATCGTTGTTCTCGCCGGGGGACTCTCGCACGAGCGCGACATCTCCCTGCGGTCCGGCCGCCGCGTCTCCGACAGCCTCGCACAGCACGGCATCGAGGTCGTAATGCGGGATCCGGATGCCACGTTGCTCGAGTACCTCGAAACGACCCGTCCCGACGTCATCTGGCCCGCGCTGCACGGCGCCAGCGGCGAAGACGGCGCTCTGCGCGGTCTCATCGACTACCTCGGCATCCCGTTCGTCGGATCGAAGTCCGACGCATCGCGACTGGCCTGGGACAAGCCGACCGCCAAGGTGATCGTCTCGCGTGCCGGTGTTCCCACACCCCGCTCGATCACCTTGCCGCGTGACACCTTCCGCGAACTCGGCGCCGGCGCCGTACTCGACATCATCTCCGCCGAGCTGCCGGTGCCCGTCGTGGTGAAGCCGGCTCAGGGCGGATCGGCTCAGGGCGTCAACATCGTCGACACGCTCGAGGAACTTCCGCGCGCGATGGTCAACGCATACACCTACTCCGACGTCGCTCTCATCGAGGAGAAGATCGTCGGCACCGAGATCGCCGTCAGCATCATCGACACCGGCGACGGCCCGGTCGCGCTGCCGGCGATCGAGATCGAGCCGATCTCGGGCGTCTACAGTTTCGAGGCAAGGTACACGGCGGGGGAGACCCGCTTCTACGCCCCGGCCCGCATCAGCGACGAGGTCGCCGCCCGCGCGGCCGAGGTCGCGATCACGGCGCACGTCGCGCTCGGCCTCCGGCACATCTCGCGCATCGACCTCATCGTCGACGGCGCCGGCACGCCATGGTTCCTCGAAGCAAGCACCCTGCCCGGCCTCACCGAGACGTCGCTCTTCCCGCTGGCCCTCGAGGCCGCCGGACACGACGTCGGATGGGTGTATTACGCCCTTGCTCAGGCGGCCGTAAACGAGGCTCACGAGTAGTTTCACGTGAAACGCTCGTGATCTGCTCGGATAAAGAGCCGGTCACGGGCGTTTTCTTCGTCTCCCGCGCGTGGTTTTGCGGGCAGATTCGATCGTCCGCCATAGGGACCAAATCGGCTCAGAATCGTTCCTGACGAGTTTGGGGCCGTCGGCGTGAAAATTGACCGAATTGCGCCGCTGAGAGCCAAAATCGGTGGATCGGGCCGATCGGCTGCTTCCGACGCGAGGTGGGGCGAAGTGGGCGCGGTGAGCGTTCTGTCGATCCGTCGGTGGCGTGCCTCGCCAGCCTTGGGTTGCTCGACCGTTCAACAGGGTCGTCGGTTCGATCCAATGCATCTCACCCTGTTGACCGTGAGTTCATCCTTGCTCGTCCTGGTGACCGGCCGCAGCTCTTCGCGGTAACGCCGACCGGCCGTGGGCGACCAACAGGGGGACACTTCGCGGGCTGGCCACCTCGCCCGGTTAGCGGACCGTCCGCGCTCGCTCATCCTGTCGAACGGGTGCGCACCAGTTGCGACGTGGGCCGCGATCGCTCGTCGCGAGGCGCCCTTTCCCGTATGGGCACCACCACGCTGCTCCCGGGGTACCCGCTCGCCGACGAATCACGCCCCTGTCGTTCGAGGAGGCGGGCGCCCCGGCACGAAACTCCCCGAGCGCCGACCTTGCACGCCGCCGCCCCGACTCACGAACAGGATGCCCGACGACGAGGAGCTCACTGCTGCCGGCCGCGCTGGAGTACGCTGCGCCGGAGCGATTCGGGGTGGGCGGGGGAGGCCCCACGTGCCCATCCACTCGGTGTTGCCGTTGCCCCCCTTCACCTGGCGGACTCGCGCAGCCCAGCTCCCATCACCGTCCCAGTACGGCGGGTACCCGTCGTGAACATCCGCACGCAATCGCTTCCAACCACGGACGTGACCCCTGCATTGAGACCGCGGCTGGCCCGCCTTGCCCTCCACGTTCTCATCCCGGCGACACTCCCGTTCGAAGACGACAATCGAACCGACCCCGCCACCATCGAAGACAGACACCACAATCCCGCTCGGTCGATCCCGTCGTATGCCCGTGCCGCTGTACCGCCGCACTGTGCCACGCTGATGGGAATTCACGGCCCGGCCTTGCTGTGTTTCACGTGAAACATTCGCGGGCTGAGGGTGAGATGCCGGGGGACGGACGCTGCCCAACCGCGGCCATAGCGCGTGGTTCTCCACACGGATTCTTGTCCCTAGCGGATCGTCGACTACAGCGGATCGTCGACTCCAGCGGATCTACGGCCGAAGTGGGCGGTTGGTTCTGCGCCGTTCGGCCCCACCACGTCCATCAGTTGCTCTCGTTAACCTGCCCCTGACATGGGACGCGGCCGTCCCGCCTCAACGCACGAGGCGGCGTCACGCGGGCCGCATGACCAGAAGCGGATGGGCTGAGCCGGGCGAACAGACCCAAGCCGGCCATCGACGGCGGACTTCTTCGCTGCGGGACGGGTACGGCGGAGGATCCGCTAGCCACGGCGAGACACAGCCTCGAGAACCAGCCACGGGACACAGCTACGCGAGGCACAGCTACGCGAGGCACAGCACATCAAGGCACAGCCGCGGAACGCGGCCGCACGACGCACAGCCCGGCGGGCGCCGCGGCGGCGGCACCGCGCGGCACAGCACCGCACGGCTAAACGGCGCACGGCGCACGGCGGGGACAGCGCACCGCTGGACAGTGCACCGCAGGACAGTGCACGGCAGGACGCCGCACCGCGATGCTCCGCGAGCCACGACCACGCCAGCACGCGGCACGGCGGGACAGGAGTACAGCAGGGCCCTACAAGACCCCGCTGGGTGGCAGGGGGATACCGCCCGCCGACCACCTCTCAGCCTCACAACCGCAGCGCTACGCCGCAGGGGTACGCCGTCGCACGGCGCAGTGCCGCCGACTTCACCGCCGCACGGCGGGACATGGCAATCCGTCCGGGCAGCACCCGGCAGATCCGGGCAAGACAGCCAGTCAACTGGCTTCGGCTACGCCAAAGGCCCTGCATGTTTCACGTGAAACATCCGGGGCCCCAAGTAGCAGATCAGCGGCGGAAGCCCTCTTGCCCGAGCTCACCCAGAATACGGTTGAGGTCGCCTACCGTCGCGAAGTCGATGACGATCGTGCCCTTGCTGGCACCGAGGGTGACCTTGACGCGGGTATCGAGGCGGTCGGAGAGTCCCTCGGCGATCTCGTCGAGCTGCCCCTGTCGCTTGCCTGGGGCTGGCTTCGCCTTCGCTGCCTTGGGGGCGGAGGCCGTGGCAGCCGCCTCGGCGGCGCGCACAGAGAGTTCCTCGTTGACGATCTTCGACGCGAGACGGTCCATCGCGGCGGGCTCGCCCACGGAAAGGATCGCGCGCGCGTGTCCGGCGCTCAGAACACCGGCGGCGACCTGGCGCTGGATCGGCTCGGGCAGGCGCAGGAGCCGCAGTGTGTTGGTGATCTGCGGGCGCGAACGTCCGATGCGATCGCCGAGCTGCTCCTGGGTGATGCCGAAGTCTGCGAGCAGCTGCTGGTAGGCCGACGCCTCCTCGAGCGGGTTCAGGTTGGCGCGATGTAGGTTCTCGAGCAGCGCGTCACGCAGCATGTCTTCGTCGGCGGTGTTCTTGATGACCGCGGGGATGCTGGTGAGGCCCAGCTGCTTCGTCGCCCGGAGCCGGCGCTCACCCATGATCAGTTCGTACTGCGGGCCGCCCTCGACGGCACCGGCGAGCGGGCGCACGACGATCGGCTGCAGCACACCGATCTCGCGGATCGAGACCACGAGTTCGGCGAGTTCCTCGTCGCGGAACTCGGTGCGGGGCTGCACCGCGTTCGGCACGATGTCGGCCGGACTGAGGTTGGCCAGGCGCGCACCGGGCACCGCCAGGAGACCCTGCTTCTCTGCGGATGCCGCGGGGAAAAAGACGTCGACCGGACGCTGGGCCGCGCTGTCTTCGCTCACCGGGATGAGTGCGCCGATTCCTCGACCGAGTCCGGTTCTCTTGGTAGCCATCAGGCGGGTGCTCCTCGTCGTGCGATTTCGGCGGCCGCTTCGAGATAGGAGAGCGAACCGGGGGAGCTCGGGTCATAGCTGATAACGCTCTGGCCGTAGCTCGGCGCCTCGGAGATGCGAACCGAACGCGGGATAAGCGTCTTGAGCACCTCCTTGGGGAAGTGGTTGCGCACGTCGTCGGCGACCTGGTTGGCCAGGTTCGTGCGCGAGTCGTACATCGTGAGCAGAATAGTCGACACCGCCAGTGCGGGGTTGAGGTGACGCTCGATCAGCTTGATGTTGTTCAGGAGCTGGCTGAGGCCCTCGAGCGCGTAGTACTCGCACTGGATCGGGATGAGAACCTCGCGAGCGGCCACAAAGGCGTTGATCGTGAGCAGGCCGAGCGACGGCGGGCAGTCGATGAAGACGTAGTGGAAGGGTTCGGGCGCCTCGGCGAGAAACTTGTCGAGAGACGTGCGCAACCGCTGTTCGCGAGCAACCAGCGACACCAGCTCGATCTCGGCTCCGGCGAGGTGAATCGTCGCCGGAAGGCAGTACAGCGCTTCGAACTCCGGGCTCTTCTGCAGGACATTGGCGATCGGCTCGTCGCCGATGATGACGTCATACACGCTCGGCGTATCGGAGCGGTGCTCTACACCCAGCGCCGTCGAGGCGTTTCCCTGCGGGTCGAGGTCGACCACCAGCACTCGGGCGCCGCCTCGTGCCAGAGCGGCGGCGAGGTTGACGGTCGTCGTCGTCTTTCCGACACCACCCTTCTGGTTGGCCACGGTGAAGACGCGCGGTGCAGCGGGGAGCGGCAACTGCTGGGCAGCGAGTGCCCGACGGCGCCGGTTGTTCTCCGCAATCTCGCGGGCGAGGGGCGTCGAGTCATCGAATGCACCAGACGATGCGGGGGATTGGGCGCTAGGACGGGCTTTGGGCGTGCTGCCGGATCCGTCTACGGAGTTCACCACGGCCTGCCCGGGTTCGACGAGCGCGTGCAATTGCTGCGCTGGAGCGTCATTACGCGAGGAACCGGCCGAGAATGCCGGGGGAGTGGCGGAGCCGGAAGCAGCCGAGCCCACCGGGTACGACCCCTGAGGAACGGGGTTGGCCGCCGAGTAGCCATCGGGATGTTTCACGTGAAACCTTCTCTAGTGGGCCGGAGTCCGAAGACGTTCAGTCGGTCGCAGCGCGGGAGCTATGCGCACGACACCTCGAGGGTGGCGCCGCGTTCGAGCCGAGGGTTCCGAAAAACGTCTCGGACGATCAATCAACTGTAGCCCGAAAGACGCGGGTGACTTCGGGGACTACGCCCTCACCGAGAACCAGAACCTCGACCTCGCTGAGCCGTGCCTTGCGGATGGCTTTGGCGGCGGCGGTGATCTCGTCTTCGACGCGGGCACCCTTCATAAACAGCATCTGTCCGCCGGCTTTCACCAGGGGCGCGGTCAGCGGGATGAGGGTCGACAGCGCGCTCACTGCCCTGGCGGTGACCTGATCCAGCGGCCAGTCCAGCTTCGTCTCTTCTGCGCGGGCGCGGATGACCTTCACGTTCTCGAGATCGAGCGACTTCGCCTCGCTGGTCAGCCAGTCGACGCGACGCTCCATCGGCTCGATGAGAACGAACGAGACGTCGGGACGCGCGATCGCGAGCACGATTCCGGGGAGGCCGGCGCCACTGCCGATGTCGCCGACGACCCCGGGGGAGAGGAGCGGCGCGACGAGCACGGAGTTCAGGATGTGACGGGTCCAGAGTCGGGGAAGCTCGAGCGGCCCGATCAATCCGAGTTCCTCGCCGCGGCGGGCGAGATCCTCGGTGAAGGCGCGGGCCACGTCGATGCGGTCGCCAAACAACGCGGCAGCGGTGGCCGGCTCGGTTTCTAGCGCGATGTCGTTCAATGTTTCACGTGAAACTAGGCGCGGGTGATGACGGTGTGGCGGTCGCGGCCTTCACCCTCAGACTGCGAGGAAAAACCACGTTCCGCGACCACGTCGTGCACGAGCTTGCGCTCGTACGATGACATCGCCGGCAGGGCTGCAGAGTCCGCACCGGCCTCGATGCGCTCGACGGCCTTCTCTACGAGGATCGTCAGCTCGGCGACGCGCGCCTCACGCGAACCACCGACGTCGAGGATAAGACGGGAGAACGAGCCGGTCTTGGTCTGAACGGCGATGCGCGTGAGCTCTTGCAGCGCGGCGACGGTATCGGGACGGGCGAGAAGGCGCAGGTTCGTGTCCTCGCTCGAGTTCACCGACACGTACGCGCGGCCACCACGGGTGTCGATCTCGATGTCGCCATCGAGATCGGTGATGTCCAGCAGTTCCTCGATGTAGTCGGCGGCGATCTCGCCCTCTTCTTCGAGCTGACCGGTCGTGGGCGTCTCGTTCTCGGGGGCGGCAGCGTCGTCGATGTCGATCGCCGGGGTGGTGTCTGTCTCGGTCACGTCGCTCACTTCTTGTTTCCAGTCTGCTTCTTGGCGCGGTTCTTGCTCACGGGCTGAACACGCTGCGGCTTCTTGACTTCTTCGATCGCCGCGGGCTCTTCGAACTCGGTCACGGTGATGCCCCGGCGCTGACGCTTCTTCGCGAGGCGGGCTTCGCGAGCGAACGCTGCCTCGCTGCCAGGGGTCGGCATGTTGCGGATAACGATGAACTGCTGAACCATCGTCCAGATGTTCGAGGTCAGCCAGTAGAACATAACGCCGATGGGGAACGCGAAGCCAGAGAACGCGAACACCAGGGGGAGGATGTAGAGCAAAATGCGCTGCTGCTTGTAGGTCGGGCTCGCCTTCATCTCGGGCGACTGGTTCTTCGACATGATCTGCAGCTGCGTGATGAACTGCGAGGCGGTCATGATGACGACCATCACGAGCGCGATGACGACGACCACGGTGTTACCGGCGTCGAGCGCGGTCTGGATGCTGAGACGCAGGGGAGCGACGCCGAAGAGCGACGAGCTGCCGAACTGCTCGGAAAGCTCCTGGGAGAGCAGGCCGACACCCTCGCGGTAGCTGCCGTCGGGCTGCGGCTTGGCCTCGTTGAGCACCGAGAAGAGGCTGAAGAAGATCGGCATCTGGATGAGCAGCGGGAGGCAGGAGGCCAGCGGGTTGGTGCCGGTGTCCTTGTAGAGGGCCATGGTCTCGCGCGACATGGCCTCGCGGGAGAACTGGTCTTTCTTACCCTTGTACTTGTCCTGGATCTTCTTGAGCTGGGGCGCGACTTCGAGCATGCGGCGCTGGCTCTTGATCTGGCGCACGAAGATCGGAATGAGCGCGGCGCGTACGACGAGCACGAGGCCGACGATCGACAGCACCCAGGTCAGACCAGCGGCGGGATCGAGTCCGAGCAGGTCGAGGCCGGTGTGGAACGCGACGAGAATCGCCTCAATGACCCACTTGATGGGCCACAGTATGGTTCCGATGAGATCTGGCATGGGGAGGGTCAGCCCTTTCCGTGGCTATGTGCGACGACAAAACCGAAGTTGGTTACCGAGTACCGCTCGGTCGGTCGTTGGGGAATGTCGTCGACTCCGCCGGCGGCCCACGGGTGGCAGCGGGCGATTCTGAGCGATCCCAACCAGATGCCTCGGATCACTCCGTGGTGCTGGATCGCCTGAAGCGCGTACGAGGAACACGAGGGATAGTACCGGCAGACATCACCGTAGAGAGGAGAGATCACCGCGCGGTAGACACGCAAGATGACAACGCAGAGGTTTCGCGGGAGGAGCCACACGAACGACAGCGTTCGATTCATCGCCGTCCCACGCTCCCATTCACCGCTTCGGAAATCTCCGTGTGAAGGGTATCCCAGGCAAGTTGGTCAACACCTGGCAATGCCCGAACAACCACGTCGCGCCCGAACTCGTTCGTCGCGAGCAGGTCACGACCGATCGACCGGAGCCGGCGCCTGACAAGGTTGCGTTGTACAGCTCCGCCGACGTTCTTGCCGACGATGAACCCAAAACGGGTCGCCTCAGCAGCGTCGTGGGGGAGGAGATAAACGACCGCGTGCGGTGCGTAGACCCTTTTGCCCCTGCGCACGGCCGACTTGAAATCGGACGCGCTAAGAACCCGGTTGGATTTAGAGAGCACGGATGCCCTCGGTCCCACCTAGTACGACCGGAAGCCCACGTGCTCGACCCATGTGCGTCGAAACGACGCTCATCGATCGAGCACGGGACACGGTGAACTTGGGTTCAGTGCTACGCGGAAAGCTCGGTGCGACCCTTGCGGCGACGAGCGCCCAGGATCGCGCGGCCCGCACGGGTGCGCATACGCAGACGGAAGCCGTGCACCTTGGCGCGCTTGCGGTTGTTCGGCTGGAAAGTTCTCTTGCTCATAGTGGTATCTCCAAAGCCCAGCTCTGAAGGCCGGAAAGACGAGGTTTGGCCCGAAGGCAGAAGTCAACTGATTAAAAGTACGGCGTTAAACCGCCACGGTCAAACTTGAGGTGCTACTTCAAGGTTATCCACATCTGGATAACTTGGGGTTGGTGAGTGCACAGGGGTACGAACTAAGGTGAAGCCCTACCCATTCTCCGGGACGAATCCGGTAAATTACCGAGGCGCGGCAGTTATCCCCTCAGTGGATAACTCTGTGAATAACTTTTTGATTGTAGGAACAAGATCGCATGGCCGAAATAGCTGACTCGACCCCTGAGATTTGGAAATCGGTGCTCACCAGGCTCACGTCTGACGAACGCATCACCCCTCAGCTCCTCGGTTTCATCAGCTTGGTCGAACCCAAAGGCGTGATGGCAGGCACCCTCTACCTCGAGGTTCCCAACGAATTGACGCGCGGGATGCTCGAACAGCGCATCCGTCTGCCCCTGCTGAACGCGATCGCCGGCCTGAGCGAAGACCAAGAGGTCGTCAACTTCGCCATCGTCGTGAACCCCGACATCCAGCACGACTCGCTCGAGCAGGATCCCGGAATCGGCGAACAGGCCGCGTACATCGAGCCGCAGCTCGTTCCGGCTCCGGTCGACTCGAACAATCCGGGACGTCGATCCGACTCGCGACTCAACCCCAAGTACAACTTCGACAACTTCGTTATCGGCGGATCGAACCGGTTCGCGCATGCCGCTGCGGTCGCCGTGGCCGAGGCACCGGCGAAGGCGTACAACCCACTCTTCATCTACGGCGACTCCGGTCTCGGTAAGACCCACCTTCTGCACGCCATCGGCCACTACGCCGAAAGCCTCTACCCGGGCATCCGCGTGCGCTACGTCAGCAGCGAGGAGTTCACGAACGACTTCATCAACTCGATCGCGAACAACCGGTCATCGGTTTTCCAGTCGCGCTACCGCGACATCGACATCCTGCTGATCGACGACATCCAGTTCCTGCAGGGGAAGGACTCCACACAGGAGGCCTTCTTCCACACGTTCAACACGCTTCACGATCACAACAAGCAGGTGGTCATCACCAGCGACCTGCCACCCAAGGCGCTCACCGGTTTCGAGGACCGCATGCGTTCGCGCTTCGAGTGGGGCCTGATCACCGACGTGCAGGCGCCCGATCTCGAGACGCGCATCGCCATCCTCCGTAAGAAGGCGCAGAGCGAGAAGCTCCAGATCGGCAACGACATCCTCGAGTACATGGCGACGAAGGTCTCGTCGAATATCCGCGAGCTCGAGGGAACGCTGATCCGCGTCACCGCGTTCGCCAGTCTCAACCGCCAGCCGGTCGACCTGGCCCTCGTGCAGACGGTGTTGAAAGACCTCATCACCCTCGACGACGACAACGTGATCGCGCCGGTCGACATCATCAACCACACCGCGGAGTACTTCAAACTCACGGTCGACGACCTGTACGGATCATCCAGATCCCAGGCTGTCGCGACGGCCCGCCAGATCGCGATGTACCTCTGCCGCGAAATGACCAACCTCTCGCTGCCCAAGATCGGCCAGCTGTTCGGCAATCGCGACCACACCACCGTTATGTACGCGAACAAGAAGATCACCGAGCTGATGAAAGAACGACGCTCGATCTACAACCAGGTGACCGAGCTCACCAGCCGCATCAAGCAGAACCACCGCTTCGGCAAAAACTGAGGTTTTGCGCCGATCCGGAGTTTTCACACAGTATGAAATGCCTGTGGATAACTGGGGGAACTCGCCGGTAAAGCTGTTGGCGAATTACAAGGTTCTGTGGAAACGGCCTGTGAGAGGGTCGGCGGTAGTTACAAAACTTGTCGGTTAATTCCACACCTCGTCAACAACTCACACTCTTGTAGTTTCCAGTCGCCCCGCGGATTTCTTGTAGTTACTAACAGTTCGCACAGCGGTTAACACTGTTGTTCTTTTAAATCCTTATTGGTTAGCGAGAGATAACCTTGGGGTCTGCGCCAATCTGTCCGCCCTGGCCTGTGCCAGTATTAACCGGCTAGACAGCCCACCCACCAGTGACAGGGGTTACTTACGTGAAGTTCCAGGTAAATCGCGACGTCTTCAGCGAGGCAGTGTCGTTCGCGGTGAAGTTGCTTCCCCAGCGCACCACCCTGCCCATCTTGAGTGGAATCCTGATCGAAGCCACTGAAGCCGGCCTCACGCTCTCGTCGTTCGACTACGAGGTATCGGCCCAGACCGAGATCGCAGCCGAGGTCAGCGACCCGGGCAAGGTACTCGTTTCCGGGCGACTCCTCGCGGATATCGCCAGCCGACTTCCCAACGCACCAGTCACGTTCGCGACCGAAGAGGGCCGCATCACCGTCTCCTGCGGTTCCGCGCACTTCACACTCCTGAGCATGCCCGTCGAGGAATACCCGACGCTTCCGCAGGTCTCGGCACAGTCGGGATTCCTGCCGGCCGAGCTATTCGCCAACGCGGTCTCGCAGGTCGCCGTCGCCGCTTCGCGCGACGACGTCACCCCCGTCATCACCGGTGTGCAGCTCGAGATCACCGACAACAAGCTCTCCCTCATCGCAACCGACCGTTACCGCGTCGCCGTGCGCGAGATCGAATGGACAGCGGATGACTCGGTGACCGACGTCATCACGGCGCTGGTTCCCGCCCGCACGCTGATCGAGATCGGAAAGACCTTCGGGCACAGCGGTTCGATCTCCGTCGCCATCACGTCGAGCGACGAGCGCGAACTCATCGCTTTCCAGGCCGACAAGAAGACCGTCACATCGTTGCTCATCAAGGGCAACTTCCCGCCCGTGAAGCGGTTGTTCCCCGATGTTGTCGACAACTACGCGGTCATCAACACGGCAGAGCTCGTCGAGGCGGTCCGCCGTGTCTCGCTGGTTCTCGAGCGCGAAGCCGCGCTGCGCTTCAGCTTCTCGGTCGACGGGCTGACGCTCGAGGCGATCGGATCCGAGCAGGCCCAGGCCTCCGAGACGATCGACGCGTTCCTCACCGGCGTCGACACCGTCGTCTCGCTCAAGCCGGCGTTCCTGCTCGACGGCCTCGGCGCGGTGCACTCGGAGTTCGTGCGCATCTCGTTCACCAAGACCGACAACCCCAACAAGCCTGGACCCGTGCTCATCACGAGCCAGTCCTCGAAGGACCAGGCGGGGGCTGACAACTACAAGTACCTCCTGCAGCCCAACCTGCTCCTGCGCTAAACACCACCACCACACACCCGTACTAAGGAATTTCTATGCACATTGGGCTCATTGGACTCGGCAAGATGGGCAACAACATGCGCGCTCGTCTGCGCAAGGGCGGCATCGAGGTAACGGGTTACGACCCCAACCCCGCTGTCTCCGATGTTGCGAGCCTCGCCGAACTGGCCGCCGCGCTTCCCGCGCCGCGCGTCGTCTGGGTCATGGTCCCGTCCGGCAAGATCACCTCGGGCGTCATCACCGAGCTCGGCACCGTCCTCTCCGAGGGTGACCTCGTCATCGAGGGCGGCAACTCGCGCTTCACCGACGACTTCAAGCACTCGGCCGAACTCGCCGAGAAGGGCATCAACTACGTCGACGCCGGAGTGTCGGGCGGCGTCTGGGGCCTCGAGAACGGATACGGCCTGATGGTCGGCGGTAACTCCGCCGACGTCGAGCGCGCGATGCCGATCTTCGACGCCCTACGTCCCGAAGGCCCGCGTGCCGAAGGGTTCGTGCACACCGGCGAAATCGGTGCCGGTCACTACGCCAAGATGGTGCACAACGGCATCGAGTACGCGCTCATGCAGGCGTGGGCCGAGGGCTACGAGCTGCTCGACACCCGCAAGGACATCATCAAGGACGTCACGGGAACCTTCGAAGCCTGGCAGCGCGGCACGGTTGTGCGCTCCTGGCTGCTCGAGCTGCTGGTCAAGGCGCTCAAGGAAGACCCCGAGTTCAAGGAAATCGAAGGCTACGTCGAAGATTCCGGCGAGGGCCGTTGGACCGTCGAAGAGGCGCTCAACAACGCCGTCCCGGTTCCGACGATCAGCGCGGCGATCTTCGCACGCTTCGTCTCGCGCCAGGGTGACTCGCCCTCGATGAAGGCCGTCGCGGCTCTGCGTAACCAGTTCGGCGGACACTCCGTCCGCAAGGCGGAATAGCACCACCTAGATCGTGATCGTCACCCATCTCAACCTCACCGACTTTCGTAACTACGAAACCGTTGACGTTGGGCTGGTGACGGGCGCGAACGTCTTCGTCGGCAGCAACGGTCAGGGTAAGACGAACCTGGTCGAAGCGCTCGGCTTCCTGAGCACGCTCGGATCCCATCGTGTATCCACAGATCACGCGATGATCCGGGCGGGCCAGGACGCCGCGATCGTGCGGGCGCGGCTCGAACACAGCGACCGTCAGATCCTCGCCGAGGTGCAGATCAACCGCACCGGGGCGAACCGCGCGCAGATCAACCGCTCGGCGATCAAGACCCGTGACCTTCCACGCTATTTCTCGAGCATCCTGTTCGCGCCGGAAGACCTCGCCCTCGTACGCGGCGAACCGTCGGGCCGCCGTCGATTTATGGACGAGCTGCTCGTGCAGCGGTTTCCGCGGCTCAGCGGCGTAATGGTCGACTACGAGCGCGTGCTGAAACAGCGCAACTCCCTGCTCAAGTCGGCGAGGGCGTCGGGTCTGCGTGAGAACGGGCTCTCCACGCTCGAGATCTGGGACGAGCGGCTCGTCGAGTTCGGGTCCGAACTGATCCAGGCGCGCAGCGCGCTCATCGCCGAACTGCTGCCGGAGGTCAAGGCGGCATACTCGGCGATCGCCGGCGCCGACCATCGGGCGTCCCTCGCGAGCTATCTCAGCATCCTCGCCAGCGATGCAGCCGACGAGTCGACGATCGAGCAGAACGCCGTGCGTGGCGGCGCCCTCGACCTCGACGAAATATCAAAAAATTTTCGTGCGGCGCTCGCGCGCCTTCGGCGCCCAGAGGTCGATCGCGGCATCACTCTCGCCGGCCCGCATCGTGACGACCTCGTGCTCGAGCTCAACGATCTTCCCGCCCGCGGATACGCGAGCCACGGCGAGTCCTGGTCGTTCGCGTTGTCGCTCAAACTCGCCGCGGCCGCCGTACTGCGGCGCGAGTCATCCACGGGGGATCCGGTCCTCATCCTCGACGACGTCTTTGCCGAACTCGACGAATCGCGCCGCGGCCGCCTAGCGGCGGCGATCGACGGCTTCGAGCAGGTGCTGATCACCGCCGCCGTGCTCGACGATGTACCCGACGAGCTGGCCGGCCATATCGTGCGCATCCGCTCCGGCCGTATCGTGGAGGGGGAGGAATCATGACTAACCCGATTCCGCCGCGCGACAACGACGAGGCCCGCGCGGTGTACCTGCGCTTCCGGCAGCTGTTCGGTACCGGTGTCTTCAAATCGAACGACGCGAAGAAGCGCGAGAAGCGCACCGAGGGCGCGAGCGTGCCGTTCGGCGCCGGCCGCGACCCGCTCGGGTTGTCTGACGTCATCGACGGCCTCACCAACAACATGGGGTGGACGTCGCCGCTCGCGCAGTCCGACCTCGTCGCCTCCTGGGTCGAGATCGCCGGCGCCGAGACGGCTGAACACTCCACACCCACCGGCATCGAAGACGGTGTGCTCACCATCCAGTGCGATTCGACGGCGTGGGCGACACAACTGCGGTTGATGAAGACTCAGATCGTCACGCACATCGCCCTCCACTACCCCGACGCGAAGATCCAGTCGGTGCGCTTCGAAGGGCCGAACGCCCCTTCCTGGAAACGAGGCCCCAGATCAATTCCAGGCCGGGGTCCGCGCGATACTTACGGCTAGGTGGACAAATCTGGTCACCCCTCCGACGAAAGCTCGCCAGACGGGCTTAGAGCGAGCGGCGGCTGTCGTGATTTGGTAGACTTGAACGGCCGTCGAGCGCGTCTCATTGTGAGACCACAATCTCGAATGGCGTGATCACAGACGCGGCAGGAGCACAATTTCAGATGGCGACTATTCCCACCGAGGATCTGCAAGACGACAGCTACGGCGCAGACCAGATCCAGATTCTCGAGGGGCTCGAAGCCGTTCGCAA
>Ga0247740_1000650_pt1 | contig 15971 bp, 15 predicted proteins | sample UWRJL148409B2_FD_180942 | JGI IMG/M metagenome (GOLD analysis project Ga0247740, IMG submission 180942) | Plant litter microbial communities from Arlington Agricultural Research Station in Wisconsin, United States - UWRJ-L148-409B-2 | ecosystem: Environmental > Terrestrial > Plant litter >...
CGTACACCCATCGTGCTGGTGCCGCCGGGAGTCCGCGCGAACATGCCGCGCTACGATTTCGAGATCCGCGAACTCGAAACTTGGGCCTCGTACGAACACGAGGGACTGCGCGTCACGGCCGTGCCCGTACAACACGTAGGTGGCCGCTACGGCCTAGACGCCGCCTTCGAGACGCGCGCCTTCACCGGTTATGTCTTCGAATATCACGGACTTTCCGTATATTTCGGCGGTGACACGGCGTACATCCCTAGCGCATTCCAAGCCACACGCGCGCGCTTCCCCAAGCTCTCGCTCGCGCTCTTGCCGATCTGCCCCAACACCCCGCGTGACTTCATGCAGTACACGCACGTGAGCCCGCGCCAAGCGCTCGACGCATTCAGCTTGCTCGGCGCCCAGCGGATGCTGCCGATCCATTTCGACACTTACATCAACTCGGATGATGCCCTCGGCGCCTGCCCCCAGGAGCTGCGCGCGCGCATGCAGGCACGTGGCCTGACGGAAGAGCAAGTACCGATTCTCGCGATCGGCGAGCAGCGCGTGCTGATCGCGCGCTAGCCGGGGCGCTCACGTGCCGCAGAACGTGGCCGTGACTCGCTCGCTCACTTGCGGTGGCTCCGCCAAGTACGCGAACTCCGGCTGAGCATCGTACGGCCGGGCCAGCACACGGACGAGCGCCTCGAAGGGTTCGAAATTGCCGTTCGTGGCCGCGACGATCGCCTGCTCGATACGGTGGTTGCGCGGAATGAATGCGGGATTCACCGCGCGCATGGCGCGCGCGCGGACCTCCGGCTCCACTCGGTCGAGCCGCAATCGCCGCCGCCACGCTTCGGCGAAGCCGTGAAATGCAGACGGATCCTGAAACAGCGCGGCGACGCGCGCGTCAGCCGTGGCGTCTTCGGCCGAATCGCAAAGCGCCCGAAAAAACAGGCTGAAATCGACGTGATTCTGCGCCATGCGACGCAACAGGTCGTCGACTAGCGGCGTGTCACCGGCATCTTCACTCGAAAGGCCGAGCTTGTCTCGCATTACCCGCGAGTGAACCGTCTCGAAAACCTCGGGGAAGCGATCGAGCCGGGCGGTCGCCAACTGCACCGCTTCGTCTTGCGCGTCCGAAAGCAGGGGGAGCAACGTCTCGGCGAAGCGGGCCAGGTTCCAGAGCGCAATGCGCGGTTGATTGCCGAATGCGTAGCGCCCAGCGCGGTCGATCGAGCTGAATTTTTTCTCCGGGTCATACTCGTCGAGGAACGCACACGGGCCGTAGTCGATGGTTTCACCCGAAATCGCGGTATTGTCGGTGTTCATCACGCCGTGCACGAAGCCGAGACCGAGCCAGCGCGCAACGAGCGAGGCTTGCGCCTCGATCACGCAGTCTAGCAAGCGCAAGGCCTCGCTCCGAGGACTCGCGCTGGAACCTACTTGCGACGGAAAGTGACGCGCGAGCGCATACTGCGCCAACGCGGCCACCGCTTCGCGATCGTCACGCGACGCGAAGAATTCAAAGGTCCCCACGCGCAAATGGCTCGCGGCAACGCGCGTCAGCACGGCGCCCGGCAAGGGCAGCTCACGCAACACGGTTTCGCCCGTGGTCACGGCGGCCAACGCCCGTGTCGTGGGCACGCCGAACGCGGCCATGGCCTCGCTCACGATGTACTCGCGAAGCACCGGGCCGAGCGCCGCGCGCCCGTCGCCCTGACGCGAAAATGGCGTACGCCCTGCGCCCTTCAACTGAATGTCGCGCCGTGCACCGTCCCGATCCAGCACCTCCCCGAGCAAGATCGCGCGACCGTCCCCCAGCTGCCGTGAAAAACCGCCAAACTGATGCCCCGCGTACGCGAGCGCAATCGAAGCCGCGCCCTCCGGGAGCACGTTGCCCGCCAACACCTGCGCACCTTCGGGCGAATCGAGCGCGGCCGCGTCGAGCCCGAGCTGTTCGGCAAGTGCATGGTTCACTTTGATTATCCGCGGGTCACGAACCTTCGTCGCGCTGACGCGGGCAAACAGACGCTCGGGCAGGCGCGCGTAGCTAGTGTCGAACGCAATTTTCACGGACATGACAGCTCTCCTGCCCCATCCCCGTGACTCGTGCCACCCCGGGCGCACGGCCTTTTGCATTTTCTACCCAGCGTGGCTCCGCTTCCGTCCGGGAGACTGTTCCCTGGGTGGCTAATCTTTGGGCTTGAGCGCTTTGCTCAGTTCGCGCACCAGGTAGTTCGCTACTTCGCGCACACGCGCGGGCAGGAGCGGACCTGCGGCGTAGACTACGAAGATACCGCGCTCGTTCGTCTCGAACGGCTCGAGCACGGTCAGCAAGCGGCGCGCGCGCAAATCCTCTTCCACCAGGTAGCGAGGCAAATTCGCGATCCCCAAGCCTGCTTTGGCCGCTTCGTGCAAAGACAGCGTATTGCTCACGCGCATGCGCCCGCCGACGCGCACGCGTTGCGTAGGCATGCCCTCGCTCCCCGGGCCGAAGTCCCAAACCTCCGAGCTCTCTTGGCCTGACCAGAGCAGGCACGTGTGCTCGGCCAACTCGGCGGGGGTGCGCGGGGCACGGTGCGCACGCAAGTAGGCGGGGCTCGCGCACAGCACTCGACGCAGCGAGCCCACGCGTCGCGCGACGAACGCAGGCGGCGGGTCGGCCGTGATGCGCACCGCAACGTCGATGCGCTCGGCCACCATGTCCACCTCGCGATCGGTCAAATCCAAATCTAGCGAGACTTGCGGTGCTTTTTGCAGGAACGCGAGCAAAATAGGCACCACGCGCGTTTGCCCCAAGAGCATCGACGCGCTCACGCGCAGCAGGCCGCGCGGCTCGGCGGTCCGGCTGGCCATCTCCTGCTCCACCTCGCGCAAGTCTGCCAAGATCGCTCGGGCGCGATCGAAGAACATCTGCCCGGAGTCGGTCACGGTCATCCGGCGCGTGGTGCGCCGAAGCAGCGGCGCACCGAAGCCGCTCTCCAGTCGCGCCACGAGCTTGCTCACCGCCGAGGGCGTGAGCCCGGTTTGGCGCGCGGCTGCCGCGAGCGACCCGCCCTCGACCACCGCGACGAACACCGCCATTCCGGAAACGACCTCGCGTTCGTGCATGGACCATTCATGAATCAAATTCACGAGTCTCGCAACTTTGGCCCTTCTACCGGACAACCGGCATCCGGCGCAGATTCGCGGGGTGATGGAGGCCAAGTCGGTCTCCACGACCAGCAAGGATTGTGCAAATGCGTTCTTTCATTCATCGGGCTGCCATTGCTCTCGTATTCGCAGCGGTTGGCTGCGCCGCCACGAATCCCTCTCCCGGCCACGAAACCCAGGCACCGAATCCAGCGGCGTCGAACAGCGCGCTGCCGGAGCTCGTCGCCCACTTCGATCCGGCGGCGGGCGAACTGCCCGAAGGACTCGTGGTTGGGCAAGACGTCGCATACGTCGGCTTCGCGCCGACCAGCCGCGTGGTGCGCTTCGACTTCGCGAGCGGCGTGGCGACGCCTTATGGCGAACTGCCGGTGGCGGTTTCCGGCCAAGGCTTCATGACGGGCTTGGCGCAATCACCGGCGGGCGAGGTGTACGCGGGGCTCGCTTCTTTCGTGCCGGAAGTGCAAGCGGGGATCTATCGCATCCCGCAGAACGGCGGCGCGGCGACGCTATTTGCCAAGGACAGTGCGCTGCCGTTTCCGAACGCGCTCACCTTCGAAGCCAATGGCTCGCTCTGGGCGACCGACTCCGGTACGGGCAGTGTGTTTCGCATCTCGCCTGATGGGCATGCCGTGCGTTGGGCCACGGGTGAGGCCCTCACCGGCGAGAAAGAGGCCTGCAACAACGCGGGCCCCGGCTTCGCGATCGGAGCCAACGGCATCGTCGTCGAGCGCGACGCCGTGTACGTCGTGAATATGGATCACGCGACGCTGCTGAAAATCCCACGGGAGTCGGGCGACAAGGCAGGCACCCCGCAGGTGCTGGCGGGTCCTGATTGCGATGCGCTCGGCGGAGCCGACGGCCTCACGCGCGCGCCGGATGGCTCGTTCGTGATCGCCGTGAACCGCCAGAACAAGCTCGTGCGCGTAACGTCGAGCGGGAGCGTCGAAACCATCGCCCACGGCGCGCCCTTCGACTTCCCGGCCACCGTCGCGTACCGCGGCACGACCCTGTACGCGACGAACTTTGCGCTCAAGAACGCCAGCGCCGGCAAGCCCTCGGCGCCGGGTCTATTGCGGATCGGCGGTTGAGAGCAGCGAGGCCGCCAAACCGTCCAAGATATCCCGCTCACTGACCAGTAGTTCGCTCAGCCCGAGCTCGTTCATCGTCGTGGCGAGGACGATGGCACCGCCCACGATCACCTCCGCGCGCGCGGGCTCTACGAGTAGCCCGCGGCGCGCGGCCACGGTGGCCGCGGCCAGCCGAGCGCAGGAGGCCGACACCTGTTCGGCGCGCAAGCGACTGTGATGCGTGCGCGCCGCGTCGTACGTGCTCAAACCGAGCTGCATCGCCGAAAGCGCGGTCACGGTGCCGGCCAGGCCGATCACACAGCGTGCCTGGCTCGGGTCGAGCACCGCGCGTACCTTCTCGAGTTCGCGGCGTACGTCGGCCTCGCACGCCGCCAGCTGTGCGCTCGTTGGCGGGTCGGCGAGCAAGTGCCGCTCGGACATGCGTACGCAGCCCATCTGCAGCGAGATCGCCGCCTCGGGCGCTTCACGGCCGAGCACGAACTCAGTCGACCCACCCCCCAGGTCGATGACCAAAAACGGGCCCTGGTCCCGCGGCAAACCGAGGGTCGCACCATGAAAAGACAGGCGCGCTTCGGCATCCCCGCTCAGCAACTCCGGACGCTCGCCGAGGGCCGCCTGGGCCGCATCGAAAAACTGCGAGCCATTGCGGGCATCACGCGCCGCACTGGTCGCCACCGCTCGCACGCGGGTCACTCCGTGGGCGCGCATGCGCGCGGAATACTCGTCCAGCACGGCGACGGTTCGCGCAATGGCCTCGGGCGCGAGTTCGCCCGAGATGTCGACGCCCTGCCCGAGGCGCGTCATGCGCATCGACCGTTCGAGCTCGTGACCGGCCGCATCGGTGACGAGTAAGCGCACCGAGTTGGTGCCAATGTCGATCGCGCCGAGCGCGCTCAAACGCCCTGCCCGCCGATCTGACGCTTCAACCCGATCAACGTGAACAACTCCATGCGCGCGGCCGCATCATTCAAAAAGATGCCGTGCAGCTTGCTGGTGGTGGTCCAAGAGCCGGGCTTCTTCACGCCGCGATAGCACATGCAAAAGTGCTGGCACTGCAGGATCACGGCCACGCCCTGGGGCTGCAAATGCCCCTGAATCGCGTCGCTGATCTGCTTGGTGAGCTTTTCCTGGACTTGTAGGCGCTTGGCGAACACATCCACCACGCGCGCGACTTTGCTCAGGCCGACCACCCGCCCGTTGGGGATGTACGCGACGTGGGCCTTGCCGACGAAGGGCACCATGTGGTGTTCGCAGTGACTAAATAGCTCGATGTCACTGACCAATACGAGTTCGTCGTACCCCTCCACCTCTTCGAAGGTCTTTGCCAAGTACTGGGCGGGGTCTTGCGCGTAGCCAGAGAAGTGTTCCGCATACGAGCGCACTACGCGGGCGGGCGTTTCGAGCAGCCCCTCGCGCGTCGGGTCTTCACCCAGGAACGCCAAGATGCCGCGTAGGTTCTCTTCCGCCGCCGCAATTTGCGCGGGCGTCCGGCTCGGTTGGGACTTGTCTAGATCGGCCTCGTCGTCGCGTCTTGCACTCATCGCGGCGAAGCATGCTCTGCCACGCCGCGATGCTCAACCAACACGCGAATCGCGCGGCTATTGCGCCGGCTTCATCTCGAGCACGCGCGTCTCCGCGTTCGCATAAGCCATCACGCGCCGGTTCTCGCGTCGGCCTTCGGGGGTCGCGTTCGTCGCTACGGGGTGGGTTTCGCCGTAAGCCGCCGGCCGCAAGCGAGAAGCGCTCACGCCATCGGCGACCAGCGCGGCGATCACCGCGTCGGCTCGCTGCTTGGACAGCTCTTGGTTGAAGTCGGCCGGACCCGTGTCGTCGGTGTAACCCTCGACGGTGACTTTCACGGACGGGTATTGCTTCATGAACGTGCTGACCTTGCGGATCTCGCTGTGCGCGTCACCCTCGATCTCGTGTTTGCCAAAGGGGAACTTGATGTCCAAATAGCTCACGAATTCACGGTCGAGCACCTTGGGGCAACCCGCGGAGTCGACCACCGCACCCGAGGGCGTGCTCGGGCATTGATCCAAGTCGTCACTCACGCCGTCTCGATCGGTGTCTAACGGGGCGACTGCGATGGGCGCGGGCGATTGAGACAGGGGCACTCCGTCACAGCCAGGGATGGCTTTTTCGGGAGTCCAGGTGCCATTGTGGTAGCAGGCGCCATTGCTGTCGCGGATGACCTGACCGGAGGAATTGAGCCAATAGGCGCTCTTGTCCGCGGACGCGATGCCGGTGAGGGTCAAAGCCGAGAGTACGATTGCCGTTTTAATCATGATTCCATCCTCTGGAGCGCGCGGCCGAGTTGCGCGCTCGGCGCTGCGAGTGCAATGCGCGTGCCTCGAGCCTTGAGCGCCCCGAGTGTGACGACTATGCCGCCTCAGAAAAGAAGCGTGATCACTACGGTGTCGGAGTAGCTACCGGCCTTGGCGTTTTGACGGGCGGGGATGCGTCCGTAGATTGAAAGCGTGACCGCCGTCAGATTGAGGAGCGCGGCATAGTTGCTGGTGCCACCGGTCTTGTCACCCCACACCTGAGTCCGCGCCGCATCCATATACAAGTTGTAGTTGAGCGTATTTGCGCCGTTGAGCATGGTGCGGGCGCCGTAGTTCCCGGAGCTGCCAGTTCCCAGATTGATCGTGATCACGTCCAGCGCGAGTAGGAGCGAGCACTGATACGTGAGGGAGCCTACCGCGTCGGTGGGAGCAACGGAAAACACGTTGTATGCGCCGAAGGCGACGGGCGAGACCGAGTTGAACACGCACGAGACCGCCTGCGCGCGATTCACGGACAGCGAGGCGATGGCGAACAGCGCGCCCGCAATCACGCGCGCGGTCATGGCCCCCCCCTGTCGGCGACGCAGACGACGCGACCCACGCTGCTGATCGGCTTTTCGCTGCGAGTCACGTTCAGTACGAACACGCAGGCGCTCTCCCCCACCGCGCGCGCGGGCCAACGGCCCTCGGGCACGCCGTCGAGCTCGAACTCGCCGCCCTTGCCGATTGGCGAGTCCCAGGTCTTGCCGTCCACCACGACGCTCAAGGTACCGTACTGCACGTCACTCAGCGGCAAGCCACGCGGGTCGAGTCGCCCGCGCACCAAGCGCAAGCGCCGACTCTCGAACGTGACGCGCGCGCCACCCCGAGGCGGTGGCGCAACGATCACTTCACTCGTTTCGACCTGCAAGTCGGCGGGTAAATTTGCGTCGTCGATGCGAATTCGGTTCCCATAATAGGGCAGTAGGTTGGGGATGAATGCGACACCCTTCGAGTTGGTACGCGCCACTTCTTGATTGTTCAGATACGCCGCAGCGTCGGGCACGCCGCGCACTTCGGCAACGGCGAAAGATTGATCGATGGGCCGGCTCGCGAACAGCCCCGCACCCTCCATGAACACGATCGTGCCCGATGCATTGAGTAGAGAGTGCGAGCGCCCCTGCTCGTTGAAGTAGGCGGCTTCCGCTCGTATCAGCGAGCTTTGCGCCTGGACGGAGGCCACGTAGCGGTTCGTCGGACCGAGCGACGCACTGCCCTGATAGCCCACACCAGTGGCTCCGATGATCGGCTTCGTGACGCTGGCCGTCGCGTCACTGCTGGTACGTCCGACATGGCCACTGACGGCCGCCGAGTGATTGCCGGCGAAGTTGAAGGTCAGCGTCGCGAACGCGTCGTATTGCGTGTCGCCCAGGCGGTTGTCGGTGCGTGAAGCGAGCAGCTGCAGGGACAACTGATTGCTGAACTGAAGGTTCTGCACCAAGGACAGACGACCGCGTGGGCCGATGTCCCGCGACACGGCAAAGCCGACCTGAGCCGAAAGCGAAACGCGCCGGCCCAGCGAAATTCCCGACGAAGCCGAGTATTCGCTCAAAGCGCGGTCGTCACGAGGCGACAGATTGGCGGTCGCGTAACTGCGCGAAGTGAACTTCGCGACCGCGCGCAGCGAGACGCTGCGCATCTGGTAGTAGTAGCCCACCTGCAGGGCAGACCCGCGCTGCACTGGCCCTTCGGTGTCGACACTAGCGCCCGAGGCGAAATTCAGTTCCCCCACGCGCCCGGCCAGGGTGAACTCACTGCCCCCGCTCACTCGCTGACGAGCGAGCTCCGCGCGTCCCCCCAGGGTGAGCGCGTTGGTCACCCCGATTCGGTAGCGCCCGAGCAGCAGCGGCACGCCATAGTCGAAGCTCTGCATACCGTACTTTTCTCGCAGAAACCCGACTGACCACGCGTACTCGGACAAGCCTGGGCGGAGCGCCGAGCTGGTCGCGTAGTACTCGAAGGCGACGTCGCTCTGTCGCGAGAGCGGGTCGCTGATCACGTAGCGAACGTTGCCCGCGCCGCTCAGGGGCGCAATGCCTTGCAGATTGAACTGACCGGGAGCGACGGCGACGCGCCGCACGAGCACGTTGTTCACGTACACGTCGACCGTCGAGGGTGCCATCACGCTACCCTGGTAGCCGAGGCGCGGCACGCGAACCAAATACGGATCGAGCGCGAAGTTACGCTGAAAAGTGAGCCCGCCCAGAATAGCGCCGCCACCGAGCGCGCCGGTGCTCACGTAAGCATCCCCCAGCACCAACTCACGCACATTTTCGCGATCGCTCATCACCCATTGGCTGAGCAATCGCACGACGTGGTTCTGTTGATCGTAGCTGGCGTTGGTCGTGGCGCGCATCGAGCCCGAGTTCAGCCCCGTCTCGGCAAAGGCGCGAAACTGATCGAGATCGATCAAACTGGGCGCGTAAGTGAGATACGCGCTGGTCTCCTCGGTGTACCAGGCGCCGGTCGGCGCGCGGTCCGACACGTCCACGGTCGTCTCCGCGAGCGCGGTGGGGGGAGCCACGACCCCCAGCGTCAAGTCGCGCTCGTCGATGGCGTATTTCAAGCGCGGCTCACTGGTCGCAAGCGACACATAGTCGGTCGCGCCGATGCGAATCAGGGGCGAGCTGAGCCGCACCACGCCACCACGGTTGAGCGCCTCCCACGGCACCAGCACGTCGCCCGGCACCCGCAGCACGACCACGTCATCAATCGTCGCCCCATTGACTTCGAGCTGGAAAATCGCGCGCTCCGCGTAGCCGTCGGGGGCAGCTTCGGCGAGCAAACAGGTCAGCCAAGCACACACGAAGACTCCAACGGCAATGAATGCGCGAGCTGAGACCACGACTGGTTCACTGCTTGGCGCAAGCCCCAGCGGCTACGGGTCTTTCTGCGCGAGCGCTGCCGTACTCGGTCTTGCTGGAGACGCTGAGCGTGCTCACGGCCGCGCACACGTCTTCTTCCAGCATGACGTCGTACAGGCGTCGCCCGCGGGCGAGTACGTACCAGGCGGGCAAGTCCTTTTCCAGCTTGACCACGCCTGAAGCATCGCGCCCGATCACGCGCAGCGATTGCGCGAGGAAATAAGAGTTTCCGCGGTTCTCGAGCGAAACCAACAAGTGCCCGGCCTTGATCTCGACACTGACCGCGGGAGTCGCGACGGGGGCGCTCGGTTGCAGGAAGACGGGGATGCCGAAGCGCGTCAGCACGCGGATCGCGCCGGTCGTGTTGGCGTTCGGCGGCGGTAGCTCGTCGACGAACAAACGATAGCTCTTCTCGATCGCGGCCGGCGTGAGGTTGGTGGTGACCCGCACCCGTCGCGTCTCACCCGGCGCGATTTCCAGGAGCGAGGGGAAAAATAGGATGTCCTCCGTCGGCGTGAGCTGCATCTCACCACTCGGCGTCTGTTGCCAAGTGAACGCGCTCACCTGAAAGCGCGACTTTTCGCGACCGCTATTGCGCAGAGAGATGCTCTGCGAGTGAGTCTTACCGGACAGGTGCAGCCGCGTCGGGTCGATGGCGATGGTGGCGGCCTGGGCGACGACCGCCGCCCCCACCGTCGCCAGAAACGCCACCGTAAAGGCCGAGCGCGCCATCACCGACTAGAACGTGACCGTCGCCACGACCGTGTCCGAGTAGGCACCGGAGGCGACATTCTGCCCGGCCGCGATTCGACCATACACGGTCACGCTAGAAGCGGTACCGCTGCCTGTCTGCGCCACACTCGTGCCCGCGGTGTTACCCCAGGTAGTGGTGTGAGCGACGTCCTGGTACAGCGCGTACGAGAGGAACACGCCCGCCGCGTCTTTCATGCGTCGCACCGGAACGGCGTCCGTGGAACCGCCCGCGGCGTTGGCGCCCTGGCCGAGGGTGACCGCTGCGGACGCGCCGTTGGTGCAAGTCACGATCACGGCGCCCGTGCCGTCCAAAGGGGTCGCGTTGTTCGCGCCAATCGGGTCGTAGGCACCGAAAGCGAGGGCCGTCGTCGAGATGCTGCAGGTTGCAGAGACCGTGGCGGTCACGTTCAAGTTGGCTGTCGCCGTGGCGGCATTAGCCTGCCCAGAAACCAACATGCCGACGATCCCAAACGCTAGCGCGGCCCGACCCAACTTGAAAACCTGGTGCATTACCCTTTTGCTCACTTCTGCCGGAGTCTCCGGCCTACGCGTTCGGCAGCCAGACCACATCGGAGATGTCACTCCAACGAGCTCGCCGCCCAACAACAGTCGATGGTAATCTCGACTACGGTCCAACGCGCTTTCGACTTTAGAGTCACTATTGCAACGCTCGCGCGGTGCAACGAACTGCACTCGCCTGGTGATACAGTTCGAAACCGCGCGTGTCTAAGGTGCGCGGTTTATCGCTCGACCAGGCTGCAACAGCGGCGAGTGAAGTAAAGCTGGCCTTGGCGGCGCGCTGCGAGTACGCCTCGCCGCCCATCCATGCACTGGGCGCTGCTCAGCCTTACTTCGGCAACATTCCTCGGCGGCTACGACATTTGTCAAAAGCACGCCCTGCGCCAGAACCCGGTAGTGCCAGTGCTGTTCATCAGTACCGGGACTTGCGCGACGGTATGGTCCGGGCTGCTGCTCGTGCAGCGCCTCGCGCCGGGCGCGCTGCCCGCGAGCCTGCTCGTTCCTCCACTCGCGTGGTCAGGGCATGCCGAGTTGCTGCTCAAAGCGGCGATCGTCGCCGCGTCCTGGCTGTGCACGTACCTGGCCGTGAAACATCTGCCGATTTCACTGGCCGCTCCCATTCGCGCGACGAGCCCGCTGTGGACACTGGGCGCGGCCATCGTGCTACTCGGCGAGAGCCCCTCGCTGCTGCAATTTTTGGGCATCTCGACCACGCTCTTGTCCTTCTTCGGACTGTCCCTCGTCGGAAGGCTCGAGGGCGTGCACTTCCACCGCGATCGCTGGGTCGGTTACATGCTTTTAGGCACGCTGTTCGGCGCCGCCAGCGGGTTGTACGACAAGCTATTGCTCGGCAGGCTCGGGTTCGCGCCCGCCACGGTGCAGGCTTGGTTCTCGATCTACCTGGTGGCGCTGTTTGCGCCCCTCGTTGGCCTCTGGTGGCTCACGCGGCGCAGGCTCGACGAGCCGTACGAGCGTTTCCAATTCCGGTTCTCGATCCCGCTGCTCGCACTCTGCTTGCTATGCGCCGATTTCGCCTACTTTCACGCGCTGCGCGACCAAGCAGGGCTGATCTCACTGGTCGCGAGCCTGCGGCGCGGCAGTACCTTGATCGCCTTTGCCGCGGGCGTGTTCGTGTTCAAAGAAGCCAACGGCTGGAAGAAGCTGCCGCCGGTTCTCGGCATCGTACTCGGCATTTTGCTCACGATTTTGGGCTGAGAACGCCCAACCCAGCGCGCCGACTCACGGCGCTCGATCGTCTCGCTCGCTCGGGGGCGGACTCCACGGCAACATGCGACGCAGCAGGCCGTCACGCAGGACGAGGGTGTGGAACAGCACCGCGCTGAGGTGCGCCATGAACGTGAAGAAGAGCAGGTATGCGAGCACGGTGTGCGCTTGGCGAAGCACCGTATACAGCCCCACGCTGTGCGGCAAAATCGGCGGCAGTACGAGCGGGCCGATGCGCACCGGATAGCGCGCCGCCGACAGCATGCCCCAGCCAACGAGCGGCAGAAGAAACATCAACGCATACAGCAATCGTTCGGACGCGCTCGCGATCACGCGCTCCCTGGCCGACATCGTCGCCAAGAACGGCGGTAGCGGCTTCAACTGGCGGTTGATGAAGCGAATTATCGTGAGCACCAAGATCAAAATGCCGAGCGGACGATGGACGGCAACCAGCGACTGGTAGTGCCAAAGCGAAGTAACCATGCCCATGCCCAGCAACAACATGCCGAGCAAAGCGATCGCCATCAGCCAATGCAGCACACGAGACGACCAAGCAAACTGTGCGCTCTTGCTCATGGCTGGCTCACCTCCCCGGCTGCGGTCGTTTTGACGGCGCTCGAAGCGACCGGTTCGGCCACGCGACGCGTAAACGACTGCGAATACGCGGCCGAACGAGCGCTGAGCAGAGGGTCGTCCGACCCGGCAATCCCATTCGGCAAGATCAACGGGTCGAAGTTGATGATGCGCGCACTGCCGGTTGCCTCACCCTCGACCCGATCGATGGTCAAGGTTCCAACCTCGAGCTTCTCGCGGTCCTCGGGCCAAGCCAAGGTCGCGTCGTTCGTCGCGTCGCCGGGCTGCGCGATCGTCAACACCAAGCGAAAGCGTAGCGGCGCGTCTTCGACGTGGGCGATCAATGCATCGAACAGGAAGTTCGCGCCCGTCGGGGCGGCTGTTGGCGGCGGCACCGCGGGTGCGCCCTGCAGCGGCACCATCGACCAGCGCACCGCCGTGACTCGGCCCGCCGCGTCGATTAGGTGGAACGCGTTCAAGCTGTTGTACGTGCTGTCTTCGAAGCCGGCGGTCGGCGCTTGGGCCTTGATCGCGCGAATTGCCCGCATCGTTTCGGGATGCTTGGCCATGAATGCTTGGGCGCGCGCTGGGTTCGGCTTTTGGGTTGCCGGCTCCGGCGCCAGTGCGATCAGCTGCTCGCTGAACGCCTCGGGCGTGTTCACGATGAACACCGGGATGTTGTTCATGCCGGTACGCCATTCTTCGCCATTCGGCAGTGAAAAGGCGAGCGCCAGACTGCGGACGGTGGCGGCGCTATCGCCCGCGTAGGGCATGCCGCCCGCGAGCGCGAAGCGCCCCACCACTGGCACCGGCACCGAGCCTGCACGAAACACGCTGGCCTTGGACAGCCGCGAGCCTGCTCCGTTGGCCGCGAAATTGCCGCTGATGGTCACGCCCTTGGCATGGTTTCGCCGAAAGCCCGGGTGTGGCCCGTTGATGCGCTCGAACGTGTCCACGACGCGCGCGGGCGTGAGCCGATGCGGCGTTAGCCAGCCCGCGACGTAGGAAAACAGCGCGCCCACGGCCAGAACGATCGCGAACACCCACGCCAGCCGCCCGCCGGTTCCCGATGACGCACGCACAGGTGCCAACCCGTTCATGGTCGCGATCATGCGGACCTTGGGTTTCGCGCGCAAGCACTCCGCTGCCATACTGGCTGAATGCACCGGCCAAGCGCGTACCCGCCCGACCTGACTCGCTATGTTCAGGCGCATTGGCCCTCGACCGCGAATCTGCCCTTGTCATTTGCGTTGCTCGACGACGCGCTATCGGCGGCCTTCCAGGCTTCACTCATGGCCGAAGAGGCCCGTTCGACGCGCTTTCGCTTGCTGCTCACCTCGCCCGAGCAATTGCCGGAGGGCGGATCCCCCAATCGCGGGGTGCTGCGACTCAAGTTCGATCGTAGCCGGCCCCTGAATGCCGACGAGTTGAGACGTTTGGCTCCCTCGGTGCCATTCGAGACCGCGTTGATCGGAGCTCACCCCGAACAGGGCAAGCTGCGCATCTGGGGTGTCGCTCATTCCGGTCCGGCTTGGTTGGCGCCGACCTGGGGCGGGCGCAGCGTGGTGCCAAACTGGACGTACGATCCTATCATCCACGTTACCGCACCCGGACAGCTCGCGGTTCGCTGCGCGGGCCAGCTGATCGGCGCGCTAGAGCGCGGCGTATTGGTGGATGCCGCGTTGGATGTGTTCGACTCCAATTGGCTACCAGCGATGTTCGCCCACGAGCGACAGATCGTCCAAGAACAACACGCCGCCCTACAGACCCAAGTGTCCTCTCCGACCGCCGTCGATCACTCCCTGATCGGCAAGGTGGCGCAGCAGATGTTGCGCCGCGCCATCCAACTCGTGCGCGGCGCTCGCCACGGAGGACTGGTGCTGATCGTCGATACCCGAGCCGGCAACGAGTCCAGCGTCCTGCGCGGACTGCGCTTGAAATATGCGCTGGCTCAAGACGAGCCTTCACACCGCTATCGCACGCTGCTCTTTCAAATCCTGGAAGCGGTCGCAGCCACGACCGCAAAAGAGTCGGTGGGCTGGTCGGACTTCGCGTCGAACGAGAACCCGCGCTTCGAAGAGCTCGAGCAAGCGGTGTTCGAACAGAGCCGCGTCTTGGCCAACCTCACGGCCATCGATGGCGCTTTGGTGCTCGACAAACGCTTCGGTGTGCTCGGGTTTGGGGCTGAAGTATCGGCCGAGCTTCCCACTCCCGCGCGCGTGTGGCGCGCGATCGACACCGAGGGTCAAGTCCGTCAACCGGAAGACGTGGAGAACGTCGGAACGCGCCACCGCGCGGCCTACCGCTTCGTCAACGACCACGCGGATGGCCTGGCCGTCGTCATCTCTCAAGATGGCGGAGTGTCGTTCGTCGCCAATCGCGAGCGGCAGGTCGTATTCTGGGAGCAGTCGGTCAGCCCGTAGTGATGTCGAGCAGACCACGCAATTGAGCGGCGTCCAGCAGCCGACTCACCGTTGGTCGATCTTCCAGCGGCACGCTGGCCGACACGTCTTGCATCTTGGCGTGCACGAAGAAGGTCTTCCTACGCCAGCTGAACTGAAAGATACCCGTCAAAATTCCGCGTTTCATCGCGGCGCCAAAGCCTTCACCCTCGAGCACGACATGGTACGTCGAGCAAGCTTTGAGCAGCGCCGGCATCACTTGGTCGAGGCGCGCCCGCGCCTGCGCATCGGGCGGCGGAGCGGTCACGGGGACGCGGGTGACGTATACGACTGGGTGACCGCACGCCGCAGCCGCCGCCTCGACCGCGTTCTTCACGCGGTCCATGTCCGCTACCTCGGGCTTGCCCCAGAGCGCGAACACCGCACCGAGCGTCGATATCATCTCGCAGGTCATGCCGCTCCTGGCGAGGAACCGCACGAACGGCAGATGGAGGCGTCGGTGCGCGACGCGAGTGCTTCTAGCTTCCGACCAATCACCGGGGAGTAATAGCAGAGATTCCCGTTCCGCTGGCAGTTCCCGGCCCAAGGCTCACGCGCGGCGCCTTTGTTTAGGCAAAGCGCAGTCGGGAAGCTTGAACCGGCCGCGATAGGCGGGGCATCGGTGCGCTCGGGGCGGCGCTTGGCACTTCGATACGCAGCCGCTGAACACTGCAGCGTCACCCATGACGGCTTGCTCCATCGAAGGCCATGCACGGAGCGAGGCCGTCTTGGTGCCAGTGCAGCGCGAAGAAGCGCGCCCTGCGGCGCCGTGCTGCGGGTAGCCCGGTAACGCCCGCGTTTCCAGGAACGACGGCGGTCGGTCGCACTCGGTAACAAATGGGCAATGCGGTCACGGTAACCGTGGCGACACTTCGGTAAAGAGCAGCACGGAGTTCAGCCACGTCACTTCGAGCAATCTAGCCGAAACCGTTGCCGTGACTTGCTGAGTTCACGCTCCTCGCAAGCCCCTAGCGGTGACCACTCTTTCACGAGGAGCGGCTCGCCAGACACGCCGCCCGTCGCAACAACCCTTTCGGAATGCCTTCGCTATGAAAA
>Ga0247740_1000651_pt1 | contig 15965 bp, 11 predicted proteins | sample UWRJL148409B2_FD_180942 | JGI IMG/M metagenome (GOLD analysis project Ga0247740, IMG submission 180942) | Plant litter microbial communities from Arlington Agricultural Research Station in Wisconsin, United States - UWRJ-L148-409B-2 | ecosystem: Environmental > Terrestrial > Plant litter >...
GGCCAGATCGCTGGTGCGCAGGATCAGGATGGCGCCGGCATCATTGGTGCCGATGAGCTGGATGACCGGTCCGACGACCGTGCGATCGACCGTGTAGCCCCAGCCCTCCCAGGTGCTCGCGATCACGCCGACCGACTGCAGCGGACCGATGCGCAGCCCCGCGTAGCTGAGGCCGTCACCGCCGGAGAGCAACTCGCAGCCGCGCGCGGTCGGGTCATCCTGGTTGTCCCAGGCGCCGCCGATGAGATCCTCGGTCTTGTCGAGGGCCGAGATGAAGGTGGCGCGGGCCTCCTGAACGCTCGGCCCGTCGCTCGCAGCCTGCACGTCCGACTGCATCATGCAGCTGCCGAGGAGCAGCACGGGAAGCACGAGGAAGCACGCGGCCCCACCGCCGCGTGCTAAACCCCGAGCAATCCTGCTCGATACAACCGATCGCATTGGACCCCCATCGCAAGTGCGTCGGGTCTCACGTTAGGCGAGCGCGAGCGCGCTGTCTCGTCCCCTTCCGGGTCGCCCTCATGGTGGGGGCAGAGAGCTACTCGCTGACGTACTTGCCCTGGCCGATGGCGATGAGGGCGAAGTTGCGCATGGACTCGGTGCCGGGCGAGAAGTACTCGTTGTGACCGAGGGATGCCCCGAGCGCACGATGGGTGACCTCGTCGGTGCCGCCGCTCACGCCCATCGACTTCGCGCCGTAGCTGGTCGCCCCCGGGTCACTGCCGAAGTAGGCGCTGTTGGGGATCGGATCCCATGCCGCCTCCCCCACGTAGACGTTGCCGTCGCGCACATGCAGCTCGTTGGCCGACTTCGCGGGGCTGCCGGGCGAGCCGACCATCGCGAGGGCGTCAATCTGGAAGTCGAACTCGGTGAGGGCCATGAGCGCTGCTGTCGACCCGTACGAGTGCGCGATGACGGAGACGTAGGGCTCGTCGTGCGAGCGGAGGGACTGGAGGCCCTGGATCGCGCCGGCAAGAGCATCCCTGCCCTCGTAGGCATTCTGGATGCCGCCCACGTTCGTGAGGTTGGGGGTGTGGTAGCCGATCCACGCGACCGTCGCGACGGTCGGTGTGCCCTGGGGGACGCCCGTGGGCAGCGTCGCCGACGAGCTCGAGCCGCCAGGACCGAGAAGGGCGAGCCAGCTGATCTCCTCGTCGTGCAGACGGGATGCGGCGTCGACCCAGTCGCCCATCTGGTTCTCGATCGTGAAGAACATGCCGGGCACGAGGTAGCTGACGTAGTCGGCGGTCGCGAGATCGCCGATGACGATCGCCGCGCGCCCTTGGCCGGTGACGTCGAGCGTCATGAGGGTACGGGTGAGCGGCGACGCGCCCTCGGTGCGCAGGGATGCCGAGATCGACTCGAGCATGTGCAGCTGCTGTTTCGCCGTCTCGACGACGGTGCGGCCCGACTCGCTCTCGATCGTGTCGTTCAGACTCTTGATCGTGGTGTTGAGCACCGCACGGTTCGCGACGTCGCGCACCGAGTACGGCACCCCGTCGAGGTTGCCGACGAGCTGGGGCGTCGACGTGCGCAGGGCGACCTTGGAGCTGCCGTCGAGGCCGTTCCACCACAGGGTCACATCGTGCGCGGGGGGCGGGCTCGCGAGCAGGCCGGCGATCGCCTCGGGGTTGCTGGTGACCCACGCGGTGAGCTGCTTCGTCGGAAGAAGAGCGAGCTGCTGGAGGAGGCGCGTGCCCTGAGTCGCCTCACTCGGGCCCTGCACCGGCTCCGGTCCGATGAACGGGAGCGGCGGGGCGTCCGGGAGACCGACACCGGCCGTCGCGGGCAGCGATTGGACGATCGAGTAGTTGGCGACTTCGTGAACGCCAAAGGCCTCGGCGACGGGTCCCAGTGTCACCGAGGTCAGGAGAGCTGCGACGTCAAACAGCAATTCGGGTGTCCTCGTTTACGGGAACGACGCGCCGCCAGCCGACGCACGTTCCCGCATCCCCCATGGTAGGGGATAGACAGCCCCGTTTGGGGGGTCACCAATGTTTCTCGTGTGAAAATTGTTAATTGGAATTCCGCCGGGTTACAGGGAAGTCGCTGAATCCCGGGTTGCATGGGATTTCGGGGGTCGACAGCCCTGAATTCGGGGTACAAGATATATCGGCTTGCACCGCTCGACCGTGGACTTCTCGCGGCTCGGGCCGGGCATCCGGGGCGGGTCGCGCCGTCAACTGCCGCGGCCTCCCGTCGGCGACCGTCCCATTCTGGCTTTTCCGGAGAAACCGGGCCTCAGTCACACCAGTCGCGCGCGAACTCGGCGTGGCGACGAAAAACTCCGGAAAAGCGCAAGGATGCCCGGGAAAGTGCGGGACAGAACCGAGCTTGTTCGACTCTGGCTACTCGGCTGCGGGTGCCGCCGGCTCGGCCAGAGCCGCGGGACCCTCGGCCAGCAGGAGCGCGAACTGCGCGGCGTCGATGATCCGGACGCCGAGCTCCTCCGCCTTGCCGAGCTTCGAGCCGGCACCAGGGCCGGCGGCCACGAAGTCGGTCTTCTTCGAGACGCTCGAGGCCGCCTTGCCGCCCGCGGCGATGATCGCCTCGAGCGCGCCCTCCCGGGTGAATCCCTCGAGGCTGCCGGTCGCGACGACGGTCACGCCCGCGAGGGGTCCGTCGGTCGACGTCGCGGCTCCCGGCCCCGGGTGCCCGGGCGTCGCGAACTGCACTCCGGCCGCCGCCCACTGCTCGAGGATCTCCTGGTGCCAGTCGACGGCGAACCACTCGATCAGCGCGTCGGCGATGATGCCTCCGACGCCGTCGACTGCCGCGAGCTCGTCGCGAGAGGCGGCGCGGATCGCGTCGAGCGACCCGAAGTACTGGGCGAGCGCCCGGGCAGCCACCGGCCCCACGTGCCGGATGCTGAGCGACACCAGGATGCGCCAGAGATCCTTGGTCTTGGCGAGTTCGAGCTCGGCGAGCAGCTTCGTCGCGGCGGACGACGGCACGAACTCCGACTCCCCCGGCTCGTCGCCCTTCTTCCGCTTGCGCTGGTACGGCGTCTCGGTGCGCCCCGTCGGCAGTCCGGTCTCGCGGTCGCGAACCTGCACACGGATGCCCACCACGTCGTCGATCGTGAGGCCGAACAGTCCCGCTTCGGTCTCGAGCGGCGGAGTCGAGGGTTCGAGCGGCTGCGTGAGCGCGGCGGCCCCGACCTCGCCGAGCCCCTCGACGTCGAGCGCACCGCGGCTGCCCACGTGCTCCACGCGCCCGCGCACCTGGGCGGGGCAGCTGCGCGCGTTCGGGCACCGGAGGTCGATGTCGCCCTCCTTGGCGGGGGCGAGCTTCGTGCCGCACTCCGGGCAGAACTCGGGCATGACGAACTCGCGCTCCGTGCCGTCGCGCAACTCCACGACCGGGCCGAGCACCTCCGGGATGACGTCCCCGGCCTTGCGCAGCACGACGGTGTCTCCGATGAGCACGCCCTTCGACTTCACTACCTCCTGGTTGTGCAGCGTCGCCTGCCGCACCACCGAGCCGGCAACCCGCGCCGGCTCCATCACGGCGAACGGGGTGGCCCGGCCGGTTCGACCCACGGACACGACGATGTCGAGCAGCTTGGTGTTCACCTGCTCCGGCGGGTACTTGTAGGCGATCGCCCACCGGGGCGCGCGGCTCGTCGCGCCGAGCTCCTCGTGGAGGTACAGCTCGTCGACCTTCACCACGATGCCGTCGATCTCGTGGCCGTTCCTGTCCAGAGCGACGCTGTCGCGGTGCTCGCCGTAGTACTCGATGAACTCGGCGGCGCCCGCGGCGTCCGGGGTGACGCGGTAGTACGAACTCGTGGGGAGCCCCCACGTCTTGAGCAGCTCGTACGTCTCGCTCTGGGAGGCCACGGGCGGGTTCGGCCAGGCGCCGATGCCGTGCACGAGCATCCTCAGCCTGCTGAGTCTGCGGTGCATCAGGTCGAGGCCAGCCTCGTTCTTGCTCTCGGCCTTCTGGCGCAGCGACCCCGACGCGGCGTTGCGCGGGTTGGCGAAGACGCGCTCGCCGGCGGCGGCCTGCTCCGCGTTGAGCTCGTTGAAGGCGGCCACCGGGAAGAAGATCTCGCCGCGAACCTCGACGAGCGGCGGATGCCCGGTGCCCTCGAGCCGCGCCGGGATCCCCTTGATGTACCGCACGTTCTCGGTGACGTCCTCCCCCACGACGCCGTCGCCGCGAGTGGCAGCGCTCGTGAGGCGGCCGTTCTCGTACCGAAGGTTGATGGCGAGTCCATCGATCTTGAGCTCGCAGAGGTAGTCGACCCGTCGGCCGGAGTCGCGCTCGACCTTCGCCGCCCAGGCGGCGAACTCGTCGAGGGAGAAGACGTTGTCGAGCGACAGCATGCGCTCGGCGTGCACCACCGGGTCGAAGAGGGTCGCCGCACGGCCGCCGACCGTCTGAGTCGGGCTGTCCTGACCCTGCAGCTCGGGGAACATGCGCTCGAGCTCGTCGAGGCGCCGCATCATGTGGTCGTAGTCGGCGTCGCTCACGAGCTCTTCGTCGCGCTCGTAGTAGGCGTCGCGCAGTTCGAGGATGCGCGTGGTGAGCGCGTCAACCTCGCTCTTCGCCGCGCTCAGGCTGGCATCGGCATGCTGTACGACTTCGCTCTCGGCCACCCGCCCAGTTTACGGACCGCTACCGACGCTCCTCAGGCGTTGACAGGGACGGCGGAGACCGTGCGGTCCACCGTGAGCTGGCCGAGCACGCGGGTGCCGACGTACAGCACCGCGGTCTGTCCCGGCGCGAGGCCGGTGATGGGGTCCGTCGGCGTGACGACGAGCTCGCCGTCGGTCGAGACGCGCGCCACAGCGGGCACCGGGTCGGCGTGCGCCCTGACCTGCACTTCGCACTCGAACGGCTGGCCCAGGTCATCCACGATTCCGGATGCCCGTGGGTCGAGCCCGGCCCAGCTGAACTTCACACCCGCCAGTTCACCCACGGCGAGCGCCTCCCGCGGACCGACGACGACCTCGTTGGTCTTCGGACGGATCTCGAGCACGAAGCGCGGCTTGCCGTCGTCCGTCGGGTAGCCGACGTTGAGGCCCTTGCGCTGGCCGATCGTGAACGCGAGAGCACCCTCGTGCTGGCCGATGACGGCGCCCGAGCGGTCGAGGATGTCGCCCTGCTCGGCGCCCACCTTGTCGGCGAGCCAGCCGCGGGTGTCACCGTCGGGGATGAAGCAGATGTCGTGGGAGTCGGGCTTGTTCGCGACGCTGAACCCGCGCTCGGCGGCCTCCGCGCGAACTTCGGCCTTGGAGGGCGTCGCGCCGAGCGGGAACATCGCATGCGCGAGCTGCTCGGTCGTGAGCACTCCGAGCACGTAGCTCTGGTCCTTGGCCCACGCACTCGCCCGGTGCAGCTCCCGGTTGCCAGCGTCGTCGGTGACGATCGTCGCGTAATGGCCGGTGACGACGGCGTCGAACCCGAGCGCGATCGCCTTCTCGAGGAGGGCGGAGAACTTGATGCGCTCGTTGCATCGCATGCACGGGTTCGGGGTGCGGCCGGCGGCGTACTCGGCGATGAAGTCGTCCACCACATCGAGGCGGAAGCGCTCGGAGAAGTCCCACACGTAGTACGGGATGCCGATGATGTTGGCCGCGCGCTGGGCATCCATCGAGTCCTCGATCGTGCAGCAGCCCCTCGCTCCCGTGCGAAGGGTGCCGGGCATTCGGCTCAGTGCCAGGTGCACACCGACAACCTCGTGGCCGGCCTCGACGGCGCGTGCGGCGGCCACGGCGGAGTCCACCCCGCCACTCATCGCCGCCAGAACCTTCACGCGCTCGAGTTTACGCGCGCCACGCTGGGTGCCCGCCGTCGTCCCGTCGCGTGAATGTGCACTTCTCCGGAGAAACCGAGCTCGAGCCACTCCGGCTACCGCGAATCGGCGGGTCGGGAGCGAGATCTCCGGAGAAGTGAACAGGCAACTCGGCACAGTCTCCTGCGGGTGCCGCTCAGTGCCCGAGCACGGTCTCCCGGTCGGAGTAGCCCGCGGCACGGGCCCGCTCGACCGCGGCCGGCAGGGCGGCGACGAAGGCGTCGACCTCCTCGAGCGTCGTGCCGGGCCCGAGCGTGATGCGCAGCGCTCCGCGCGCGTCGGCCTCGGGGATGCCCATCGCGAGTAGCACGTGGGAAGCCTCCGGCACCCCCGCCTGGCACGCCGAACCGGTCGAGACACTGAATCCCGCGACGTCGAGCAGGAAGAGCAGGGAATCGCCCTCGCAGCCGGGGAACGTGAAGTGCGCGTTGTTGGCGAGGCGGTCGACGGGGTCGCCGCGCAGCACGGCGGAGGGCACCGCCTCGAGAACTGCGGCGATGAGGTGGTCCCGGAGGGTGGCGGCGGCCGGCGCCTGCTCGATCAGCGACGCGGCCACCCCGAAGGCCACTGCCCCCGCGGCGTCCTGGGTTCCGGAACGCGCGCGCTGCTGGTTGCCGCCGTGGATGAGCGGGGTGATCGTCGCCGAACGGGCGATGAGCAGCGCGCCGATCCCGACGGGACCGCCGACCTTGTGGGCGGAGACGCTGAGTGCCGCGAGCCCCGTCGCGTGGAAGTCGATCGGCACGTGCCCGTAGGCCGACACCGCGTCGCAGTGCACCGGAACCCCGTGGGCCTCGGCGAGCGCGACGAGCGCGGCCACGGGCTGGATGGTCCCCACCTCGTTGTTGGCCCACAGGACCGTGACGAGCGCGACGTCGTCAGCGAGCGCCGCCGCGACGTAGTCGAGGTCGATGAGGCCCGTGGAGGAGACGGGCACCCAGTCGATCACGGCGCCCTCGTGCTGCTCGAGCCACTCGACGGCGTCGATGGTGGCGTGGTGCTCGGCGCGCGAGACGAGGATGCGGGGTCTCGACAGGCTCGACCTGCCCTGCCGCGCCCAGAACAGTCCCTTGACGGCGAGGTTGATCGCCTCGGTACCGCCCGACGTGAACGTCACCTCGACGGAGTCGGCCCCGAGCGACGCTGCCACCTGCTCGCGCGCTTCTTCGAGCATCCTCTTCGCCTGCTGCCCCTGCGAGTGGATCGACGAGGGGTTGCCGACCAGCCCCAGCGCGGAGATGTAGGCGGTGAGCACCGACGGCAGCATCGGCGTCGTCGCCGCGTGGTCGAGGTACACACTCATGTAACAAGCATGACTCACGCGGCAATTACTCTTGTCCCCATGCCTGATCATCTCGCCGACCTCGGAGTCACTCTGGGCGACAAGGGCGGGCAGCTTCGCGTGTGGTCCGAGTCGGCCACGAGCATGGAGCTCTGCCTGTTCGACGAGCGCGACCCGTCCTGGATTGCCAAGACCATCCCCATGGTCGAGGGCACCGGCGGGGTGTGGAGCGCCACGTCGAAGCAGCTGGTCCCGGGCGTTCGGTACTCGATCCGCGCCAACGGGCCCACCACCCCCGGCCACATGTTCGACCCGACCCTGCACCTCATCGACCCGTACGCCCGCGGTCTCGCCCGCACCAGCAGCGGTGACTGGCGAGGCTACGTGCAGGAGCCCGACACCTTCGACTGGGGCCACTCGAAGAAGCCGCGCATCGGTATGGACCACACCGTGCTCTACGAGGCCCACGCCAAGGGCATCTCCAAGCTGAACCCCGATGTTCCCGAGGAGCTGCGCGGCACGTACGCGGGCCTCGCGCACGAGTCCACCATCGCCTACCTCAGGGATCTCGGCGTCACCACCGTCGAGCTGCTGCCCGTGCAGCAGTTCGTGAGCGAGCAGCGCCTCATCAAGCAGGGGCTCATCAACTACTGGGGCTACAACACCCTCAACTTCTTCACGCCGCATGCGCTGTACGCGAGCCGCGAGGCCCAGTTCGGCGGCACCGGCGCGGTGCTCCGCGAGTTCAAGGGCATGGTCAAGCTGCTGCACGAGGCCGGCATCGAGGTCGTCCTCGACGTGGTCTACAACCACACTGCCGAGGAGGGCCTGGGCGGGCCCACGACGTCGCTGCGCGGCCTCGACAACAAGAACTACTACCGGCAGACCCCCGACGGCGAGTACGTGGATGTCACGGGCTGCGGCAACTCGGTCAACACCGCGACCGTGGCCGCCCAGCGGCTCATCCTCGACTCGCTGCGCTACTGGGCCAACGATGTGCAGGTCGACGGATTCCGGTTCGACCTCGCGGCCACGCTCGGCCGCGACGGTGCGAACGAGTTCCAGCCCGAGCATCCCCTGCTGCTGGCCATTCGCGACGATCCGCAGCTGAGCGACGTGAAGATCATCGCCGAACCGTGGGATGTCGGCATGGGCGGCTGGCAGGTCGGCAACTTCCCGGCCGGGTGGTCGGAGTGGAACGACGGCTACCGCGACCGCATGCGCGACTTCTGGCTCACCGACATCGGCGCCGCGCGCGCGAACGGCGAAGCGCCCAACGGCATCGGGTCTCTCGCCCGGCGCCTGGCCGGCTCGGCGCACGTGTTCTCGCAGGAGCGCGGGCCGATGGCGTCCGTGAACTTCATCACCGCCCACGACGGCTTCACGATGGCCGACCTCACGGCGTACAACGAGAAGCACAACCTCGGCAACGGCGAGAAGAACCGCGACGGCACCGACAACAACCACTCGTTCAACCACGGTGTTGAGGGTCCCACCGACGACTCCGAGATCCTCGAGGCGCGGTGCAAGGCGATGCGCAACCTGCTGGGCACGCTGCTGCTGAGCGCGGGCATCCCCATGCTCACCGCCGGTGACGAGTTCGGTCGCAGCCAGCGCGGCAACAACAATGCCTACAACCAAGACGGCGAGCTCACCTGGCTTCCGTGGGAGCACGACGACTGGCAGGATGAACTGCTCGAGGTCACCCGCCAGCTCATTCAGCTGCGGCGCGAGAACCCGGCGCTGCGACCGGTGCGCTACGGCAGGCAGGGCGAGACGATCCCGAGCGCGACCCAGATGGACTGGTACAACAAGCAGGGGCTCGCGATGGAGCCGACCGACTGGGATTCCCCCTCCGAGCGCACGCTGCAGTACCTCGCCGCGTCGACGCCCGAGTTCGAGGAGTTCAACCGCATCCTGCTGATCGTGCACGGCCTCGAGGACGACGTCACCGTGACCCTCCCCGAGCACCAGGGCGTCACGTCGTACACGCTGCTGTGGGATTCCGCGGTGGAGGACCCCACCGAGTCGATGCTCGAGCACGGGCCGGGCAGCGAGCTCACCGTGGCGGGCGCCTCGATGCAGCTGTTCCGGGCACACTAGGAGCATGCCCGTCGTCGAGTCAGAGCTCATCGTTCCTGTTCCCGTCGACGTCGCCTTCGACATCTCCCAGACGACGGGCCGAACCCGGATGCTCTGGGACCCGTTCATCAGGGAGCAGCACTTCCTCGACGACGCCCCGGCGCCCGGCAAGGGCGTGCGCACGCTCACGGTGCACCGCTCGGGTCTGCGGATGGTAACGGAGTACGTCTCCTACCGGCGGCCCACCAACGTCGGAATGACGATGATCACCGGCTCGTGGTTCTTCGAGCGGCTGGCCGGCGGCTGGCACTTCGACGCGGTGACGCCCGACACGACCCGCGCCGTGTGGAAGTACAACTTCGCGTGCAAGCCGAAGTGGCTCGCCCCCCTCGCCGAGCGCATCGGTGCGGCCATCCTGCAGCGTGACATCGACCGGCGAATCAAGGGCTTCGCACGAGGATGCTCGAACCCCGAGGTGATCGCGGCGGTGCGACCGTGACCGGTACACCGGCCACCGTGGCGCTCACGAGCGCGGGCATCCCCTTCACCGCTCACGAGTACGCCCATGACTCTGCGAACACGAACTTCGGGCTCGAGGCCGCCGAGGTGCTCGACCTCGACCCGGGGCAGGTGTTCAAGACCCTGATGGCCGACATCGACGGTCGGCTGGTGGTCGGCATCGTGCCGGTGTCGGGCAAACTCGACCTCAAAGCCCTCGCGGCGGCGGTCGGCGGCAAGAAGGCGGAGATGGCCGACCCCAGGCTCGCCGAGCGGCGCACGGGCTACGTCGTGGGCGGTATCAGTCCGATCGGACAGAAGATGGCCCACACCACAGTGCTCGACGAGACAGCGGAACTGTACGACACGGTGTTCGTCTCCGGCGGGCGGCGCGGCTTCGATATCGAGCTGGCGCCGGCGGACCTCGTGCGGGCGACAGGCGCGACGGTGGCGGCGATCGGCCGCGACTGAGCCTGCGGTCTAGTGGATGGCGATGAGGACGCCCACGACAGCAAGGGCGACGATCGCCACACTGGTGGCGGCGTAGAAGGGCGAGATCGTTCGGGTCTTGACTTCGTTGCGGATCGACATCGAGTTCCTGGTTTCGGGTCAGGCGGAGAGCGGGTTCTTCTCCTGACGGAAATCTATTGGGTCGGCATTAGTGCGGACAAGACACGTAACCCTCCCAGTACGGGGGTCACGGTTAATCACGACGAGCCGGCGCCATGGGGATGGCGTCGGCTCGTCGTTCGGGTATGTGCTACAGGAATGCCACCACGGCCGCGACCACTGTCAGGGTGATGGTCAGGGCGATGGCGTCCACGAAGAAGGGTGACACTGCCTGGCGGTTCGGGTTCGCCTGGTTGAGCGTGCTCATTCGAGTTCCTGTTCGTTCTTGTTCTCGTGAGATCGGGTATCTCATATACCTATCCTGCGTGTCCGCACTAGGGAGGACAAGCCGTGTACCCTCCCCACAACGGGGGCCGCTATGTGCCCCGGAATTCCGCGGAAGTCGGCGAACGGGGTACAGGTGCGGTCCCCCATCCCGCCTACATGCTCGAAGTGGGACGCAGGGGGGACAAATCGGGGTACGGATGCACGTGCCCGGTGCCGCGGACCGCTGTGACCCCAGTTCGGGGCCGGTCGCTACTCCGCGACCGCGATCAGCCCGAACTCCGCCGGTGAAGCGAGCAGCGCGTGCTTCGGGACGACCCGCACGGTGTAGCCGAAACTGCCCGAACGCGACAGTGGCACGGTGCCGGCGAAGACGACGGGCGCACCCGGTTCGGCCTCGACGAGCTCGAGCGACTGGTGCTCGACGTCGTCGAGGCGGTCGCCCTCGCGGGCCCGGCCGTAGACGACCTCGACCGCGAGATCCGCGGGCGAGAGCCCGCCGGTGTCGATCGTCGCGCGTAGGTGCAGGTCGTCGCCGACCTGCGGCACGGCGTCCACTCCCCCGGACTCCACGTGGGTCACGTGCACGCCCGGCCACGCCGCGGTGACCCGCGTGCGCCACGCGGCCAAGTCACGCGCGGGCTGGTAGCCGTTGGCGCTCACGGCGTCCTCGGCGTGCGACGCCGGGATGTACAGGCGCTCCACGTACTCCTTGACCATGCGGTCGGCCGAGAGCGCGGGCGAGAGGGTCGAGAGGGTGTGGCGGATCGACTCCACCCAGCGGGTCGGCACGCCGTCTTTCGCACGGTCGTAGAACCGCGGCGCGATCTGGTGCTCGATGAGGTCGTACATGCTGTCGGCCTCGAGCTTGTCGCGCTCGGCGCTGTCGCCCGCCGAGTCTGCCGAGGGGATGGCCCAGCCGTTCTCCTGGTCGTAGAACTCGGCCCACCAGCCGTCGAGGATCGACAGGTTGAGCGACCCGTTGAGCGCCGCCTTCATACCGGACGTGCCGCACGCCTCGAGCGGTCGCAGCGGGTTGTTCAGCCAGATGTCGGTGCCGGGGTAGAGCAGCTTGGCCATTCCGATGTCGTAGTTCGGCAGGAAGACGATGCGCTTGCGCACCTCGGGCTCCATGCTGAACTCGACGAGCTTCTGGATCAGGCGCTTGCCCTCCTCGTCGGCCGGGTGCGACTTGCCTGCGATCACGAGCTGGATCGGCCGCTCGGGGTGCAGAAGGAGGCTGCGCAGGCGGTCCTGGTCGTGCAGCATGAGCGTGAGGCGCTTGTAGGTGGGAACGCGTCGCGCGAAGCCGATCGTGAGCACGTTCGGGTCGAGCAGTTCGGAGAACCACGACGGGTCGCCGACGCCGGGGTTCTGCTCCTGCCAGGCGGCGCTCACGCGGCGACGGGCGTCGTGCACCAGCTGCTCGCGCATGCGACCGCGCACGGACCACAGGTCGGCGTCCGAGACCGCGGGCGAGGCCCAGTCCACCGCGGTGGTGTCCACCGAGCCGAACTTCTGCTCGGCGAGTTCGAGCATGGCGGGGTCGGTCCAGGTCGGCGCGTGCACGCCGTTGGTGACCGAGGTGATCGGCACGTCGTCAGCGTCGAATCCGGGCCACAGCGGGCCGAACATCCCCCGCGAGACCTCGCCGTGCAGCAGGGAGACGCCGTTAGCCCGCTGCGCGAGCCGCAGGCCCATGACAGCCATGTTGAAGAAGGCGGGATCGCCGCCGACGTAGTTCTCCTCGCCGAGGGTCACGACGTCGCCCACCGCGAGACCGGGCAGCAGGTCGGTGGAGAAGTAGCGGGTGATCATGTCGATCTCGAACCGATCGATACCGGCGGGCACGGGCGTATGAGTCGTGAAGACAGTTCCCGCGCGGACCACCTGCAGGGCCTCCGCGAACCCGAGGCCGTCGCCGATGAGGTCGCTGATGCGCTCGAGGCCGAGGAACCCCGCGTGGCCCTCGTTGGTGTGGAACACCTCCGGGTAGGGCGTGGAGGTGAGCTCGGTGTACGCCTTGATGGCGCGGACGCCGCCGATGCCCAGCAGCAGCTCCTGCAGAAGGCGGTGCTCGCCTCCGCCGCCGTACAGGCGGTCAGTGACGGTGCGCAGCGAGTCGTCGTTCTCGGGGATGTCGGTGTCGAGCAGCAGCAGGGTGATGCGCCCCACCTTCACCTGCCAGACGCGGGCGAACAGCGCCTTGCCGTCGGGCAGGGAGAGCACGACCTGCGCGGCGGTGCCGTCCGGGTGGCGCAGCACGGTGAGGGGAAGACCGTCGGGGTCGAGCACCGGGTAGGTCTCCTGCTGCCAGCCGTCGCGCGAGATCGCCTGGCGGAAGTAGCCGGCGCGGTAGAACAGGCCGACGCCGATGATCGGCACACCGAGGTCGCTCGCGCTCTTGAGGTGGTCACCCGCGAGAATGCCCAAGCCGCCCGAATACTGCGGCAGAGCGGCGGCGATGCCGAACTCGGGCGAGAAGTAGCCGATGGATGCCGGTGCACCCGACAGGGTCTGGTACCAGCGCGGCTTCTCGAGGTAGTCGTGCAAGTCGTCGACGAGCGTCCGTGTGGTGGCGACGAAGCCCTCGTCCGAGGCGAGCTCGTCGAGCCGGGCGCGTCCCACCGCTCCGAGGAGCGCGATCGGGTCGTGCCCGGTGATCTCCCACAGGGCCGGGTCGATCGATCGGAACATCTGCCGGGTCGGCTCGTTCCACGACCAACGCAGGTTGCTCGAGAGTTCGTCGAGGGCGGAGAGCGCCTCGGGGAGGACGGTGCGGACGGTAAACCTGCGGATGGCCTTCACCCGAACAACCCTAGGCCAGCCGCACGCACGGATGTAAAGCGCTTGCAGGCCCGGAGGGCTGGCGCAAGTCCCCAGCACAACCTCAGGCCGGAGGGTGATAGGGAGTACGGTCGAAACGTGACTGTTGAGTACGAACCACGGCTGGGTCGCATCCCGATCCGTCACCTGACGCCCCAACAACCCGAGAACCGCTGGCCCTCCAAGGCCTTCGCGGGAGAGGTGGTGCCCTTCGGCGCGACCGTGTTCCGCGAGGGGCACGATGTGCTGGGCGTCCACCTCATCGTGACAGACCCCGATGGGCAGTGGACGACCCACCACATGGCTCCTGGCGCGCCCGGCACCGATCGTTGGCACGCCGAGGTGCTGCTGCCCACCGAGGGCGAGTGGACGTGGCGCGTGCGCGCGTTCGCCGACGAGTGGGCCACCTGGCTTCACAACGCGGAGATCAAGATCCCCGCGGGCATCGACGTACCACTCATGGTGCGCATGGGAGCGGGCCTCCTCGCCCGCGCCGGCACCCGCAAGGTCGTGCAGGACGCCGTAGCCGCATTCGCCGACCCCGACCTCCCGGCCGAGAACAAGCTCGAGATCGCGCTCGACCCGCGGCTCACCCTGGCGATCAACGCCAAGCCCCTCGCGAGCCTCACCACCGACAGCGAGTCGCTCACCATCCGCGTGGAGCGGACACGCGCCGGAGTGGGCAACTGGTACGAGTTCTTCCCCCGCAGCGAGGGCGCCAAGCAGGCCAAGGACGGCACGTGGACCAGCGGCACCTTCCGGACCGCCGCGAAGCGCATCCCCGCGGTCGCGGCCATGGGCTTCGACGTGCTCTACCTGCCGCCCATCCATCCGATCGGCGAGACCTTCCGCAAGGGACCGAACAACACCCTCGACCCGAAGCCCGGCGACCCCGGCTCGCCGTGGGCGATCGGCGGAGCCGCAGGCGGACACGACGCCGTGCATCCCGACCTGGGAACTGCGAAGGACTTCAGCTACTTCGTGAGCGTCGCACGAAGGAACAACATCGAGGTCGCCCTCGACCTCGCGCTGCAGGCCTCCCCCGATCACCCCTGGGTGACCGAGCACCCCGAGTGGTTCACGACCCTTCCCGACGGCACGATCGCCTACGCCGAGAACCCGCCCAAGAAGTACCAGGACATCTACCCGATCAACTTCGACAACGACCCGGACGGCATCCGAGTCGAGGTGCTGCGCATCATCCGGTACTGGATCAGCCTGGGAGTGCGGATCTTCCGCGTCGACAACCCGCACACGAAGCCCCTCCAGTTCTGGGAGATCGTGCTGCACGAGATCAACACCCAGTACCCGGACGTCATCTTCCTCGCCGAGGCGTTCACGCGCCCCGCGATGATGCAGTCGCTCGCGCAGGTGGGCTACCAGCAGTCGTACTCGTACTTCACGTGGCGCAACACCAAGGAGGAGCTCAGCGAGTTCTTCGAGTCCATCTCGCACGAGACCTCGGGCTGGTTCCGCCCCAACCTGTTCGTGAACACCCCCGACATCCTCACGGAGTACCTGCAGTTCGGCGGACCGGCGGCGTACAAGATCCGCGCAACCCTGGCCGCGACCGCCAGCCCGCTCTGGGGCGTGTACTCCGGCTACGAGCTGTACGAGGACGTCGCTCGTCCCGGCAGTGAGGAGAACATCGACAACGAGAAGTTCGAGTACAAGGCGCGCGACTGGGCCGCTGCGGAGCGTGACGGCACCACGCTCGCGCCCTACCTCCAGCACTTGAACCTGATCCGTGCCGCGCACCCCGCACTCCGTCAGTTGCGCAACCTCGACGTGCACTGGAGCGACGACGACTCGATCCTCGTCTACACGAAGTACCTCGCGGCCGAGCACCACAACGGCGTCGCCGACGCGATCATCGTGGTCGTCAACGTCGATCCGCACTCGGTGCGCGAGACGGTGGTGCACCTCGACCTCACGAAGATCGGCCTGGCACCGGGATCGACCTTCGCCGTGACCGACCTCCTCACGGGCGACCAGTTCGAGTGGGGCACCGACAACTACGTACGGCTCGACGCGTTCACCGAGCCCTGCCACATCCTGCACGTCCACACGGAACCCGCTCCGAAGCCGAAGGGCCGATAGACCATGGCAACGAACAAGAACGCACCCGCACTTCCCGACCTGCACCCCGACCACGTCTCGTCCCTCGCGGCGGGCTCGCACCCGCAGCCGCACGACGCGCTCGGCCAGCACCCGGTCGAGGGCGGGTTCGTCATCCGAGCCCTCCGTCCGCTGGCCTCCGCGGTGGTCGCGGTGCGCGCCGACGGATCGCGCGTTCCGCTCGAGCACGTCTCCGACGGCCTGTGGCAGGGTTTCGCGCCCGAGCCCGGCCAGGCGTACGCGCTCGAGACCGACTACGACGGCGGACCCGGATGGACCGCCGACGACCCCTACCGCTTCGTGCCGTCCGTGGGCGAGATCGACCTGTACCTGTGGGGCGAGGGCCGCCACGAGCAGCTCTGGCACGTGCTCGGCGCCCACTACCGGCCGCACGAGGATGTCGCGGGAACCTCGTTCTCCGTCTGGGCACCGCACGCGAAGGCCGTGCGCGTAGTCGGCGACTTC
>Ga0247740_1000653_pt1 | contig 15920 bp, 12 predicted proteins | sample UWRJL148409B2_FD_180942 | JGI IMG/M metagenome (GOLD analysis project Ga0247740, IMG submission 180942) | Plant litter microbial communities from Arlington Agricultural Research Station in Wisconsin, United States - UWRJ-L148-409B-2 | ecosystem: Environmental > Terrestrial > Plant litter >...
CTCGTCGATACGGGCATCCGGGCGGTCGGTCTTGTTGACGAGCAGCACGACGGGCAGCTTGGACTCGAGGGCCTTGCGCAGCACGAAGCGGGTCTGCGGCAGCGGGCCCTCGCTCGCGTCGACGAGCAGCACGACACCGTCGACCATGGAGAGGCCGCGCTCGACCTCACCGCCGAAGTCGGCGTGGCCGGGGGTGTCGATCACGTTGATGGTGATGGGACCGTCAGTGGCGTGGAGGCCCTTGTACGAGATCGCCGTGTTCTTGGCGAGGATCGTGATGCCCTTCTCGCGCTCGAGGTCGTTCGAGTCCATCGCGCGCTCCTCGAGGTGGGCGTGCTCGGCGAACGAGTTCGTCTGGCGCAGCATGGCGTCGACGAGGGTGGTCTTTCCGTGGTCAACGTGTGCGACGATCGCCACGTTGCGCAGGTCAGAGCGTGTGGCGATAGCCATGGCAGTGTTTCCTTCTAGTTGAGGCCTTCCGCGGCCTTGGAAGCGGAGCGGGTCTCTCGCCGCTCGCGCTGCGCGATGGGATCGGGCAGCGGGACGGCAGCGATGAGGCGCTGGGTGTAAGGGTCTTTGGGGTGCCGCAAGATCTCGTCTCGCGTACCCTGCTCGACTAGTCTACCGCGATGCATGACCGCAATCCTGTGCGCGAGGATATCCACCACCGCGAGGTCGTGGCTGACGAACAGGCAGGCGAACTGCAACTGCTCCTGAAGCTCCTGCAGCAGGTCGAGGAAACGGGCCTGGACTGACACGTCGAGAGCGCTCGTGGGCTCGTCGGCGACCAGCAGTTCGGGGGTGAGCGCGAGGGCCCGGGCGATGCCGACGCGCTGGCGCTGGCCGCCGCTCAACTCGTGCGGGTAGCGGTTGCGATAGCTGGTGGGCAGCTCGACTGAGCTCAGCAGCTCCTGCACGCGCTTGTCGAGCGCCTTGCCCTTGGCGCCGCCCGCGAGGAACAGCGGCTCTCCGATGCTCTGGCCGATCGGCATGCGCGGGTTGAGGCTCGAGCCCGGGTCTTGGAACACGATGCCGGTCTTCTGGCGCAGCGGGCGCAGGTCGCGCTGGCTCGCGTTGGTGATGTCGTAGCCGACGACGGTGAGCTTGCCCTCCGCGACGGGCAGAAGACCCACGGATGCGCGCCCGAGCGTCGTCTTGCCCGAGCCCGACTCGCCCACGAGTCCGAGGATCTCGCCGGGGTAAATCTCAAGGTTGATACCCTCCGCGGCCCGGAACGCCGGAACGCGGCCGCGCTTCGGGTACTCGATGGCGACGTTCTCGAACTTGAGGACGGGGTCGCGGTGCTGCTGCTTGTTGATCGGCTCCTGCTCGTTGACCTGCAGCTGGGCGGCCCCGAGGTGCGGCACGGCGGCGAGGAGAGCCTTCGTGTAGTCGGCCTTCGGGTTGGTGAAGACGTCGACGACGGTGCCGGTCTCGACCGAGACGCCGTCCTTCATCACCATGATGTGGTCGGCCAGATCGGCGACGACTCCCATGTCGTGCGTGATGAGCAGGATGGCACTGTCGAGGCGCTTGTGCAGGCTGCGCAGCAGTTCGAGGATCTCGGCCTGCACTGTCACGTCGAGCGCGGTCGTCGGCTCGTCGGCGATGAGCAGCACCGGGTCGCACGAGATCGACTGCGCGATCATGGCGCGCTGGCGCTGGCCGCCGGAGAGCTGGTGGGGGTACTTGTTGAAGGCCGTCGGCGGGTCGGGCATCTCGACCTTGGTGAGCAGGTCGATCGCGCGCTCACGCGCTTCGGAGGGAGTGAGGTCGAAGTGCGACCGCAGCGCCTCCATGATCTGGAAGCCGATCGTGTACACCGGGTTCAGGGCCGTCATCGGCTCCTGGAAGATCACGGCGATCTGGTTGCCGCGCACCCCGCGGAGGTCGCGCTCGGGGATGCCTCGCAGCTCGCGCCCGAGGAGCTTGACCGAGCCCGTGACCTTGGCATTCGGCGGGAGCAGTCCGAGGAGCGCCATGGAGCTCGAGCTCTTGCCCGAGCCCGACTCCCCCACGATCGCCATGACCTCGCCGCGCTTGACCTCGTAGTTGAGGCCGATCGCGGCGGGGTAGAAAGTGCCGTCGACCCAGAAGTCGACGCCGAGGTTCGTGACCTCGAGAACAGTCTCGGTGGATACTGCGGTGGCGGTTGTCTCGGCCATCAGCTGGCCCTCCCTGATGTCGTGGAGAAAAGTTCTGCGAAGCTGGGCGCATGAGATTCGCGCCCGTCAGCTTCCGTCCGACCTTCGGTCGCGTGCTGAGCGTGCTCACCGCGGTCATCGCGGTGCTCGGCATCGGCGGCCTGGTCGTCGCGGGCGACTGGTCCAGCCTCCTGCGCTACGTCTGGGGTCTGCTCCTGATCGCGGCGCTCGGGTTCGCGCTGTTCTGGTTTCCCCGGCTCGACGTCGAGGAACATGCCATCACGGTTCGCAACGTGTTCAGCTCGGTGATCGTTCCGTGGACCGCGGTCCAGCGCATCGACACCAAGTACGCGCTCACGCTGTACACGTCCGAAGGCAAGATCACGGTCTGGGCCAGCCCCGCGCCCAACCGGTACGCCTCGCAGGTCAGCTCGACGGTGGACACGCGTGTAGCGGGCCAGGAATCGGGTGGCAGCATCCGACCCGGTGACCTCATCCACACCGCGTCCGGTGCCGCTGCCTTCGTGATCCGTCGTCACTGGCAGCAGCTGCGCGATGACGGCTTTCTCGACAACGCGGTCGTCGAGCAGGGCAGTATGAAGAAGCAGCTCCACACCGTGACGATCGTTGTGCTCGGTGCGCTCGCTGTCGCCACGGTCCTCGGCTTCGTGCTCTAGACGACGCATCAGCTGTCGTCCCGCTTCGGGGCCGGACGGTCCTCCTCGGTCGGCGCTGGCGCGTAGTACCCGCGGGCAACGTCGCCGCCCTGCATCCCCGCTCCGCGACTCGACACCTCGATGGTGGCGCGGTCCAGGTCGCCGCTCTCGACGAGCGCGGCGACGGGCGTCCCGCCATCGGGCCCGACGCGCTTGGCCTTCGCCAGCGCGCGGTCCGTGGGCATGCGGCGCTGGCGCGGGTCGAACGCGTCGCGCAGGCCGTCGCCGATGAAGTTGATGCACAGCGCGATCGCGATGATGAACAGGCCGGGCCACCAGAACAGCCACGGGCGGGTCGAGAAGGCGACCTGGTTCTCGCTGATGATCTTGCCGAGCGAGGTGTCGGGTGCCTGCACCCCGTACCCGAGGAAGCTCAGGCCGGTCTCGATGAGGATGGCCGCCGCCATGAGCAGCGTCGAGTTGACGATGATCACGCCGATGGCATTGGGCAGGATGTGGCGGAAGATGATCCTCCGGTCACGCGCACCGGCGACTCGGGCGGCATCGACGAACTCCCGCTCGCGCAGGCTCAGGAACTCACCGCGCACCAGGCGTGCGAGTCCGGTCCACAGCACCAGGCCGAGGATGACCGCGAGCACGGGCGCGCCCGCGATTCCGAACTTGCGGCCGAGCACCGCACCGATGACGATCACGGGGATCGTGATGATGATGTCGGTGAAGCGCATGAGCACCGAGTCGGTGAGACCGCGGTAGTAGCCCGAGATCGCGCCGACGACGGTGCCGATGAAGGTCGCGATCAGACCGACAATCACCATGATCATCAGCGACTGCTGCGTTCCGCGCATCACGACGGCGAAGATGTCGCGCCCCACCTCGTCCTGGCCGAACGGGTGGTTGCCGATCGCGAACGGGAACAGGCTCAGTGTGGGCCGACCGGCGTTCTCGACGGGGACGGCGATGTTCCAGGTGTACGCCCACCAGCCGCCGGTCTTCCAGTCCCCGAACTTGAAGCCGACGGAGCTGAAGGCGAGCAGCACGATGAACAGGAGCACGAACATCGCGATGAGCGCGCCCTTGTGGCGGAAGAAGCGCTTGCGGACGATCTGGCCCTGGCTGAGGCCGGCGATCTCCTTGAGCTCGATCGAGTTCTCCTCGTCCGAGACGAGGACGTCGGAGACCGGCTCGATGGGGGGTTCGAGGTTGCTCATCAGGACACCCGGATTCGTGGGTCGAGACCCGCATACACGAGGTCAGCTATCAGATTGAAGAAGATCGCGAGCCCGCCGGTGACGACGAAGAACGCCATCACGGGGTTGGGATCCACATGGTCGAGGCCGTTCTGGAACAGCGCTCCCATGCCGACCCAGCCGAACACGCGCTCGGTGATCACGGCTCCACCGATGATGCCGCCGATATCGAAGGCCACGATGGTCGCGATCGGGATGAGCGCGTTGCGGAACGCATGGCGCACGACGACGGTGCGCTCAGTGAGACCCTTGGCGCGAGCGGTGCGGATGTAGTCCTGGTTCATGACCTCGAGCAGGCTCGCGCGGGAGTACCGCGTGTAGCTCGCGAAGGAGATGAGGATGAGCGCGAGCGTCGGCAGCAGGAGGTGCGTGAAGATGTCCACGCCGTGCACCCAGATCGAGCCCTCGAGGCCGGGGGTGGCCGAACCGATCGTCGCGATCGGCCGTCCCTTGACGCGACCCGAGTTCGCGTACTGCGGCCACACCAGCATGAAGCGGTCGAGCGCGATGATCGCGGCGACCAGGAAGCCGGTGATGGCCGCGGTGCGGGCCACCGGCAGGCGGTCGGTGCCGCCCCAGAACCAGCCGATCGCGAAGCTGACGCCGACGGCGGCGACGGCGAGGAGGAACAGTCCCCATGCCGGCAGCCCGACGGTGTTGAACATGAAGGGGAAGTACACGGCGATGCCGACGACAGCTACCGACAGCGAGGCGTACAGCGCGCGGCGCTTCTTGAGCCCGACGGAGATCGCCGTGACGCCGAACGCGAGCCCGACCGACGTGATGATCACGCCCACGATGCCGATGTTCGGCGTCGAGAACCAGTCCGTCACGTCGACGTAGACGATGATGCCCGCGGTCGCGACGGCCGCGATCAGGAACGTGATCAGCTTCTGCAGGCCCTTCCTCGGGATGATCGACATCCAGATCAGGCCCGATATCACCGCGACTATCGGTATCAGCACGTACGAGATCTGCGGATCGGAGAGGAAGTCGTTGAATCCGATGGCCACGTACTGCTTGAGCAGCACCGCCACCCAGAAGATCGGAAGCGAGAAGAACAGGAACGAGATGAAAGTCACGCCGTAGTCGTAGCCGCTGTACTGGCGCAGCGCCGTGGTGATACCGACGACGATGCCGAGGATGACCGCGACGATGGTCGCGATGGTGACGAGCTGCAGGGTCGAGCCGATGGCCTGCGAGAGCAGGGTGTTCACCGGCTGGTTCTGCACCGTGACGCCGAGGTTGAAGAAGCCCTTGCCACGGACGCCGAAGATGTCGCCGAGCCACAGGAAGTACCTGAGGAAGGGCGGTACATCGAGGTCGAGCAACCGCGTCCTCGCGGCGATCAGTTCCGCTTTGTTCGGGGCCGAGCTGGTTCGCAGATCCTCGAGGGGGTCACCGGACAGCGCTGTCAGGATGTACATGAGGTATGTAGCTGCGAGAAGAATGAAGATCGAGGCGATGAGCCGCCTCACGACGAATGTTGCCACGAATGGCACCTACCTAACTACGTCTTCCAGAGTGGTGGGCGCTGGGACCGCGAACGGTCCCAGCGCCCAGAGTGTTACTACCTGACGATGTCAGCCGAGCTTTCGCTTAGCCTTCGGTCGTGACAGGGCTCCACTCCCAGATGTTCCAGAAGATGGTCGGCGCGAGCGTCGACGGCGAGATGTTCTCGATTGCCGTCTGGTCGTATGCCGTCACTGCGGGGAACTGGAAGATGGTGACTCCGTAGAAGTCCGCCCACAGGAGCGCGTCGATCTCCTTCTGGATCTCGATCTGCTCGTCCAGGTCGAACGCCTTGCCGAGCGCGGTGGTCAACTTGTCCATCTCAGGGTTGCTGTAGAAGTTCAGGTTGTTGATACCACCGGTCTGGAAGGTGGGGGGCGGGCCGTTGGTCACACCGAGGCTCGTCGACTGCCATCCGAAGAGGGAAGCGTCGTAGGCGCCGGGGGTTCCGAGGAGGCCGCCCCAGTCAGGGCTGGAGCAGTCGGTGACGTTGAAGCCAGCGAGAGCACCCGACTGCTGGATGAGCAGGAACTCGTTCGCGCGACGGGGGTTCGTCGACGAGAAGAGCATGCACACCTCTGGGTTGGTCACGCCAGCCTCGGCGAGGAGGGAGATCGCACCGTCGATGTCGACGTCGGCGTACGCGTCGGAGCCGTTGGAGGCAACCGACTCGTCGTAGCCCTCGGCCCCCGGGAGGAAGACCTGCGAGTTACGAACCTCGGCATCCTCCTGCAGCGGCTTGATGAGCTTGTCGACGATCTCCTGGCGGGGGATCACCTTCATGAACGCCTCACGGATGAGCGGGTCGTTGAACAGACCGCTCTTCGACTGGTCGAACTGGAGGTCGATGTGCTCGTACGTGCCCTCGTAGCCGCCGATGACGGTGACGTCGAGTGCGTTGAGCGCCTCGGCCACGTCGACCGTCGCCTGGGGCGAGATGACCTGTACTTCACCGTTCTGCAGGGCCTGCACTGCGGCCAGCGGGTCGGTGATGAAGCGGACGGTGATCTCCTCCACGTCGGGGAGGTGGTCTCCGACGTAGTTCTCGTTCGCGGTGAGGGTGATGTACTGGTCAGCGACGAAGTCGGTGATCGTGTACGGGCCGTCGCTCACGACGAGGCTGGTGTCCTCGGGCATCTCGGTGAAGTTGAATCCCGAGTTCCAGAAGCTCGACAGGCTCGCGAGAGCGGTGTCGTCGCCGTCCTCGATGGCCGCGAGTACGGCATCCTTGGCCTTCTGCGCATCGTCCAGGCCGAGGGCCTGCTCACCGATGACGTGGGCCGGGAGGCCGGCGCCCGGGAACTGCAGCTCCCAGTCGACGAAGGGCTCGTCGTAGACCATGGTGATCGACTTCTTGTCGTCGCTGACCTCGGGGGTCTGGCTGACGAGGCCGAGGCCGGTCGACGGGTCGGCACCGGAGTCGAAGAACACGACGTCGGTGGGGAAGTCGTCCGTGAACTCGCCCGTGTCGGGGTCGGTGAACTCAGAGGCATCGAAGTCCGGGGTGTCCAGGCCGCGCGAGAGCGCCGCCCAGTTCAGCAGGAGGTCGGCCGCGTCGACGGGCGTGCCGTCAGACCACTTCACGCCGTCGGCGATCGTGTACTTGACGGTCAGCGGGTCGTCGGAGATCTTCTCGTACGAACCGAACGACTCGTCCTTGACCAGGGCGGGGGTGTCGTCGTAGTAGTTGAAGAACGAGTTGGTCGCGTAGATGATGTTGTTGTTCGCCGTCGCGTTACCGAATGACGTTGACCCGTTGTACGAGTAGAACGGCTGGTTCCACGCTACCGACAGGGACGATCCCTCAACGATCTCGGACTGCGGCGCTGCGCAGCCCGAGAGGATGAGAGCACCTGCGGCGACCGTGGCAGCTGCTGCCGCGAATCGTCTGATTCTCAATTTTCCTCCTGTGCAAGATGAGACCGCGGCACGCCGATTCCTAGCGGAGCGCCGGGCTTGATGTTTCACACCCTAAACGGGGGTAGACCCCCCGCAAAACCCTAGGCGGAAACGTTACACAGTGGTAACGCGCCTGTGAATTGATTGCGCGCAATGACGAATTGTTGCGTCAGCTCCGCGTCTCACGCTTGATTCTTGCAAGGACTACTGGTTGGTGATCCGAACGAGCGTGAGCATCGGCGTAGGCTCGAAGTGTGACTTCACCCGCCTTGTCGGAACCATCCAAGCTGCCCCTGCTCGTCTTCGACGGTGACTGTGCCTTCTGCACCACGTGGGTGAACCGCCTGGAGCGACTCCTGCCGAGTTTCCCTCGAAAGTCTCCGTGGCAGTGGCTGGATCTCGACGAGCTCGGCCTGACCCGGCGCGACGTCGAGCAGTACGCGTGGTTCATCACCCCGAACCACCAGTACGCCGGGCACCTGGCCGGTTCGGCGCTGCTCCGCGCCCAGCGCGGTTTCGGGTGGCGCTTCCTGGGCAACCTCATAGCCACTCCCCCGGTCTCGTGGGTGGCCGCGCTCGCGTACCACTGCATCGCCCAGAACCGGCACCGACTGCCCGGCGGCACTCCCGCGTGCGCCCTCCCTCCCGCGTGAGCGACGCCGCGTGAGCGACACCGCATGAGCGACGTGCTGCCCTCGCGTCCCCGCATCGGCGCGGAGATCCTGATCGTGCTCGGGCTCTCGCTGGGGGCATCCGCCGCTTATTCGGTGGTCTCGATCACGAACAAGCTCACCCGCCCGGTCGCGATCTCGCAGCAGACCGCGACGCTGAACTCCTCGCTGAGCGACCGGCCGACCTTCGACCTCATCTACCAGCTGATGGCGGTCTTCTTCGACCTGGTGCCGGTGGCGCTCGTCGGCTTCCTGCTGTGGCAGGCGACGCGCCCCCACCTGGGCAGGCTGGGTATCGACTTCACACGCCCCGGCAGGGATGCCCTCACCGGGGTGGGGCTCGCACTCGCAATCGGCATCCCCGGCATCGGCGTCTACCTGGCGGGGCGGGCGCTCGGACTCTCTGTGAACGTCGTCCCGACGGCGCTCGACACCTACTGGTGGACGGTTCCCATCCTCATCCTCTCGGCAGTACGCGCGGGGGTGACCGAGGAGGTCATCGTCATCGGCTACCTGTTCGCGCGGCTGCGCGACCTGGGGTGGCACAAGTGGCAGATCATCTTCGCGACGGCCGCCCTGCGCGGCACGTACCACCTGTACCAGGGCTTCCCGGCGTTCGTCGGCAACTTCGCGATGGGCCTCCTGTTCGGCTGGCTGTTCAACCGATTCGGCAGGGTGCTGCCGCTGGTGATCGCGCACGTGATCATCGACTCGGCGATCTTCGTGGGCTATCCCTGGGCGGCGGCGACGTTCCCCGGGTTGTTCGAGAGCCCTTGACACGGATTTCTCCCCTCTGCCTAGATGAATCAGGGGGCGCACAGCGGAGTGCGACCCGCTGACGCTAGGAGAAGTCCAGTGAGCAACGGCACGGATAGTCCCACCTCGTCCACATCGAGCGCGTACATCGAGGCCGAAGCCTCACCGCGGTTCCGGGAGCTGAAACGACGGCACAGGTCGTTCGTGCTCCCCGTCGCGGTTCTCTTCCTCGTCTGGTATTTCGCGTACGTGCTGCTCGCGGACTACGCGCACGACTTCATGTCGACCCCCGTCTTCGGCAACGTGAACGTCGGCCTGCTGTTCGGCCTCGGCCAGTTCGTCACGACCTTCGGGATCACGACCTGGTACGTCTGGTACGCGAACCGGAAGCTGGACCCGATAGCGGACGAGATCCGCGGCGAGCTCGAGGCGAAGGAGGCGGTGCGATGACTCCCACCACCGTCGGCGAGCCCTGGATCAACATCGCCATCTTCGCCGCCTTCGTCGCCATCACCCTCGTGATCGTGATCCGGGCCAGCCGCAACAACAAGACGGCAGCGGACTACTACGCCGCCGGACGCTCGTTCACCGGGGCGCAGAACGGCACGGCCATAGCGGGCGACTACCTGTCGGCGGCATCGTTCCTGGGTATCGCGGGCGCGATTGCGATCAACGGCTACGACGGGTTCCTGTACTCGATCGGCTTCCTCGTCGCCTGGCTCGTGGCCCTGCTGCTCGTCGCCGAACTGCTGCGCAACACGGGAAAGTTCACGATGGCCGATGTGCTCTCCTTCCGGTTGAAGGAACGGCCGGTGAGGATGGTCGCTGCCCTCTCCACCCTCGTCGTGTGCTTCTTCTACCTGCTTGCGCAGATGGCGGGAGCCGGTGGGCTCGTGGCTCTCCTGCTCGGGGTGAGCGACCGCCTCGGCCAGGGCATCGTCATCGCCATCGTGGGCGCCATCATGATCGTCTACGTGCTCGTCGGCGGCATGAAGGGCACCACCTGGGTGCAGATCGTCAAGGCAGCGCTGCTCATCATCGGCGCCGGCATCATGACGATCTGGGTGCTCGCGCTGTTCGGGTTCAACCTGTCCGACCTCCTGGGCGCTGCGCAGGCCAATGCGCCCGAGGGCAAGGACCTGCTCGCGCCCGGCGCACAGTACGGTCTCACCGACCTCACGAGGGTGGACTTCCTGTCACTCGCGCTCGCGCTCGTGCTGGGTACCGCTGGCCTCCCGCACGTACTCATGCGGTTCTACACGGTGCCGACAGCCAAGGAGGCGCGCAAGTCCGTGGTGTGGGCGATCTGGGCGATCGGCATCTTCTACCTGTTCACGCTCGTGCTCGGCTACGGCGCCGGAGCCCTCGTCGGCCCCGAGGCGATCCTCGCCGCCCCCGGTGGGGTCAACTCGGCCGCGCCGCTACTGGCGTTCGAACTCGGCGGTACCGTACTGCTCGGCATCATCTCCGCGGTGGCGTTCGCGACGATCCTCGCGGTCGTCGCCGGGCTCACCATCACGGCGGCGACGTCGTTCGCGCACGACATCTACGCGAACGTGATCAAGAAGGGCAAGGTGGAGCCGAACGGCGAGGTCAAGACCGCGCGGATCACGGTGGTCGTGATCGGCATTCTCGCGATCGCCGGCGGGATCCTCGCGCAGGGGCAGAACGTGGCATTCCTCGTCGCGCTCGCCTTCGCGATCGCGGCATCGGCCAACCTGCCCACGATCCTCTACTCGCTGTTCTGGAAGCGGTTCTCGACCCGCGGCGCCCTGTGGAGCATGTACGGCGGGCTCGCGGCAGCGATCATCCTCATCGTGTTCTCGCCCGTCGTCTCGGGGGCGCCTGTCAACGAGGCCACCGGGCTGAGCACCTCGATGATCCAGGGCGTGGACTTCCACTGGTTCCCGCTCAACAACCCGGGGATCATCTCGATCCCGCTCGGCTTCCTGCTGGGCTGGCTCGGCACCATCACGAGCAGTCGACGGGAAGACCCGGCGGTCGCGGCGGAGATGGAGGTGCGCTCGCTCACCGGCTACGGCGCGGAGGGCGCGACGAAGCACTGACCGCGCGGGGCGCGGCCAGCCGGCCACCGAATTCGCCGGTTTCGACCATTCTTGGGACGTTGGAAGGTCGAAATCGGCGAACTCGGCGAAGGGCAGCTCGGCGAAGCGGCCAAGGGCAAACCGTCAGTCCGCGAACGCCTCGATCGGCGGGCAGGCGCACACGAGGTTGCGGTCACCGTACGCGTTGTCGATGCGGCGCACCGGCGGCCAGTACTTGTGGCCGATGAGCGTGCGCAGCGGGTACACGGCCTGCTCGCGCGAGTACGCGTGCGTCCACTCCCCCTCGATCACCGACTGGGCGGTGTGCGGTGAGTGCACGAGCGGGTTGTCGTCGGCGGGCCAGGTGCCCGCCGCGACCGCATCGGCCTCGTCCTTGATCGCGATCATCGCGTCGATGAAGCGGTCGATCTCGGCGAGGTCCTCGCTCTCGGTCGGCTCGACCATGAGCGTGCCCGCGACCGGGAACGACATTGTCGGCGCGTGGAATCCGTAATCGACGAGGCGCTTCGCGACATCGTTGTTGTCGATGCCGGTCGCCTCCTTGAGCGGCCGCAGGTCGAGGATGCACTCGTGCGCCACCAGCCCGTTGTCGCCCGCGTAGAGCACCGGGTAGTGGTCGCGCAGCCGCACGGCCACGTAGTTCGCGGCGAGCACCGCGGCACCCGTGGCGGCCTTGAGACCGTCCGAGCCCATCATGCGCACGTAGGCCCACGAGATCGGCAGGATGCTCGCACTCCCGTACTTCGCAGCGCTCACCGCGTGCGGGTCGGAGAAGTGCGAGGTGCCCGGGGCCCCCGGCAGGTACGGCGCGAGGTGCGACTTGGCCGCGACCGGACCGACACCCGGTCCGCCGCCACCGTGCGGGATGCAGAACGTCTTGTGCAGGTTCAGGTGCGAGACGTCCCCGCCGAAGTCGCCGAAGCGGGCGTACCCGAGAAGCGCGTTGAGGTTGGCGCCGTCGACGTAGACCTGCCCTCCCGAGGCGTGCACGGCATCCGTGATCGCTCGGACCTCGTGCTCGTAGACGCCGTGCGTCGACGGGTAGGTGATCATCAGGGCGGCGAGATCGTCGGCGTGCAGGGCGATCTTGGCCCGCAGGTCGTCGAGGTCGACGTTGCCGAGGTCGTCGCAGGCGACCACGACCACCTTCATGCCGGCGAGCACGGCGCTCGCGGCGTTCGTGCCGTGCGCGCTGGACGGGATGAGGCAGACCGTGCGCCCGGTGTCACCGTTGGCGAGGTGGTAGCCGCGGATCGCGAGGAGGCCGGCGAGCTCACCCTGGCTGCCGGCGTTCGGCTGCAGGGACACCGAGTCGTACCCGGTGACCTCCGCGAGCCAGCCCTCGAGCTGCCCGATGAGCTCGACGTAGCCGACCACATCGCTCTCGGGGGCGAACGGGTGGATGCTCGCGAACTCGGGCCACGTGACGGCTTCCATCTCCGTTGCGGCGTTGAGCTTCATGGTGCACGACCCCAGCGGGATCATGCCGCGGTCGAGCGCGTAGTCCTTGTCGGCGAGGTACTTGAGGTACCGCATCATGCTCGTCTCGGACCGGTGCGTGTTGAACACCGGGTGCTCGAGGTACTGGCTCGTGCGCGCGAGGGTGGGCGGGTACTCGCTCTGCGTGTTCGGCGAGAAGGCGTACCACTTGGCCTCGTCGAGCGCGAAGACGCCCGTGCCGGTGAGCGGGGTGCGCTCCTCGGAGGCCTCGAAGATCTCGAGCAGGGTGGGCAGGACGGCGCCGAGGTCCTCGGCGGAGACCTCGTCGAACGAGAGCGTGACCGTGATCGGGGACGCCTCGTGCAGCAGGACGCCTCGCTCGTGCGCCCGTGCGACAGTGGCCCGGGCATCCGTGACGCCGATGACGAGCGTGTCGAAGTAGTTGTCACTGCGCACGTCGATGCCGCGGGCACTCAGTTCCTTGGCCGCGAGCACCGCGGACGCGTGCACGTTCTGCGCGATGCGGCGCAGGCCCTGCGGCCCGTGGTAGACCGCGTACATCGACGCCATCACGGCGAGCAGCACCTGGGCGGTGCAGATGTTGGACGTCGCCTTCTCGCGGCGGATGTGCTGCTCGCGCGCCTGCAGCGAGAGGCGGTAGGCGGCGTGGCCGGACGCGTCCTGTGAGACACCGACGAGGCGGCCGGGCAGCTGGCGCTCGAGGCCGGCGCGCACGGCCATGTAGCCAGCGTGCGGTCCGCCGAAGCCGAGGGGCACGCCGAGGCGCTGCGACGTGCCGACGGCCACGTCCGCGCCGAGCTCGCCCGGGGCCTTGAGCAGGGTGAGGGCGAGCAGGTCGGCCGCGACGACCGCGAGTCCGCCCTTCTCCTTGACCGCCGCGATCACGTCGGTCGGGTCCCAGACGCGACCGGAGGCGCCCGGGTACTGCACGAAGACGCCGAAGGCGTCCGGCATTGCGGCGGGCTCGACAGCCGAGAAGTCGATCTCGACGAGCTCGATCCGCAGGGCCTCGGCCCTGTTGCGCAGCAGGGTCTTCGTCTGCGGCAGGGCATCGGCATCCACCAGGAACACGGTCGAGGCGGCACCGGACGCACGGCGCGCGAGGAGCATCCCCTCGACGACCGCGGTGCCCTCGTCGAGCATCGAGGCGTTCGCCGTCGTCATGCCCGTCAGGTCGGACACCATGGTCTGGAAGTTGATGAGGGCCTCGAGGCGGCCCTGCGAGATCTCGGGCTGGTATGGCGTGTACGCCGTGTACCAGCTCGGGTTCTCGAGAACGTTGCGCTTGATCACAGCGGGCGTGACGGTGTCGTAGTACCCGAGCCCGATCATCGAGCGGTTGACCGTGTTCTTGCGGGCGAGGGCGCGCAGCTCTTTGAGGGCCTGGCGCTCGGAGGCTGCGGCCGGGATGACCGAGCCGTCGATCACCCCGACGTGGATCGCGGGCGGCACTGCGGCGTCGACCAGAGCCTGCACGCTCTCGTAGCCGACGGCCTCGAGCATGGCCTTCTGGGCGGAGTGGTCGGTTCCGATGTGGCGGTCTGCGAAGAGGTCGGTCATCACTCGCCCGTGAGCGCGGTGTACTCGTCGAAGGTCAGGAGCGGCGGGAGCTCCGTGAACTCGACCTTGATGAGCCAGCCTTCGCCGAACGGGTCGCTGTTGACGAGTTCGGGGCTGGAGGAGACGGCCTCGTTCGCCTCGACCACGGTGCCGTTGACCGGCGCGAACAGCTCCCCTACCGACTTGGTCGACTCGATCTCGCCGACGACCTTGCCCTCGGCAACGGTCGAACCGGCCTTCGGGAGGTCGACGAACACGATGTCGCCGAGCTTGTCGGCCGCGTAGGCGGTGATACCAACCGTGGCCACGGAGCCCTCCACCAGGATCCACTCGTGCTCGGCCGTGTACTGCAGGTCTTTCAGCTCAGCCATCAGTTGGCCTCTCTCTTGTAGAACGGTAGACGGACAACGGATGCCGCGACTCGCGACCCCCGCACATCGATGTCGAGCGCGGTGCCCGGTTCGGAGACGTCGCGGCTCACGTACGCCATGGCGATCGGATACCCCAGCGTGGGCGAGAGCGCCCCGCTGGTGACGGTGCCGACCTCGGTCTCCCCGCTCATCACCGGGTAGCCCGCGCGACCGGCGCGCTTGCCCTCGGAGACGAGTCCGACGAGCACTCGGGCGTCGTCGGCGGGCCCGGCCTCGATGCCGTGCTTGCCCACGAAGTCTTTCGTCAGGTTGACTACGCGACCGAGTCCGGCCTGCTCCGGCAGGGTGTCGAGACCGAGTTCATGGCCGTACAGGGGCATTCCGGCTTCGAGGCGCAGGGTGTCGCGGCTGGCGAGACCGGCCGGCACCAGACCGCGGGATGCCCCGGCCGTCGCCAGGGCCGCCCACAGAGCCGGGGCATCCGCGACATCGATGTAGAGCTCGTAGCCGTCTTCGCCGGTGTAGCCGGTGCGGGCGACGAGCACGTCGGTACTGTCCTTCTCAGACCCGGCGAACGTCGCTGCAGCGCACGCGTAGTACTTGAGCTCGTCGATCGCGTCGACGGCCAACCCCTCGGTGGCGTCGAGGATCGCACGCGACGCGGGACCCTGCACCGCGATGAGCACGATGTCGTCGGTGAGGTCGGTGAGTTCGACGTCGAAGTCGGCGCTGCGGTCCTGCAGGGCGGCGACCACTACGTCGCGGTTGCCCGCGTTCGCGACCACGAGGTACTCGCCCTCGGCCGTGTGGTAGACGATCAGATCGTCGAGGATGCCCCCGCTCGCCTCGAGGATCAGCGAGTACTTCGCCTTGAGCAGCGGAACGGACGAGATGAGGCCGGCGAGCGCGTGATCGAGGAACGCACCGGCATCGGCGCCGCTGACGCTGATCTCGGCCATGTGCGAGATGTCGAAGATCCCGGCGGCCGTGCGCACCGCGTGGTGCTCGGCGAGGTCGGAGCTGTAGCGCACCGGCATGAACCAGCCCGCGAAGTCCGTGAAGCTCGCGCCCGCCTCGACGTGGATGTCGTGCAGCGGGGAGCGTCTTGGTTCGGTCACGGGTGCATCTGTCACGGAGTTCTCCTGGCGCGCGGGGCTGCGGATAAGAACTCCCCCTCTGTAACCGGGCCTGAGAGCTTCACGTGACACTCCACGTTTTCACCGTCGGCGGGAGATCTAACTCCTCTTTCCAGAGTGGCCAGTTCGATGCGGTACTGAGACCTGAGAGATTGGCGGGGAGGCTTGCTCCTTCGGTGCTGGGTCGATGACGCTACCCAGCTCTCCCGCATCGTGTTGCGGCCCGATGTTCTGTTGTGTACCAGAGACTATCAAGCCAGGTCGCTGGTTCGGGACACGATCCCGTCCAGAAGCTCGGACATCGACTCCGAGCGCAGCAGGTGCACCTGGTCGAGCGGGCCGAGCGGTGCGATCCCGGCGAGCTGCCAGGCCCGCGCGACCGGCTCGTCGGTCAGCTCCACATCGGCCGGCCAGCTGTTG
>Ga0247740_1000654_pt1 | contig 15897 bp, 12 predicted proteins | sample UWRJL148409B2_FD_180942 | JGI IMG/M metagenome (GOLD analysis project Ga0247740, IMG submission 180942) | Plant litter microbial communities from Arlington Agricultural Research Station in Wisconsin, United States - UWRJ-L148-409B-2 | ecosystem: Environmental > Terrestrial > Plant litter >...
CGATCGGGATCGACTGCGTGAACTGGCTCGCGCGCTCCTCGGCCTCGGGGGTTCCGGTGAACAGTCCGGGCTTGTCGGTGCGGGGCTCTCGCACCGCGCGGTTCTGCGGCTCGTGCACCATCTCGATGCGTGTGACCGGGAGGGCACCGGCATCCTTGTCGCGCAGCCACTCGACGAACTCCTCGCGCACGAAGCAGCGCAGGTCGAACAGGGTCGGTGCGTCCACGGCGGTGACGAGGATGCGGACGCGGACGACCCCGCCCACGGCATCCGTGACCTGCAGCACCGAGGTGCGGCCGTCCCACAGGGTCGTGCGCCCGAGGATCTGCGCGAGCTCGGCGCGCATCTCGCCGGGGCTCACGCGCCAGTCGAGGTCGAGCTCGATCGAGCCGAGCAGCTCGCTCGAATGGCGTGTCCAGTTCTGGAAGGGGGTGGTCGTGAAGTAGGTCGACGGCAGCACGAGCCGGCGGTCGTCCCAGATGTGCACGACCACGTAGGTGAGCGTGATCTCCTCGATGCGGCCCCACTCGCCCTCGGCGATCACGACGTCGTCCACGCGAATGGCGTCACTGAAGGCTAGTTGGATGCCCGCGAAGACGTTCGCGAGCGTGGACTGCGCGGCGAGACCGGCGACGATGCTCACCACGCCCGCTGAGGCGAGCACACTCGCACCCACCGCCTGCACGCCCGGGAACGTGAGCAGGATCGCCCCCGCCGCGATGATCACGATGACAAGGGTGGCGAGCCGGCGCACGATCGCGAGCTGCGTGTGCCGACGGCGCGCGACGAGATTGTCGGGCACGTCCGTGCGGTAGCCGGCCGCGGTGATCGCGAGCAGGAACGACACGAGCCCGGCCGCGAGCCAGGCCGCCGAGGCGATCGCCGCGATGAGGAACCCGTGGTTGACCGTGGCCGCGCGCTCAGGATCGGGCAGGGTCGCGTACGTCGCCGCCCAGAGCGCGATGACCACCACGAAGAGCCGGAACGGGTGCCGCGCCCGCGTCGTGAGCGCGTTCGGCCACGACCGACGACGTGCGGCCGCGCGCACGATCACCGTCACGACGGCGATGACGACCGCCGAGGCCACCAGCGCGATCGCCACCGACACACCCAGACCCACCCATGACTGCCACTCGAACATCGCACGCTCCTGTCGACCGGGCTCCCCAGCCTAACCACGCGGGTAGAATTCACCGGTGACCGTAACGACTTCCTCCGCTGACACCGTGACCAACGCCGCGAGCACTCCGGAGAAGGTCCAGCCGTACGCGGCGCTCGGCCTCAAGGAGGACGAGTACCTCAAGATCCGCGAGATCCTGGGCCGCCGCCCCACGAGCGGCGAGCTCGCGATGTACTCGGTCATGTGGAGCGAGCACTGCTCGTACAAGAGCTCGAAGCCGTACCTGCGCCAGTTCGGCCAGAAGGTCTCCGAGAAGATGAAGAAGAACCTCATGGTCGGCATGGGCGAGAACGCCGGAGTCGTCGACGTGGGCGAGGGCTGGGCCGTCACCTTCAAGATCGAGAGCCACAACCACCCGAGCTTCATCGAGCCCTTCCAGGGCGCGGCGACCGGCGTCGGCGGTATCGTGCGCGACATCATCTCGATGGGCGCGCGCCCTGTCGCGGTCATGGATGCCCTGCGCTTCGGTGACATCGACGACCCCGATACCGCCCGGGTAGTACACGGCGTCGTCTCCGGCATCTCGTTCTACGGCAACTGCCTCGGACTGCCGAACATCGGCGGCGAGACCTACTTCGACTCGGTCTACCAGGCCAATCCGCTCGTCAACGCGCTCGCCGTCGGCGTGCTGCGCCACGAGGACCTGCACCTCGCCAACGCCCGCGGCGTGGGCAACAAGGTCGTGCTGTTCGGCGCCCGCACCGGTGGCGACGGCATCGGAGGCGCGAGCATCCTTGCGTCTGACTCGTTCTCGGCCGGCGGGCCCACCAAGCGCCCCGCGGTGCAGGTCGGCGACCCGTTCGCCGAGAAGGTGCTGATCGAGTGCTGCCTCGAGCTCTTCGAGAAGAAGCTCGTCGAGGGCATTCAGGACCTGGGCGCGGCGGGCATCAGCTGCGCTACGTCGGAGCTCGCCTCCAACGGCGACGGTGGCATGTTCATCGAGCTCGAGAAGGTGCTGCTGCGCGACCCGACCCTCACCGCCGAGGAGATCCTCATGTCGGAGAGCCAGGAGCGCATGATGGCGATCGTCACGCCGGAGAAGCTCGAGGGCTTCCTCGCCGTCGTCGAGAAGTGGGACGTCGAGACGTCCGTGCTCGGGGAGGTCACCGACACCGGCCGCCTCATCATCAACTGGCACGGCGAGGAGATCGTCAACGTCGAGCCCCGAACCGTCGCCGTCGACGGCCCTGTCTACGACCGGCCCGTCGCCTACCCGACCTGGCTCGACGCGCTGCAGGCCGACACCTCTGCCCGCCTCCCCCGCGCCACCACCGACGCCGAGCTGCGCGATCAGTGGATGGCACTGCTCGGCTCGCCGAACCTCGCTGACAAGACCTGGATCACCAACCAGTACGACAAGTACGTGCTGGGCAACACCGCTCTGTCGTTCCCCGACGACGGCGGCATGGTGCGCGTCGACGAGGAGAGCGGCCTCGGCTTCGCCGTCGCGACCGACGCCAACGGCCGCTACTGCCAGCTCGACCCGTACGTGGGCGCTCAGCTCGCACTCGCGGAGGCGTACCGCAACGTCGCCGCCACTGGAGCGACTCCCGTCGCGGTCTCCGACTGCCTCAACTTCGGCTCCCCCGAGAACCCCGAGGTCATGTGGCAGTTCAGCAAGGCCGTCGAGGGCCTGGCCGATGGATGCCTCGAGCTCGAGATCCCGGTCACCGGCGGCAACGTGTCGTTCTACAACCAGACCGGCGATGTGCCGATCCACCCCACCCCCGTGGTCGCCGTGCTGGGTGTCATCGACGACGTCGCGCGCCGCATCCCGTCCGGATGGCAGGACGAGGGCAACAACATCTACCTCCTCGGCACCACTCGCGACGAGCTCGACGGCTCGGCCTGGGCCGGGACCATCCACGACCACCTCGGCGGGACTCCCCCCACTGTGGACCTCGCCGCGGAGACGCGTCTCGCGGGGCTCATGAGCGCTGCGGGCGAGCAGAGCCTCGCGGCATCCGCCCACGACCTCGCGGACGGCGGCCTCGCGCAGGCGCTCGCGGAAGCCGTGCTGCGATTCGGCGTCGGTGCCCGCGTGTGGATCTCCGAGATCATGCAGCGCGACGGCGTCGATGCGACCGCCGCCCTGTTCTCCGAGTCGACGGGTCGGATGCTCGTGAGCGTGCCGCGCGAGGACGACGTGCGGTTCCAGGGCTTGTGCGAGGGACGCGGCTACGAGTTCCTGCGCATCGGCGTCACCGAGGACAGCGGCTCGCTAGAGGTGCAGGACCGCTTCACGATCCCGGTCGAGGAGCTTCGCCGGGTACACACGTCCCCGCTGAGCGACCGCTTCGGAGCTGTCGTCGGCGGCTGACCGGTGCCGTGAGGCGGCGATCGGGATGATGACGACCAGTGCGGCGAACAGGGCCCCGACGAGGGCGATGACCGACTCGGTGTTCACCTGACCGACTTGATCGGAAGCACGGCGACCGCCGAGAGCGCGGCGAGCAGACCCGCGAAGACGTAGAGTCCGGGGTAGCCGGCGGCCGTGATCACGATGCTTGCGGCGACCGGAGCGAGCACCTGGCCGCCCGCCTGCGCGATGTTGAGGATCCCGAGGTCCTTGCCCGCGTCGAGGTTCGACGGCAGCACCTGGGTCATCAGGGCCTGGTCGACGGCGAGGTAGGCGCCGATCCCGAACCCCGACATCCCGAGCGCGATGATCGCCGTCGTCACGCTGGGGGCGATGAGCGGCGGGATGCAGCTCAGCCCGACGATGACCGCGGCGACGATCACGAGCGGCTTGCGGCGCCCGATCTTGTCGGAGATGAGTCCGGCCGGGATGAGCGCGATGATGAGCAGCGCCGTGGCGATGACGACGGCAAGCGGGTACACCGCGTTGGCCGCCTCGAGCCCGATGCCCACGTAGTCGGCGAGGATGTACAGCTGGAACGACAGCACCGACTGGAACCCCATCACGATGACGAGGCGGGCGATGAACGCCCAGAAGAAGTCGGGGTACTTGCGCGGGTTGACGATGAAGGTGCGCAGGGTCTCGACGAAGCCCGTGCGGGCCGCGACCGGGTGGGCGGAGGTGTCTTCGCGCAGGGTCAGGATCAGGGGAAGCGAGCCCACGAGCACGATCACGCCGAACGTGATGAATCCCGCGGTCAGGTTCTTCGTGAAGCCCGACGCAACGACCTGCCCGACGATGCCGCCGACGAACACGCCGATGCCCGCGAGCGCCGAGAACAGGCCGCGCTTGCTGATGGGCGTGCGGTCGGGCACCGTCGCGCTGATGGGCGCGAGCACCATGCTGTAGAAGAGGGTGAACACCGAGAAGACCACGATCGTCGACAGGTAGTCCGAGGTGAAGGCCAGCGCGATCGCGGAGGCACCGAGCCCGAGCACACCGGCGAACACCCACGGAAGCCGGCGCCCGTACCTGCCGCGAGTGCGGTCGGAGAGCATGCCCACCACCGGTACGGCGATGAGTGCCACCGCGGCGACGATGGCCGCACCGATGCCGAGGAGCGCGACCTTGTTCTCCGGGTCGATCACGGCGATGCGGTTCGGGATCATCAGGCCGCCGATACCGCCGTTGGCAATATTGGTGAAGAGCTGGATGCCGACGAAACCGAGGATGAACGGACCGAGACCCGTCACCCGCTTCACCGTCTGGGTCACCTGGTCGGACAACTGGTCGGTCATGTCTGTGGCCTTTCGACCGGCGCCTCGTTGCGGCCGGTGAGGAGTGCTGCGTGGAATCCTGAGCGGAGTCGAGTCACAGTAGCAGCTTTAAGTGAATCGTGGTTAGTGCATTATTCCTCAGCGATGCTAGGATGTAAGTGAATTCCAGTTAGCGTCAGTTCGTCAGGAGACATCGATGTCCAAAGCCTCAGCCCGCGTGTTCGTCGTCGGCGTCGGAATGACGAAGTTCGAGAAGCCGGGTCGCCGCGAGGGCTGGGACTACCCCGACATGGCCCGTGAGTCGGGCACGAAGGCGCTCGAGGATGCCGGACTCGAGTTCGACCAGATCGAGGAGGCGTACGTCGGTTACGTCTACGGTGAATCGACTGCCGGGGAACGTGCCGTCTACGAGCTCGGGATGACGGGCATCCCCATCACGAACGTCAACAACAACTGCTCGACCGGCTCGACGGCCCTCTACCTCGCGGCCCGAGCGATCCGCGGCGGGCTGGCCGACTGCGTGCTCGCGCTCGGCTTCGAGAAGATGCAGCCCGGCTCGCTCTCGCTCGACAGCTACGGCGACCGCGAGGCCCCGATGCTCAAGCACATGAAGGCGATGGCCGACGAGTCGGAGATGGTCTTCCCGCCCGCGGCGTGGATGTTCGGCACGGCCGGCGCCGAGCACATGCGCATGTACGGCTCGACTGCCGAGCACTTCGCGAAGATCGCCGAGAAGAACCACCGCCACTCCACCAACAACCCGTACGCGCAGTTCCAGGACGAGTACACGCTCGCCCAGATCCAGGGCGACAAGATGATCTACGAGCCCATGCAGCTCACCCGCCTGCAGTGCTCTCCGACGTCCGACGGGTCGGGCGCGGCGATCGTGGTGAGCGAGGAGTTCGTCGAGAAGCACGGCCTTGCCGGCCAGGCGGTCGAGATCGTCGGGCAGGCGATGGTGACCGACATGCTCTCGACCTTCGACACCCACCGCGCGCGCGACATCGTCGGCGCGGATATGAGCAGGAAGGCCGCGGCACTCGTGTACGACCAGGCGGGCATCCGGCCTGACGACATCGACGTGATCGAGCTGCACGACTGCTTCTCGGCGAACGAGCTGCTCACCTACGAGGCGCTCGGACTCGCCGCGGAGGGCGAGGGGCACCACCTCGTCGACTCCGGCGACACGACGTACGGCGGCAAGTGGGTGGTGAACCCTTCCGGCGGACTCATCTCGAAGGGGCACCCGCTCGGCGCCACCGGGCTCGCCCAGTGCGCCGAGCTCACCTGGCAGCTGCGCGGCACCGCGGACAAGCGGCAGGTCGAGGGTGCGAAGGTCGCGCTGCAGCACAACATCGGCCTCGGCGGCGCGGCGGTCGTGACCGCGTACCGGCCGGCCGAGCGCTAACGCGGCCCTGCTGCTCCCTATCGCGGGCCCGCGCCACTGATCCCGCGCCGCGCGGTAGGAGTCTCAGGCGCGCCGCGCGGTTTCGGCAGCGCAACCCTGGGCCGGGCGGAGACTCTCGCGCGAGCGACGGGGCGGGCGACCGCTTCATCAGACCGTCGCGTACTCGCGGAGCCGGAGGTCGCGCTTGAGCACCTTCCCCTGCGCCGAGAGCGGCAGCGCCTCCACGAAGCTGAGGCTGCGCGGGATCTTGTACCCGGCGATGTGATCACGGGCCACCGCCTGGATCTCGTCGAGCGTCACCGACTGGTCGGGCTGCAGGACGACGACGGCGTGCACGCGCTCGCCCCACTGCTCGTCCGGCAGGCCGATGATCGCCACTGCGGCGATTGCGGGATGCTTCGACACGACGTTCTCGACCTCGACGGAGTAGACGTTCTCGCCGCCGGTGATGATCATGTCCTTGATGCGGTCGACGACGAAGACGTAGCCGTCCTCGTCCATGTAGCCGCCGTCGCCGGTGTGCATCCACCCGCCGCGCAGGGCATCCGCCGTCTCCTCCGGCTTCTGCCAGTAGCCGAGCATGGTCGCGCCGCCGCGGGCGACGATCTCGCCGACCGTGCCGCGGGGCACCTCGACGTCGTTCTCGTCGACCACCCGTACCTCGGTGTGCCACGCAGCGCGGCCCGCCGACCGGCGCCGCACCGCATGGTGGTGGTCGGCGGAGAGCAGCATGGTCGCCACGGGCGCGAGCTCGCTCATCCCGTAGGCCTGCAGGAAGGTGGCGTTCGGGAAAAGCTGGGCTGCCCGGTCGAGGATCGCCTCGGAGATCGGCGAGGCGCCGTAGACGATGTGCTTCATCGACGAGAGGTCTCGGTCCGAGGCCCCGGGAGAATCGACCATCATCTGGATCATGGTGGGCACCATCAGCACGTCGGTGCCGCGCTGCTTCTCCATCGTGTCGAGCACGCCCGCCGGGGTGAAGGCGGGGACGAAGATGTGCGTCGAGTTGAGCACGAGCCCGCCGACCCACGATGCGATGTCCGCGAGGTGGAACATCGGTGCGACGTGCAGCAGTCGCCCGTCCGGGGTGAGGAACTCCCCCGACGCCACACACCCGAAGGCGGACGTCATCAGGTTGTCGTGGGACAGCACAACGCCCTTCGGCACGCCGGTCGTACCGCCCGTGTAGAAGATGCCGTAGATGTCCGAGCCCCCGCGGCGGGCATCCTCGACCGGTTGACTGCCCGCCACGACGTCTTCGTACCGCAGCATGCCCTCGGGCGTGGGCTTCTCACCGAAGTGGATGATCGTGGTGAGGCCGGGGGCGAGCGGGCGCACGGCGGAGACCAGGTCGAGCCACATGTCGTCCACGATGAGCGTCGCGATGTCGCACTCGGCGAACGAGTGGGCGATCTCGGCGGGGCTCCAGCGGTAGTTGACCGGGACGACGACACCGCCCGCCCACGGGACCGCCAGCAGCGACTCGTGGAAGATGTCGGAGTTGAGCGAAACGATCGCGACGCGGTCGTTGTCGCCGACGCCGGCTGCCCGGAGCGCCCCGGCCAGGCGCGCGATGCGGTCGGCCGACTCGGCAACGGTACGGACACGGTCTCCGGCGACGGTGTGCTCGCGGTCGGGGTTCAGCTGCAGCGCTCGGTGCAGCGGTTGGGTGATCTCCATGTGACTCTCTCCTTTGAAAGTGCGGTTGTGCGGTGGTGGGGTGGTGCGTGGTCAGGTCGCGGGGCGGTCGAGTTTCATCGACTTGCCGATGAGGTCTTTCATGATCTCGGTGCTCCCCGCGAAGATGCGGTCGGCCCTGGCGTCGAGCCAGGCGCGGGCGATCGGGGTGTCGGACAGGTAGCCGATGCCACCGTGCAGCTGCAGTGCGGTGTCGACGACACGGCCGCGCAGCTCGGTGCTCCACCACTTCGCCTTGGCCGCGTCGACGGCGGTGAGGTCGCCGTCGTTGAGCGCCTGCACGCAGCGGTCGACGAACACCTGCGCGATATCGATCTCCGTCGACATCTCGGCGATCTTGAAGCGGGTGTTCTGGAACGAGCCGATCGAGGCGCCGAACGCCTGGCGCTCGCGCACGTAGTCGATGGTCAGTCCGAGCGCGACCGTCGCGGCCGAGATGGCCATGACGGAGGCCACCACCCGCTCCTGCGCGAGGTTGCGGGTGAGGCCGAGGAAGCCCTCACCCTCGCCGCCGAGCAGGTTGGTGGCCGGCACTCGCACGTCGTGGAAGGCGAGCTCCGTGGTGTTGTGGGCGGGCAGGCCGATCTTCGACAGGTTGCGCACGCGCTCGAAACCTGGCGAGGTGGTCTCGATGAGTAGCAGGCTGAGCCCGCGGTGGCGGTCCTCCCCCGTTCGCACCGCGACGATGAGCAGGTCGGCGTTCATGCCATTGCCGATGAACTTCTTGACTCCGTTGACGACCCACTCGTCACCGTCGCGGACAGCACTGGTCTGGATGCCCGCGAGATCCGATCCCGTACCCGGCTCGGTCATCGCGATGCCGAGCACGACCTCGCCGGTGACGATGCCGGGCAGCCAGCGCCGCTTCTGCTCCTCAGTGCCCATCGACACGATGTACGGCGCGATGATGTCGACGTCCAGGCCGGGACCGACGAGGCCGTCCGAGACGCCCGCGCGGGCACCCTCCTCGGTGAGGATCATGTTGTACCTGAAGTCGCGGATGCCCGTGCCCCCGTACTCCGCCGGGATCCCGTGCCCGAGCGCCCCGAGCGCGCCGAGGCCCGTGTACAGCTCGCGGCCGACCACTCCGTCGGCCTCCCACTGGGCGTGGCGGGGAACGACTTCCGCCTCGAGGTGCGCGCGGACCAGTTCGCGGTAGGCGTCGTGCTCGGGTTCGAACAGTGTGCGCTTCATCAGACGAAGAACCCCCCGCCGCAGACGACGACCTGCGCGCTGATGTAGTCGGACTCGGGCAGGCAGAACAGGTACACAGCGCCCGCGGCGTCCTGCGGGGTGCCGGCGCGACCGAGCGGGATCATCTGCTCGGTCATCGCCTTGAGCTGCTCGCTCATCCCGACCTTGATCGAGTTGCCCGCGACGTCGATGTGGTCGGCGCCGTCGGTGGCGGTGAGCCGCGTCTGGATGTAGCCGAAGGCGACCGCGTTGACCGTCACGTTGTACCGGCCCCACTCCTTCGCGAGCGTCTTCGTCAGGCCGACGATGCCGGCCTTCGCGGTGGAGTAGTTCGCCTGCCCCGCGTTGCCGCCGAGGCCGGCGATCGATGAGATGTTGACCACCTTGCGGGCGTTGGCGACGCCGTTCTCCGCGGCCTCCTTCTTGGCGGCAGCGGAGATCACGGGCTGCGCCGCACGGAGGATGCGGAACGGCGCCTTGAGGTGCACGTCGATGATCGCATCCCACTGGTCGTCGCCCATCTTCTGGATGACGCTGTCCCAGGTGTACCCGGCGTTGTTGACAATGATGTCGAGGCCGCCGAAGGAGTCGACGGCGGTCTGCACGAAGCGCTCCCCGAAGTCGGCGTCGGTGACGCTGCCGATGCAGGCCAGGGCCTCGCCGCCCGCGGCCGTGATGTCGGCGACGGTCTCGTTCGCGGGATCGGCGTCGAGGTCGTTCACGACGACGCGCGCGCCCTCGCTGGCGAGTTTGAGCGCGATCTCGCGACCGATCCCGCGGCCGGAGCCCGAGACGAGTGCGACTTTTCCTTCAAGGGTTCCCATGGGTTCTTCCTGTTTCAGTCGACGACGACGACAGCGCCGCCGGTCAGTGTCACGGAGCCGTCGGCGAGGGTGACGGCGAGTTCGAGGGTGGCGCGGCGCTCGCCGTCGACGTCATCGACGGCGGCGACCCTGGCCGAGCACGTGGGCACCGCGTAGAGCGGTGTGATGGCTGCGAAGCGCACCTCGAAGGAGCGGATGCGATCCTGCGGCACCCACCCCGTGAGCAGGCGGCCGAGGTAGGCCATCGACAGCATCCCCTGGGCGAACACGTCGTCCAGCCCGGCCGAGCGGGCGACGTCGATGTCGAGGTGGATCGGGTTGTGGTCGCCCGACGCCCCGCCGAACAGGGCGAGGGTGGTGCGGCTGATCGCGGGGAGGACGAGTGTCGGCAGCTCCGTGCCGACCTCGATCGTCTGCAGGTCGATCATCGCGCGGGCTCCAGTTCCGGGTGGCGGACGACGATGGTCTCGGTGAGGTTGGCGACCAGTTCGTCGCCGCGGTTCACGGCGGTCTCGAGCGTGAGGAACTCCAGGGCGCCTCCGCGCTTGTCGTAGACATCGGAGATACGGGGGCTGAAGGTCACCTCGTCGCCCGCGAAAACGGCGCGGTGGTACTCGAAGCGCTGCGAGCCGTGCAACACGAAGCGCATGTCGACGCCGAGGTCGGTCATCCAGCCGAAGGGGTCGGGGCCGTCGAGCTTGAGCCCGAAGAGGAACGTCGGCGGGGCCGGCAGGTCGGGATGCCCGGCGGCGAGGGCCGCGTCGAGGTCGCTGTAGACGGGGTCGGTCTCACCGATCGCCTCGGCGAAGAAGCGCAGTCTCCCTCGCTCGATGACGGCGGTGGACGCCGCGAGCACCACTCCGACTGCGGTGGCGGAAACTGCCACTCGATCCTCCTTGATCGTGCTAACAACAATTCACTTAGCGGCGACTGTAGCACGGGGTCTCGCCAGAATGCACGCTTGCGATTTCGCCCGGGCGGAGGCCGACGCGCAGCTGGACGCGCTGGTGAGGGATATCCTCGTTCCATCCGCCTAAGTGAACGGCCACCCGTGCCTTCTGAAATAGTGAAAACATGACCTCCGAAGCGCCCGAGACCCCGGCCAGAGGAACTCGCCCCCGCAACAGGCGCGAGATCACACTCCAGGTCGCCACCGAGCTGTTCTACCGTCGCGGCTACCCGCGCGTGGGGATGTCGGACATCGCCGAGGCGACCAACGTGGGCGCGTCGGCGATCTACCGCCACTTCTCCAGCAAGGCCGAACTCCTCGACTCCGCTCTGCGCGCCGGACTCGCCCGGTACACCGAGGTGATCGCCGAGGGTTCGGCCGTCGAGGGCGATGCCGGAGAGCGGTTGAGCACCGTCCTGCGACTGCTCGCCGACTCCGCGGTCGAACTGCGACGGCACGGGGTGCTGTGGCAGCGCGACGCACGCAACCTTCCCGCCGACGACCAGCGCGCCCTCCGGGAGATCCTGAGCACGACCGCCGCCGACCTCTCCGGCATCGTGCGCGCAGCCCGCCCCGAGCTCGACGACGCACAGGCGGACGCGCTCGCCTGGTTCACGCTCGGCGCTCTCGTGAGCATCGGGTTCCACTCCCAGCAGCTCCCGCAGCCTGACTTCGACGACCTCCTGTTCGACATCGTGACCCGGGTCGTGGCCACCCCGCTCCCCCAGGAGTCGGCTCACGCGGCGCAGGTCGAGGATGCCTCCGCCCCCGAATCACGGCGCGACAGCCTGATCACCGTCGCGACCGCGCTGTTCGCGGTCCGCGGGTTCGCGGCGACCGGGATCGACGAGATCGGGGATGCCGCGGGCATCGCCGGCCCCAGCGTGTACAGCCACTTCGCGAGCAAGCAGGCCATCCTGGCGGCCGCGATCGAGCGTGCCGCCGCGCTGCTGCGGGGCCGGACGGACGTGATCCTCGAGACGGACGAGCCAGCGGAGGCGAAGCTGGGACACCTCGTCGACTCGTTCGTGAGCACGGCGAACCGCGACCGGTTCGTCATCGGCACCCTCATCTCCGAGATGGACCAGCTCGACGCGGAGGACCGCGAGCGGGCGCGCGAGGAGCAGCGACGCTTCATCGACGACTGGGTGGGGTTGCTGCAGCAGATCACCGGGGTCGACCCGGTGTCCGCCCGCATCCGGGTGCAGGCCGTGCTGCTCGCGGTGAACGACGCGATGCAAACCCCCCACCTCCGCTCCCAGCCGGGGTTCGAGCAGACGCTCTCCCTCATCGCCAAGACGGCACTCGAGACTCCGATCACCGAATCCCGGCAGCTCCTGCTACCCTAAGTGAATCTTCATTCGGGTGGCGATCCCACCCCTGTGCCTGTGCCACCCCTCGAGAGGACATCACCCATGGAACTCCTCGGCTCGACCGCCCTCATCACGGGCGCAGCTTCCGGTCTCGGCGCGGCGACCGCGCGCGCCCTCGCCGATCGTGGCGTCGACGTGCTCGCCCTCGACCTCACCGTGCCCTCCGACCCCGACCCGCGCATCCGCTACGTCACTGCCGATGTCACTGACGAGGACCAGATCGCCGCGGCTCTCGCCACGATCACCTCGCCGTTGCGCCTCGTGGTGAACTGCGCGGGTATCGCGCCGGCCGTGCGTCTGCTGTCGTCCAGGGGCGTCCACGACCTCCCCACCTTCCGCCGCACGATCGACGTCAACCTGGTCGGAACCTTCAACGTGCTGCGGCTCGCCGCCGAGCTCATGGCGACGAACGAGCCGCTCGTCGACGGTGCGCGGGGCCTGATCGTGAACACCGCCTCGGTCGCCGCCTACGAGGGCCAGATCGGGCAGGTCGCCTACGCCGCATCCAAGGGCGCGATCGTGGGGATCACCCTGCCGGCCGCTCGCGATCTCGCAAGGTACGGCATCCGGGTCAACACGATCGCACCCGGTATCGTCCTCACCCCGCTGCTCACCAACCTCGGCAGCGAGGTCGTCGACAGCCTCTCGGCGAGCGTCCCGTTCCCGGCCCGGCTCGCGCGGCCCGACGAGTACGCGCAACTCGTTCTCATGCTCGCCGACCACGACTACCTCAACGGGGAGACCATCCGCATGGACGGCGCCCTGAGGATGGCGCCCCAGTGACCGCCACGACCCTGGGCCCGCGGCTCGCTCCCTACCCCGACGCTGACCTGCTGTTCGTCGACGACCTGCTCACGCCCGTCGAGGCCGAGCGGCTGCACGACCTCCGCGTGCTCTTCCAGGAGAAGGTGCGCCCGATCGCGACCGACTACTGGAACCGAGCCGAGTTCCCGTTCGAGCTGCTGCCGATCCTCGCCGAGCAGAACCTCGTCGGGCTGGGGCTGCGTCACGGCAGCCACCTGCTGACCGGTCTCGTGCAAATGGAGCTGACGCGGGCCGATACCTCCGTGGGTACGTTCTTCGGCGTGCACAACGAGCTGTTCACCGCCGCGATCCAGTCCCTCGGGTCCACCGAGCAGCGCCTCGAGCTGCTGCCCGACCTGCTCGCCCTCAAGAAGGTCGGCAGCTTCGCGCTGACCGAGCCCGACCATGGCAGCGACATCTCGCGGAACATGGCCACCACGGCCCGTCGGGACGGCGACGAGTGGGTGATCGACGGGAGCAAGCGCTGGATCGGCAACGCGGCCTTCGCCGACTACGTGCTCGTCTGGGCCCGCGACGTCGACGACAACCAGATCAAGGGCTTCATCGTCGAGTCCCACCGTCCCGGGTTCTCCGCGACGACCATCGAGAACAAGATCGCAGTGCGGATCGTGCAGAACGCCGACATCGTGCTCGACAACGTCCGCATACCGCTCGGCAACCGGCTGCCGGGGGCGAACAGCTTCGCCGACACCAACAACCTGCTCTGCAACTCGCGCATCTGGGTGGCTTGGCAGGCCGTCGGCCAGCAGCTCGCAGCGTTCGACGTGGCCCGCGCCTACGCTCTGGAGCGGGAGCAGTTCGGCCGCCCCCTCGCCGGTTTCCAGATCGTGCAGGAGCAGCTCGCCCGCATGATCTCGAACGCGACGATGTCGCTCACCCTCATGATCCAGATGGCGCGGCTGCAGGAGTCGCGCCGCCTCACCATGGACCACGCAGCGCTCGCGAAGTCGACCTGCAGTCTGAGGATGCGCGAGACCGTGGCCCTCGGACGCTCCATCCTCGGCGGCAACGGCATCAGCACCGACTACGAGATGGCGAAGATCTTCGCGGACGCCGAGGCGATCTACTCCTACGAGGGCACGTACGAGGTGAACGCTCTGATCGTCGGCCGTGCCGTCACCGGCATCTCGGCCATCGCGTGACCGGGGCTCCCTACTGGTTCGAGGCCGCGGTTGCCACGCCGGCCACGGTTGGCGAGATTGTCGTCGATGGCACGCCGATCTCCTTCCGATACTGGGGCGATTCGGGACGGGCATCCCACGATCTCGTGCTGGTGCACGGCGGCGGGGCGCACGCGCGCTGGTGGGACCACCTCGCGCCGCTGCTCGTCGTCGACCGCCGGGTCGTGGCCATCGACCTCGCCGGGCACGGCGACAGCGGTCACCGTGCCACCTATTCGCTCGAATCCTGGGCCGACCAGCTCGCCGCGGCGATCGCCGCCTCGGGGGTCCGCGACCGACCGGTCGTCGCGGGGCACTCCATGGGCGGGATGATCACTGCCGTGCTCGCCCGTCGCGGAGCACCCGAGCTCGCCGGCGCGATCGTGATCGACTCGCCCATCGAGCCCTCGGGGCCCGGCGCTCCGACCCGCGCCGAGGCTGACAGCCCCTCGTTCGGCAACGCGCGCCGCTACCCGAGCGCGGCAGCGGCCGTCGCGCGCTTCCGGCCGATCCCGGCGCAGGACATGCTCCCGTACGTCGCGACGCACGTGGCCGAAACGTCGGTACGCGAGGTCGACGGCGGGTGGACGTGGAAGTTCGACCCCGCCTTCGTCGGCTTCACCGGGAATGTTCCGCGCACCCTCGACGGGCTGAGTTGCCCGGTGGCGTTCGTCGCCGGCGAGCGCGGCATCCTCCCCCTGGAGGCTCGCGAGGCCCTCGACGCGTCGGCGCAGGTCGCCGTGGTCGAGGTCCCCGACTCCGGCCACGCCATCATGCTCGACCAGCCCCTCGCCCTGGTCTCGGCCCTCCGCGCCATCCTGGCCGTCTGGAGCTGACGTGACCGGCCCCCTGCACGGCTTGCGCGTGCTCGAGCTCGCGAGCCTCGCACCCGCGCCGTTCGGCTGCATGCTGCTCGCCGACCTCGGCGCCGACGTCGTGCGGGTCGATCGCGCGGACGGGCCGCCGGCCGTGAGCGGGCCGTCCGGTCCTCTCGACCGCGGCAGGCGCACGCTCGCCGTCGACCTCAAGAGCCAGAAGGGCGCAGCAGCGGTCCGCCGGCTCGCGGAGGAGGCCGACGTGTTCGTCGAGGGCTTCCGGCCGGGCGTAACCGAGCGACTCGGCCTCGGGCCCGACGACCTGCTCGCCGCGAACCCACGGCTGATCTACGCCCGGATGACCGGGTGGGGGCAGGAGGGTCCGCTCAGCGCTCAGGGCGGGCACGACATCAACTACATCGCCCTCGCGGGCGCGCTCGAGCCCCTCGGCCGTGCCGGTGAGCGCCCACACGCGCCGCACAACGTGCTCGGGGACTTCGCGGGCGGCGGGGCGTTCCTCGCACTGGGCGTGCTCGCGGCTGTCGTCGAGCGCCAGACCTCCGGCCGCGGTCAGGTCATCGACGCCGCGATGGTGGACGGCGCGTCCACCCTCATGTCGTTCCTGCACGGGATGCACGCGGCCGGCCGGTGGGCCGGCGATCGCGGCACCAATCTCCTCGACGGCGGCGCCGCCTTCTACGAGACCTACGAAACCTCCGATGGCGGTTACATGGCTGTCGGCGCGGTGGAGCCCCAGTTCTACGCAGCGCTGCTACAGGGGCTGGGCTTGGACCCGCTGCCCGGGCTCGACCACCTCCACCCCGACGAGTGGGCG
>Ga0247740_1000656_pt1 | contig 15831 bp, 9 predicted proteins | sample UWRJL148409B2_FD_180942 | JGI IMG/M metagenome (GOLD analysis project Ga0247740, IMG submission 180942) | Plant litter microbial communities from Arlington Agricultural Research Station in Wisconsin, United States - UWRJ-L148-409B-2 | ecosystem: Environmental > Terrestrial > Plant litter >...
CCATCAACAATGTGCGCGAAGTCGATGCCCGATCTCTGCCAGCCATGGAGGGCAAAAACGGCGGGCGGAGTCGCACCAGTCTTCTCGGCGAGCAGGCGACCGTCGGCAAGGGAGGTCAGCATGCCTACTCCCCCTGCGGAATCGGGTCAGTGGTGAGGTGAGGCGCGATGTCGCGCGGATCCAGGGTTCCCGCGAGAACTTCGGCGACCTGGGAGACGATCGGCATCTCGACACCCTTCGCGAGTGCGAGCTCGAGAATCGGTGCGACCGACGAGAGCCCCTCTGCCGTCTGGCTCATCTGCTTGACGACCTCAGAGAATGTGTAGCCCTGGCCGAGAAGTCGACCCGCCGTGTTGTTGCGGCTGAGCGACGACTCGCAGGTTGCGATGAGGTCTCCGAGGCCGGCGAGCCCGGCGAGGGTCTCTGCCCGGGCACCGTAGGCAACGGCGAAGTCGGTCATCTCGGCGAGACCGCGCGTGATGATCGAGGCCTTGGTGTTCTCGCCGTGGCCAACACCGTCGACGATGCCGACAGCGACGGCGATGAGGTTCTTGAGAACACCGCCGAATTCGGTGCCGATGACGTCGGTGTTGACGTACGAGCGAAAGTACGGCGAGGTCGCGGTCATGGCGACGAGGGTCGCCGTTTCGCGCGACTCGCTCGAGATGACGGCTGCCGTCGGCTGCTCCTTGGCGATCTCGAGCGCGAGGTTCGGGCCGGAAGCGACGGCGATGCGCGCGGCTCCGATGCGCAGCTCTTGTTCGATGACCTCACTCATGCGCAGCTTTGTGCCCTTTTCGACGCCCTTCATCAGGGAAACGACGATTGCGTTGGCGGGGATGAGCTCGCGCACGATGCGCAGGTTTTCACGCAGTGACTGCGCGGGCACCGAGATGAAGACCTGCTCGGCGCCCTCGAGCACCTCGGTCAGGTTCGGGCTCGCCCAGATGCTGCGTGGCAGGTTGATGCCGGGCAGGTAGTCGGAGTTGCGCTTCGACTGCGTGATCTCACGCGCGAGCTCGGGGCGGCGTGCCCACAGGGCTACGTCGGCACCACCGTCGGCAAGGATCTTGGCGAAGGTTGTGCCCCAGGAACCTGCGCCGAGTACGGCGACGCGTCGCGCAGCGCGGGGTTCACCAGTGCTGTTGACATCAGTGCTGCTCAAAGCGGCCCGTTTCTTGTTGGTTGTGCTCGGCGGGGTCCCAACGCTGTGCCGGGGCCTTCTCGCCGCGAAGCTCTTCGAAGAGGGCGGTTATGTCGTCCATAACGGCGTTTGTTGCGGCCGCGAGAGTTTCATTGTCGAGCGGTTTGCTGCGAAATGCCGAGAGGTCAACGGGCGCGCCGAAGAGCACGCGCACATCTTTGCGCGGAAAGACGCTGATGCGGCGCGCGTAGCGCGGCATGATCTTCTGCGTGCCCCAGTGGGCGAGCGGGATGATCTCGAGGTTTTCCTGCAGGGCGATGCGCACGGCCCCGCTCTTACCGCGCATGGGCCACAGGTCGGGGTCACGCGTGAGAGTGCCCTCTGGGTAGACGACGACAGCGAGGCCCTCGCGCGCGATTTTTCGCGCCGCGATGAGCGGGTCTCCCCCACCGCGCGTACCGGCGCGCTCGACGGGAACCTGCCCCGAGGTGCGCAACAGCCATCCGACAAACGGAACGCGAAATAGAGACGCCTTGGCCAGGTATCGCGGCATGCGTCCGACCTTCCACATGGCGACGCCGGTGACTGCCGGATCGATCTCGCTGTAATGGTTGGGCGCGACGATGAACGCCCCGGTCGCAGGGATGTGTTCTTCGCCGCTCACCCGGATTCTCGCGAGAAACCACATCGGCGGAAGAAGGATAAAAGCCATAAGCCTGAAGATCGGGGTCTTCTCTCGACGGGTCGCTTCGCGGCGCACTCTTTCGAGTGCCACCTTCGATGGCTCGTCAGTCACCTAACGATTATCCCTCGTAGATGAAGTCGGCTCCAAGCGCCTCAAGCTTGTCGGTGAAGTGCTCGTAGCCGCGGCTGATGATTCCCACGTTGCTGATTGTCGACTGGCCTTCTGCCGCAAGGGCAGCGATGAGGTGGCTGAAGCCACCGCGCAGGTCAGGAACGCGGATGTCGGCGCCGTGGAGCTTCGTCGGACCGGTGATAACCGCAGCCTGCTCGAGCGGTCGCTGCGGAACACGACGCGTGAGGCCGGCGAGGCCATCCTTGTGAACGACGATGTCGGCTCCCATCTCGATGAGAGCGTCGGTGAAGCCAAAGCGGTTCTCGTAAACGGTCTCGTGAACGATCGACACACCCTCGGCCTTGGTCAGGGCGACGATGAGCGGCTGCTGCCAGTCGGTCATAAAGCCGGGGTGAACGTCGGTCTCGACGACGACCGGCTTGAGCGGGGTTCCGGGGTGGTAGAAGCGGATGCCGTCTTCGTGAATGTCGAACGCTCCACCGGCCTTACGGAAGATGTTGAGGAACGTCATAAGCTCCTGCTGCTTCGCGCCACCGACGAAGATGTCGCCCTCGGTCGCGAGTGCCGCTGAGGCCCAGCTTGCCGCTTCGTTGCGGTCGAACAGTGCGCGGTGGTTGTAGCCGTGAAGCTTCTCGACGCCCTCGATGAAGATGACGCGGTTGGGCTCGACCGTGATGATTGCACCCATCTTCTGAAGGATCGCGATGAGGTCCATGATCTCGGGCTCGATCGCCGCGTTCTTGAGCTCTGTGACTCCCTCGGCGAGAACGGCCGTCAGAAGCACCTGCTCGGTTGCGCCGACGCTCGGGTACGGAAGGTCGATGAGTGCACCCTTGAGGCCGTTCGGCGCCGTGAGGCGAATTCCCTCGTAGCTCTTGTCGACGATCGCGCCGAAGGCACGAAGCGCGTCCATGTGGAAGTCGATCGGGCGGTCGCCGATGCGGCAACCCCCGAGGTCGGGGATGAGCGCCTCGCCGAGGCGGTGAAGAAGAGGCCCGCAGAACAGGATCGGGATGCGGCTTGACCCGGCGAGTGCGTCGATCTGGGCGAAGTGTGCCTTCTCAACGTTCGTCGGGTCGAGAACAAGAACGCCGGGGTCGGTCTCGGTCACCGAGACACCGTAGGCCTCCAGCATTCCCGTGACGATCGCAACGTCGGAGATGTTGGGAACGTCCTTGAGGGTCGAGGGACCGTCGCCGAGCAGAGCGGCAACCATCGCCTTTGTCGCGAGGTTCTTTGCTCCGCGAATCTCGATGCGACCCTTGAGGGGCTTTCCGCCGTTGATGATGATCTTGTCGGACTTGAGTCCAACCCTCTCGCCTGCCTTGTGGGCATCCTGTACGAGCGAATTCATGTGTGCCGCCTTTGTTTCTGGAACTCGCCCTTCGCCGTGGTTCGGTGAATAAGCGGTTAATGCGTAGTGAGCCGGGGGGGCTATTTTGCTGGAAGAGTCAGCGGCCGCCATGATTCCCGGCGAGCCTCGAACTCCGTGATCTGAGCTTCGTCGCGCAGTGTCAGGCCGATGTCATCGAGCCCTTCGAGCAAGCGCCACCTAGTGTAATCGTCGATCTCGAAAGGAACAGTGAGATCGGCAGCACTCACAGTTCTTGCAACCAAATCGACCGACACCTCTATTCCGGGTTGCGCATCAATGAGCGCCCAGATCTTTTCGATGTCGGCCTCGTCGACCTGCGCGGCGAGGAGGCCCTGCTTGCCCGAGTTGCCGCGGAAAATGTCGCCAAAACGACCGCTGAGCACTGCCTGGAAGCCGTAGTCACGCAGCGCCCAGACGGCGTGCTCGCGGCTCGATCCGGTGCCAAAATCAGGCCCGGCGACGAGGATTTTTCCCGCGGTGAACGGCGGCGTGTTGAGTATGAACTCCGGGTCTTGACGCCAGCCGTAGAAGAGCGCGTCTTCGAAGCCGGTCTTTGTCACACGCTTGAGAAACTGCGCGGGGATGATCTGGTCGGTGTCGACGTTCGAGCGCTTGAGCGGAACGGCAATGCCCGAAACGGTGCTGATCTTGTCCATTAGCGGGCTCCTACTGTCTCGTTGACCTCGGTCGCAACCAGGTCCCACGGCGAACTCAGCGTTCCGCGAATCGCCGTGGCCGCTGCGACGAGCGGCGACACGAGGTGGGTGCGCCCGCCTTTACCCTGACGACCTTCGAAATTGCGATTGGATGTCGAAGCGCACCGTTCGCCGGGCGCGAGTTGATCGGGGTTCATGCCCAGGCACATCGAGCAGCCTGCGAAGCGCCACTCACCGCCGAACTCCTCGACGATCTTGTCAATGCCCTCGGCCTCGGCCTCGATGCGCACGCGCGCCGAACCCGGAACGACCATCACGCGCACACCCTCGGCCTTGGTCTGGCCCTTGATGATGCTCGCGAAGGCGCGGAGGTCTTCGATGCGGCTGTTTGTGCACGAGCCCATGAACACGGCATCGACACGGATGTCTTTCATGGGGGTGCCGGCCTCGAGGTCCATGTACTCGAGTGCGCGCTCGGCTGCCGAGCGCTCGTTCGGGTCGTCGACGTCAGCCGGGTTCGGAACCGGCTGGCTCAGCGAAACGCCCTGGCCGGGGTTGGTGCCCCAGGTGACGAAGGGCTCGAGCTCGTTGGCATCGATGAACACCTCGGCATCGAAGACCGCGCCCTCATCGGTCGGCAGAGTGTTCCAGTAGGCAACGGCGTCGTCCCAGTCCTGCCCCGTGGGTGCGTGTGCGCGACCCTTGAGGTAGTCGTAGGTGATCTGGTCGGGGGCGACCATTCCGGCTCGCGCGCCCGCCTCGATCGACATGTTGCAGATCGTCATACGGCCATCCATCGACAGCGCCCGGATGGCGCTACCGCGGTATTCGAGAACATAGCCCTGGCCGCCGCCCGTGCCGATCTTGGCGATGACGGCGAGGATGATGTCTTTCGCCGTGACGCCGGGGCGCAGGTCGCCCTCGACAGTGATCGCCATGGTCTTGAAGGCTTTGAGCGGAAGAGTCTGGGTCGCGAGAACGTGCTCGACCTCGCTCGTGCCGATGCCAAACGCCATGGCACCGAAGGCGCCGTGCGTCGAGGTGTGGGAGTCGCCACAGACGACGGTGATGCCGGGCATCGTGAGGCCGAGCTGCGGGCCAACTACGTGAACGATGCCCTGCTCGATGTCTCCGAGCGAGTGAAGGCGAACGCCGAACTCTTTAGCGTTGTTGCGCAGTGTCTGAATCTGGGTGCGGCTCGTGAGGTCGGCAATGGGCTTGTCGATGTCGAGAGTCGGCGTATTGTGATCTTCGGTTGCGATCGTCAGATCGGGGCGGCGCACGGGGCGGCCTGCCATACGAAGACCATCGAACGCTTGCGGGCTCGTCACTTCGTGAACGAGGTGCAGGTCGATGTAGATGAGGTCGGGGGTTCCGTCTTCGCCCTTCACAACGAGGTGGTCTTTCCAGACCTTCTCGGCGAGAGTCAGCGCGGGAGATGCTGCAGTCATAAAAGCTGTCCTTCTTGCGTTTCGAGTGGTTCAGCCAACGTCGAACTCCGCGACGAGGACGGCCGGAGAATCAGGCCTCGTCGCGGCTAAGAAGAAGCGCGAGCCGATCGAGATGCATCCTCAGACGATACCACCGGAATTGCTGGCTTGCTGGGTGCTCAGCCGAGCTCGACGGTAATGACGTATTGGCCGAGTTCCACGTCGCTTCCCGGCGGAACGTACACCGGAGCTCCGGGCTGCACGCGCACGTCGCCGCCGGTCGGGGTGATCACGAAGGTGCCGTTGGTGGAGCCGAGGTCGGCAACCCACAGCCCCTTCGCGTCGATACCGAGCAGCGCGTGTGTTTTGGACACGGACTTGCTCGGGTCTGAGGCTGTGACGAGTTGTGCCGTCGAGTACTCGGGAATTGTGACGGGGCCTCGGCCGATGACAACGGCACCGACAACGGCGACGGGGGCGTCGCCGTGCGGCAAAACCAGTCGCCACTTCGGGGTCGTCGAGCGCGGCGGAGCGAGGTGGGTCTCTTCGGAGATGGGCTCGGGGTCAGCGGTAACGGGTGCAGCGGGCGCCGGCGCGGCGGCGACTGGTGCAACGGCAACTGGATCAGGCGCAGCGGGCTGCGGCGCCGCCGCAACAACGACCGGCTTGCCCACCGGAAGAACGGCACCACCGGGAGTCGTGAAGGTCTTCGGCGACAGGGTGACGACCTTGTCGTCGGCGACGTCGCGCTCCTGCGCCATCTTGAAGGTGCCGGTTTCGATGCCGGGCGGCGGCGTGATAATCGAGGTCTCGGCGACGGGTTCGTCGTCGGTGTCGGCCGCCGGAGTGGGCGTGAACCCCGGAGGCGGCGTGATGAGAAACGGGTTGTCTTCCGACTCACTCATCACTGCCTCTTTCGTGCACTAGTCACTCTTCTGAGCGAAGTGATTAATGCTAGCCCACCCCACCCGAGGGTTTTTCACGGTTACGGCCGGGCAGGCGGTTGGCCTCGGCCGCCGCCTTTGCGACGAGCGATCCAAACCAGGCGCGTGCCGACGAGATGCGGTAGCGGCTGATGACCTGGCGCGCTCGCGATACAGCGGCGCGCGCGGCCTCGACGGCGGCGAGCGCCTCCGTCCACACGGAGTCAGTGGTCTCCCGCGCGACATCCACCCCTGAGAAGACTGCTTCATCGGTGCGGGTCGCGATCTGCGGAAGCGTTGCTCCCGCTTCACCGACCTGGCCCTGAAGACCCCTGGCGACGCCCTTGCGGGTCGTGTTTTGCGGAATCTCGTAGCCGAGCTCGGAGAACCTGTCGACAAGCTCGTCCCAGGCGCCAGCGGCGGCGAGGTCACCCGACGCTGCCTCGCGCCTGCGGTGCGCGCGACGGTTCTTGAACGCTGTGATGAGCAGCAGCGGAATGAAGATGAGCGCTGCGGGGATGAGCAGCGAGAGAGCGACTACCCAGACCCAACCCGGAATCTGCAAGAACCAGTTGTCGTCTTTCTTGGTGTCGTCGATCTCGACGCCGGCGACGAGGTCGTTCGGGTCTTTCTCGGTGCGCGGGGGCTGGCGCACCTGCGGCTGCGGCTCGGACTGCGGCTTGGTGATCTCGTCTTGCGGCACGTCGGTGTTGTCGGGTGTCGGGTAGAACGGAACCCAGCCGACTCCCTCGAATGCGACCTCGACCCATGCTGTGACGTTTCCGCCGCGTACTGCGACCTCGCCCCCGCCCGCACCGGCTTCGGGCTTGAAGCCCATAACAACGCGCGCGGGGTAGTTATAGCTGCGGGCCATAAGTGCGAACGCCGAGGCGTACTGCTCTTCATCGCCGACCATGGGAACGCGGGTGACGAGCTCGACCATGCGGTCTGCACCGTGGCCGGCGCGCGAGTTGACGACGTCATCGGCAGCACCGTGGCTGAGGAATCCCGTGGTCTTGAGCGCCGTCTCGATCGCTGACAACTGCTCGATCGGGGTCTCTGCGTCGCCCGCGAGTTCGCGCGCCTTTGCGTTGATCACGTCGGGAATGTTGCTGACCGGCGGGAGCGAGATCGAGGCGACCGGCACGTCGACGAGGTCTTCGACGGCAAACGCTTTCTGCAGGTCTGCCTTCACGGTGTAGCTGTCGCCCTCGGCGAGGCCTGAGGTGAGAACCGCGGTTCCGGTCGCGGCGTTGTAGCGCAGCGCCTCGGCGGCGGCCTTGGGGTCATCGCCGGTGAAGGTCAGGCTTGAGGTGTATCCGATGTCGGGAACCCAGACGTCTTTGTAGCCCTCGATCGTCACGGTGAGTTCACTCGACGTGCCCTCGGTGACGAGCGGCGCTGTCGGGAAGTCGCGGCCGACGAGGCTGAACGAACCGGAGCCCTGCGTTGCGACCTCGGAACCGGCGACACCCCAGATGATGCCGTCGTAGGTGTCGAGGGTGGCGAGACGCAGCTGCTGTTCTGGCTCGAGGCCGGAGACGGTGAAGAGCGTCTCCTGCTCGAGGGTCTTTGTGTAGTGCCGGTAGGCAGCGAAGGGGCTCGGGTAGTTGAGCGGCTCGAACGGCGGTTCGACCTCTTCGCGAAGCACGAACCGGTTGTCGGGCTCGGGGGCGAGCACGCCACCGACGACGACTCCGACAGCAACGGCGGAGACGACGAGAATCGCCGTGCCCACGAGTCGGTTGCGCAGGAGCACACGGTTTCCGGCTGCATTGATCTTCTGGCTGGTTGTGTGGCGCCATCCAAGCCAAACAAGGGCGAGGGCAGCGAAGGTGATTCCACGAAGCGCGGCAAAAATCGGGTTCTCGGTGCCGAGAAGAACGCCCGCGATGTAGAGCACAACGGGGCCGATGAGCAACAGCGCCGCGCGAGGTGCCGTACGTCTGCGCTTCGGCAGCCACCGGATGGCGAGAATCGTCGCGACGAGCCCCACGGCCCAGGTCGAGACAAACGGCACGGCCGTGACGTACTCGGGAAGGCTCACCGGGGCGCGAAGGGTGAGGATGTCGGCCCAGCCGTACACCGAGCCAATGCTCAGCGCTGCGAGCGAGTCGAGAGTGGGGATGAAGCCGAGAAGGGCGATGCCGGGAACGGCGAAGGCGCTACCAAGAAGGAAGAAGGCAACGAGCGCGAGAAGAATCGTTGTGATGGTTCCGAGGCGCAGAAAGTGCGAGCCGAAGGCTGCCGCGGTGCCGACGAAGAGCCCGCCGATGCCCGCGAGCAGCCAGCCCTGGTCTTGGAACGCCGTCGAGAACCCGATGATGCCAATGATCGACAGGATCGAGAGCACTGCGACGTCGACGATCGCGCGTGGCGCGACGGTGACGCGGGGCAGCGTGGGCTTCGGCGAGGTCGAGGGCGCCGACGTCGCCTGGGTGTCTGTGGCGGTCATCGCACCCTCTTCAAAAGCTTGGGCAGGTCGGCGAGGTTGCCGACCGTGACAACGGTGAGCCCCTTGACGAAGCCCACCTTCGACGGCACACCGGGCTCCGCGCGGAAGCCGATCGTCTGGGCGTCTTTTCCGAACAGCGACTCGACGGCACGGATGCCAATCGGCGCGACCTTCGAGCCTGTGATGAACATCGCGACGCTCGGCGGGGGAAGGCGCAGCGTGCTCTCCCTGGCGAAATCGCGGGGGGTTGCGTACGGTGACGCGACCGCTGAGAGACGGCAGGTGTCGTCGAGGAATCCTGTGACGGTAACCGTCTTGAGGTCGATGACGTCGCTCACAACGCTCAGTCGTGTGCCGTCGCGCAACACCTGAACGCCGATCGACGCGGTGATCGACACGGCGAGCTCGAACTCTTCGTCAGAGGCGTAGGCGTTGCGGTCTGCGCTGTGCATAACGGTGAGCTGCGAGCGGCGGGTCTCTTCGAACTGGCGCACCATCAGCTGCCCGGTGCGCGCCGACGTGCGCCAATGCACGTAGCGAGTGTCGTCGCCCTGCTGGTACTCGCGCAGAGCGTGGAACGAGATGTCGTTGTTGGTGATCTTCTTGGTGATCTCACCCTCGAGGTCGCGAACGAGTCCGGCGGCCGACGGTGAGATGCGCGCGGTGATGGGGTGCACAAAGAGCTCAACGGGGTCGGTCCAGCGAACCGTGCGGCGCAGGAGGCCAAGCTGGTCCCCGCGTACTGAGACAGCCGGGCCGGCGACGATGACCGCACGCTTGTTTGTGGGAACCGCGAAGAGCTCGTCGTGCATTTCGGCGGGCTGCAGGCCGGGAACAACAAACTCCGCCATGCCGTTGCCGACGGGAAGCTCGAATCGTGACGGTGACGACTTCTTTGCGCCCGTGTTGGTGATCTTCATCTCGCCGAGTGCGCGCTCCCCCGCGACAACGCGGCGCGGGTTGAGCTCGATCTCGACGCCGAAAGCGGCGCGACCGAAGATGAAGAACACGGCGACAAGCAGCCCGCCGAGCAGCGTCACGGCGACGTAGACGAACTCCTGCCAGCCGAAAAGAAAACCGAGAGTGCCAAGAACGATGATCGTCAACAGAACGATCCAGCCGGTCGAGCTCACAATCGAAACAACCGGTTGGATGACGCGCCAGCCCCGTCGCGCGAGAAGCATGATCACGAGCCACACGGTGTGCAGCACTCGCAGCACGGCGCCGCCCCAGGTCTTCAGGCGCGCGAGTACGCCCGAGACATCGGGAAGCCGACGTTTCGGTGCAGCGGGCGGCGCCTGCTCGGCAGGCGCCTCGGGGGCAATCGTCATGCTGCGCGGTAGGTGGGGGGTTCGATGCTTACGAGAATGCGGTTGATGACGTCTTCGGCCTTGACGCCGGCGAAGTCCGATTCGGGGTCGATGATGAGTCGGTGGGCGAGAACGGGAACCGCGAGGTCGCGCACATCGTCCGGTGTGACGTAGGTGCGACCCGAAGCGATGGCCCAGGTCTTGACTGCACGCGAGAGCGCCATGGCGCCACGCATGCTCGCGCCGAGGGTGACGTCCTTGTCCGAGCGCGTCGCCGACACGATGCTGCTCAGGTATTCCATGACCGAAGCGTCAACAAAGACCTCTGAGGCGAGCTGTGACATCGTCGGAATCGAGCTCGACGAGATGATCGGCTTGATCTTCGAGGCGCGGGCGCGGTTGCCCGAGTCCATGAGCAGGGTCACCGCGGTGGCGTGGTCGGGGTAGCCGAGGCTCGTCTTGATGAGGAACCGGTCGAGTTGTGCTTCGGGAAGCGAGTACGTTCCGGCCTGCTCGATGGGGTTCTGCGTCGCGATGACCATAAACGGGCTTCCGACCGAGTGGCCAATGCCGTCGATCGTGACAACTCCTTCTTCCATGACCTCGAGAAGAGCCGACTGGGTCTTCGGCGAAGCACGGTTGATCTCGTCGGCGAGAACGATCGAGGCGAAGATCGGTCCCTTGTGAAACTCGAAGACGCCCTTGTTCTGGTCGTAGATCGTCACACCGGTGACGTCTGACGGCAGAAGGTCAGGCGTGAACTGGATGCGCGAGTTCGTTCCGTCGAGCGTGTTGGCGAGAGCCTTCGCGAGAACCGTCTTTCCGGTTCCGGGAAAGTCCTCAAGCAGTACGTGGCCGTCAGAAAGCAGCGCCGTCACAACGAGTCGCAGCACGTGCGTCTTGCCGAGAATCGCCTGGTCGACATTGCCGATCAGTTTGTTGAAGGCGTCGGCGAACCATGTCGCCTGCTCCTGGGTTACTGCCATGTGCGGGTACTCCTCTGAGGTGAAAACGGGGTTAGCAATTGGGAACCGAACCCTTGGGTCCGTTAATCGTCGAGCCCTTGACGAGCATGTTGTCGCCGTAGCCGCGCGATCCGTCACGGAATCGGTACCAGTCGGCCGTGGGCTTCTTGCACTGAACGTTGATGGAACCGCGCACCCAACCGCCGGGCGCCGAACAACTGGGGCCGCCGCTGTTGAAGTAGCCCGACTGCAGGCTGTACTCCTCGGGGCAGGAGTTGACGGGAACGTCCATTGCCCACTCGGTGGCAGCGGGCGGTACGTACGGGCCGGGGGTCGACGCACTCGCCGAGGCGGAGTTGCTGACGCCGCCGACGGTGACCGTCACTGTGAGGGTGTAATTCGTGTTCGCCCCACCCGTGCGCGTGAACGACTGCGGGCCGCCCGAGCCGGATCCGATGCCTGAAATCGACCACGAGTACGACGGGTTGGCACCATTCGCGGCGGCAGCGCCGTAGGCGGCATTGAGCGTGTAGTCGCCCGGAGCACCCGGCGCGCTGAGCGATACGCTCGGCTTACCAGGCGTAGGTGTTGCACCCGACGAACGTGATGACGGGTTCGAGTCACCACCGGTCGCGAGGGCAACAACCGAGAACGTGTACGTCGTTCCCACGTTTCCGGCCCAGCTGGCGCTCGTCGCGCCGGTGTTGCCCGTTGCGACAGCCGAGTTGCCGCTCCAGACGGTCCAGGTGTATCCGGTGATCTCGCCGCCATTCGCGCCAGCGCCACCCCACGACATACTCACAACACCGTTGCCCGAGGTGCTCGGCGTGATGCTGAGCGAGGTCGGGGCTGTCGCCTGACCCTTCGGGCGGGCTGCGTTGCTCTCGTCAGAGATTGTGCTGGCACCCATAACGTTGTGTGCGACAACTCTGAAGCGGTAGTCGGTGCCGTTTGTCAGCCCCGTGACCGTGTGGTTGGCCGCGGAACCGGGCAGCGTTGCAGACCCACCGCCCGCACCGTGCGCGGGCGACCAGGTCACGGTGTAGCTACTGATGGGCTCACCGTTTGTCGATGGGGTGTTCCAGGCAACGGATGCCCGCAGGTCACCGGGTGTGGCAACGGGCGCGTCGACCTTGCTGGGCACGTCACGCACGTTGAGCAGGTAGCGACCCTGCACGTTACGGCTCGGCTCTTTCGAGGCGTCTTCGACCGTGTACACAACGCTGATGACACCGATAAAGCTCGGACCTGGCGATACCGTGACTTTGCCGTCTGCGGTGAACTGCACGCTCGCGGCAGTCTCACCGCCGTTCTCGACCTTGGCGGCGATGACCTTGAGCGGCGTTCCCGCGCTCTCGAACGGGTTGTAGTCGTTCGCGAGAACGTTGTACGCGGGCTGCACAACGCCGCGTCGACCCTTATCGGTGTCTTCGACGGCCTGCGCGAGAGGCTTTGTCGACGGCACTCGCGTGACAGTCACAACACCGGGAATCTCGAAATCCTTGTACTTCACTGTGAAGCGCAGAGTTGCCTTGCTGCCGACGGGCGATCCGAGCGGCGACGACACCTTGAGGTCTCCGCCGCTGATGCTCGCCTGGATGTGCTCGGTCTGCCCGCTGAGGCCTTCGTACGAGAACTGGCTCACGAGCGAGGGGTTCGGGTGCGCGCTCGACGCCCTGAGGTCGACGGTCTGCTCGCCGTCCGGGCCCGACTCGAGGCGTACGCTCTGCGTCGTGAATGTCGGAGGCGTGTCGGTGAAGTCCGGGTCACCGACGGTGAAGGGCAGCACAATCGTGGCGACGTTGCCGTTGATGTCGTCCTTGTCCGCACCATCCGTCACTTCGAATGAAATGGATGCTGGTCCTCTGTAGTCACGCGCGGCGACGAAGCCAATCGTGCTCTTGTCAACGTACGAGCTCTTGCCGTTGCTGTTGAGAGCGACAACGGTCTTCTCTTCGGTGATAACAGCCGGGCGGCCCGAAGGCACAACGAGAATGTCTTCGAGCTTCCACTGCTCTTCGCCGTTCATGTCGATGACGATCTCGCCGAGATCATCACGCAGGTACGGCGGCGGCGAGTAGCTCGCGCTCACCTTCGGCGGAATGATAATGAAGGCACTGCCGGTGAGATTGTCGTCGAGGTTGGTGACCGAGTACGCGATGGCGACGCGGCGTTCGCCCGGTCGCACGGTTATCGTCTGGTTGCCCTGGTTGACGGTGGCAAGGTCCGCATTGACTCCGTCAACGGCGACCTCGAGTTCGTCCGCGAGCCCCGAGGGGTTGGCGATGAGGCCGTCAAGGCTCACGGTGACGGAGTCGTTGTCGACGATGTCGTCGAAGGGCACGTAGTAGTCGGCCGCGGTCGGGTAGATCGCCTTTGCCTTCTTTGTCACGCGCACCTGAAGGAAGGCACTGTCGATGCCCGAGCTTCCGTTAGAGATCTCGTAGCGAATCGAGAAGGTGCCCTCTTCTTCTGGCGCTTCGAGAATTACCTTGTTGTCTTCGACGCGCGCGATGATGCCTGGGTCAACCTCGAGCAGCTCTTCTGACACCGAGAGCGGCAGGTTGTTCGGGTCGGAGTCGTTGAGCAGCACGTCAACCGATGCCGAGCGACCCGGCTTGATCTCGACGCTGTCGTCGATGGCGCTCGGCGGATCCTTTGTCTCACCGGCCGGCACAACACCGATGCTGATCGTGCCCTGCGCCTTCGCGCCGAAGGTGTCTTCGACCTCGTACTGGATGGTGTCGGTTCCCGACGACTCGGCGTTCGCCGTATAGGTGAAGCCCTTTTCGGTCATGCCGCTCGGTGAGCCCTTTGTCGGCGGCTGCACGATGCGCGTGAGCATTACGGAGTCACCGTCGGGGTCGATGCCATCGAGGGGCACCTCGATGTCGACCGACTCCCCCGCAAAAACGCGGGCCGTCTGTGGTTCCGGCTGCGGCGGCAGGTTCGTGTCGACGTCGTCTGCCTTGACGGTGAACTTGACGTCGGCCGTCGCCGATTCGCCGTACTTGTCAGAGACGCGGTACGTCACCGTGTACTCGCCGGCCTTCTTCGGCGCCTGGTAGCGCACGGTCTGGCCGTTGACGAAAGCGAGTCCACCCTCACCGATGTTTGTCACGTCGGCGAGTTCCGGGTCGAGAATGAGCTGCGAGTCGTCGGGGTGGTAGTCGTTTGTGAGAACCGGGTAACGCACGATGTCACCCGCGCGAACGCTCACACCGTCATCGAGCGCAACAGGCGGCTGGCGGTTGACGATCGGCGCGACGGGCACAACCGTGACACCCGCGAGAGCCGTCTTGAGGCCGTCGGAGATCGTGTAGGTGAACTGCGTCTGCTCGGTGAGAGCCGACGACGACGTAATACGAATGTTCGTGTTGTTGAGCACCTCTACCGTGAGGCCCTCGGCAGTGCTCGACGTATCGGTGCCCTGCACGGCAAGAACGAAGTCGTTGGGTGAAACGTCGTTCGCGAGAACCTTGATGATCGTCGGCTCGTTTGCGCGCAGGTACGCGGTGTCTTTTACAGCGATGGGGTTGAGCGGTTCTTTGGGGTTTTCGCGAACGTCAACGCGCACGATGCCGATCGTTGTCTTCGACCCGGCACCGACGGCGTAGAAGAAGTAGTACGTTCCGGCCTTGGGTGCCGTGAACGAGACAGTCTGGCGCTCGAGATTGGCCTGCACCGTGGCGTTGGCCGGTAGCTCGTCGATGCTCAGCAGTTCGAGCTTGTCGCCCGAGGGCGTCACGTCATTGTCGAGGGGCTTGATAACGACTGTCTGGCCCTCGAACGACTCGGCGTAGTCGGGCGTGCCGATCGGGTCGAGGCTGCCGGGCGCCTTGACATCGACAAAGAAGGTTCCCGTCGAGGTCTTGTGTCCGTCTGACACCGAGAGGCGAACCTCTTTCTCTCCGACCTCGGCCGTTTTGCTCTGGAACGTCACGAGCCCGTCGGGCGTAAAGCGCACCTGGTCACCGCTCACGGGTGCCGCCGAGATAAGAACGAGGTCGTCGCCGTCGGGGTCGATCCAGTCGGTGAGCACGTTGTACTCGGTCGTTCCGCGGGCCTCGACGCTGACCTTGGTCGAGCGCTTCTCGTTGGGAGCGTTGTTCATCGAGTCGTTCACGACCTTGAGCGAGACGTGCGCGGTCGCTACACCTTTGCGGCCGTCATCCACCGTGTAATCGAACGATGCGTTCGACGCACCCTCGGCCGGCGTGAACTGCAGGGCGCGACCGCCGTCGATGAGGTCGAGCACGCCGACGCTCTCTTCGATCTCGCTCGTCTTGGTGATCGTGAGCACGTCGCCATCGGGGTCGGTGTCGTTCTCGAGCACGGGAAGAATCGTTGTGCGGCCCTTGCGCAGGCCCATCTGGTCGTCATTCGCCGTCGGAGGGCGGTTGATCTCGGTGCGCTCGGCGAGGGTGTCTTCAAACGACTGCGTTGTCGACTTCTCGTCGCCCTCCTCAGCCTCTTCTTCCTTCGGGGGCGTGACTTCGTCCCAGTTCTCGACGAGGCGCATGTCGTTGTCGACAAGCCAGACGTTTCCGTTTGTGAGGTTGTTGAGCGCGATGACCGACTTGTTGACGCGGAACTCGACCTTCGCACCGATCGTCGGCTGCGGAATCGCGCTCGCGGCCGGCTCCTTGTCATCACACGACAGCAGGTACTGCGACTTCTCCGCCCACGCGCCGTGCGCACAGCCGTCGAGCCAGACCGGCGACGAGACCCCCTCGGGGTTGGTGACGGGGCTCGG
>Ga0247740_1000657_pt1 | contig 15811 bp, 9 predicted proteins | sample UWRJL148409B2_FD_180942 | JGI IMG/M metagenome (GOLD analysis project Ga0247740, IMG submission 180942) | Plant litter microbial communities from Arlington Agricultural Research Station in Wisconsin, United States - UWRJ-L148-409B-2 | ecosystem: Environmental > Terrestrial > Plant litter >...
TAGCCGCGCGCTGACCAGCGATGCCAAAATCGACTACTTCGGCGAAGCGGGTCGCATTCGCGGCAGCTTGCTGTACGTCGTGGCCGTGCCCGACAAGCTCCGGCTCGACGTCGTGAGCCCGTTCGGAGCCACGGTCTCGACCCTGACCTCGGACGGTCGCGACTTCGCGCTCTTCGACCTACGCCAAAGGCAGTTCCTGCGCGGGCCTGCGAACGCATGCAATCTCGGCCGCTTCACCCACGTGCCAGTGCCGCCCGCTGCGCTCGTGCAGTTGCTGCGCGGGGAGGCCCCGGTGCTGGTGCACACGTCGGCCGGGGCCACCATCGCTTGGGAATCGGGGGAATACGTGGTGCGCATTCAAAGCACCCGCGACGCCAACGAGGAGATTCATCTCCAGCCGCTCGCCCAAGATTATGCGTTGCCGTTCGACCAACAGCGGGTACGCGTGACGGAAGTGCGCGTGTTGCAACAAGGCATCGAGCTGTACCGCGCGCAGCTCGTCGGGCACCGCCCCGCCAAGATGTCCGGTCCGCGCGTCGATCCCGACGGCCTCGATCCGCCCGCGCCGCCCAGTGGCCCGAGCTGCCAATCCGAGGTTCCCGGCCGACTGCGACTGCAAGTGCCGGATGGAGACCAAGACGTGATCTTGGAAAACGTCGAAGTCTCCCACAATCCGCCGCTGAGCCCGCAGGCGTTCCAGCAGGCGCCCCCGGGTGGGGTGGACGTGCGTTACTCTCCGTGCGCCAACTGACGAGTTGACTCTCACGGCGACGCAGACGGAAAGTCGCTTCAGTCGTTGCCGAGCGCGGCCAGGATCTTGCCGGGCACGTCGCTGATGATCGTGTCCACGCCCATCTTCGCCAGTTGGCGCGCCCGCGCGGGCTCGTTCACGGTCCAGGTATTGACGAGAAAGTGCGCGCTTTTGAGGCGACTCACGCGCGCGGCATTGGCCAGCACGTGTTCCGGATTCAGACCATTCGCGCCCAGCCGCCGTAGTCCAGGTGCGTACTTCAACACGTGTTGTTTGGCGTGCACGAGCCAAGCGCGTGGCACGTCCGGCAGGCGCCGCGCCAGCCACCACACGAAGTAGGGGTGGAAGCTCGAGAACAGCACATCGGGCAGCGCTTGTCGGGTCATCGAGCGTTCGACTTGCTGCAGCAGGAGCCGCTTGTTCCGCACGTCCGACTTGAGCTCGACATTGACTCGCTGACCGTGCTCGCGCGCCCAGCTGAGCACTTCGGCGAGCGTCGGCACGCGCTCGCCCTTTCCTACATCGAGGCGCGCGAGCTCTCGGCTCTCGATGTCTTCCGCGTGGCGCGTATCGGCGCCCTGAGTGACTCGGGTCAGCCTAGGGTCGTGCAGGACGATCACCTGCCCACTGCCGTCCAGCCGAACATCGAGCTCGATGCCATCGGCGCCCTCGGTGCGCGAAAGCTCGAAGGCGGCTAGGGTATTTTCAGGCGCCGCGTGGCGCGCGCCGCGATGGCCGAGCACGAACGGCCGCGCACCCAGCGGGCGTTGCCAGGCGCGCAACGCGTCAGCCAGCAAGCTCTTTCGCAATCTCGCGCGCGACGAGACGAGCGCGCTCGACCTCGTTTGCCGCGAACGAAATACCGCCGACGACCGGGTGCCCTCCGCCGCCGTAGCGCGCGCAGATGGCGCTGATATCGGCGTCCAAGGGCTCACCGGACCACGGGTTGTAGCCGACCGAGATCTTCGGCCCGCCCTTCAACACGCCGACCAGAACCGAATACACGCTCTTCGGGTAGAGCGCGTAGGTCACGAACTTGCCGACGCTCTCGAGCAGGGCCTCGGTCAGGTCTACGAACACCACGCGGCCCTGCACCTCGCTCTTTTCGCGCACGCGCTCCACGAAGCGCTCGTGCTTTTTCCCGAGCGGCTTGTACCGTTCGTTGATCGCGCTGGAAGCGGCCACCTCACTGAGCGGCTTTTGCAGCAGCTCCGGCACCAATTGCGCATAAAAAGCGTCGTCCCCATAGTGTTCGACGACGCTGACCAAGCGCATGGTCGGCTCCGAGCGATCGATGGCTTGCTCGGGGCTGTCGAAGCGCGCCGAATCGACGATGTCCGCGAAGCGCACGAGCGGATCCAGCTTCGGATCGGAGAAGCCGAACTCTGACCTTGCCGTGTCAGCGATTAACTTCGTGCACGAGGTATAGGTGGAGTCGAAGAAGTAGTGTGGGTTGTGCGCGGCCTCGAAGGCCTCCCGGTCCGCCTCGGAGGGGAACGCGGTCCGATGATGATCGAAATACCAAGTGAGCTTGGACGAGCTCTTGAAGCGGTAGTCGAGGATCGCGTTCTCGTCGCCGATCAGCAGCTTTTCGTCGTTGCGCTGCTGGTTCATTCCGTAACCGCAGGCCCGGTACTCGAACTTGGCCTGCTTCAGACCGCGCTCGTGCATCAGCCGCGTGAAGAGCACGGCACTCGACAAGCCGTCGAAACAATGGCCATGGCTCGCCACCACGAAAAGCATACGGCGTGTTACCACGGGCTCGGCGGGCCGCCGCGCGCTTTCCGAATGCGTAGCTAAAACGAAGCAACCGGAACTCGCCTGCGACCGACCGGTGGCGGTGCCCGAAGTCGTCGACCACTGCCTCACCGGCGTAGCGTTACCGGGGCGGCTCGCCGATCTCGAAGAGCCGCCCGAACGCCTCTTTTTACGGGGCGAACTGCCGCGCGGGCCGGCCGTCGCGATCGTCGGTACTCGCCGGTCGACCCGCGAGTACGAGCAATTTGCTCATCAGCTCGCCTTCGACCTGGCCAAGGCAGGTGTGGCGATCTTATCCGGCGGCGCGGAGGGCATCGACACCCAGGCGCATCGCGGCGCGCTGGCTGCGGGTGGCGTTACAGTGGTGGTGGCCCCTGGCGGCTTCAATCGTCCTTACCCCGAGGAGAACGCGGAGCTGTTTCGCCAGGTGGTCGCTGAGGGCGGGGCGTATCTATCGCTCCCGGAGCCCGATTGCCCGGCGCCGCGCGGAATTTTTTTCGCCCGCAACGCCTGCTTGATCGCGCTTGCGCACCTGGTGGTCGTGGTCGAGTCTCCTCTCCGCAGCGGGGCACGGAACGCGGCGTCCCACGCCCGGCGCTTGGGCCGGCCGCTGTTCGTGGTCCCGGCCGCGCCGTGGCACGAAGAGGGCCACGGCTGCCTGGCCGAGCTCAAACTCGGGGCCCGGGTGCTCTCCTCAGTAAAAGATTTGTTGAGGGCGCTCCGCGATCAGAACCTGCATGCGGTTGCGCCGCCGCCGCCCGCCTTCCGCGAACTGCGGCCCCAACAAGAAAGCTTAAAATTTCCGGAAACATCGCCGCCGGGGGCGGCGCGCGCCGCAGTGCTGAAAGCGGTTCGGGTTGGCGCCGGTTCGAGTGACGAGATCTGTCTCCAGACCGGCCTCCCGGCAGCGCGTGTTTCAGAACTGATCTTGACGCTGCGCCTGGAAGGAGTCTTAGTAACCGACTCCTCCGGGCGACTACGAATTCATAAATAGTTGATTTGACTAGGATTTGTAGTGCAGCCGCAGCCCAGTGGGCTTGCGCAACGGTCGAACCGTTCGCACTCAGGGTATCGAAAGGCACGCTCAACCCGCCATGGCGAAGACTCTCGTAATCGTCGAATCCCCCGCCAAAGCCAAGACCATCAAAAAGTACTTGGGCGCCGGCTACGAGGTCGTAGCCAGCAAAGGCCACGTCAAAGACCTGCCCAAGAAGATGGGCATCGACGTGAAGAACGGCTTCGAAGAAACGTACGAGGTCATCGAAACCAAAGCCAAGGTCCTGGCCGAGCTCAAGGCCGAGTCCAAGAAGGCCGACGTCTTGCTGCTCGCCACCGACCCTGATCGCGAGGGCGAGGCGATCGCGTTTCACATCGCCGAAGAGCTGGCGAGGCCCAAGCTCGAGGTGCGGCGCGTCGAGTTCGAAGAGATCACCAAGAAGGGCGTGCAGCGCGGTATCGATTCACCGCGTGACTTGGACGCCAACTTGTACAGCGCACAGCGCTGCCGGCGCGTGCTCGATCGCATCGTCGGTTACGACGTGTCCGCCTTGGTCTGGTCGAAGCTCGCTTTCGGCTTGAGCGCAGGGCGCGTTCAGTCGGTGGCGTTGCGCTTGATCGTCGAGCGTGAACGCGAGATCGAAGCCTTCGTTCCGGACGAATATTGGAACGTGGGCGCGGTCCTGCGCGGCAAAGCCAAGCAAAATTTCCACTCGCGCTTGGTCAAAGCCGACGGCGAGAAGCTCGAAGTCACCAACGGCGAGCAAGCCGCCGGGGTGAAGGCGGATCTGGACAGCGCCAAGTACAAGGTCAAAGGCGTCACCAAGCGAGAGCAGAAGCGTAATGCGCCCGCGCCGTACACCACCAGCAAGCTCCAGCAAGACGCCACGAGCCACCTGCGCTTCCCGACCAAGCGCACGATGAACATCGCGCAGCGCTTGTACGAGGGCATCGATCTCAAGAAAGACGGCGGGCTCGTCGGTCTCATCACTTACATGCGTACCGACTCCGTGCGCATCAGCCCGGACGCCATCCTCGAGCTGCGGGAGTACATCAAGACGACATTCGGCGAAAAGCACCTGCCCGCCAAAGAGAACGTCTTCAAGTCGCGGAAGGATGCGCAAGAGGCGCACGAAGCGATTCGTCCGACCTCGCTCGAGTACACGCCCGAGTCGGTGCAGAAGCACCTGAGTGACGAGCAGTACAAGCTGTACAAGCTGATCTGGGATCGCTTCGTGGCGTCGCAGATGTCGCAAGCCGTTTATGACCAAACCGGCGTCGACATCGAAGCCGTACCGACCCGCGCGAACCCGGCCCACAAATCATTGATGCTGCGCTCCAGCGGCAAAGTGCTCAAATTCTCCGGCTGGCTCGAGCAATACCAAGCCGCCAAGGGTGAAGAAGACGCGCCCAAAGAGTTCGCCGGTGAAGACGACGCGCGCGCCGAAGCCGCGCAAAACGGCGCCGCCGAGCGCGCGGCCGCGGCCGACGACGAAGAGGGCCTCTTGCCCGAGCTGAACGAGGGCGAGGCGCTCGAGCTGGTGGAGCCCCCCGGCGTCTTGGCGGAGCAAAAGTTCACCCAGCCCCCCGCGCGCTTCAACGAAGGCTCGCTCGTCCGCGAGCTGGAGAAGCGCGGCATCGGTCGCCCGAGCACTTACGCTGAAATCATCAGCAAGGTGCAGGCGCGCGATTACGTAGAGAAGCTCCCGGGCGGGCAGATGAAAGCCTCGGACCTCGGCAAGCGCGTGACCGACGGCTTGGTCTCGACCCATTTGGATTTCATGGAGCCGAGCTTCACGGCCAAGATGGAAGAGGACTTGGACGAGGTGCAGGCAGGCCGCCTGGACCGCGTGAAGTTGCTCGACCGATTTTACGGCAGCTTCCGTGAAGTGCTCGACAGCGCCAAGAAGGACAAGCGCTGGGCGCCCGAACCCGAGCCGACCGAATACAAGTGTGATGATTGCGGCGCGCCGCTCTTGAAACGCTGGGGCAAGAACGGCTTCTTCCTCAGCTGCGAGACGTACCCGAAGTGCAAGTTCACTCGGGATCTGTCGAAGGAAAACGGCGAGCCCGCCGTGGACCGCATGACCGACTACATCTGCGACAAGTGCGAGAAGCCGATGGTGATCAAGACCGGACGCTACGGCGAGTTCTTGTCGTGCAGTGGCTACCCCGAATGCAAGAACGCCAAGCCCGTACCGCTCGGCATGCCCTGCCCGAAATGCGCGGGGGACATCATCGAAATCCGCTCCAAGAAGAAGGGCTCTCGGCCCTTCTACGGCTGCGCCAACTATCCGAAGTGTGATTTCAAGGTTTGGCAGAAGCCTGTCAACGAGCCCTGCCCGCAGTGCAGCTACCCGTTCCTGGTGATCGGTGGCGGCGCCAAGAACCCGAAGTTGATGTGCGGCAAGGGTCCCAAAGAGTGCGACTACTCGCGCCCGATCGACGAGCCCGGACCAGCCGAGTTCGAAGCGGCGGAAGCGGCTGAAAAACTGCCGGATCCGGAAGCCCCCAAGGGCAAGCGTCGCACGGCGGCGGCTGCGGTTTCGCCGTGAGCACGACCCCCCTCGTCACCATCATCGGCGCAGGTCTCGCAGGTTCGGAAGCGGCGCTCAGCCTCGCCGAGCGCGGCATCCGCGTGCACTTGCTCGAGCAAAAGCCGAAGAGCCGCACTGCGGCCGCGGTCAGTGAGAACTTCTGCGAGCTCGTGTGCTCCAACTCGTTCCGCGGCGCGGCGCTGTCGAACGCGGTTGGCCTTCTCAAAGAGGAGATGCGCCGGCTCGGCTCACACGTGATGCGCGCGGCGGATGCCACGACCGTACCCGCGGGCGGCGCGCTGGCCGTCGACCGCGAGCGTTTCTCGGCCGAAGTCACCGCGCGCCTGCGAGCGAACCCGCTGATCGAGATCGAAACCGGGGTCGTCGAGCGCTTGCCCGAAGCGCGCCCGTTGATCGTCGCGACGGGCCCCCTCACGGGTGACGCGCTGGCGGCCGACATCGCCGCGCGCGTCGGCGCGTCCGCGCTCGCTTACTACGACGCGATCAGCCCGATCGTCAGCGCCGAGTCGATCGACTGGGATCAGGTGTTCCACGCCTCGCGCTGGGACAAGGGCACGAGCGAAGAAGACCGCACGGCGTACGTGAATTGCCCGCTGACCGCCGAGCAGTACCAAAATTTCGTGAACGAAGTGCGCGCGGCGCGCAAAGTGGAGCCGCAGTCTTTCGAAGACGTGCGCTATTTCGAGGGTTGTTTGCCGATCGAGGTCATGGCTGATCGCGGCGACAAGACGCTCGCGTTCGGTCCGATGAAACCCGTCGGCCTGACCGACCCCAAGACGGGCCGCTGGCCCCACGCGGTCGTACAGCTGCGCAAAGAAGACGAAGCCGGCACCGCCTACAACTTGGTCGGCTTCCAAACCAAGATGGCGTGGGGCGAGCAAGACCGCGTGTTCCGTATGATCCCCGGTCTCGCGCAGGCGGAGTTCTATCGCTACGGCGCGGTGCATCGGAACACGTTCCTGAACGCGCCGAAGCTGCTCGATGGCACGATGCAACTCGCGAGCGAGCCGGGCTTGTACTTCGCCGGACAGATCGCGGGCACCGAGGGCTACGTAGAGGGCGCCGCGGGCGGACTTCTGTGCGCGCTCTTCGTCGCCGATCGCTTGCTCGGTCGTGAGCCCGTGCCGCCCCCCGCGACGACCGCCTTGGGCGGGCTGCTCACGCACTTGAAGCGCAATGGCGACGACTACCAGCCGTCCAATATTACCTTTTCCCACATCACCCCCTGGGACGGCACACGGCTGAAGAAGCGCGAGAAGTATGAAGCGATGGCGGAGCGCGCCCTGCGTGACCTTGCTTCGTGGCAGTCCGCGCGTTCCACGCTGGTTGCGTGACGGGGCCGGCCAAGCGGCGTCCGAGTGTCGCGTGGGGGGCAAGCGCGTTACCGATTCGGGCGAGGTAACCCCGCCGTCACTCCCCGGAGTGAATCGTGCCCGGTCGCGTAAGCCGCGGAAATCCCGAGTGTTTCGCGATGTTTTGCGAGCGCGTGAAGGCGGTGTTACGTTGATATTCGGCATTACTGCCTCGTAACCCTTAGGAGCTCAGTGTTGGCACTCGAATCCCTCGTTTCGCGGGTACAGAGCTACCATCCGTCGGCCGATCTCGAGTTGATTCGGCGGGCTTACCACTTCTCGGAGTGGGCCCACCGGGAGCAGACCCGAAAGAGCGGCGAGCCCTACTTCGTGCACCCGGCCAGCGTCGCCGGCATCGCCGCCGAGTTGAAGCTCGATACGGCCAGCGTCTGTGCCGGCCTGCTGCACGACGTGCTGGAAGACACGCCCTCCTCCATGAAGGAGATCGAGGCGGACTTCGGCAAAGAGATCGCGACCATCGTGGATGGGGTCACGAAGCTCGGCAAGATCAACTTCATCTCGCGTGAAGACCGTCAGGCGGAGAGCTTCCGCAAGATGGTCGTGGCCATGGCGCAGGACATCCGCGTCCTCTTGATCAAGCTGTGTGATCGCCTGGACAACATGCGCACGCTCGATCACATGAAGCCCGAGGCGCAAGAGCGCATCGCTCGGGAGACCATGGAGATCTACGCGCCGCTGGCCGGTCGCCTGGGCATGCAACGGATCAAGAGTGAGCTGGAAGACCTGGCCTTCCGCTACTTGGATCCGGAAAACTTCCGGATCTTGTCGGGCAAGCTGCACAAAACGCAGAAAGAGCGCGATCACTACATCGAGACCGTTTCGCGCACGATTACCTCGCGTTTGGCCGAGCAGGGCTTTGCTTGTGACGCTTCTGGCCGCGCCAAGCACGTGCTGTCGATTCATCGCAAGATGAAGGAGCAGCAGTGCGAATTCGAGCAAGTGTTCGACACCGTAGCCTTCCGAATTTGCGTGGAATCCGTGGCGGATTGTTATGCAGCTCTGGGCGTCATGCACTCCAAGTGGACGCCGATCCCTGGTCGATTCAAGGACTACATCGCGCTGCCCAAGCCCAACATGTACCAATCACTGCACACCACGGTGATTGGTCCGGGGCGGCAACGGATCGAGATTCAGATCCGCACCCACGAAATGCACCGTGTTGCCGAACACGGCATCGCCGCCCATTGGAAATACAAAGAGCGCGTCTCGGGCGGAGTCGATCCGAAAGATGCCGAACGCTTCGGCTGGCTGCGCGAGCTGGCGGATTTTCAGCGCAACCTGAAGGACCCGGTCGAGTTCCTCGAGAGCGTGAAGGTCGATCTGTTCCCGGACGAGGTATACATCTTCACGCCGAAGGGTGACTTGCGGGTGCTGCCCCGCGGCTCCACGCCGATCGACTTTGCGTACGCCATTCACTCCCAGGTCGGGGAGCACTGTTCCGGCGCGCGCGCCAACGGCCAAATCGTCCCTCTGCGCTACAAGCTGAAGAGCGGTGACGTCATGGAAATCATGACTTCGCCGAACCAGCAGCCGAGCAAGGACTGGCTGGATTTCTGCGTCACCACACGAGCCCGCGCGCGCATCCGCGGCCACATGCGCGCCGACCAGCGCCAGAAGAGCATCAACCTCGGGAAAGAGCTGCTGGACAACGAGATGCGGTCCGCGGGCATGAGCTTCTCCAAGTTCGTCAAGAACGAGGCCGAGGTTCGTCGCGTGTACGAAGCGCACTCCGTGCAAAGTCTGGATGAGCTCTTGCTCACCATCGGCTACGGCAAAGTCCAAACCGAAGACGTCGTCGACGGCATGCGCGGCGTGAAACCCGAAACAGGCGGTGACGGCGAAGCCCCCGCGTCTCTGCGCCCGGGCCGCATCGAGCAGTTCGTGCGCAAGGTCACCGGTCGTGACCAAGCGGGCATCAAGGTCAGCGGTATCGACGACGTGCTGGTGCGCTACGCCAAGTGCTGTAACCCGCTGCCCGGCGACGCCATCATCGGCTTCATCACGCGCGGCCGCGGCGTCACCATCCACCGCCGCGAGTGCATGAAGGCCTTCGACACCGACCCCGAGCGCCGCATCGAGGTGAGCTGGGACTCCAAGGCCAAGATCAACCGGCCCGTGCAGCTTTCGGTCACGACCACCAACAAGCCGGGCATCTTGGCCACCGTGAGTCAGACCTTCAGCAAGGAAGAGATCAACATCACGGAGGCCAACTGTCGCTCCGGTGACGACGGCCGCGCGCACAACATCTTCACCTTCAATTGTAGCGATCTGAGCCAGCTCAAGAACGTGATGAAGGCGCTTCAGAAGGTGAATGGGGTGGTCGAGGTCGCGCGCATCTGAGGGCCGACATCGGCCCGGTCAGCTAGTAACGAAGTCTTGACTAACGGTCCTGCCTAGTAAAGAGTGCGTTACTAGTCGTGTCGGCTAGTCACGTGAACTTTATTAGCGCGGCGTCCAAGTCAAGCGCGCGAATCTCGCGAACCGCCCATGATCCAGCGCGCTACCGGGCGATACGAACGGACCGTCGTGGGCGGCGAGCAGGCGGCTGCCTTCGTGCCGAACGCACTGCCGCCTACCGACCCTCCCCTTGTCCTCAGCGGTCCTGCCACTGAACGTCTGCGCGCCGCGGAGCAAGCGCTCATACGCCTGGAGCTGGCGGGAGAGATGGTCCCGTCGCTCGACTGGTTCATCTATGCATTCGTCCGCAAAGAGGCCGTCCTCTCTTCGCAGATCGCAGGCACGCAAGCGACCCTCGTCGATCTACTCGCATTCGAAGCGCAGTCCGGACGGGGCGGGGGCGCTGACGCTGACGCGGAGCCGAGCGTACCGCCCAATGCCGATGTCGAGGAGGTCTGCAGTTACCTCGAAGCGCTCGTCTACTCGCGCGCCCAACTGGCCGATCCGAATGGCTTGCCGCTCTCGATGCGCCTGCTCAGCGAGACGCACCGCCGGCTCATGCACGGCGTCCGCGGAGCCGACAAGCTCCCCGGTGAGGTGCGCAGCAGCCAAAACTGGATCGGCGGCAGTCGTCCGGGCAATGCCGTGTACGTCCCGCCGCCGCCACATGCGCTGGGCGAAGTGCTCGGCGCCTTCGAAAAGTACCTCCACGCGAACGACGCCCTGCCGCCCCTCGTGCGCGCCGGCCTTTTGCACGTGCAATTCGAGACCATTCACCCCTACCTCGACGGCAATGGGCGAATCGGGCGCCTACTCGTGACGCTACTGCTCGAGCACTGGAAGTTGCTCACCAAGCCGCTCCTGTACCTGAGCCTCTTTTTCAAGCGGCACCGCGAAGACTACTACCGAAGGCTCAACGCCGTGCGCATCGACGGCGACTGGGAGGGGTGGGTCGACTTCTTCCTCGACGGCGTGGCGTCGATCGCGGCGGAGGGAGTTGCCTCCGCGCGCGAACTGTTTTCGCTCGTGGCCGACGACCGCGCGCGCGTCCTGGCGCACGAAGGCATGTCGGTCGTGGCGCTGCGGCTCTTCGAGCTTTTGCCCCGCCATCCGATCGTGACCGCCTCTGTCGTGATGAAGCTGGTCGACACGACGAAGCCCACCGCGGGGCGCGCCATCGAGCTACTGGTCGCCGTCGGGGTACTCGTCGAGACCACCGGCAAGAAGCGGGATCGCTCCTACGTTTACCAGAGCTACCTCGACCGCCTCAGGGTCGGCACCGAGCTCGACGACGGGGGCGGACCCGGCCGAAAAGTCGGCCGTTCGCCCAGTATTTTCGGCTGAACCTCATGAAGTGCATCCCCGTTTCCGTTTTCCTTGACAGACCCAGCTCGTGAAAGTACACATCGCGGCCCTCACCGCGGGAGTAACTCAGTGGTAGAGTGCAACCTTGCCAAGGTTGACGTCGAGGGTTCGAATCCCTTCTCCCGCTCCGAAAAAACCAACGATAAAGACCGGGTAGAGCCGACGCTCTAGCCGGTTTTTTCGTTCAGCGGGCCAGTATGAGGCGCGGCTCAAGGGGGCCACCTAGGGGGCACCAGCGGTGTCTCGGGCACCGCCCTGATGCCGTCGCGCTGCTGGCTCCTCCGGTGCCAAGCGTTGCACAGGGCCTCCATTTCCTCGGTGCCGTGGTCGCACCAGACGGCGGCTCAGCCCCGACCCTGAGAGCGCTCCGGTGAGGGGGGAAAGTGCCCGGCAAGTGTTCTCCGTTAGCGGGAGCGCCGAGCCGTGACCGGTCCCAGCAAGCGAAAGAAACGAAAGCCTCAGCTTGCCGTTCAGCTAGGCCCCGGGCGGTCAATGAGAGTACGACCGACGCAACGGCGGCTTCATCGATCAAAGCGTCTCTTCGATGAGCCGCTCAGCGCTGCAGGCGGTTGTAGGCGCTGAGGATGGCGCGAAATGAGGCGATGGCCACGTCCTCGTGCTCACCGACGCCGTAACGCGCCTGCCCATTGCCGCGCAGGGCCACGTAGGCGACCGCGCGGGCCGTCGCGCCCTCACTGGCGGCGTGCTCGGAGTAGTCGGCGAGCTCTAGCGGAGCGCCCACGCATTGCGAGAGCGCCTGCATGAAGGCTTCGATCGGGCCCGCGCCGCTGCCGCGAAATTCTGCCGTCTTGCCGGCATGGTTGAGGCGCGCCGTGACTTCGCACAGCGAACCTTCGTGCTTGCGGTCGACGCCTGCGCTCTCGAACGCGAGGGGACCTTGGACCTCGACGTACGTGCGGCGAAAGAGCGCGAGGGTGGCTTCGGCCGAGTACTCTTCGCCGCTTTGGTCGGTGTGGATCTGCACTTCGCGGCTCAGCTCGATGGCAAGCGCGCGTGGCAGTCGCAAACCGTAGTCGCGTTCGAGCACGTGGGCGATGCCGCTCTTGCCCGACTGGCTGTTGATGCGAATCACGGGCTCGTAGCCGCGCCCGATGTCCGCGGGGTCGATCGGCAGATAGGGTACCTCCCACAGCCTGCCGTCCGTCGCCTCCATGGCCTTTTGACCCTTGTGAATGGCGTCTTGATGAGAGCCGCTGAAGGCCGTGAACACCAGCGCGCCCGCGTACGGGTGACGCGGATGGACTGGCAATTTGGTGCTCTCTTCGACCACGCGCACCAGCTCTGGCATGTCCGGGAACGTGAGCCCCGGATCGACCCCGTGCGAGTACAAATTGAGCGCGAGCGTCACGATGTCGACGTTGCCGCTCCGTTCGCCGTTGCCGAGCAAAGTGCCCTCTACGCGCGTGGCACCCGCCAAGAGTCCAAGTTCCGCGCAAGCAACGCCGGTGCCGCGGTCATTGTGCGTGTGCAGGCTCAGGATCACGCTGTCTCTCCGCCTCAAATGGCGATCGAACCACTCGATGCGATCGGCATACACATTGGGCGTCGTGACTTCCACGGTGGTCGGCAAATTCAGGATCAATGGCCGCTCCGGGCTCGGGTCCCAGGCTTCCACCACCGCTTCACAAACTTCCAGCGCGTAGTCGAGCTCGGTGCCGGTGAAGCTCTCGGGCGAGTATTGAAACGTCACTTCGGTGCCGTGAAGCCTCTCGGCTTCTGCTTTCACCCAGCGCGTACCCTGAACGGCCAATTCCAGAATCTCGCGTTTGGATTTGCCGAACACCACGCGCCGCTGGAGCTCCGAAGTCGAGTTGTACAAATGCACGATTGCGCGCTTGGCTCCCACGATCGACTCGAACGTGCGCGCGATCAGCGCCTCGCGCGCTTGCGTGATCACTTGCGGAACGACGCGCTCGGGCAGGGCGCCGCTCTCGAGCGCCCAGCGAATGAAGTCGAAGTCGGTTTGCGACGCCGAGGGGAATCCGAGCTCGATCTGCTCGAAGCCAACCGCGACCAAGAGCTTCAGTAGTGCGCTTTTTCGCTCGTGCCCCATCGGGTCGGGCAATGCTTGGTTGCCGTCGCGCAGATCGACGCTGCACCAAGTCGGCGCGCGGTCGAGCGCGCGGTTCGGCCAGCGGCGGTCGGGCAGGTTGACGCGTTCAGGGGCTCGGTAGCGGGTGAAATCGAAGGACATCGTGGCCTCGGAGTATGGGCTCCGGAGAGGAACGATGCATCGCTTCGGCCTCTCCGCAGCAGTTGCGGGAGAGGTTCGTGAAACGCTTCAAGCTACTGGCTGCGTTTCACACCTCTCCCGCGCTGCTAAGAAGCAGGAGGGGGAGGAGGAAGAAGCGGGCGCAGGAGCTCACAGAGTGGAGAAAGTATGCGAGCCCGGGTTCGGCTGTCAAGTGCCCCGCGCTCCCACTTGCCGAGCCTTGCGCTAGATTGCCGGCTGAGGAATCACGTGGCACCCCTGCAGTTCTTTCGTCGCATTTGGCAGCGCCACCGTTGGAGTGTGCCGCTCTCGATGATCTCGGCGGTGTTCTTCGCCAAGCTCGGCTCGGAGGTGAGAGAAAAAGAGCTCGATGCCTTCGATGCTGCGATGCAAACGATGGTCAACGGCTGGCGCGGATCTTTCGACCAACTGATGGTCTTTCTCACGACCGGTGGCGGCTTCTACCCAATGGTGCTGTTGGTCACGGCGTCAGTGATCTTGCTCGCTGCGGCGGGCAAGGGCCGTGAAGCGCGCTTCTTGTTGTTCTGCTCGCTCGGCTGCGTTTTATTGAACGTGTTCTTGAAGTGGGTTTTTCACCGCGCGCGGCCGTTTGCCGAACCGGCTTACCTCTTGCCGCGCCCGCACTCGCTCTCGTTCCCGAGCGGTCACACCATGGGCTGTGCAGGCGCGATGGGCGGCTTGGCGGTCGTGGTGCGCGTGCTGCGCCCGCCGCGGGCGCTCTGGGTTTCGTTTGCAGTGTTCAGTGCCGCGATGATCTTGGGCGTGGCATTGTCGCGAGTGTATCTCGGGGCTCACTATCCGTCGGATGTGCTCGGAGGGCTGTTCGCCGCCGCCTCGTGGATCAGCGCGCTGACGGGTTGGTTTTATCCGCGCCTCTTGCCGCACGAGCGTACCAACGCCGCCGCACCGTGACCGAGCTCTACTGGACCGAGACGGCAACGCCGAATGGGCCGCCCGCGGGCTGCCCCGACTCAATCACGATCGTGTAATCACCCGCGGGAACGTCCTTGACGGTGAAGCTCGAGGCATAGCCCCCGTTCATGTCGTCGTCGTTGCAGCCGAGCGCGGTCGTCGTGTCCGTGGCGCACGCGGGCATCAGGTAGAGCACGGTGTCGATGCTCGTCTCGGGACGCTGAGTCGTCACCGTGAGTTGGCTCACGGGGTTGGCCAAGTGCAGGCTGACCGTCGCTTCCGGACGGTTCACGCTCTCCGGGTTATTGCAGGACGGTGGCGGGTCCCAGAGGCTTGCTCCGTCGATTCGACCGGCGGCAGTGGTGATGCCCTTTTCTGGGTCGAGCCGCGCATCGGCCGCGCACGCGGTCGTGCGCGCGGTTTTCAGCTTCACGCATTTGCCCTGGGTCGGAGAGATGCCCGGGCCGCACACGTAGTCCTGAATGCAGGCGATGAACCCACGCGGGTCGCACGTAATTCCGTCTCCAGCCCGCGTGACGTAAGCGAGGTCGGCGGTGGTCGGCGTGCTCTGATGCCCGAGGGAATCAATGGCGGTCACGCGCACGCGGCTCACGACCTTCTCGACGTTCGCCACCGGGGTCGCTTGCTCGAAGAAGATCCCCCCGGTCGAGCGGTTCGTTGCCGGGTAGTCGAAGGTCGTCGTCATCTTGTCGGGGTCGATGATGACGGGCTTGTTGCTGGAGTCGAGGAACTCGACGTGCACGAGCGATATGTCGTCATCCGGGTCGGTGCCGCGCGTGAGGATGGTCGGGCCGCGCCAATATTTGACTTCGGCGATGCTCGGCGCGACCCCGTCCGTACACTTGCTCGGGGTGCCAGTGCAGGATTGGCCCATCGGACAACGATTGTCGAGGTTGCTCGTGTCGCACGCGTCGCCCAGTTCGAGCTCTTTCAACGCCATGATCTCGACTTCGATCTCGTCGGTCGAGCGATCTCTGCCGTCGATCAAGCTCACTTTGGCTTTGACCAGTTTGTCGATGTTCGGCAGGGGTGCCGTCGTCGCGGTTGCGGTGAACGCCGTGTCTTTGACGGGCGCGTCGAAAGGGATGCGCCCGTCGGCCGCGCTCGCGGCGCCGTCCCACACACCGTCGAATACCTTGACGGGAACGCTATCCTCGTCTTCGAACGTAACCGCGATGCTGTACACGCCGGCATCCGGCTGAGTGCCGGTCACGGTGAAGCGAATGGTATCTCCCAGGCGCCCGATCACGTGAGCCTCGACATTGGTCAGCGAGAGCACCCCGCTGCCGTTGGTCGTTCCCGAGTTTCCGGCGCTGCCATTGCTGCCGCCCGAGCGTGCGCCCGACCCGCCGGAAGCGCCGGGGCCGTCGCCAGCGTCACCCTCGCCGTTTCCGGTCCCCGCGCGCGAGTTTCGACCAGCCTTGTT
>Ga0247740_1000658_pt1 | contig 15754 bp, 31 predicted proteins | sample UWRJL148409B2_FD_180942 | JGI IMG/M metagenome (GOLD analysis project Ga0247740, IMG submission 180942) | Plant litter microbial communities from Arlington Agricultural Research Station in Wisconsin, United States - UWRJ-L148-409B-2 | ecosystem: Environmental > Terrestrial > Plant litter >...
ATCCATTTTTAAAATCTTTTGGTTTAAATATTCCTTTCCATCCGTTTTTCATTGCATGCTCAATAAATTGAATGGCGTGTTGTTCGTTCCCGTTTGATATATTGGCAAGATCTTTTAACGCTGCTTGTTCGCTTATAGGAGATTTATATGTAAAGCTGTGCTGATCTTTTTTAAACTGAATCCAATTGCCCCACATTTGCATAAAAGGTTCTGAATTGAAAGGGTATATTATTTCAAAAACTTTCGCCTCTTCTTTAACTTTTTCTTTATCCTTAAATTTATCCTTATCCTTGTCTTTATCCTTAGCCCCTTGCAAGGGGCTTATAAGGGGCTTAAATTGTTTTAAAGAAAAATCTTCTTCAATCAAATCATGTTTATGTAAAATTGAAATTACAGATTCGTGCACACGGTTTTTTGGGTTCAATTTCCCGTATTGAAATTCAATAAATCCAGGAAGAAACCATTGCTTCCCGTTGTCAATTTCAACAACCCTAACTTCATCAGGATTAAAAAAACTGAGTGCTTTTTCTTTTGAAATTTTCATGTCTGCACCAATGTACATTTGAGCAATTTCAAAGTCTACAATCCAAACTCCTGCATGGTCGCATTCATGATAAAGGTAATCCCAAAGTAGCTTATAAGCCCCTTGCAAGCCCCTTACGAATGGTTTTTTATACTTATTGGTGTCGGTAAATCTCTTAGCCATGTAAATTTTATGTTACGTTTTTAACAAATTTTTTTTATGCCAAAAGAGATTTTATCTTCTGTTCGATATGTGAAGGCATCGGCCTAACATCGTTCAAATAGAATGACATCATAGTTCTTGATACACCAACCTTGTCAGCTAACCACGATTTTTTGATACCCTTTTCTTTTAATACGTCTTTAATAACCATGAACAAATATAAGTTAATTTAATTTTACAAGCAAGGTGTTACTTATTTTTATTTGCGAATGAATTAAACCTTTCTTCTAATCTTTTTTGGTCTTCTTCATTCCAAATTATTTCCTGCAATGTTCTGCATGAATAGTTGTGAAGTAAATTCTCGCACCTATCCTTTTCCTGCTGCATATCCTTAATGCTTTTTGCTAATCGATCTATCTCATTGGTTAGTCTAACTTTTTCCTTTGAAATCCATTCTTCGGTTATATGTTCCATACTACTTACTCAATAGTTTACGAATACCGTCTAAGCCTTTCTGGTATATTACAGGCTTCAAAGATATTCCATGTGTTCCATCTTTCTTTTTGTATTTATTTTCTACAAGCCTAAACCATCCATTGTCAACATATCGCTGATAAGGTATATTGTCGTGGTTTAATATGCTAAGATCGCGTAACTTTCTGAATAGCTTGTAAGGACCTAATCCCATGTTTAGTATCTTAGATGCTTCGCCTACGCTTATTTCTGATGTGCTTTGAGTAACAGCTTCGTAAAATTCAACCTTTGGTTGTGCTTCTAAAAGTAAGGCATCCTTTCGCTCATTTTCGAGCAAAAGGATGCCATTTCCGATTGAATGACTTGAAGGTGTGTTCGTGGTGCTTTTCTTGCTCTTTCACGATCAATAAACCATTGCCTAACCTCCATACCCTTATCTGTTCGCTGTATCATTGCTAAGTGCATGCACATATCTTCAGTAAGGTAGTAGTCTTGTTTTGGGTTTGGATTTATAACTGATTGTTGTTCACCGTTACTAACTTTCAAGTAACGGCAATAGTCAACATTCTCTTTGAATCCATACGATAGCATCAAAGAAAACCAATCATTAAACCTTGTCGCAACCTCTAATTTTTCGTGCAAATGACGTGCATCTACTACGTCTTTACCTCCTTTTGATTTTTCAATTCTTATAAGTTCCATAATTAATTCAAGTTTGGTTCAATAATTCCAGAAAGAGTGTAAAAAGTATTCTTTTTGTCTTTTGTATTTTCAAACCTTCCTGAATGGTCTCCTTGATGCTGAATTTCTTTTACAGTGAATTTAATTCTGTAAAATGGCATTAAAATTATATCTCCTTCGTTAATTTGGTTACGACTCCAGATTTTCATTTCAGAATAAACCGAAGTGATATAATTTAAAGTTTCTTTATAATCCTCCAGTAAATCAATATGGTTTTGCTTAACTGGCTTATCAATATTCTCAAGATGTTCAATGTGCTTTTCTAAATCTGAAATTTCAATCTTTCTTTTTTGAAAAGTAGTTAAAACGTGTAACAATGCATCTTGTTTTCCACCTGCTTGTAAATTAATAGTTTTTGATTCCATGATAATTTTTTTTTAAATGAATAAAGCCTCTATCGATTGTAGCTGTCAGACTACGCACAATAAAGGCTTCTTTGATTAATGTTTTCTTACTGCTGACAGACAGTACATCTAACCCGATTAGATGTTGTAATATTAAATAATTATTCTGTTATATGCAATAAAATAATCCTATTTAAGTTCTAATTCCCGACCCATCAATTCCAGTATCTTAATAGCGTTATCAAACGAAGGATTTATTTCACGATTTTTAATTCTTGTAAAAGTGGTTCTACTCATGCCTATTGATAAGTAGATGAATTTATCTGGTATATTATTTTTACGCTGATAAGTTTTCATAGCCCAAATAATATCATCAACTATCATGATTGTTAGCTAAGAATATTATCAAGGCTCGCCAATGTTTTTGCGTGCTCTACCAAATCACTAACTACATTTATGTCTGCCCAAAGAGTCACATTTAATATCTCTGTGTCATCTCCTTTTGAACTTACAAATGTATTTCCATTGAAAATTGCAGGGTAGAACTTAACAGCACGGTATGGTGTAATAACCAATACTACTTTTCCTTTTGGAGGTAACACTTCGCGTGTATAGTTCCATTTTGTATTAATTTCTAGCATAAACTATTTATTTAAACCTCAAATTATTATGTTAAAACAAACTCAACTGATTACTATTTTCGTCAGGAATGATATTTAATTTTTCAAGAACATTTCTACCATCAAAATAACCTATATCATTCCCTTCTAAATCTATAATCATTCTATTCCATTTATCACCATTGAAACATTTATCGGTAACAATATAGCCTCTTTTTAATAAAAGGTTTTTCAATGATAAATCTGATTCGTTCATATTAAATTATCCCGCTACTTTCCAAAACAAATTTAACCGTTAAGTAAATCATAACAGCTACTAATATTAACCCAGCAAAGAACACAATGTCTACGCCTAGTATTAATTTTTTGATCTTTCTCATTTTACCATTTCGTTTAAATTTCCGGATCTAATTACCGTATCGAAATCAACCTGTTCACATTGAATCAAAAACCAGTCAATACCTTCTGATTCTGCTATTCTTTTGTAACGCTTAGTAAAGACATCGGTTTGACTTGAAAAGGCGTGGCATTCACTCCTAAGCTGTTCTATTCGCTTGTATTTTGGGTGTTTGGTATTATTTTCCATGTTAATTTTCTCCAGTCGGTTTTTGCATGAATTATAAAGAGGTGCATATCCTTTGAACTCTTGGTCTGTTAGTTCTTCTCGTAGGCTTGCAAAGCTTTCTTCCAAGTCTTTGAGAGTGTCTACTTTTAAATGTCTTCGTATCATTTATTTTAATAATTTTGATAGTGATTCTTTAGCCTTTTTATCGCACCAATCATTTACCCAATTACGAGCACCTTCAGTTGTTGTGTGGCTTCTAACATGCCTAAATTCAACTTCACATCCGATTTGTTTAATCAATTTTACAAGTATAAAATTATAGGTTTTTAGTACCCCTATTTTATATTTTTTAATTGCTTCATTATCGTTTTTGTAAGTGTGAATTACATTAAGACAGTCGGTGTTTATGAATATTTTACGTATTTTTTTACCTGTCTTTTGCTGAGACAATAAAAATACAGCGTTAATAATGCACATTAATTCAGCTATCTCAGGTCGAACAATTTTTTTTCGAAGTAATCCGTGCTTTGTCAACTTGAATTCATCACATACTATCCAGAATGCGTATGCACCACGTTCTAATTTACGCGAGAATGATGCATCTGTATTTATTGTAACGTTCATAATTTTAAAATATCAATAGGGGAAGGAAACAAATAATTAACACCATTTTTCAACCAGCTATAGTTTTTTTTAGTTTTGAATTTTGCTTGCAGAATACCCGTCTGGTATACTTTCCCCTATTGAATGAGTTAAGGTTCTAGCCTTGTTCTTATTTGTTGAATAATTTTCTCCATCCTATCTGCATAGAATTGTTTGAAGTCCGTATATCCTTCAGGTTGTTGCTGAAATAAAATAAATAATACATTTCTAAGCCTTTCCGATTTGCTTTTATTGTCTATTTCCGCATCGATAGTTTCAAGTTCTTTAATCTCTTTTGCGCTCAATGAATCACGCCTTGAAAATCCAACAACCCCAACGCTATTACGCAAAACGTGAAGGCTTGCAACATCAGCAGGCGTAAGTTCGCCTGTTTCAAAACAAAGTACCGCAGATCCATCCTTTCGAACTCTGTATGTATCGAAGATGACAGCTTTAGTTATATCCATTATTTCGCTGCCTCATCGATTAAAAGTTGCTCGTTTTTTTGGCTTAATTCGTACTTAACACGAATCTTTGATATTGTTGCCGTTCCATCAATTAAAGCCTTTATAGCTCCTTTCCATCCTTGATGAGTAGGCGTTAATTCTTCTTTCTTTGCAGGTGGTTGTGGCTTTGGTGGTGATGGCTGTTTGCTTGCTCCATTTCCATCATCATCATCGTCTATGTTCAATCCTAGAATTGCACCTAGAGCGTAACGCCTTTGATAGGTTATAGCTGATCCTTGCCCCTGAGGATCGTTTTTAACAGGTTTCATAATGTATGTAGCTGTTATGTGTTCGCCTGACTCGTGCATTAACATTGTTGTTAATCCGCTTTCGCCCTCTGGAAATTGAACAAAGGATAAGCCGTTAACTTGTAAAGGCTCCCTGATCACGTCAAGTATATCCGCTAGATTGGCATACTTAGACTTAAAGAATGGATTGGTTGCGGTCTTTACAATGGTTTCAACCGTGCCTTGAAACTTGCAAAGAGCAATTGCCAGGTTCTTTATTGATTCTGATTTTTCCATAACTACTTAATTAATGATAGTTTAATTTTGATGTCCGATTTTATGTAGTCAGCAACAATAGAAGAGTGCTGAATCATGTTATTGAACTTTAATTGATTGAACTTGCGTTCTGGATAGCCTTGTCCCCCTTCTGCGCAAACCCAATTATAATCATGACCTAAATAGTTGTACAATTCAGGATCTTTAATGTAGCGTTCGTATATGTCGTTGTATGATATTTTCTTAATATCATCTTTGCTGAAATTTGACTCCTTGAAAGTAGCTGATGAGTAGTAAAATTCTACAGTATTTTCTACCGGAAAGTTTGAGTAAGGAGAAACAACTCTGTACTTTTTAGAAAGTAGACGTTCGTTTTCAATATCGTCTTTGAATTTCTCTAAGGCTTCAACGTATGACTTTATAGAAGGTATATCTGAACTTAACGAGCCAATAGCCATTGAAATAGCCTTATCGTAACTGTATTTTAGTTCTTTAAATACTTCTGGTGTGTTAGATGCGCTCATCGTATACTTATTAAAAACTTTTGTGCAAACTTTCCCATTTCTTTCATTGAAAACTCTTATCTATCTTTGTTTTCAATTGCTACTTTTTCTATTCTGTCTAGAAGCTCATCAACAACAAGGCACATAACCTGTAAGTTTTCAAAACGCTTTTCATCAATATGTGTAGCCCCTGCTGGATTTATATCTCCAACCAACTTTTCAATTACCTCAATTACTGCTTCTGATTCCATCCTTTTCCTTTTTTAATGCTTCGCTGTAATCACACATCAGCTTGTTAATTTGAAGTTGTAATTCGTTTGGGATTTCGTATTCCAAAATACATTTTATTTTTGCTTCCTGTAATTTATCTGTTAGGATTGATATAATATTTGTCATAATCTTGATTTGATTAGCTTTTGAAAATCTGAAAACTTGCCGATGAAACGGGAGGGCATGCACTGCTTTACGCTTGCCATAATTATAAATCAAATGTTTCGTCTGATGAATGTAAACGTTGAACAAAATCTGACTTTTTCACATCCTTAAATAAAATATAAAGGCAGAAAGCGAATGATACTGTAACCGATGCAAATTCCATGATAGTAAATTTAAGTGTTAAAATAAGTGCCTAGCCAAATATGGTAGTCTGGAATTCTAGGCACTCGTTACAACTGAACAATTGCAACTTTAAACGATGATTTAATGATGTGCCGTGCGCTGATATTGTGGTCAGGACTCGCACGGCTCGAAGTTGGCTAGAATAACATTGATTACTCCGTGAGGAATATAATATTACCAACTTCTTATTTTTAATGATTTTGGCTACTTGGGAATGTTCACCGTTCGCCTAATTATTAAAGTCGGGTACTTGTATCCGTTCCCCGACTTCTAAATGTGTTATTTGGAAGTGAAATATAAATCATTGTAATGTTGTCCATCTCTAAACTCCAGCAAGTGCATGTATGGAATAGATTTATCTAATAACTCAATGTCTTCAAATGTTTTCTGGTGTGAAAATTTTTGATGCTCATAGTGAGCAGATTCCAACGAATTAAAAGAGCCTAAATCTGTGAATTTTTGACCATCATAGATAGTTTTTGTTATCTCAATTGAATTTGCCATGATTTTTAGAAATTTTAGTTAAACATTCCCCGAAGGGTGCGATTAAGAAATATGATAATCCCTAATAAGCTTAGTGAACTACTTCTCCGTCTTGATCTTCAATCCAAGATTCAGAAGTAATATTTTTTTCTTTAATATGCCCTAATGCTGCACCAGGAGTTGTAAATTTAATGGCCAAATCAATTGAATCTGTTCCTTTATTTGAACCGTCAACATACATTGCATTGTTCAACGAATCTGGGAATGCGATAACAAAATATAAATCTTTCATAATCTTTAGAAGTTATGTCTATGCTTCGTTGCTTTCGACATTACAAACATACAACCGATTAATTTAATTAGCAAATGTTTTTCAATTTATTTTCAAACTTTTCTTTAAACTGATCACAAACTACTGATTTCCAGTTACTTTTTTTATATTCATTTTCACTTAAATATATTGCAACCTGTTTTTTTTGATCTGCATCGGCTAGTTTCTTGCGCCCTCCTGTCGCATGACCGCCATTATTTTTACGTCCGTCTGGTTTTTTATTCATGATGCAAATATAAAAAATGTTTTTCAATTATTTTTCAACTTATTAGTATATATTAAAAATATTTCGTTAGCTTTGTTATGACACTTAAAGATAGGTGCATTAATGGCTTTTGCACGCCTAGCCTTTTAATTTTGCATAGATAAACAAGATAGCTAATAGTTTTGCTATGGATTAAAATGGCAATAAAAGCCAATTGTATTGAACGCATTAAAGGTGCGTGAACTTTGCAATTTAGAAACCTAGTATATTGCTAGGTTTCTTTTACTTAAACGATTGAATTATGTTTGGATTATTTAAAAAATACTCAATGCCAATTAAAGAAAAAGATCCAAAAGATTTTACTTTAACAAAATCTAGTACCGGATGGGATTTGGATAGGCATTACTGTAGACAATGCCTTAAAAGCACATGCCACAGTGAATATATGAGTGATGTGTGCAACGGGTGCGGTGGATTTAATACGCAAGATGGTCGTGGCAGAAGTTTCCGCAAAATATTTTATCAAGGTGTTTGGCAATACCAAATAAAATATAAAGAAGGCAAAGAAGAAATAATAAAAGAGTGGTATTCTTAACTACTTAAGCGCAAACAATACTAAAAAAGCACCTACTCCGGCACACAATGCCCCAATCAACGGTATCTTTTTATTCAATGATTTTGCCCGTTTCAGATTGGTTTCTTTTTCTTCATCAAGCAAAATTATATCCTGCAAAGCCTGATCTTTCGTTTCGATTAATTCATCAAGAATAACTATTTTTTCTTCATGATTTGCGATAATTGAATCCCGAATAGATATTTGCACGTCTTTGTAACCCAGTAGTTGATCACATACATTTCCTGCTTCTATTTCAGCGTTGTATACGTCTACAGGAATATTATTGACTACTTGATTGAATGAATCTACTCGAACAGGTTGTAAGTGCTTTACAATTGATCTTAGGCGATTATATTCTTTAGTAAGTGCCTTGTCTTTTGTTGTCAGTTTTGAAATTGAATCTTTGTAAATAAAAACAACTGAATCGAGTTTGGCGTTTATAATTTCTGCCTGCCTGGTTTTTATTTGATCAACAATTATCGAACTGTTCGACTTTTCCTGACGGTTGGAAGGTTTTGAATCGCACTCTTTGAAAGCAAAAAGAACAAGTGCAATTCCAAGAATTACGAGTGCGATATAGGTTGTTATTTTCATTTAATTTGTGCGTAAGGAGTTCGACGGTACTATCCTCACGACTTGTTTATTTTAAATGTGATTTACGTAAATTCCTTTTGAATAAATATTGGCTTCTGCTGCACGTCTTTTTGTAAGACCCTTTAAAACTTTTCCGCCTGCCTTATTCCACTTTGCAAATTCTAATTTAATTGTCGGATCGTTTGGGTCTTTGAGCACCTTTTTTAATAATGTAGAATCTCCTAACCCTTCTGCAATAGTGTCTTTGTCAATATCTGAACCAACATTGTACGCAAATGATATTAATGCATCGTATTGATTTTGATTGACAACTACTTTTCCTAAAAGAAAGTTTACATCGTTTTCAAAGTTCGCTATTATAACAGAAAACAACTTGTCTGCATATAATTGAGTGATAGGGCTGTCTGTTATTTTAACTTTTTCACCATTAGGATAAAAGGTATTACCCCAACCAATTGTAGCAACCCCAGCTGAATCCATGTACGGAACAAGTGAGCATTTCTCGTATGACTTTATAAATTGCAATCCCTTAGTGCTTGTTATCATATCTACTTTGTTAAATCTTCCAACAAATCATCTTCAATATCCTTATTTGAAGGAATTGATATTTTCTTTTTAAACTTCAGAAAGTTTTTTATTGCATCTAATTTTATAGTAAGCCAGGCCTCTTTATCTTCAAGTATTCCGCGCACTATATAAGATGCAACCAGTATAGTAATAGCGATACATATACTGTATGCTGCACGTATACCCTCTTCAATGTTTAAATGTGTATATGATTCAGCATGCAAGTTAGGGCTTGTAAGAAGATATGTACTAACGCCTATTGCGCTTCTAAAGAAGTCTCCGAAAGTAAAACCGTTGCTTGGCTCAATATTGCTATGGTGCATTTATTATTCAACCTCCTTTTTTGGCTTATGAATATCTTCAGGATTATCAACTGCTAGCTGAGAAACTGTTGTAGCAACTAAACCAAGCACGATACCATATTCCAGTATTTTAGTAATTTTTTCGCTGAATTCCACCGTGTCCTGAGCCAACAAAGCAGTACATACACCTGCAATTACAATACAAACCTTTTGAACCCTTTTAAAGAAGGAAGGTGTTTTTAGTATGGCTCTTTTGAATAGTGCTTTTAATGTTACTTTTTTCATTTACTTTTCTGTAATTAAAACATCAACACTTGCACCGTTAACATTGGTATACGTAGGAAGCAATCCTAATACCTCGTTTCGATTGGTTACATTAACTGTGAAACCAGTTGTTGAAACAGATGTAATCTTAATTGTTTGAGTATTTGTGCCTCCTATTATATTAGCTTGAATATTTGGAGCAACGGAATAAGCTGTGCCAAAGGTTACCGTATAATTTCCTGATGAATTTGATGTGCCGGAATATGTTTCCTGCCTTTTCAATGTTGGTATAGTTGGCTTTCCAGTAAGATCAGAATATGCACCTGTTGTGGCAACCGTAGCTAACGTAGGAGCCCCAGATATTTTGCTGTAAGCTAAAGATGTAATCCAAGATGGATTCGAATAGCTCCCACTTAACAATACATACAAGCCATTGTGATTACCCCAGCCAAATGATGTATTCCAGTTAGATATATTTGTACCAGTAATCGCTTTTATTCCAGCCGAAACAGTAGGATCAGTTTCAGTGTACGATGTTAAAAATCCAGAAGGATTGCCTGAAACAGGATAATACAATGCATCTGTAGATGATTTAATTACAGAGAATGTAGTAAGTGATTTAGAATAACTTGGCACCGAAGGATCAACCTCAGATGTCAAATAAGAACCTTTTAATTGATATAAACCATCAGCAGTTGCCTTTCTAAGTAAAGCTGTAGTGTCTGTAATATACGATCCCTTCAATTGATATAATGAAGAAACATATGTCTTACGAGCAAACAAGTTACTATCTGAAATGTGTACAGATAAAGGATCTGTCTCTGTAAAACTTTGTAAGTATCGTAAATCAGATTGTGATTTAGAATATGTTAATAGACCAATCCTGTTACCAATAGTATCTCGCAATCCTCTAATTTGTTTAGTGTACATTTTCAAAGAATCTACTTGAGCAACTCTCATAAATCTACTTGCATCTGCATACATAAATGTAGTAGGTGCAGCGGTTGTAGGAGGTGCTTGTCCTAACATTAATTGTTGAGCACTTAACGAAATTGAAATTAATACGAATATTATACTTAGTAATTTTTTCATTTTATTTTATTTAATTAACCATAAATTATTAGCCCAAATAAACTTTACTGGTAAATTTGGAGCAACTTCAAAAGAATTTATATTTCCTGTCGGATCAAATATTGTATTAAGGCCACCTTGTGTAACTAAATTTAAAACACCAGAACTTGCAACATTATAAATTTCACATTCAAAGAATGTTCCAGATGCTTGTGTTTTTAAAGTAGCTGTATGTCCAGAACCTGTATAAATAAAGATGTCTGGAGTATCAATGTCAAAATTAGAATTCTTTACTAGAATGTCTGTATTTGACAATCGCATGATACCATTCGAATCTCTTTTTAGAAAGGCTCTACCTTCTGATAGATTAGGTACTTCGTTTCCTTGTTTCATTACGCTTCTACAACTGAAATAATATCTGATTCTTTACAACTAAAACTACGAATAGCTTGTATTTTAGAATTTTTAATTTCTTCCAATTTAGCCAATTCAATATCTTCAATTGCGGAAGGTTCTATGATTGTTAAACCTTCCGCAATTTTACCATTTTGTTTGAATGTTACTTTATAATGTTTCATAATTTTAAAATTAAACTGCGAATACTGATGTGTCTACTGCTGGCTCCTGCTGCATATCCTACATCATTCCGATGTGTAACCATCTGAATGAATCTTATTATTATTTAAACTGAAAATATTGACAATGCATTAGTAATTGGCACAACATTTATTGCATAACCAGTTGGATTTGCATGTAGTCCATCTGCTGTTAACGCTCCTAAATCAACCCTCCACTTACCAGTAGCCATATCTTCTACTGTTATTGCTGTATCAATAATACTAAATAATGGATGCCTACTATTGCCAACTCTAACAATGTTGGAACCTGTAACTCCAACCGCTACAGCTAATAGTGTTGTTACGTCTATTGGTGCACCATCTCTTTTCCATGCATTTAACCCCAATCTTTTAGATTCTCCGCTTAATACGGTTTGATTCGGTAATGTAGTCCATCCATCCGTAGAAGTTGTGTATGGTTCATAAGTTAGCGTCACCATCTTAATTCCTCGAATCTTGCAATAATACCATAAGGATATAATATATGTTTGTATTTGCGCCATAGTAGATGATATTATATCATTAATCCCCAAATTCTCTATGCCAAATTGAGCACAGGATAATAAGTCATCATAATAATTGGCTACTATACTTTGTGATTTATCCCAATATGTTGCTGATTGTGCAAATACATTTAAAGACATTAAAGGATAATCTTTCTGAAAAGACCTCCCGTAAAGACCTCCTTTTTGTCCATAATAATAATTATTTAAACCAACTGTATCTCCCTGCCCCGTTGTTCTCGAATCACCAAATAGCAATACAGATGCTTTATTGGTGGCCGAAATACCCATAACTGCGGTTGGTGCATAACAAAAAGTAGTTGAGTTGGTTATCGTCCCAGACATTACGCTATTAACACCTGCAACAACACCTGCGACTCCAAGCCCACCAGACGATTGTGTGCATGAATTTTTCTGCCAAACTTGCCCAACTGTAACTAATACGTTTGTTCTAATCCAACATGTGACACCTTCGGGAATATATGTCTTTATAAAATCACTCTCAACACCAAATCCTTTTTTTAATAAAAAAGTAGTTTCTCCATTTGAAAATGTGATTCTTGTGAATGTTCCTGCAGGATATTCTAAACTAGCTTCTATTGTTATATCATTAAATGTTTGAAGGGTGTTTTTTTGAGCGATAGGCTCAAAATTGGTGAAATAAACACTTATTTGAACACTTTTTCCTATTATGTTGTAAGGCATTCTTGATGTTGCTGTCGTTTCTATGCCGTCTGAAAACTCTAGGTTATTAGAACCAAACCTAGACCCCATCCCTACTATTGATTTGTTTGAAAAACGACCATATCTTTTTACAGAGTTATTCGCTGCCGTATTGGCAATACTTAGTATATTGTTAGCTTGTCCTTGTAAAGCTTCGGCTACTTGCTGTGGGTCCATTCCTGCTGCAACTGGTGTATTAACAGGTGCAGGAGTTGTTAGTGCATAACTGTTTGCTTTCGGCGTTCTTGAATCAGCTCCTAAAGGAGCGTAACCGTTTGCAGTACCTTTGTTTGCTACGTTCTCAGGAACATAACCAATATTATTTTCTGCAATAGCCCAGTTTGATTGAATATTGCCAGGCGTATCTATTAATGCACGTACAGTATCGCCAACGCCTACCGCTTTAGAATTAGGCAATGTTCCTGCTACTGATACTGTCCAAATATCACCTTTTTTAATTGCGCCGGCTGAACCGCTACCGCCTGTGGATGGATATGCATTAACCGAAGCATCAAAATTACCGCGATCATCCCACAATCCTACGACTAAGTTGTCTGCGTATGTTTGTGCAGCTGTTTGCGCTGCGGATATGGCTGTTGCTTGAGCAGTACTTACTGGTTTATTAGTATCTGAAGTATTGTCTACTGAACCCAATCCTACCTGAGCCTTAGTTACATTGTGCGGATTATCTGTTCTCGAATCTTCGTTAACAAGTGTTGTGAAATTTTCATCTAGTTCTGCTTGTGTTAATGCTGAACCTTTTACAAGTCTTTTAGTTATTGCCATTTCTATGATATTTTATAATACATAATCTCCTTCTACATAATCTCCTTCTACATAATCACTAGTAGGAGGTGTTGGGCTATCCTTCTGCATGCCCTGTACCGTTGCTCTGAAACTATTAGCTGTTATTGTCGTTTCTGAAACGAATTTATAAATAATATTTGTATCTGTTACTATAGGATACATGCCTATTTGCTCGTTCGTACTTTGTCTGTACAAAACAACTTCAGCAAACTTATCATATAATGTATTTGGAGAAGTCCATGTACATATTCCAGATACCGGTATGAGTTCGGGGCTTGTAAATTCTAGTTGCTTAACATCTCCTGAACCTTCAGGTATATTGTCTTCAAAGTATTTTTTAGTTATGAAAGCATTGTTGTTTACAATAGGTATAGCTGAAGAATAGCCAGCCTCTTTTTCAACTAGTAAGCCCCCATCAAGCAAGTTAAGAAAAGAAACAATAATTTCCTGCCTTAATCCGTTATCCTTTGCAGCTGTAATTTCTTCATTATTATTTGTTTTTATTATATTGTTTATGAGAGATACGAGTTGCGCTACTGTTCGCTTTGTTGGCATAGATTTTTAAAGCATGAATTCGCTCCGGTTATAGTAATTGTATAATCAACATAAATAAATATATAATCTAAAGGAATTGGATCAATACCGAATTCCTCATTGAATGCTGCTATTGTGTTTGTTTCAATTTCGCTTGGCTGTATTTGAACCGTATCTGCTCCTAATGAAATTGTGAGTAATCTATTATTTAATGTGTGAATTGCGTTAGCCAAATCCTCACCCACGCTTTGAGAATCATAAATAGTATTATCAAATTCGGTTCTTTTTTTACAAAACACTAAACGCATTGGATAATCTTTTTGACTGAACGGCTCACAAGATATCTGTTGTTCTTCGTCTAGTTCTTCAACTGAAATAGTTCCAACTAATCTATGATATATAAATGAATCCTCAATGTTTAATGCTTTCCATTCACCAAGGCAATACGTAGAAGGAATTTCTTTACCATCAATAGTATATTTTTCAACAAGCTTTTTGCTTTGTGGAATATAGCTAATGAGGGCTAGTTTTGAATCTAAATATGTTATTATCTCATTTAACATTCATATATTTTTTTGCCTGTTCTAAAACTAATTCTTCGTATAATTTTCTTTCCGAAACTGACAATGCGAATATAGACGCACCGTATTTTTCTTCTGCACCCAATCTTTTATCGTTATTTCCCTTAGTCAATGTAATAACCGCTGCGCCATTAATTATCTGTGGACCTTTAACAAAATCACTTTCAAGTATTCCGAATAGTGAAAGAATTACTTTTCCTACTTTACGACCTACTTTTTTACGATATGAAGTATATGAATCAAAGTATCCTGTTTTATGATTTGTTCCATCGGCAAATTTAGTATTACCTGTTTTGCCTTTTGTTGGAAACTTTTTTGGTGCATTTTTTGGATTAACATAAAAAGGCGTGTCGGTGTCGTACCTTCCAATTTCTCCACCTTCAGCGTTCATTCCCTTTTGAAATATCCTTTCACCAACTTCAGAATTTACAGTAATTGCAGAGCTTATTATTGCCTTGTTTAAGGCTTCCTGAGAGAACTGTTTTTGCAACTTAGCAAAGTATTCTGAACCTGTCATGGAGCAATAGCAACGTGTCTGATTGATGATTTACACACAAAACAAATATCTTTAGGGATAACCATGTTTGTAAGAATTGCATTCATGGATGATTGAAATTCCATTTCATACATATCTCTCAATTCCTGATGGTTTTCCTTATATATTGTAATGGCCGAATTCTGTCTTTTGGAATAAATTAATTCATCCATAATTAAAACACCAGATTTATAAAGTATCGGCATTCCTAAAGATGGAGCCATTGAGCAAACAAATTGTGAAATATCGCACTCCAAAGAATAAGTAAAACTTATCCCTCCGGTTGATTGTCCGCCTTGTAAATTTGCCTCAATAACTTCTGATCCTGTCGCTATCTCACGATATGACAAGTAAGAATAATTATTTGAAAATGTATTTGTGCATCCTGAGCAATGTCCTTTGTAAAGATCTGCCTGGTTAAATGAAATATCGGAATCAGTACATATGAATAAATTCAATTGCTTAGACTGTGATTTGTAAATCTTGTTTGTGATAACATTTACTACCTGTCCTGCTGTTGTCGATAATGGTATTGTATCAAGTAATTTGCCAGTAACTAAATCATAAATATAAACATCAATGATTTTTGTTTCATTAGCAAAAAATGAAACTGATGTTAGATTGAAAGAAAAATAAGGATAAGCTTTCAATTTAAACTGAATCCCTTTTAGTTTATTTAACTCTGATTGAATGGTATTTTTGTCTGAAAATATTCCTACTGTTCCATTTTCAATTATTGATCTGGATAAAAACTTTGTAGCTGAATTTTTTACATGCTGAATAATAAGGCTTGATGCAAAAGCAATCTTTTCTTTAATCA
>Ga0247740_1000659_pt1 | contig 15747 bp, 17 predicted proteins | sample UWRJL148409B2_FD_180942 | JGI IMG/M metagenome (GOLD analysis project Ga0247740, IMG submission 180942) | Plant litter microbial communities from Arlington Agricultural Research Station in Wisconsin, United States - UWRJ-L148-409B-2 | ecosystem: Environmental > Terrestrial > Plant litter >...
AGCGCATATCCGGCCCAGCAATGGAGCGCGAGGTGGGCAAGGCCGTGGTCGCCGCGGCCGATTTCCTCAAGGTGGAGGCGCAGATCAGCATCACGACCGGCGCGGTTTCGGGCAAGGGGCATGTGCCTTCGAAGCCTGGGGAGGCGCCGAACGCCGACACGCACCTGCTCTCGGACAGCATCATCGCGACGCGCACCGGCCTCCTGACATCCGAAGTCAGTTCCGAGGCGGAATATGGCCTCGCGCTGGAGTTCGGCACGTCCAAGATGGCGGAGCGCCCATACATGCGCCCAGCAGCGGCCAAGACGAAGAATCAAGCCGTTGCGCTGGTCCGCCTGGCCGTGAAGCGCGTGGCCAGCGGCGGCACCGTCTAGCGTCCGTATATCGACCGCGCGCGCGGGGCATAATCGCCGCCACATTTCAGGAGACAACACATGCCCGGCGTCAAAGCAGATATCACCGTCTCGATCGCGGCCAGCCTTATCGGCGCGGCGGATTTGGGCACGCCCCGTCAGACCCTCGATACCATTTCGCAGATCGTCCAATTCGCGCCCGGCACCGCCAGCGTGGGGCAGGCTGACATCCTTTTCGCCGACACGCGCACCCTGGCCGCATCCGCGACCGAAAACCTCGATCTTGCCGGCGTGCTGACCAATGCGTTCGGCACCGTGATCGCCGCGGCCGAGGTTGTGGCCATCTACGTCAAGGCCGCGGACGCCAACACGAACAGTGTCGTCATCGGCGCCGCTGCATCCACGCCTTTCGCCGGGCCCCTTGGCGCGACCGGCACCTATGCCGTGCTGCCCGGCGAATATTTTCTCGCCGTATCCCAGAAGGGCTGGGCGGTCGCCGCCGGGACCGCGGACCTGCTCAAGATCGCAAACAGTTCCTCGGGAACGCCCGTCACCTATGACATCGTGATCATCGGCCGCACCGTCGCCGCCTGATGAAAGTCCTGTTCACCGCGCGCTATGACCACAAATGGCCCTCGCGCGCGGTGACATGCTTTCCGGAAGGCTGGTCCGGCAGGGTCAAGCGTGAAGTCGCCGCGGCGGCCATCGCAAAAGGCAAGGCGACAGAGATGAAATCGCGTGTTAAATCTCCGCTGGATGGAGCGAATACCGACATGGGAGGAGGTCAGCGAGTGGCTGAACCTCACGATGCTCACGATGTGGGGGGATTCGTTCGCGATCCGCTACTGGATGGGGCCGGCGAATGACAACGGCCCTGGTCTCGTCTCTTCAGGTGCGCCGGAAGATCCTTGCCAGCCTGAAGGCTGACGCCACGCTGGTCGCCATGTTCGCAGATCGGATGTATCCCGATTTCGTGCCGGCCGGGGTGATCTGGCCATTCCTCAAGGTTGGCGTGCTGATCGATAATGCTCTGCGCGTTGACTGCGCGGATGGCTCGGATGTTTCCGGCGCGGTGCATGTCTACGTCAAGGGCGATGACGCGATTCCAGACCCTCAAGCCTTCGCCATCACCGCAAACAGCCATATCGCGCGCGTGCTGGACGCCATGGAAGAGATCGCGCTGGACGGCGACGCATCCCTCTCGATCGACGTGCAGCAGGCTCAGGAGATGCAGGACGGCACCGAGGCCAGCGCCCGGCATGGGTTCGTGACCTTTGAGGCACGCGCGCTCTAGACCGCTCGTGGATCAGGAGGATGAACCATGCTAGGCCTCACGCTTAAGTCGGGGAGTTAGCGCTATGTCAGTGGGTTTCAGCGAGGACCGGATCGAGATCCATTTCGATGTGCATGAACCCATCGAGCTAACCGAGATGACGCTGGCCTTCCAGGCATTGGGCAGGGACTACAAGCGGTTTCTCAACGAGAAGGTGAGGAGCGAGGGCGGCAAAGTCAGCGACGACGATGTGAAGCTCTATATCACCAAGATTGAAACGAACTGCATCCTAGCGGAACTGGCGGGGGCCTCCAGCATCGTCGGAGCCTATTTCAGCCTGCTCGATTATCAGAACATTTTTATCGAGTATGTCCGTAATTTTGGCACGTCGATTGCCTACTTTCGTGGCCTAGCCAAGACGGCCGACCCCAAGGCTACCGACATCGAATGCACCAAAGCTGGCGCTCAGGCGATTGCTGATGTGATGGCAGTGGTGGCACGCAACCGGAAGGGGCGTTTTGCCCTACGCGCTCGCGCGGGCTCGGAAAGTCCCAGCGGCTACAAGGTTTATGCTGAAGTCGAGCTAACCAGCGACGAGGCCGCAGAAGCTCAGAGGGGCGCCCTGATCGCCCAGAAGGTGCTCGATTACAAAGGCGAGGCGGACCACAAGAACGTCTTGATGTACTTCCAGCGGACAAGCACGGAGGAGGCGAAAGCTGATGGCCGCACCGACGATAAGGCTATAATTAAGTCTATTTCCGAAAAGCCTCTGCCAGTCCATTTCGCTTCGCAGTTGGATCAGGCCCGCATCAATGATCTAAAAAGCGACCCGCATTCTAATCCGTTCAAAGCGGCGTATCGCGTTGATGTGAACGTCGAGACGGACCGCAAAGGTTTGCCGCGCTTCTACCGCGTTGTGCACCTGCACGAGATACTTCCTGAGGAAGAGAGCGACGACCAGCCTTAAGAAAGCTCAACTGAGGCCACACTGGCGTCCGTAGAGGCTCCACGGACGCCGCCATAACCTCCCGGCATATTCTATCGGGAGTTCCGGAATGGCTTTTACCGTCGATAAACTCAAATCCACTCGCGTCTATATCGCGATCGGGGACGGGGAAACGCCCGAGGTCTTCACGGCCATTTGCGGCATCACGACCAAGAGCCTGCAGCAGACCACGGCCACCAACGATACGACCGACTGGGATTGCACCGATCCGGACGCCGCGCCGATCATCGTTCGGGACGTGGGCGCCAAGGATTGGTCGATCTCCGGCTCCGGCCTGCTCGCCCGCAACAAACTCGCCGATCTCCAGGCCGCATTCGATTCCGGCAATCCGACCAATTTCCGCTTCGTGTTCGACGAAGCCGCCGGCAATGAGATCGTGGATGGCAGCTATGCCGGTCCCGGCATCGTCACCGATTTCAGCATCACGGGCGAGAACGGCGCCTATCTCCAGATCTCGCTCACCATCCAGGGAGCTGGGCAACTGGTTCTGATCCCCAACTGATCAAGTTTCGTCGCGGCGGGGCAAGGGGCGGTCAGCAATGGCCGCCCTTTTTACATAGAAACAACCTTCGCGGCACAGTCGGCATTGCGGACCTCACCGATCGCCACAGCCGTATCGACGGCACCAAAGCCATTCGTCGCCCGATAGGTCATGCTTACCGCATGCGCCCCATGGTCGAGCGGGCCGAAGCTGGTGGCCACATGCTCAAAGCTCTTCGGATTCCTAAGTCTGCTCTGGACTACCTTGGAAAAGGAATAGGACTCGCCGCCTACGCCTTGGCAGTGCTTTCCGAGCGCGCGATCTGCGTCTTTTTGAGCCGCATCCTGTTTCGATTGGCTCTCTATCTGGGCCTGCCTCTCGGCTCGGGCCACTTTCTCCGCTTGGCTTTCCGGCAGCAAGGCTTTCAGCCCAATCAGCACGATGACCACCGCGACCAAAGTTCCGGTAAATCTGCTCTTCTCGCTCACCGGTATCTCCAACTGGCGTCCGTAGAGGGTGCAGAACTACGCCCATACCCTTCGCCAATGCAAACATCCATCGATCTCGAATTCGGCGACGGCGTTTATATCTTCCGCCTCCCGATCAAGCAGATCGTGGCGATCGAGCAAAAGGCCGGCCCGATTGATGCGGTGAAGCATCGGCTGGTCAATGGCGGCTTCGGTATTCGGGATATTACGGAGGTCATCCGGCATGGCCTGATCGGCGGCGGCAAGGGCTTCGTGAACGGCGTGGATGTCACCGTGAGCGACCTCAAGGCGAACCATCTCATCGACACCTATGTGGACGGCTGTCCGATCGCGCCCAATGAGACCATCGCGCGCGCCGCCATCTTCGCGCTTTGGGTTGGATACACCCCTCCCGAGCCAGAAAAAAAAAGCCCGGTGATGCCGCGTCGCAAGAGCCGCGCGCGCTCGACTGGGGGCTCATCCTCCACAACTGCCGAACTTTCGGCCTGACCCTGGCGGATGCCGAGCGCATCACAATGCCCGAATATCTCGCCCTGACCCATTTCCACCACGCGACGGCACCCGGCGTTGACGACGAGATGGCGCCGCCTGAGATCGAGGAGATGGAGCGCCAATTCCTTGAGATGGAACGCCGCGGCGTAGCGAGGCTGAACTGATGGTTGGCGTTGTCGCAGACAAGGTTCTGGTGGAGCTTGAGGCTCGTGTTGCCGATCACGACCGCAAGATTGCTGATTCCGAGCGCAAATTCACGCGATCCATGGCGGGGATCCAGAACAGCGCCGGGCGAGCGCAGGCGTTCGTCTCTGGCGCGATGCGGGGGCTTGCGGGCGCCGTCGCATCGGTAGGGGTTGGAGCACTTGTAGCAGGGTTTATCCAAGTCGCTGACCAAGCCAAAAAGATTGACGCGCAACTCCGCCTGGCGACATCTACGTTCGGGGCATTCGGCAAGGCCCAGGAGGACGTTCGGCGCATAGCTGACGCGACCCGGAGCGGGTTGGCTGAAACAGCGAACCTCTACGGCAACTTCACGCGCAATGCGAAGGAACTGGGCGCCACCCAGGCCGATGCGGCGCGCGCCACAGAGACGTTCACCAAAACGCTCAAGATCAGCGGCGCGGGCACGGCTGAGACCGCTTCCGCGACCCTCCAGTTCGGTCAGGCGCTTGCGGCCGGCGCACTGCGCGGCGACGAGCTCAACAGCATTCTGGAGGCATCACCCCGCCTGTCACGCCTGCTCGCGGACAGCCTTGGTGTCTCGGTAGGGCAGTTGAAGGCCCTCGGCGAGGCCGGTCAATTAACCTCCGACAAGTTGCTGAAGGCGCTGACGGATCAGAAATTTACGCGCGGAATCGATCAGGAATTCCAGCAACTGCCCGTCACCTTCGACGAGGCGATGACCAAGCTGAATAACAGTGCGATCATCACCTTTGGGGCATTCGACAAGGGCGGAGATTTCTCGACCGCACTCGCCAATTTTGTCAGCGGCGGGGCCGAAGGATTCGCGGGACTTGAGAGAAATGCCACCGAATTTGGTATCAGCGTCAGAGGAACATTAGAGGGCCTCGGAGATGCGTTCACGCCGCTTATCAATGCGGGCCTTGCAGCGTTTGAGCAGCTAGGCATCGGCCTTTCTAATTTTAGCGCGGACGGGCGGAAAGAGATTTCCGGGCTTCTCAGCGCAGTCGATTCCCTCCTCAATATTGGCCCTTCGATCGCCAATGTCTTCGGCGCCAATGGCCGCTATGACAGCAAATTACAGGCGAATTTCGACCAAGGCGCGAACAACTCTGATCGGGCTCGGCGCGCGGCTATTCTCGATCGGTCTGTCAATGACAGGTTCGGGCTGGGATCTGGCAGCCTATCGGATTTCTTCGCTAAATCATCCCCATCGGCCCGAGGATCATCTCGGGTGGCCTCGTCTGCCGGGAAGGCAAAAAAGCCTCGCGCCGGAGCAAGTGCCCCGAAATCCCCACTCGATCCTAATGCTTTCGATCGCGAGGAGTCGGACCTGAACGATGCCATCCTGCGCGCCAAGCAGGATCAGGCCACCAGCGCGGCCGAAAAGGCGCAACTGGAGATGCAGCGGATCGAGGCGAGCCGCGTCCAATATTCGGACGAGGTGAAGGCCAACTCCAAATTCACCGAGGCCCAGCGTGCGCAACTGATCGCGCTCAGCGACACTCTGGCGGCTGTGCAGGGCGTGAAGGTCGCCAATGAAGAGCGCCGCCGCCTCGCCGTTGAGCAACTGGATGCCGAACGCGCTGGTTACCGCCGGGAGGCAGATAGCCTGTCCCTCAAGGCGGATTTGGCGCGCACTGCGAAGGACCGCCGCGCCCTTGAGCTCCAGATCCTCGATCTCCAGACCAAGGAGGAGGATGCCCGTTTGCGCATCCTTGAGGCCTCCGATGATCTCGCCGTCGCTGCTCAGGCGCGCGCTGATCGTGAGGCGCTGAACCGGGACCGCCCGCTTGCCGAGCAGGGTGTCAAGAACCGGACGCAAGGCCCCCTCGAATCCTACTTCGACCGCATCCCCAAGACGGCGGCCGAGATCAACGAGGCGCTCCAGAACGTCGCCGTCGATGGCATCCAGAAAATGGAGGATGGGTTCGCGCGCGCCGCGACCAAGGCGCTGGGTCTCAAGGGCGCCTTGGGCGAGGTGGTCGAGCAGCTTATCAAACTGGCGATCCAGCAGGCTGAACTTGCCGCTTCTTCGGGCGGCGGGGGTATTGGCGGTTTCATCGCTGGCATCGGCCAACTATTCGGCGGCGGCAAGGCAACCGGCGGCCCGGTGTCGGCCGGCACAACCTATCTCGTCGGCGAGCGCGGCCCGGAACTCCTGCGCATGGGCAACCAGGGCGGTGTCGTCGTCCCGAACCATGCCCTGCGCGGCGGAGGCGGCGGGCCCACCATCGTCCAGCATGTCACCGTGGATGCTCGCAACAGCGTCAATCCAGACGGATTCGAGAACCGCATCATGCGCAACGTCAACGGCGTGGCGACGCGCGCGGCGGCAGGCTCCTTCGCTGCCAGTCAACGCTCGGCACCCGGCACGCTGGCCCAATATCAGAAGCTGGAGGGCTGATCATGCGGGAGAGCTTTGGCCTGCGCATCGCCTCCGATCCCATCGCGCGGATGTGGAGCGGATATGGCCCCCTCGAAATCCCGGCGGACATCGTGGAGGGCGCGCCGGCTCTGTATCTCGGCATCGGCGAACTGCTGAATGCCCCTGATTTCGAGCAGGCGATCAATGGCACGGCGCAGCGGATCGAGATGCAGCTTTCCGGCGTCAATGCCCGCGTGGTCGCCCTCGCGCTGGAGGAAGCCGCATCGGTCAAGGGCGCCAAGGTTCATTTCGTGCGCTTCGATTTCGACGACGACTGGCAATTGCTCGGCGTCGAATATGAGGCCGTGTTCCGCGCCGACAAGCTGACGGTGAGCAGCCAGGAGAGCGATGACGGGCGCACCAGGACGATCACGCTGTCGATCGCCACCGAGGACACCAACCGATCGCGCGCGCCGCTGTCCTATTTCACGCAGCAGGACCAGCACCGGCGCTCGGCCGATGACGATATTTTCGATCAAGTCTCCGGGCTGACGGTCGGCACCACGCGCCGCTTCGGGCCCAAGTAGATGGACCTGGGCGAATATCTCAAGGCGCCGCGGCCGGCATTCGATTTCGTGGCGCACGACTGCTCGCGGTGGATGGATCGGTGGATCGTCTCGCGGGGGCATGCGAGCGCGATGGAGGCGACGGGGATCCGCTACAGCAGCGAGCGCTCAGCCCTGCGCACCATTCGCCGCGGCGGTGGGCTGTTCGCGCTCTGGCAGCGCGGCATGGATGCTATCGGTGTGCCCGAGGTCGCCACGCCCACGCTGGGAAATTGCACCATCCTCGAAATCCCGACCGATGACGGCGTCAACGAAACCTGCGGAATCTGGACCGGCGAGCGTTGGGCCAGTCTCCACCGGCACGGGCTCATGTTCGGCGTCGGCAGTCCAATCATGATCTGGGCCGTCTGATGGGTGGCGTTCTCCGCGCGATCATCTCGCCGCTCAGCATCATCGACAAGGATCTGGGCCGGATCAGCCTCCAGATCGTGGCTATTGGTGCCAACTTCATTCCCGGAGGCCAGCCATTCGCCGCGGCAGCATCGCTCGCCCTGGCCACGCTCTACAAGCCCAAGGGACCGAAGCCGGAGCAACAGGAGCGATCGATCCGGATATCGGTGCCGCCGCGCATCTCCGCCTATGGCCGGGTGCGGCTGTTCGGCGCCTATATCCTGTTCGACACTGCGGAGGACGGCTATGCGGTGGACGCTTGGGCCTATCATGACGGCCAGATCGACGGGATCGAGCGCTATTATCTCGCCGACAAGCAGGTGACGCTGAACGGCGGAAGCTATGTCATCAAGGATGCGGACGGCGCCTATGGGGACGGCGATACCATCCTGATCGGCACGCGGCTTGGCCTGCCCACGGAAACCGCTTTCTCTGAGCTGATCGCCAAGGTGCCGTCGATCTGGACCGCCAATCACCGCGGCGATGGCGTCGTGACCGGGTTCATGATCTCCAAGGCGGTCAAGCAGAAGAACTATTCCGAGGTCTATCCTAACGGAGGGCCGGACCAGTCGCCGCTGTCGCTCGTCGTGCGGGCTCAGAGGGTATTCGACTGGCGCGACCCTGCGCAGGATGTGGAAGACCCGGATACATGGACATGGTCCGAGAATAATGCGCTGCAAGTCGCCCACTATTATCTGGTGCGCGTCGGCAAGGACTGGGACACGCATTTTGCGCCGACGCTCGCCTATTGGACCGCCTTCGCGGATGATTGCGATGTGGCCATGCCGCTCAAGGCCGGCGGGACAGAGCCGCGGTATCGATCCTGCCTCGCCCACAAGCATACCGACCAGCACAAGGTGACGCTGGGCAACCTGCTGGCGTGCAGCGATGGCTGGGTGGCCCCGCGTTCCGATGGCGCGCTGCTGGCCTTCTCCGGCCGCTATATCGAGCCTGACCCGGACGACCTGATCGGGCCGGGCGAGATCCTGAGCTTTTCATGGGACGACGGGATCGTCGATGAGGACGCGATCAATGAGATCGACCTGTCCTATATCTCCTCTGAGCACGACTATTCGGTCGTTGACGCAACGGCCTGGCGCGATGAGGATAGCATTTCTGCGGTAGGCGAGAAGGCGACACCACTCGAAAACAGCGTGCCCAGCCATGCGCAGGCCCGGCGCCTCGCCAAGCGCCTGCTTTCCAAGACGATGGCCCCATATCGCGGTTCGGTCACCACGAACTGGAAAGGCCGCAAGATCCGCGGCAAGCGGTTCATCCCGCTGCATATCGAGGAAGCCGGCGCGGTGTTTTTCTCCGGGGTCGCCGAAATCACCCGCCTGACCCGCAACCTCCAGACCGGCGGTGTGACGTTCACATGGATCAGTGCCGACCCGAATGTCGATGCATGGAATCCGGCCACCGAGGAAGGTGATCCCGCGCCCGTGGGCAATCGCATCGCGCCGGCCCCGCTCGATACCCCGACGATCGACACTGCGACGCCCGTGCTGTCTTCGGACTATACCAGCGCACAGATCCTGATCGACATCACCGCGCCAGATCGCGATGACCTGACATGGTTTGCCCGGTGGAAGGTCTCCGCCGATGCGATCTGGAACGAGCAGGCGTATAGCGACATCGATCCTGGCGCCGCGGTCACGCTGTTGACCGGCCTTGTCCCGCTGGAGGCGAGCATTGATGTGGCCGTTGCCTATCAGGTGGGCGATGGCCGCGTATCCGATTGGTCCACCACCGAGACGGTCAGCACCAGCACAGCGACGCTCGCGCCCGGTCCTGTCACGGATTTCGCGGTCATCGGCAGCGCAGGACAGGCGGACGGGTCGTGGCAGAATCCGACCAGCCCGAACCTTGTCAGCGACCGACTCTATCGCAACACGACGAACAGCTTCGGGACGGCAACCCAGATCGGCGGCGATATTCCGGCTGGGCTTGGTGCGCCCGGGTCGTTCTCGAATACCGGTCTGGCGGCGGGGACGTATTACTTTTTTGTAACTACAGTTTCGTCCGGCGGCACCGAGGGCACGCCGGTCGCGTCCGGAGCGGTCACGGTAACCTGATCTGGTCTTGGCGTCCGTAGAGCGAGCATAGGCCCGCCGCCACACTCCGCCGCATGTTCGTCTTTCCCGTCCATTTGCTCAACCCCGCCAGCATCAAGGCTGGTGTCGTGGGCCGGGTCATCTCCGGTGGCGAGGCGCTGAACGGCGAGACCGACGCGATCGAGACCGATGGCGGCGGCCGGTGGGAGATCACCTTCTCCGGCATCACGCTGCGCACACTGGACCAGCGCCGCCTGTGGGAGGCATGGGGTCCGAGCCTGACCGGCGCGCGCCGCGTGCTGGTGCCCATCGTATCGCCCCGTACCGCACCGCGCCCGGTCGCAGGCGGACGGCTGGCCACACCCTCGCCTCTGGTCGCGAATGACCCGGTGTTCCCGACCTCGGTGACGCGCGGCATTCCCTATATGGTGGGCACCGTGGTCAGCAACGCCGCGCTGCGGGCCACCACGCTAGTCATCAATGTCAGCCAGGGCGCCATCTCTTTGCACGCCGACGCGCTGGGCATCGGGGGGCGTGCCTACAAGATCGAGCGCGTCCAGTCACGCACCGGGCAGCAGGCGACCGTCACCATCTCGCCGCCCCTGCGCGCCGCGGTCACCGCCGGCACCGCCATCAATTTCGACTGGCCCGTGGTCCAGTGCGTCGCCCGCATCGGCCAGGATCTCACGCCCGAGGTCCAATATGGCGACCGGGCCGAAGTCAGTATCTCATTCGTGGAGGACTTCGCCGATGCCGGCTGAGATGGATATCGAGATTCAGCGCAACGGGGACTATCTCGCCGGCTGGCAGCTCACCGATGACCAGACAGGGGATCCGCTGGATATCACCGGCTGGACCCTCGCGCTTGAGGTCCGGACGGTGGCCGGCATCGGTGGTGCGGCCATCGCATCGGCAACGTTCCAGAATCGCGTGGATGCCGAGGGCTATTTCGACATCCTGATCGAGGGCGCCGATTTCTCGGCCGTGCCCAACCCCATGAATATCGCCAATCTCGCATATGATTTCGTGGCCACCGACGATGCCGGAGCCCGGATCGTGGAAGTGCGCGGGCACATCATCCTCACCCCTGGAGTTACAGCATGACCACGGTTTCCACGAAGCCCGGCGTTGTCATCAAAGTCACTGGCGCGCGAGGCAAGCAGGGTGTTGACGGCGATCTGTCGCCCGCAGCTCAGGCACAGGGCGAGCAATATGTGATCGATGCAGGCGCTCAGGCCGCGCTGGCGGATGCCGACCGTATCGCTGCGGAGGCTGCGGCGGCGGCGGCGGCGGCTTCGGCTGCTTCTGTGCCTACCGGGGCGGGCGTGGAGATTGATGGCATCGGGCCGCCAGGCGTAAACGTCGGCAGCGCTGGGGCGTTCTATTACGACACCGCCGCCGGTCTGATGTACGGCCCAAAGACCGCCACGGGCTGGGGCATCGGGATCGATGTTGACCGTGCCGCCGCAAACACCCGCACGCGCTACGACATGCGCTATGGCGGCGCATTTCCAAGTTCGCTTTTCACGTTCGCCCGCGCCTCGGTCTCCACCGATTTCATGTATTTCGATCCCCCGAGCTATGGCCCTGGCACGACGTTCGGTGTGAACGTGCCGATGACGCGCAAGGACATCGGCTATGGCTCATTCCAGCAATCGAAGCAGTTCCTGACCACGACTGCCGCGCCAGCCAATGGGGCGCAGACCACCTCGGCAAATGTCGCGGTCGGTGTCTGCATCCTGATCGCATGGGGCCCACCGGGTAGCACGGCCACCGTGACGGCGGGGACAGCGGTGATTTCGGGAACGCCTGCTGCGCTGGATGCATCCGCTGGTGGATTTCAGGCCATCACGGTCACCACGGCAGGCACGATCACCGTCACCTGTGCCGGCGACGTCGATTTCGTCAATCTCCAGCAATGCCCTGGCCTGCCCACGATCAGCCAGCCGGTGCCCTACATTTCGGGCGCCGTGACGCGCTCGCCGGATCTCGCATTGGCGACATCCGCAGGCCGTGACCTGTTCGGCGCCGAAGGTTCATTCATCGCATCGACCAACCGAGTTTCGCCGCGCACCCTCGTCAACACGCCCAGCATCATCGGGATCAACAGCACTTCGGCGCTGCACGCGGCGACGGCGACTGCACCGCTCGGCGGATACGGGGTCACCATTTATGACGTTGGCAATCACCTGCTGTCATCCCCAAACGGCGGCAGGAATTGGGCGACGCAGGAAGTGCACGCCGGTTTCACCTGGGATGCGACGGCGACGGTGACCTTCGGCGCGGGCGAGCGATTCGAAGCGACGTTCCCGTACCAGTTCAACAATGCTGTCGCGGTAACCGCTGTTTGGCTGGGCGTGGGAAAGAACACCAGTTACGGAGATCAATCTCTCAACGGCTTCATCCAGTGGATCGAATTCGGCTCGACGCGCCTGTCGAACGAGGAATTCTATAAAGCCTACACGCAATATGCGCCGCCGGGCCTCGACGTGCTGCTCAAGAATTACACCGGGGTCGGCCAGTTCCGGAAGTTCATCGCGGCCTATGAGCAAATGCTGGGCGGCGTGCGGGAATATGTGCCGGTTTGCGTCCTCGGGCCGAGCCATGAAGCTGGCACCGGGACAGGCTCGAATATCCGGCTGAACGGCTGGCCGCCGCAATTGACTGCACTGCTGGAGGCGGAGGGCATCCCGGCGACGGACGACTTCATTGCGGGCACCGATGGCACCAATTATTCCGCCGGGACGAACGCCTATGATGGGCGCGAAACCTATACCGGCACGGCGCCAACGCACTCCGGAAACCAGTTCGGCGGGACCGTGATCGTGATCCCGTCCGGCACGACGCTGACGTTCACGCCGGGCCGGGAAACGTCCAAATTCGTTCTTGGGCTCTACACGGCGGCATCGGGGCGCGGATCGGCGGAAGTGTCGATCGACGGGGGCACGACGGCGATTACTCCAATCGAGGGCGGTAGCGCAACTATCTCGACAACCGGAGCGGCGGGTCTATTCCAGCGCACGTTCAACGCCACGCTCGGCGCCAACGCGTGGACGGTGAAAGCGGTTGGCGCACCGGTCCATGTCAGTTTCCGCTTCGCCTTTAATCCCCTGCTCAAGCAGTTGATCATCATGAACGGCGGCAAAAGCCAATGGACCGTCACGCTGATGTCGGGCAACACCACGCCGGAGAACGCCTATCTCCTGCCACTGGCCACCCTGCAGCCCGCCCTGTCCATCGGCTGCGAGGATATGACGAACGACATGGCCTCGGGCGGCACGGCGTGGGGCACATATAGTCCCGCGCTGACCGCCATCTTGACAGCGTGCCTCACCACTGGCGACGTGCTGATGTTCACCGACCCGCCAAGCCGCACCGGGCCGATCGTGCCGGATGACGCCTTCCCAGGATATAGCGCGGCGATCCAGACCACGATCTGGCGCTATGCATTGGCGGTTGCTTTCGCGGTCGGCGTGCCGGTCTACGACTTCTGGTCATGGAAGGGCGCCAACGGTTATCCCGGCCTCTTCCTTGCCGGCTTCTATGGCACCGATCCGGTCCACATGGCGAAGCGGGGGCAATATGAGGGCAAGGCTCTCCCCATGCGCGACTTCATCAAGCGACTGATCGGCTTCGCAGGATGACCACCACAACGGAGACCATGACCTTGATGCTGGGGGAAATGCGCGGGCAGCTCCGCGAGTTGGTTCACGGGCAGAACAATACCGCATCCAAGGTCGATGCGCTGGCCCACGAGGTCGCCAAGATCAGCAACATCCCGACCGCGCTGGCCGAACTGAGCCTGCGCGTGGCTGAGCTTGAGAAGGACCGCAACAAGCGCGACGGCGCCATGGGCTTCGGAAGCTGGCTGCTGAGTACCAAATTCATCGGCTGGCTGGTGGCCGGCGGCGCGGTCGTCTGGGCCGCCCTTCACGGAAAGATCGACCTATGATGATGCTGGGGCTTGGATTGTCGCTGGTCGGGCGGGGTGGCGCTGGTGGGGCGGCTCCGTCCGTCCCCTTCGCCCTGTCGCAACTGCCGGCCGGCGCTGTCGTCATGGACATGGACGCGGCATCCGGGGTGACGCTGAACAGCAGCACGGTTTCCCAATGGCTGGCCAGCGCGGGCACGGCGACATGGGCGAATGCGACGGCCAATCAGCAGCCCCTTTTCGAGGCGACGGGCTGGGATGGCACGCTGCCGCAAATCACCGGCGACGGCTTTGCGAGCAACGGCGATATCCTTGTTTCGTCCGACCTGGCCAAGAAGGACAGCTATTTCGATTTCATCATGGCCAAGCGCACCGGCGGCGCGTTCGTCGCTGGGATCAGCAATGGCTCGGGCGGCGCGGGCACGATCCTGAATGTCGAATCCGTCGCGGCCGGTACAGTCCTGAAAGTCGGCACGACGATCGGCGGCGTTGGGGTGACCGCCACCACGATCACCGCGCCTGGCACAGGCACGGGCGGCGTGGGCACCTACGCCGTGGCCAACAGCCAGACCGTGGCCGCCGGGACCTCCATGCTGGTCGCGCAGAACGCCACTGCCGTCGCCAAGCCGCTGATCGAAAGCCCGCGCGCGACCGGAAATCTTGTCATCGCGACGCAGGTGCTGCGCGGGTCGAACGATGCATCGCAGCAGGACGTTCAGACCACGGGCATCGGCACGACGGGAACGGCCAATCTCGCCGGCAAATTCCCGGCCAACACGCGCACTATGATCGTCCAGAAGGCGGCACCGGCGCGCACCGCTATCCGGGTGAATAGCAGCACCGAAAGCGCCAGCACCACGGTCAGCACGGTGACGGTCACCAATCACTCGATGTTCGGCGGGGCGTCCAATGCGGCGGCGCGGTTCGGCGGCTCGATCGCACGGCTGGTCCGCGTCGATTATACGCTGCTGCCCGGGCAGGATGAGCAGAACGCCAACCGCTTCCTGATCGAGGGTATGCTGGCTTGGAAATACGGCACGGTCGCCGCGATGGTGGCGGAAAACGCGACGCACCCCTATGGATCGCGCGCGCCGGTCGCCGCGGATTACACGGGCAACATCCGCAACCGGCAATATTGGGGCAACTCGATCGGGCTGGGCACGGGCAATGCGGCTGTCACGGGATCCGGCTCGGTGGCCAAGGGCTTCACCGTCACGGTCGGCTGTGTCGGGGGCAGCAACAGCACGAACATCAAGGACCGGATGCTGGCGGGCACGGACAGCGGCGCTGGCACGACTGGCCTTTCGACGCAGCGCCAGCGCGAAAAACTGACGATCATCGGCGAATGGATGTTCAACGATCGAGACGATCTTATCGCCAAGGGCACACCAGCGGACACCACGGCCGGCACGTCGTTCGGCAATCTCAGCATCATGGTCGCCGCTATCGAGGCGGCCCAGGGCGTCTCGGCAGGGCAAGCGCACCTGATGATCTGGGGCCTGTGGTACGGATATGCGGCCGGCAATTACACCGGCGAGACGAAGCGGATCGAGGACGAGGCGTTCAACGTCCAACTGGCGGGGCTCTACCCCAATTATTTCCGCGACCCGAATCCCCTGATGATCGAGCGCGGCGCACCCGGCGGCGCCTATCCGGATGCGACGGCCTATGCCAATGGCGTGATCCCGACCGCGCTACGGCTGGACGCATCCACACACCCGAACGCGACGGGCTATGCGCTGCTGGCCGAAGACGATGAAGCCTGGCTGCTGGCCAAAGGCTGGTCGCTATGAGCATCCGCCCCAACCGCACCATCGCCGCCGGCAAGGTCATGGGCCTCCGCGAATCCTTCGATCGCGAGCTGGTCCGCGTCACCGGCGGCGAAGACGGCGTGATCCGCGATATCGTCGGCACCTGCGGCGGCCTGATGACGGGCGAGAACCATCCCGTGGGCATCAACCTGCTGGCCGGCAAGCGCTGGCTGGTGCGCGATGTGAAGATCAGCGGCGTCGTCATGGCTGACACCGAGCGCGCCTATATGCAGGGCGACGGCTTCAAGGCCGAGGCGGATGCCATCTTCGCGCGGCTCGACAATTGCGAGG
>Ga0247740_1000662_pt1 | contig 15693 bp, 17 predicted proteins | sample UWRJL148409B2_FD_180942 | JGI IMG/M metagenome (GOLD analysis project Ga0247740, IMG submission 180942) | Plant litter microbial communities from Arlington Agricultural Research Station in Wisconsin, United States - UWRJ-L148-409B-2 | ecosystem: Environmental > Terrestrial > Plant litter >...
CTGGTCTCCCCAGGTGTAACGATGAGCGTCTCGCGAAGTTCGGCCGCAAGCGCGGCCTGTCGTCGTGCCGCACGTTTGCCGTTGCGAAGAACATTGTTCGCGATCCCAAACATCCACATTCGTTGTTCGGTCGCGTCGAAGGGAAGTCGCGATCTCCTGCGCCACGCCACAAGGAACGTTTCGGCAAGAAGGTCCGCCGCGTCTTCGGGCGAACTCACTCGCCGAAGGAAGTAGCGAAGCAGATCGGGCGCAACTGCCTCGTGCACGTCGCTCATCATGCGATGCACGGGACCAGCGGCGCGCATCACTCGGCGCCTTCGTCTTCGCATTCGGTGTGGCCCTCGATGGACACTCCGTACCTGAAGAGGCCGGCGTCGGAGAACCTATCCATGACCTGCACACCCACCGATTGGATGAGCGCGTTCTCCTCGGGGAGATTTTTGGTGACCTCTCGCTGCCGCTCGCTCAGCACCGATAGGTCGGGTTCGATGGTCTCTTCATCGATCTTGTGAAGAAACTCCCGCGCCGCGTAGATGTTGTCGCGAGCGCGCGGGTCGTCCGCACTGACAAGCGAGTCCTTGAGTACCTGGATCGTCATCCGACACTCGGTTGTGCGACCGTCGACGATAAAGGTTCGGGAATCGGCGAAGTCCGGCTCGGTAAATAGGGTGAGCACGCCCGGCCCCGCAGTCGCCGCCGTGCCTCCGACGAGCAGGAGGGCAACGACCGACCCGATAAGAACCCTGGCTCGATGCACCCTCAGAGCGCCGGGCGCCGTCGCTGCAATCGATCGCGCGAGCGTTTTCGCACCGGCATCCATCTGATTTGCGTTGCCCGGGTCCGCGGGCGCGCCGGCTTCAAGAAGCAGGTCAACCTCGTCATCGGTCATTGCTCTCGCCTTTGTCATATCTGGTACATGTCCGGAAGAGTCGGTTTCTTAACGCGCAAACAGATATTGGCCGCAATCGCCGTTCCGATCATCGCCTGTACACGTCTGGTTTGGTACCACCCGTGACAAAGTCGTCCAGCGAGAGGACGCAATGTGCTGCACACGCACCCGCTAGAGACACTTTGCGTCCACTCGGCACATCGAGTTGTGGCGCTTAAAGAGTGAAGGCCCCCGACCGAAGTCGGGGGCCAGCTCGTGCGCGAGGGGGGACTTGAACCCCCATGCCCTTTCGGGCACACGGACCTGAACCGTGCGCGTCTGCCAATTTCGCCACTCGCGCTCACCTGTTGGTGCACGAGGCACCAACCAAGCGAGATTACCACAGTGGATGCTGCGCGCGAGCCTTGCCGCAGGGTGGAGGCCGCGTCATCCGATCGGTGTAAATCGTGTGAGGTCAGCAGTTCACGATCTGCCAACGGCTAACATCGAGGTATCTACGCTCATCCGCGGCACTCGTCGCGGCACCAACGGAGAAGAGATCAGCCGTGGGGCTCCTGGACAGTTTTGAACGAGGACTCGAGAGGGCCGTTAACGGCGCCTTCGCGAGAACCTTCAAAAGTGGACTCCAGCCGATCGAAATCACGAGCGCTCTGCGCCGGGAGCTCGATACAAAGGCCGCGGTCGTCGCTCGCGACAGAATTCTCGTTCCCAATCGCTTTGTTGTGTTTCTCGCCAAGGGTGACTTCGAGCGCATGAGCGGTCTTGGCTCTGCACTCATCGACGAGCTCAACCAGCTCGTTCAGGCACACGCGAAGTCGCAGCACTATTCATTTGCCGGGCCGGTGTCGATAAAGCTCGACCGAAAGTCCGGTCTCGCTGAGGGCATGCTCTCGGTCGAATCCGAAAATGTGACGGGCAAAATCGCCTGGACGCCCGTTCTCGAGATATCCGGCCGAAATTACCCAATCAAACGTTCGCACACGGTTATCGGCCGCGGAAGCGATGCTGACATCACAGTCGATGACTCCTCAATCTCCCGCAAACACGTGGAAATTCTGTGGGATGGCAAGCGCGCCCAGGTCAATGACCTCGGCTCGACAAACGGCTCAACACTCGACGGCGAACGTGTTTCCAAAGCGCCACTCGCGCCCGATTCGGTCATCGAGATCGGTCGAACCCGTATCGTGTTCCGTGTGCTTGCCCAATCCGACGAGGTCGACCAGTTCGCCGAGCGCCGTTCAGGCGAGGGCGGCCGATGAGTGAACTGACGCTCTTTATCCTGCGCTTTGGCTTTCTTGGCCTCATGTGGTTTTTCGTTTTCGCTGTCGTCTACGCCCTGCGCACCGACCTCTTCGGTCAGAAAGTTCGCAAGCTCCCGGCTACCGAAATGGCGGCTCCCCCGCTGCAGTCGACGCCGGCACCCGTGTCTGCTGCCCGGGCAGCGAACATCGGCAAGGGCGGAACATCACTAGGCGCGACACGTCTTGTTATCACCGGCGGCGCAAAAGAGGGTCTCGAGATTCCGTTGCCCGGCGAGCAGCTGACGATCGGCCGCGCGAGCGAGTCGGGGCTCGTCATTCGCGACGACTACACGTCAACCCATCACGCGCGACTTCTTCTGTGGAAAGACGGTTGGGTCATTCAAGACCTCGACTCGACGAACGGCACTTTCCTCGACGGAACGCGCGTCATCGTTCCCACCCAGGTTCCCGTAAACACCACCGTCAAGATCGGCACAACGAGCTTCGAGCTGCGGCGGTAGAACCATGGCCACTTCAGGCAAGAGCGCGGCGGTTTCTCACGTCGGCAAGATTCGCGCCAACAACCAAGACAGCGGCTACGCCGGCGCGCACCTCTTTGTTGTCGCCGACGGCATGGGCGGCCACGCGGGCGGCGATGTCGCCAGCGCCCTGACCATCAAGCGCATCATCGAGATCGACCGGCCCTATTCGTCGGCCAACGAGGCCGAGTACTCGCTGCACTCGGCGCTCACCGCAGCGAACGCTGTGCTCGCCGAGACGGTCTTCGATCACCCCGAGCTCACGGGCATGGGCACAACGGTGAGCGGAATCGTTCTCGTCGAGGGCCAGGTCGCCATCGCCCACATCGGCGACTCACGCATCTACCTGCTGCGCGACGGGGTTTTGCAGCAGGTCACCAACGACCACACGTTTGTTCAGCGCCTCGTCGACAGTGGTCGCATCACCGAAGAAGAGGCAGCGGTGCATCCACGCCGCTCTGTTCTTATGCGTGTTCTCGGCGACGTCGACGCGACCCCAGAGATCGACACATCGATCGTTCCGACCCAACCCGGCGATCGCTGGCTGCTGTGCTCCGACGGTCTGTCGAGCTATGTGTCCGAAGACAAAATTGCGGCGGCACTCACCTCTGTGCCCATAGCGAAGGATGCTGCGGACCGACTTGTGAAGGAGAGCCTCGACCAGGGCGCTCCCGACAACGTCACCGTTGTCATCGTCGACATCGACGGCTCGGGCGAAGCGGCTCACGTTCCACCGGTCATCGTCGGTTCGGCCTCCGCCCCCATCGCGTTCGAGGGCGACCTCGTACGCAAGCCGCTTCGGTTGCCGACCCTTCTGCTGCACCCGCTCAAGGCCACGAAGCCCGACGACAGTCACTTCGAGCCCGAGTCTGACGACTACCTTGACGAGCTCATCCTCGAAGACCGACGCCGCGCGCGTAACCGTCGCATCACGTGGCTCGTGATTCTCGCGCTCATCGTCATCGGTGTCGTCGCCGCGGCGATCGGCGGTTACCAGTGGACCCAGACCCGGTATTTCGTCGGCGCCGAGAACGGCAACGTCGCGATCTACCGCGGTGTTCAACAGGACCTCGGGCCGATCAGCCTCTCGAGTGTGTTCCGCGATACCGACGTGCAACTCACTGAACTCTCAGATTTTTCGCGCAAGACTGTCGAGGCCACAATCAACGCCACCGACCTTGCCGACGCAGAACGCATAGTGGAGCAACTGGCCGATGCCAGCACCAGATGATCTCGCCACAGCGCCCGTGAGCGTGAGCGTGAGTGACGCGGCACAGCCGCGCACGTCTCTCACCGGTGTCATTCGCCTGCGCCTCAAGGTTCCGTCGCGCATGCGCAACCTTGAGTTGCTGATGCTGATCTTCGCCTGCGTGATCAACCTCTCGGCGATAGTTCTCGTTCAGCTCGGCGCGATCGGGTCGATCGACTCGAACATCCTGACTCTCGGTCTCGGCCTCACGGTTCTCGTCTTCGCGATGCACGTCGCTATGCGATTCGTCGCGCCCGACGCCGACCCCTTTATTCTTCCGATCGCCACGGTTCTCAACGGCCTCGGTGTCGCGATGATCTACCGCCTCGACATCGCCGAGGGCTACTCGGGCTGGAACAGCGCCGCGGTCAGGCAGATCGTCTGGACCGCGATCGCCATCACCCTCGCGATCGTTGTCATCATTGCCGTGCGCAACCACCGCGTTCTTCAGCGCTTCCGTTTCGTTGCGATGTTCACCGGCATCCTGTTGCTCATCCTTCCCGCGCTTCCGGTGATCGGTTCCGACCGCGGCACCGGTGCTCAACTGTGGATTCAGGTCGGCCCGCTCACCTTCCAGCCGGGTGAGCTTGGCAAGATCGCGCTTGCTATCTTCTTCGCGGGCTACCTCGTGAGCGCCCGCGACTCGCTCTCGATGGTCGGTCGCAAGTTTCTCGGCATGACGTTTCCTCGGGCGCGAGACCTCGGCCCGCTGCTTCTTGTCTTCGGTGCCTCGATGGGTGTTCTCGTTATTCAGCGCGACCTCGGTACCTCGCTTCTCTACTTCGGCCTCTTCCTTGTGATGCTCTACGTCGCAACCGGCCGCGCGAGCTGGATCATCCTCGGGGTCGGTCTCTTTCTCGTCGGCGGTTTCGTCGCAAGCCAGACGATGACCTACGTCAGGGGTCGTGTGAACTCCTGGCTTGATGCGCTCAACCCCGAGATCTACAACGCCTCGGGCGGTAGCTTCCAACTGGTGCAGGGGCTCTTTGGCCTCTCCCACGGTGGCCTCATCGGCACGGGCCTCGGCCAGGGCCGCCCCGACATCACCCCGCTCGCCGAGAGTGACTACATCGTCGCGAGCCTCGGCGAAGAGCTGGGTCTCGTCGGCCTCTTCGCCATCCTCTGCCTCTACCTTCTGTTTGTCTCCCGCGGCTTCCGCATCGGCTTCGCCGGACAGGATGACTTCGGTCGCCTTCTCGGTGTCGGCCTCGCTTTTGTTATTGGTCTTCAGGTGTTCATCGTCATCGGCGGAATCACGCGGGTTATTCCGCTCACCGGCCTGACGACCCCGTTCCTTGCCGCGGGTGGTTCGTCGCTCGTCGCGAACTGGATCATCGCCGCCCTGCTGCTGCGACTCTCGGACACGGTGCGCCACCAACCCCGGGCGGTGATCGAGTCATGAATAAAGAACTCAAGCGCGTGAGCACGGTGCTTGTGCTGATGTTCCTCACGCTTTTTGTGTCGTCGAGCGTTATCCAGGTTGTCTCTGCCGATGACCTGCGCGCCGACAACCGCAACTCGCGCACCCTCTACGACAGCTTCTCGGCCGAGCGCGGTGCGATCCTCGTCGACGGTGAGGCAATTGCATCGTCTGAGCCGGTCGACGACGAGTTCTCTTACCTGCGCACCTACACAAACGGCAAACTCTACGCACCGGTGACCGGTTACTTCACTCTCAACCAGGGCAACACGGGGGTCGAGGGTGCGTACAACGACTACCTCAGCGGCTCGGCGAACGCGCAGTTCCTCGACAGCGTCAACAGCATCATCACCGGCCAGAACCCGAAGGGCGCTTCGGTCGAGCTGACCCTCGACGCCGGCGTGCAAAAAGCGGCGTACGAAGCACTCGGCGACCAGAAGGGCGCGATAGTTGCCGTCGAGCCGTCGACCGGCAAGATCCTCGCACTCGTCTCGAAGACGTCGTTCGACCCGAACACTCTCGCCGTGCACAACACGAGCGAGGTCATCTCTACCTACGACACCCTGCGCAACTCGCCGAACAAGTCGCTCGTCAACCGCGCGATCGCCGGCGACCTGTACCCGCCGGGATCCGTCTTCAAGCTCGTGATGACGGCGGCGGCTCTCGAGAGCGGCGAGTTCACGCCCGACGATAGCTTCGCCAACCCGGCTCGACTCGCCCTTCCGCAGAGCAGCTCGTACATCACGAACTCGGGCGGCGGCACCTGTGGCGGCGGGTCGAAGGCAACAATCGAAACCGCTCTCCGCCTCTCGTGCAATATCCCGTTTGCGCAGCTCGGTGTCGCGCTGGGCGACGAGCAGATCCGTACGACGGCAGAGGCGTTCGGCTTCGGCAACTCCTTCGAGATTCCGATGAAGGCAACGCCGAGCGTGTACCCGGCAGTCTCGAGCGAGGCAGAACTTATGCTCTCGTCATTCGGCCAGGCGAGCGTGCGCGTCACTCCCCTGCAGATGGCAATGGTCTCCGCCGGAATCGCCAACAACGGAATGGTGATGCAGCCGACCGTCGTTGAGCGTGTTCTCGCCCCCGACCTCACCGTTCTCGAGCAGCACCAGCCGACGGTCTACAACACTCCGATTTCTCCGGAAACCTCAGAAATCATGACCCAAATGTTAGTTAACGGCGTCGCCAACGGTGCGGCCAGTAATGCGAGAATTGACGGAGTCGAAGTCGCGGGCAAGACCGGCACTGCCGAGAACGGATCAGGGGAGCCGTACACCCTGTGGTTCACGGGTTTTGCTCCCGCTGATGACCCGCAGGTAGCCATCGCTGTTGTCGTCGAAAACGGTGGTGGCCTCGGCCAGTCCGCCTTCGGAAACCAGATCGCAGCTCCAATCGCAAAGAAAGTCCTAGAGGCGGTGCTAAACAGATGAGACCTACGAGCGGCCTCACATTCGGCGGCAGATACCAGCTTTCCAGTCGTGTAGCGATTGGCGGCATGGGCGAGGTGTGGCAAGCCACTGACCTCGTTATCGGGCGCACGGTAGCCATCAAGATTCTCAAGGATGAGTACCTCGGCGACCCCGGGTTTCTCGAGCGCTTTCGCGCCGAGGCTCGCCACGCCGCCCTCGTCAACCACGAGGGAATCGCCAACGTCTTCGACTACGGCGAGGAAGAGGGCAGCGCATACCTCGTTATGGAGCTCGTTCCCGGTGAGGCGCTGAGCGCGATCATCGAGCGCGAACGCGTTCTGTCGACCGACCGCGTTCTCGACATCGTCGCGCAGACCGCGAACGCGCTTCAGGCGGCTCACGCCGCGGGACTCGTGCACCGCGACATCAAGCCGGGCAACCTGCTTATAACTCCCGACGGTCGCGTCAAGATCACCGACTTCGGCATCGCTCGTATTGCCGACCAGGTGCCGCTCACCGCGACCGGCCAGGTTATGGGCACGGTTCAGTACCTCTCGCCTGAGCAGGCGAGCGGTCACTCGGCCTCCCCCAGCACCGACATCTACTCGCTCGGCATCGTCGCCTACGAGGCTCTCGCCGGCCGCCGGCCTTTCACGGGCGAGTCGCAGGTCGCTATCGCGATGGCGCAGATCAACGAGACACCGCCCGAGCTTCCCGTCACCATCTCGGAGCCCGTTCGCAACCTCGTCTACGCGAGCATCGCCAAGTCGCCTGCCGATCGCCCCGCATCTGCGGCGCACCTCGCGCGCGCGGCACAGTCACTTCGTCGGGGGGATGTCGCGGCAGCAGCCGCGGCCGTGCCCGGCATTGTGGGCACGGGATCCCTCGCCAACACGGCTGGCGCAAACTACGGCCAGACTCAGGCGACCCGCGTTCTCGAAGCAACACCGTCGACACAGTCGCTTCCGGTTGAAGAGCCACAGAAGCGCAACCCGTGGACCTGGCCGCTCGTCGCCATCGTCGCGGTGCTCGTGATCGGCGTTATCGCGCTCATCATTGCTCTCGCCGGTGGCCAGGGCAACGAAGAGGCCCTGCCGTCAAACACCCCGACCGTGCCGGTCGAGCCCTCCACGACTCCGACCGAGGAGCCGACGACCGTCGAGGTCGTCAAGTCAGAGCTGGTCAACCTCACCGAAGACCAGGCAGCACAGAAGCTCGAAGACATGGGTCTCGAACTCAAGGCCGTGACCGGTGACGTCGCTCCCTCGGCAAACCTCGTGGGCCGCTCCTATGAGGTCGACCCGATCGGCGCCCAGCCGCTCGAGACTGTTATTACCGTGACGTTCTACGCAGAGATCCCGGCACCGGCGAAGCCCGGCAAGCCCAAGCCGCTCTCGCCCGACCGCGCAGAACCCTACGCCGAGGGTGAAGTGCTTACGCTCACCTTCCCGACGTACGAGAAGTGCCCGGCGGGCACCTCGGTCAGTGGATTCACCTTCACGATCACCAACGCTCAGCCGACAGGCGGCACCGCTGAACTCGACGCCTCCGCGACATCCATCGATATCAATGTTCCCAGCGACGGAACCCAAGTATCGGTGTATTACATCGCGAAGTGTGGCGACCAGCAGTCGTCGAAGTCCGCAACCTACACGTTCACAGCGAGCGCACCAGCGGGCTAACAGGATCGTCAGTAGACCACCGGGTACACTGACGAGAGCATTTTTCTAGCATTGACCGGGAGATTTTTCGTGACTGATGGCGTAGCGCAAGGCGTCCGCCTGCTAGCGGGCAGATACCAGGTCGGCGACCTCATCGGCCGCGGCGGCATGGCAGACGTGCACGTCGGCACCGATGCACGACTCGGTCGACGTGTTGCGATCAAGCTGCTCAAGCCAGCTCTCGCCACCGACCCCGCGTTTCGCAGCCGCTTTCGCCGCGAGGCACAGGACGCCGCGAAGATGGCACACCCGACAATCGTTCGCATCTTTGACGCCGGCGAAGAGACAACCGTCGACGCGAATGGCTCCGAGATCCAGGTGCCGTTCATCATCATGGAGTTTGTCGACGGCAGGCTCCTCAAAGACATCATTGCCGCGGGCCCGCTCGACCAGACCGAGGCCCTGCGCATCACCGGCCAGGTTCTGACTGCGCTCGAGTACTCGCACCGCGCAGGAGTTGTTCACCGCGACATCAAGCCCGGCAACATCATGATCACAACGACCGGCCAGGTCAAGGTCATGGACTTCGGTATCGCCCGCGCGATCTCCGAATCGTCGGCGAGCATTGCCGAGACGAGCACAATCGTCGGCACCGCCCAGTACTTCTCGCCCGAGCAGGCTCGCGGTGAAGCTGTTGACGCCCGCACCGACCTGTACTCGATGGGCATTGTTCTCTTCGAGATGCTCACGGGTCAGGCGCCGTTCACGGGTGACAACCCGGTCGCCGTCGCCTACCAGCACGTCAACCAGCAGGCACTTCGCCCGAGCGCGCTCAACCCCGCGATCTCGGCAGCGACCGACGCGGTTGTTCTTCGCGCCGTAGCGAAAGACCGTTTCGAGCGCTTCCAGAGTGCCGCAGAGTTCCGCACCGGTGTCGAAGACGCCTCAAGCGGTGCCGGCGTCGTCGCAACGACAAAGCGCCAGCCCGCCGCACCCGACTTCAACGCGACCCTCTTCGGTGTGAACCCCACCTCGACGAGCGGCTCAGAGGCAACGATTCGCCAGCTCACCGCCGAAGAGACCGATCGCTCGGTGCGCACGCAGAACCGCCCGCCCGTCGCGTGGATCTGGGGAGGCATCTCGATCCTCACCGTTGTGATCGTCGCTGTCGGGTTCTTCGCGGTGAGCATTTCGGGCACAACCTTCAGCCCCGGGTCGTCGATCGACGTTCCCGATGTCGTCGGTGCGAGCTGGGACAACGGCGCCGCCACTCTCACCAGTGCGAAGACCACGCCGCAGCGCGTCGACAAGGTCGACGACGGTGTGCCCGCGGGAGTCATCATCAGCACCGACCCGCCCGCGGGTGTTTCGGTTGCACCCGAGCAGGTCATCAAGGTCTACGTGTCGAGCGGTGGTGCGAAGGTCAAGGTTCCCGAGCTCTCCGGGCTCAGCCAGGCCAAGGCCCGCAAGGCCCTCGAAAACCTCGGCATCTCGCTCGGTGTAACGACGACCGCGCATTCGGCGGGTATCAAGAAGGGCGTCGTCGTCTCGGCGTCGGTCCCCTCGGGAACTCTTGTCACTCCCGGTGAGACGACCGTCGACCTCGAGGTCTCTGACGGCAAGGTCGACGTTCCCGATGTGGTCGGCGATGACGTGGCCGAGGCCACTAAGGCGCTCAGTGGCTCAGACGTCGGACTGACCGTGAAGGCCGAGGGCGACACCGGTTGCTCCGGCGGCAAGGTTGTCTCGCAGTCGATCAAGGGCGTGCAGGCACAGCGATCGAAGATTACGATCCGCTACTGCGCAGCCCCATAGATCAAGAAGAATGGATGCAACGGCGCTCGTGCTTCGGCACGGGCGCCGTTCGCCGTTAAGTCCCGAGGTTTACGTCAGTCGAGGTTCAGGCCAGGCGCACGAGCGGGTTGAGTCCCTTTGCCGTCTCGGCGGCCTCGGGTAGCCCCGCGACAGCGAGCCAGTTGCCGATCATGCGATAGCCGCCCTCGGTAAGAACCGACTCGGGGTGAAACTGCACACCGTAGATCGGGCGCGATGCGTGCTTGACACCCATGATCACGCCCCCGGCGGTGCGGCTCGTGACAACGAGATCATCGGGAACCGTCGAGTCGACGATCGCGAGCGAGTGGTACCGCGTGGCAGTGAACGGCTCGGGCACTCCGTCGTAGAAGCCGCTGCCATCGTGATCGATGAGGCTGGTCTTGCCGTGCATAAGTTCATCGGCGTGCGTGACGACGGCGCCCATTGCTTCAGCGATGGCCTGGTGACCGAGGCATACGCCGAGCAGCGGCTGCCCGGAAGCAATCGCGGCCTTTACGATCGGGATCGAGACTCCGGCATCTGCGGGCGTGCCCGGGCCGGGCGAGAGAAGCACGGCGTCGTATTCCGCGATCGTCGAGGCCGCGTCATCCACCGAAAAAGCATCATTGCGCACGACGGTCGTCTCGGCGCCCAGTTGCAGAAGGTAGCCATTGAGCGTGTAGACGAAGCTGTCGTAGTTATCGATTACGAGTACTCGGGTCATGGTTAGAAGGTCACATCCTCATCGGTCAACAGGGCATCGATCGGCGGGAACACCCAGAGCGCGAGTGCAACGATCACGGCGGCCGCGAGCGCCACGCAAATGAGCACGCGCACCCAGACCGGCCCGGGGAGCTTTGACCACAGCAACCCGTACATCAGGAGTTCTTCTTCACAAGCTTGGCAATTTCTTCAGGAGGGCCGTCGGCCCGCGGGTAGAACGAATCAAAGACGTTGTACACAATGATGCGCTCGGCGGTCGACAAGAACGGGTTACAGGTGGTGAGCGTTAGCAGGCTGTCGGTCGCCTCGACGCCCGGCTCCTGCGGAACGGGTTCGAGAATCTCGACCTGCGTCGCGAGCACGTACTCGGTATTGCGATAGACGTACTTGTACCAGCCGTCCTTCGTCTCGAGGTAGACACTCTCGCCGACCTTGATCTCGTGGATGTTGTGGAAGGCTCCGCCGTAGGCGGTTCGGTGCGACGCAAGAACGATGTTGCCGGGCTGGCCAGGAAGCTGCGTGCTCGGGTAGTGGCCGATACCGAGTCGCGGGGTGTTGAGAACATTGTGGCCAACGCCTTCTGCGACGATCTTTCTGTAGTCCTTGCCGAGGCCCGGAATCATGATCGTGGCGAACGCCTCGGCATCGGCGGGAGTCTCGGCAACGACGGGCTCTGCGGTCGACGTCGGCTCTTCGGTTTCGGTCGGCTCGGGCTCAGGCGCGGGAGCCTCAATGTCGATGTCATTCGCCCACTGCTCAGAGAGCTCGACAGCCGCATCGGTCTGCGAGGCGCCGAAGACGATGTCGTTGTACCAGATCTTCCAACCCTGGAAGAGAAGGATAAGAACCGCCGCGGTAATCAACAGTTCGCCGATCACTCGACGCACGAGTCGACCAACGTCTCGGCGGGGAGCCTTGCCGGTGGGCACGGCGGGCGTTGGTGCGCTTGCCTCTCCGACCTCACTCATAGGCTCGATTCTACGGTGAACGCGACGGATCTCCGCGTTCGCGGGCGCTCTCCCGGGTTGCGATCATCGGTTTAAGGCTAGGATTCTGGGCATGGCCCGTAGCGAACGCACCAAGACAGAACGACCCGCCTCCGTCAGTGGAGAGCCCGGTCCCAATGCCGTGTGGTTCAAGCCGATCATGTTCGGCTTTATGCTCATCGGCCTGATCTGGATCATCGTCTACTACGTGAGCGACCAGCTGTACCCGATCGCCGGCCTCGGTCCGATCAACATCCTCATCGGCTTCGGCATCATGTTCATCGGCTTCCTGATGACAACGCGCTGGCGCTAAGTTACACCCGTGTAATTATCCCCACTGTGTACAAACCTGTGGATAACTTTTAGTCCCGGTCAGTAGGCGGCGAAGATCGTCACGCCGAGCAACACGGCAACGATTGCCCCGATAAACCCGAGCTGCCAGCGCCACTGCCTTGGGTTGCGGGTCTGCAGGTAGACGAACGCGACCGCCGCTCCGGCGATGAGTCCACCGACGTGGGCCTGCCAGGCGATGTTCGGAACGAAGAAGCCGATCGCCAGGTTGATGCCGATCACAATGACGAGCTGCAGGCTATTGCCGCCGAGCTTGCGCTGAATGATGAAGAACGCGCCGAGAAGTCCGAAGATCGCGCCGGATGCGCCGACGACGTAGACGTTCTGCGCGAGAAGCAAAACCGCGAGCGAACCACCGAACGCCGAGATCAGGTAGAGCGCTATAAAGCGCACCCTGCCGAGGAGGTGCTCGAGTATCGGGCCGAAGATGAACAGCGAATACATGTTGAACACGATGTGCAGAATCGACGTCGGCGAGTGCAGGAACGCCGACGTGATCATGCGCCACGGTTCGAACGCCGTGTACACGGGCGCGTAGCCGAACTCGTTGTACACGTAGCCGCCGCTGAGAAACTGTGCGACGTACACAAGCACCGTGAGCGCCATAATCGCGTACGTGACGACCGGACGGTCGCTCGAACGACGCATGGCCGTCACAATCGCCGGCTTACGCTTAGGGGCGCGAGCGCGAGCGTCTCTTACACAGTCCGGGCAATGAACGCCCACCGCGGCCTGAGTTTGGCACTCGGCGCAGATCGTGCGTCCACATCGCTGGCAGAGAATAAAACTCTGGCGATCTGGATGCCGGTAGCAGAAGTTGTCCGGATTGTGCTCGGCCTCGGCCACGCGGTGTTCTACAGTTCTTCGACTGTGACGCTCTCGATGACGACATCCGTGTGCGGCTTGTCACGGCCGTCGGTCGGAACCGCTTCGATGGCGTCGACAACACGGCGCGACTCTTCGTCTTCGACGAGCCCGAAGATGGTGTGCTTTGCCTGGAGCCACGGGGTGGGAACGGTCGTGATGAAGAACTGCGAGCCGTTTGTGCCCTTGCCGCCGCGAACGCCAGCGTTGGCCATCGCGAAGACGTAAGGCTCGTTGAAGTTGAGCTCGGGGTTGATCTCGTCATCGAACTCGTAGCCGGGGCCGCCAATTCCCTGGCCGAGCGGGTCGCCGCCCTGCAGCATAAAGTCCTTGATGATGCGGTGGAAGATCGTGCCGTCATAGAGCTTGTCGGTCGAGACCTTGCCCGTCGCGGGGTGAGTCCACTCCCGCGTGCCGGTCGCGAGACCAACGAAGTTGGCTACGGTCTTGGGAGCGTGGTTACCGAGAAGGTTAACCGTGATGACTCCGTGGTTGGTGGTGATTGTTGCGACAGCAGTATGAGCAGACATATGGCTAATTCTTGCATAGCAAGCCGCGACAAACCGGGAACGCACTCGGCTCGCTCCCATTCCGCTCACAGGTTCATTCGATTGTCTAGGTGCGCGTGGCAGGATTAGTCACTACGAGCTTGACCAACACACACGGAGGTTCTTCCATGGGACTGTCACGAAAGCGCCAGCGTGAGTTCACAAAACTCAAGAAGCAGGCCGAAGACCTGGTTCAAGACCAGCGCGAGGTTCTCGACCACGCAACGCGCGTTGTGCGCGACGCGAGTCGCCAGGCAGCAAACTTCGCTCGCGAAGAGGTGACCCCGACCGTGAAGCACGCTTACGAAGATCGGGTGCGTCCCGCAGTCTCCGGCGGCATCTCTGCCACTCGCAACGCCGCAGCGCACACGCGCGACAAGTTCGTCGACGACGTTGTTCCCGCCGTGACCTCGGCTCTCGCATCCGCCCTCGCTGTTATTGAGGCAGCGAAGAGCGAGCAGGTTCGCGAGATCGTCGGCAAGGTGTCGAAGACCGCCAACCAGGTGGGCGTTAAGGCCGGCATCGTTAAGCCGAAGAGCTCGGGCCCCGGCAAGTACATTCTCATTGGCATCGGTGTTGTTGCGGTCGCGGGCATCGCTTACGCGGCCTGGCAGACACTTCGCGCCGACGACGACCTCTGGATCGACGACGAAGAGGCACTGCCGGTCGACCAGGCAGACGTCGAGACCACCGTCTAACCGCTTTTCGAACTGGGCCCGCTTCGGCGGGTCTTTTTCGTTTAACGGCTCGGTATGCAGAAGCTCTTCGCCTAGGGTCGCTCTATGCACATGGATGTCGCGGCCGCACTCGAGGCGGAGGTTATGCTGCTCGATCCGCTCGTGCGCGCCAGTCGCGCGGCCGTAGAGGGACTGCTCGACAACGATTTCACCGAGCTGGGGCGCTCGGGGCGCCTGTGGACGCGTGACGAGCTCCTTGCGGCGATACAGGGCTTCGCGCCCACGGCCGACGTCACTGTGCACGATCTCACCGGGCTACGCGTCGCAGACGGCGTTGTGCTTGTCACGTACGTCACCGAACGTGCCGGTGAGCGCACCTACCGGTCGTCGCTCTGGAGCCGCGCTTCGGGAGGGTGGAAGATTCTCCACCACCAGGCTTCGCCGCTGCATCAGATAGCCCGCTAGTCAACGAGAAACGGCCCGCTTTCGCGGGCCGTTCTTGTTGTGTTGTGGAGCCTAGGGGAATCGAACCCCTGACCTCCTGCTTGCAAAGCAGGCGCTCTACCAATTGAGCTAAGGCCCCGTATTGAGTTGTTTTGTTGAGAAGTTTGCACTTCCGTGGGGGTACGTGGACTTGAACCACGGACCTCTTCGTTATCAGCGAAGCGCTCTAACCGCCTGAGCTATACCCCCATTGGGCAGATACGAGAGTACCGCACCTTGCCCGAGTTACCCAATCGAGCTAGTTGTTGGTGAACCCGACGAGCAAACCACCGGTGATTCGCACGCTCAGGTTGTACAACATGCTGCCGATCGCGCCGAGTGCCGTACCAACGATGATGTTGACGATCGCCACGATGATCGAGAAGAAGGTCACTGTAAGCAGCGAGAGGTTGCCGGCGATAGTGAAGCCGCTTCCGCTGAGGATGTCGGTGAGCAGACCATCGATGGCCGCGAAGACTCCGGTCGTCTGAAGCACGAGGTACACGAGGATCGTTGCCACAACGAGCACGATGCCGAGTGAGACGGCGACAAGGAATGACAGCTTCACGGTGGACCAGAAGTCCACGTAGACGAGCTTGAGCCGTACCTGCTTGGTTGCTACTGGTCGCTGCGACTTGCGCTGCAGCTTCTCGGCGACGCTACTCATTTACTGACTCGTCCTCTCCAGGGGTTTCGATTGCGGCAGGAATTTCTTCCGCGCCGGGCTCGTCGTCCTGACTCTCTAGATTGCGCTCGCTGTTCTTGGCGAGTGCGATGATCTTGTCATCCTCGGCGAAGCGTGCGAATACCACGCCCAGTGTGTCGCGGCCCTTGA
>Ga0247740_1000663_pt1 | contig 15691 bp, 13 predicted proteins | sample UWRJL148409B2_FD_180942 | JGI IMG/M metagenome (GOLD analysis project Ga0247740, IMG submission 180942) | Plant litter microbial communities from Arlington Agricultural Research Station in Wisconsin, United States - UWRJ-L148-409B-2 | ecosystem: Environmental > Terrestrial > Plant litter >...
TTGAAAGCGAGCGAGAGACTGACCCGCGGGAGCGGGCGGAGGCGGTGACCCGCTGGTGGGCTGCTCAGCAGAGAGAGCGAGCGGAGGCGGTGGTTGGTGCTCGAAAAAGGACTGTGCGCACACAGTCGTTTTGGAAGCGAGCGAGCGACTGACTCGCTGGTGGGCTGCTCAGCAGAGAGAGCGAGCGGAGGCGGTGGTTGGTGCTCGAAAAAGGACTGTGCGCACACAGTGCTTTTAGAAGCGAATGAGAGAGCACAGCGGGCGGCTGCTCAGAAGAGAGAGCACAGCGGGTGGCTGCTCAGAAGAGAGAGCACAGCGGGGCTCTCAGCAGAGAGAGCGGCGGGGGTGGAGTTGATACTCGAAAAAGCACTGTGCGCATCGGTGCGCGAAGCCAGTGCAATCAGTTCGCCCGCGTCGCCGAAGGCTGTGCCGGCCAACGACGTGTCGAGTGACCATTAAAAACTCTCCGTTAGAAGCCGGCGACGATCACGGCGTAGGTTTGGTAGCCGGGGGCGTCATGATCGAGGCCGCGAGCGACGCCCAGGCGCAAGTTGCTGTGCATGAAGTAGGCGGTGACGGCGTCGAGCCAGAGTTCCGCGCCCACGCTGGCGTGCAGCTGATCGAGCGGCTTTTTTGGGTCTATTTGAAAGTAGGCGCCGCCGTAGTCGAAGAACAGCGCGCCGCTCACGGTGCGTAGGAAGATGGGCAGCGTGCTGAGGCCGCGGTCGGCGTAGATCAGCGGAAATCGGTATTCGACGTTCAGTAGGTTGTACGCGCTGCCGATGAACTGGCCGGGCGCGTAGCCGCGCAGCACGAACGAGCTTTGACGGATCACGCTGCGGTAGCTGTCGTATAGGGATTCGTCGACGAAGCCGCCCGTGGCGTACAGGCCTCGGCGTGCGTAGCTGCCGAGCGATGTCCCGCCGGACAAGCCGAGCGCGAGTACGTGGTGCCCTCCCCACGGCATGAGTTGATACGCGGTCGCCGCTCCGCCGATCGCGGTGAGTGTGCTTTCACTACCGAGCGCGTGCGCGGCTTCATCGAGGCCGAGCCCGATCGAGAAGCCTTTTTCTGCGCTGATGCCGTACGCACTGCCCTGCACGTTGCTGTAGGAGTAGCCGAGCCGCAGGATGCCGAGGTAGCCGCGATCGGGCGTGTACGGTACCGGGGCGTACGGGTCGCCACGCGTGCCGACGGGCAGTTCGCGGCTGAAGTTGGCCAGCGTGTAGCTGAGCGCGACGCTTTGGCTGTCGAAGTCGCCTGGGATCCAGTAGGAGATGCCGGTGTTGATGCCGGTGAAGTACTCGGTGGTGAGCGGGCGCTGTTCGCCGTAGCGGTAGTCGTTGCGCGGGGCGGCGGAGCGAAACACGCCGGTTCGGAACGCGAACGGCAGGCGGTTGTACGAGTAATTGGCGCTGCCTCCAATCGCGCCGTCTTCACTCGTGGGGATCGTGAGCGCACTGTCGAAGGCATGCCGACCAATCGCGTCGGAGCCCTGCGTGGTGATCGTTAGCGTGTTGCCGAAGGCGCCTGGGCCGTATGCCACCGACCACGCGCGCGGGCGCAGCGAGGGTAGGGGGTCGTAGTTTTCGACGGGCCAGGCGTGGCTGATGTCGGGTTCGAATGCGGTGAGGCGATCGTTCGGGGGTTCGGGGGCGGGCAGAAAGCGGCGCGGATCGAGCGCGAGGTCGTACAGGTCGAAGCCGTGCGAGCCGTAGCCGACGTAGACCATGCGCTGGCCGTCGTTCGAGACTGTGGGCATGTACGCGCCCGTCAGCACGTTGGTGACTTGCGCAACTTTGCGGGTCTTTAGTTCGTACGCGTAGACGTTGGCGATGCCCGTGCGATCGGACACGAAATACAGGGTTTTTCCGTCGGGCGCCCAGACCGGTTGTTGGTCGATCGCGCGGTCGTGCGTGACTTCGTAGAACGCGCCGCTTTGCACGTCGACGATGCGGATGTCGCGGTAGCCGCCGCGGGTCCACGCGCTGTACGCGAGCTGTCTGCCGTCTGGCGAGAAGCGCGGCGTGTACGCTTGTTCGTATTGCGCGCTGGGTACGAGCGCGCGCTCTTCTTCGAGTTCGTGCTCGGGGCTCAGGTGTGCGATGCGCAGCGTGCTCGTGCCCGCGCGGTTGGTGACGTAGCTGAGCCAACGCCCGTCCGGGCTGATGTCCGGCGCGTTCGCGCGGGCGCCCACGGTGAGCCGCTGACGGTTGCGCTCGGTGCCCGCGGGCGAACGCGTGTTCGGCGGTTGCCGAATCAGGTCGTTGAAGTAGTACAGACGGCGTGAGGGCGCGTTGTTGTCGAAGTACAGCGCGCAATCGCGATCGACGGACAGGCCGTGGCCGCCGGAGCGCGCGACCAATTGCGCGTGCGCATCGGCGTCGGGGTCGTCGAGATCGAGCGCGTAAATGCCGGCCGTGCTGTGCCCGTCGTCGCGCGCGTAGACTAGGCGTTGGCTTTGGGGTTGGCCTGCGCCTGGGCCGCAATCCGGCATGAATACGGGCGTGGCTGCGCTGTACCCGCGCGCGGTCAAGCGCCGGCCTTCGCGCAGTCCGCGCGCGAGCACGGCCTGTTTCTGGGCTTCGTACTTGCGTTCGAGGTGCGCTTGCCAACCCTCGTACAGTTGTTCGTACGTGCGGCCCGTGACGCGGCGGATCGCGCGGTTGATGCCCCAGGGGATGATCGACGCGCCGTAGTCGGCGGCAACCGCGGCGTAGGTGTCGGGGCCGTACGTATCGACGATCCAGCCGATGAAGTTTGCGCCGTACAGGTACCAGAGGTTGCCGCCCGGCCAACGGCGCGCAGGGTTGCTGATTTGGTCGAGGCGCGCCAAGCGTTGCTCGAGCACGTCTGCGCGCAGGTACATGTCGAACTGCGACGAGCGCAGGCGACCGCCCGAGGTGTGGGCGGTTTCCATCACGACCGCGAGTCCCTCCAAGATCCAGCGCGGCTGCGCTTGGTTGGGCGCGTAGGTTTTGCCCACGATTCTGTTGCCGAACGCCGGCAGTCCCGACGTGTTGTCGATTTGCAGAATGTGCGTGTATTCGTGGGTGACGAGCTCGTTAATCCAATTGTCGTAGTCGCCCAGCGGCGACATGTCGTCGGGCGCGGTCGCGAACAGGCGCACCATGTTGTAGGGCAAGGTCGCGGCCGAGCCGTTCGCCGAATCGGTGTCGTCGGTGACGGCTATTTCGGTGACTTGTTTCGGTGACCAACCGAGCTGCGGCATCAGCCGCGCATGCACCGCCTCGGCGCTGCTCGCGGTGCGCTGCGCGATGTCTTCCAGGCCGCCGTGATAGTGAACGCGAAAGTGCGGCGTCTTGATCGTGTACCACTCGAGGTACGGATCCCCCGCGCGCGCTCGGCTCGCCCACGAAACCACCCAAAAGACGCAGGCGAGCGAAAGCCAGCGAGCGCGCTTCATTGCGCTCTCATGTCCCCGAACTCACAAATCGTCGTGGAACAGCGGTTCGCGATTTCTGACGTAGCGATAGACGAGCTGGCGGCCTTCAGGCGTGATTTGCGTGAACTGCGCGCCGTAGCCCGGTTGGCCATCGGCGCCCGAGTTCGGCGCGTCGCGCGTCCAGCGCACGATGCCGAGCGCTTCGAACTCGTAGCCACCAGGCATCGAGACGCGGAGCGACAACGTCTGCCCAATGGGCGGAATTTGGTAGGTCGCGACGAAGATGCCGCCCGAGTCGATTACGTCATTGCCGCTCAGGCCTTTGTAGAAGTTCGTCCCGCTGTGAGCGCCGAGCTCGGCTTCGACGCGAATGGAGCCGGGGGGCGCGGCGGGCGCGGCGGGCGCGGGTGCACGGGCGGCATTCGGCACGGCGCCAGCAGGCGCAGCGGCGACGGGAGCGGGCGCCGCCACCGGCGCGGGTTGCGCATACGTGGGCTGAGGCGGGGCCTGATAGGCCGGAGCTGCGGGCGGTTGAGCCTGGTACGCGGGCTGCGGCGGCGGTTGATACGCGGGCGGTTGCGCTGGGTACGCCGGTTGGGGGGGCGGCTGATAAGCGGGCGGTTGCGCGTGTTGCGGCGGCACCTGCGGTTGCCACGCGGGCGCGGGCGGCGCGTGTTGCGCGGGCGGTTGCGCGTATGCGGGCGGCTGCGCGTACGCGGGCGGCTGCGGCGCATGCTGCGGCGGGAAGCCTGGCGCTGGGTGCCCGGCGGCGACGGTCCCCGCGAAGGGCGAGACCGCGGCGGGCGCTTGCGACTGCGTCGAGAGCGAGTGGATCAAGCTGAGCGAACCGGCGATCGCCTCTAGTGCTTGATCGACCGCGGGGTGCTGGCCCGCGCTGCCTTGCAGCGTGGCCAAGGCTTGGCGCGCCGCATTCAGCGCGGCCGGCCCGGCCTCGGTCGTGGCAGCGCCATGACTGGCTTCGATCCGATGCAGGGCGCTCATGGCGTGCGCGACGGGCTCGGCCACACTCATCAACTGTGGCGGAACACCGGGGCTCTGCAGCGCACTCAGACCACGAGCAAGATTTTCACGTGCAGCGCGCGCTGCCGAAACGGGATCGGGCATCCAAACTCCTCCAGAGTTCTTGAGTCTATCATCGAGGGTCGCGATTCCAAGTGCTGGATTCTACCCAGAAAGCCCGAAAGACTTCGCTAAGGGGTAGCGACTCGGCCCACACGCAGCGCGACCGCTTCGGCCAACGCCTGGCTATCGAGCTCGCTCGGTTCGGCATTGGGATCGTCATATTCCGTCGCGGCGTTTTCGCTTTCGTCGCTTTCGTCGCTTTCGTCGAGCAGCGCGCGCTCGATGGCGATCGCGCCGTCGCCTGTGCGGATGACCAACGTGCCGGGGTTACCGACCACGGCCGCCTCACCAGGTTCGAGTGCGCGCACGAAATCGCTGGCTGGTTTCGCGCGGGTCACGAAGAAACGGAGCTCATTGACCTCTACCGCCAGGCCCGGCACGGGTGAGATTGCGCGAATTCGCCGCAAAACGCGGGCTGTGCTCCACGTCCAATCGACGCTTAGCTCCCGGCCGGTCGGCTCGGGTGCCCAGGTGGCAGCCTGCTCGTCTTGCGCGATCGGCGTGGGTGGATGGGAGCGCGCGAAGCGCCCCACCCCCTCTCTCAAGAGAGTGAGTGAAGGGCGGTCGAGTGCGCGCGCCAGTTGCCAAGAGTTGCGCTCGCCCACTGGGATCGCGCGCCGCAGCAAGATGGCGCCCGTGTCGTACTCTGGTGCCAAGGTGTGCAAGGTCACGCCGGCCTCCAGGTCGCCGCTGTCGATGCTCCAAAAATAGGGATTGGGCCCGCGGTGCCGCGGCAAGAGCGAGGGGTGCACGCCGATCCCCCCGTGGGGCGCGGCGTTCAGCCATGCGCCGGGCAAGAGCCGGGTCCAGAACCAGCTGACGATGAGCTCGGGCTGCGCGCGCGCTAGGGCGTGCTCGATCTGCGCGTGCAACTCGCCGCGCGGAGTGCCCAGCGCGTCGAGCAAGGAGTGGGGGGCGACTTGGGGGATGACGCGGCGACGGCCGGGCGCCGACAGCGGCGAGAGCACGCACGGATCGAGCTCGTGGCCGTCCCGCAACAGTAAATGGGCGCCCAGCGGCAAGCCGAAGTAGCCGACTTTCAAATGACCTCACCGGGGAGTGTGCCGAAAAGTTGTGCCTTGACCAAGCACCCTGTTAACCACGAGCCGATGGAATTCGGCGGAAAGAGTCGCGCCTTTCGTTCGGCGTTGCGCGAGGGCAACCGCTTCGATCCTACGGCTTCGAATCGGCCGGTTTTGACGTTCGAGGGCGTGCACAAGGCGTATCGTGCCGATTCTCCGGTGCTGCGCGGCTTGCAGCTCGAGATCGCCCGCGGTGAATTCGTCTTCATCACCGGCCCTTCGGGCGCCGGGAAGAGCACGCTCTTGCGCCTGCTGTACGCGGCCGAGAACGTGGACGCGGGGCGAATTTTGTTTTTGGGGCGTGAGATTGGCCGGCTCACGGAGGGCTCGATCCCGTTTTTGCGCCGAAATATCGGCATTATTTTCCAGGACTTCAAGCTGGTGAAGAACTGGAGCGTGCTGGACAACGTGGCCCTGCCGCTGGAGGTGCTGGGGCTGCCGCCGCGCGTGATCCGCACGCGCGTGGGCGAAGTGCTGGAGCGCGTAGGCCTGGCCGGCCGCGGTTCGGATTTGGCCAGTGTGCTCTCGGGCGGCGAGCAACAGCGCGTGGCCATCGCTCGCGCGATCGTCGGTGAACCCGCGCTGGTCTTGGCAGACGAGCCGACCGGCAACCTCGATCCGCAATTGGCGGTCGATATCTTGGGCTTGCTGGAAGACATCAACGAGACCGGCGTGACCGTGCTGTTCGCGACCCACGATCGCTCGCTGCTCGATGTGCGGCCGCGACGCGTGGTCGTGCTCGATGAGGGCAAAGCGACCGACGTCCCCAACGGTTTGGACGACGCGGCGGACTTGGTCGGCCGGCGGGTGGCGTGAAAGGTCGACAATGACTCCCATCGAACGAGCGTGGCGCGGCACCAAAAACGACTGGCGATTGCACGCCCTGAGCGTGTTCTCGGTGGCGGTGGCTTTCGTGTGCCTGGCTTCCGCGCTGCTCGTCGTGGTCAACGTGAGTCACGTGCGCGACCGTTGGTCGAGCACCGGGCGCGCCTCGGTTTACCTCAAAAAAGGCGCGGATCGCGAGCAAATCGCGACCATCGAGCGCGCGCTGCGCGCGAGTGACGGCGTGACCGCGGTGAAGTTCGTGTCCAGCGAAGACGCGCGCCGCGACATGACCGGGCAGAGCGATGATCCGATCATCGACGCGCTACCGACCGAAGCGTTCCCCGCGTCGCTCGAGGTGAGCGTACAGAGTGAAGTCGCAGCGGGCCGACTCGACAAACTCGCCGAACAGCTGGGCGCGTTGCCCGCGGTGGAGCGCGTCGAAACGTACGCCGCGTGGAGTGATCGCCTAGCGGCGCTCTTGGCCGGCGGAGTAACGGCTTCGGGGCTGCTCGCGTTGGTCGTGCTGGCGGCGGTCGTCAGCGTGGTGTCGTCGACCATCCGCCTCGCGCTGCAGCGCCGCCGAATCGAAGTCGAAGTGCTCAAACTGGTGGGCGCGACGGACGACTACGTGCGCCGCCCCTACGTCGTGGAGGGCGCGGCCCAGGGTGCGCTCGGCGCGACGCTCGCGCTCGTGCTTTTGGGCAGCTTGTTCGGGATCGTGCAGAGCAATTTCGACTCGAGTTTTGCCACGCTGATCGGCATGACGCCCTCGTTTTTGCCGTGGACGGTGGCGCTTTCGTTGGTCGTTTCGGGCGCGGGCTTGGGCGCGCTCGCGGCGCTGCTCAGCGTGCGAAAGTTACTCCACGCATGAAGCCGGCTCGGCTGAGTCCGTTCTTGAGCGTGCTCTTGCTCGCGGCCAGTGCCGCGGCGCTCAACACGCCCGCGGACGCGCCGCAACAAGACGATCAGACCGATCCCTCGGAAGCGGCGGAAGCGCAACCGTCCGCGGCCACCGCCAAGCGCGATCTCGGCGGCGATGCCGAGCGACGGCTGAGCGAGCTCACTCGTCAGTCCTTGGCGGGCAAGGCCGAGCTCGAGCAACTCGGCAAAGAGACGGACGCCGCGCACGCGCGCACCATCACGCGCGGCCGGGTGTACGTGCGCATGGCCAAAGCCGGCTTACTGCCGGTGGGGGGCGGCTTCGACGCGCTGGTCGAACACGCGGTGCGCCTCGAGCGGTTGCGCAACGCCATTGGTCGCGACGTGAAGCTCGAACGCGAGCTCAGCGCGCGGCGCGTGGCGCTCGGTCGGCAATTGCTCGATTTGGAGACGCGGCGCTCCACGCTCGCCTCCGAAGTGCAGGCGATGAGCGCCGCGCAAAACGCACTTTTGTCCGAGCAAGATCGCGCTGATGCATTCGCACGCGCGTTCTCCGGGGGCGTCGGTTCGGCGCATACGGCGGTCTACGGGGCCGGCGTTGGCCCGGCGGATTCCGCGCCGAGTACCGGTGGTTTTGCGGGGCTCAAAGGGCGTTTGCCCTTTCCGATCACCGGCCGCAGCGAGATCAAGGGCGCGCAGCGGGCGGGCTCCGAGGGCCCGGGGCTGGAGATGTTCGCTCCCGCGGGCTCGGTGGTGCGCGCGGTACACGCGGGGCGCGTGGCCTTCGCCGATTCGTACGCGGCGTACGGCCGCACCGTGATCCTCGATCACGGCGGCGGCTATTACACGGTCAGCGCGAACCTCGGCTCGATCGACGTCCGCGTGGGCGACGACTTGCCGGCCGGCACGCGCATCGGCACCGTGGGCAACACCGACGGCGCGTCGCGCTTGTACTTCGAAATCCGCGCGGGGACGACTACGGTGGCGCCCGCGGATTGGTTTGGCATTTGACCTGTGCTCATCGTCGCCACGACCCTCACCGCTAATCACGAAGCCATCATCGCGGACGCGCTGCGCTCGGTCGTCGACTGGGTCGACGTTTGCTTGGTGATAGACACGGGTTCGAGCGACGGAAGCTTGGCGCTCGCTCGCGAAGTCGCGGGCGCGAAATACGCGGAGCGAAAGTTCCCCTGGACGAACGCGGCCGATGCCAGAAACTTCGCCCTCGATGCGGCCTGCGAGCTCGGTGGCAGCTGGGCCGTCACCGTGGACACCGACGAACGGTTGGCGCGCGACCCGGCGCTCGACGTGCGCGCGGAGCTCGCGCGAGCGACCGAGGGGCTGCTGTACGTGGCTGATCACCACAAAACATACGTGAAAGAGCGCTTGTTTCGCCTGCCAATGCATGAACGCTGGCGAGGGCCGACGCACGAGGCGTTCGATGCGTACAAGGTCGGGTGCCGAACGCTCGAGGGCATTACCTTCAGCGAGCTCTCCAAAACACCCGAAGATTACGCGCGCCGCTACCGACGCGACATTGCCGCGCTCCGCCCGTACATCGCCGCGCACCCCGACGACCCGCGTTGGCATTTTTATCTCGGCGAATCACACCGCAACTTGCGTGAGCACGAGCTCGCGCTCGCCGCCTATGACGCGTGCGCGGCGCTGCGTGGTTGGGACGAAGAATCCGCTTGGGCCTGCTACCGCGCCGCGGAATGCTTGTGCGCCCTGGAGCGTTTCCAAGACGCGCTCGATCGCTTGAGCGCCGGGCTCGCGCGTCACGCGGGCATCGCCGAGCTGGCTTGGCTCGCGGGCTTCGCCTGTTACCAGCTCGGGCGCGATGCGCAGGCCGTCTACTGGTCGGAGCTCGCGATCGTGCACGGCTTGTTCCGCGGCAACGGAACGTCGATTCCGCGCATCGGTTTCCGTCACCCGAACGCGCTTTGGGAGGGCCCGTACGACGTGCTGCGCTGGGCCGAGAAGCGACGCGGCAACGCCTCCGCTTCCGCCGAGGCCGAGAGGCTTTGGGCGGAAGCGAAGGCCGCGCGTGAACGCGCTTAGCGCGTTCGTCGTCTCAGTGGCCGATCATGTATTTCATGAGAGCGACGGTCTGAGCGTTCTTCGCGGCGCCGTCTTGCCAGTCGTAGTCGGTGAGCCAAACGCGCCCGAGGCCCGCGTTGCGATAGGCGATCGCGACCTGACCCACAGCCCAGCCGGCCAACGGCGTGATTCCCGGGTACGCGGTCACCTCAAAGCCGCAGCCGGTCGGGCCGGGATCGGCGACGTACGTGTTGGCGACCCAGAAGGGATCGGCGGGGGTGAACTGGACGGTCAAGGGCATCATGTCCGTGCAGTCGCCGTTGTCCGTTCCCTCTATGACTGCCGTACCGAACACGGCGTTGAATACGTCGTCGGAGTTGCCGAACTCGGTGAGCACGCGCCCGCCGGCTTCGACGTACGCCTTGACGGTCGCGGGGACGAAGCTGCCCGCCCCGTTGCGCGTGATCAGCATGGCCTTTACGGTGGAGTTGGGCGTGCAATTGCCCGTGGTCAACGTGTAGCCAGCGGGAATGAACGGCGCCACGTTGTACGAAGACGAGCCGCACAGGTACACGTTCGGTCTGCTATCGGGCTGGCAGATGTAACTCGTTTGGTCCACCTCGCCGGCCTCGAGGGTGCCGTTCTTCGCGGTGCCGGTTGGCGTGCCGTCGTCGAGCCCAACTTCGATCTTCGACCCGCCCGCCGCGCAATTGTTACCGCCGGCCTCGGTGCTGACCTTGATCAGCGAATTGAACCCGCTCGCGCCAGTTGCCCCCGTGACCCCTGCCGGCCCAGTCGGACCCGCGCCGCCACTTGCACCCGTCGGCCCGGTGGGCCCAGCGCCTCCACTTGCGCCCGTCGGTCCCGTTGCGCCGGTCGGTCCTGTGGCGCCCGTTGCGCCGGTCGGTCCTGTGGCGCCCGTCGCGCCGGTTGGTCCTGTGGCGCCCGTCGCGCCGGTTGGTCCTGCGGCGCCCGTTGCGCCAGTTGGTCCCGTGGCGCCTGTCGCGCCGTCGACGCCAGCCGGCCCTTGTGGACCGTCCGCGCCGTCCGCGCCGTCCGCGCCGTCCGCGCCGTCCGCGCCGTCCGCGCCGTCCGCGCCGTCCGCGCCGTCCGCGCCCGCTTTGCCGTTGCAGACGTACTTGGTGCCTTCGATTTCGTCTTCGTCGAGCGCGCCGCTGCCGTCGCTGTCCGCGCCGTAGTCGATCCGTTGCCCCCCCCACTCACAGTTGTCACCGGCTGCTTCGTCGCTCAAAGCGACGAGGGCAGAACTGCCCGCGGGGCCGGTCTTGCCGTCGTCACCCGCCGGCCCTTCAGGGCCGGTCGCGCCTCGTGCACCGTCCGACCCGCCGCACGCAGCCAACAGGACACTCAACGCAACGGAACTGAGAATGGATATTTTCTTCATTGATTCGATCCTCCGCTTGCTCCCACTCGGGGCACTAATCGCCGCGCGCGACGAAATCCGATCCCCCGTCTTCACCGCGCTACGTCGAGGCGACTCAAACGCCGCGAGGCAACGCGGCTTAAGGAGTGGCGGGAATTTCCGCCGCGCGTTCGGTCGCACGCGCCTGGCATGGCCCCGAGCCACCTGCTAACCCTGTCCTCGATGTCTGGACGTGGACTTGGGGGTTGGGGCGCTCGATGTGTCTGCTTTGGGCTCGTTCTATCGTTTGCGAGCGAGTCCCTGGCGCAATCCACCGCCAGCTTTCCGGCGCCTCCCGGCGCAAGCACACCCGCGACACCCAGCACATCTGCAACACCCAGCACATCTGCAACACCCGCTCCGCGCGCGGCTTCGCAGAGTGCGCCTTCGACGCCGCTCGCAAATCCACCCGTGGCTACGCCGAGCGCGCCCGCACCCGCGTTACCCGCAACGAGCGATCCGAGTGACCTCGCCTCGAACAATCCGCGCGCGCTGCTCGCTCCCGCGTTCTATCCGGCGCTGCTGCCGTATCGAGCCGGTTTGCCGGTGCCGCCCGGTTATCACGTCGAGCACCGCTCGGCGAACGGCTTGATCGGCGGCGGGTTGGTCACGTTGGTCGTCTCCTACGCAACTGCGCTCGTCGTCGGCGCGAGCGACAAGTTCGAAAACGGCACTGGCTGGCTCGCGCTCCCGGTGATCGGACCGTGGGCGGCGATCGGCGCGCGCAGCTACGGCTGTGACAATGATCCGCTGCACGCGAATGCCTGCGTCAATGGCGCCTTCAACGAAGTGCAAACGATCGCCATCTTGTCGGCTGATGCCGTGGTGCAAGCGACCGGCGCGGTGCTCTTCATCGCCGGCTTGGCCAGCGGCCGTGACGAACTCGTGCGCAATGATTCACCGGTCGCGCTTCGCTTTTCGCCTCGCGCGCTCGGCGCGAGTGCTTTTGGGTTCGGCGTCGACGGCCGTTTCTGAAGCGCCAATCGTGTCGACTCGGGCCGTCTCGGCGAGCGGCCCCGAGTGGCTCGTCCGGCTCGTCCGCCTCGCCCGCCTCGCCCGCCTCGCCCGGCCGCTTTTTTTCGAGCAACTCGCCCGCGCCCGCCGCCGATGAGGGAGGGCATAGGCAAAGGTGCCTGAAAAACAAGGAGCAATCACAGATGACCACTCGTGTTGGTGTCGGCGGCCCGTCGACTGGCGTGTACCCGACTGCGACCGCGCCGCGGGTCACCCCCGAACCCGCTCGCCCGTTTCAACAAGTCATGAATGCTGGTTCCGCCGCCATCGTCAGCGGGGCGGAAGCGGCAGTCACCCACTTGCCCGGTGGCAGCATCTTGGCCGCGGCCATGCGCCCTGCCGGTGGCGGGGTCTCGCCCGCCAGCTACGCAGGCGCCTACGGCGGCACATACGGCCCCAACTCCGCGCTAAACCGTGCCGAGGGGCCGACCGGCACCGCCACCTCCGCGCTCGGCGGCAGCGTGACGGGCACCGGCACCGGCAGTATCGGCGCCGGTGACCCGAGCATCCAACAAGTCATGTCCCAAGACGCCGATCAGAACCTGTATTACCTCAAGCTCCAGGAGCAAATTAGCGCCGAAAGCCGAGGCTATTCCGCGGTGTCCAACGTGCTCAAAGCGCGCCACGACACGATGAAAAACGCCATTGGCAACATTCGCTGAACCCCGCTCGGTGCGGCTCGCTCGGCCGGGGTCACCCGGGCCGAGCGAGCCATGCTAAACTACGCCCGCACACTGTCGCGGCTGACAAACGATTCGAGGATTTAGCCATGAGTATCGACGGCATTGGCAAGCCTCCGGGCGCAGGCATCGGCGGCACAACTGGCGTCACCGGTAAAGACGCCGTGCGCGCTTCGGAACCGTTCAAGGCGGACGCGGGCAGCCCGGCCGCGGTCAGCCCGGCCGCGGTCGGCGGCACGGGGAGCGCGTCACTCGCCAGCCTGCAGCGCGGTGAGCTGTCGCTGGATCAATATTTGGATGGCCGCGTCACGGACGCCACCAGCCACCTCGTGGGCAAGCTCAGCCCGGATCAGCTCGAGTTCGTGAAGCAGTCGCTGCGCGATCAAATGGCCACGGATCCGGTGTTGGTCGAGCTCGTGCAACGCACGACGGGCTCTGCGCCAGCATCCGAGCTGCGTTGACGAGCGGGCGCGCGCCGGTCGCGGCGACCGAACTGCGCATCCTCGGTGAATACCGCGGGCTGTTGTTCGTCGATAAACCTGCAGGGTTACAAACCGAGCCCGACGCGCGCACGGCCGACACTCTGCTGTCGCGCTTGGCCACGCAAATCGCCGAGCCAGTTGCGCGGCTGCACGCGCTCTCTCGGCTCGACACCGGTGTGAGCGGCGTGGTCACCCTCGGCCTCAGTGGAGAAGCGCGCCGGCTGGTGCAAGGCTGGCGCGAGCAGGGGTGCTTCAAGCGCCGGTACTTCGCGCTGGCAACGGGGGCGCCGGTCGCCCCCGCTGCCAGCGCGGGCGCGTGGGCGGAGAGCATCGGCCGCGCTGCCGGCAGTCTGCGCTCGATCAACGGCCGCAATCCCGAGGCCGCCCATACCGACTACGCAGTCGCGGCCAGCGCCCGCGTCGCCCAGGGCACGCCCAGCGCGCTCCACTTGCTCGCGCTCGCGCCGCTCACCGGCCGCACGCATCAACTGCGCGTGCATGCCGCCGCGCACGGCTTGCCGCTCTTGGGCGACCGCGCGTACGGCGGTGTCTCGCGCTTCACGGCCCCGAGCGGCGCGGTCAGCGCGCTCGATCGCATCGCGCTGCACGCCGCCTGGGTCGAGCTGCCGCTCTCCGCCCCGCTGCGCATCGAATCACCCACGCCCGCATTTTTGCTCGATGTTTGGGCAGCGTTTGCCGGTGAAGCGGCGGCCTTCGCCGAAGCCCGGGCGATCGCTCTGCCCGCCGCTGCCACGTGAATTGCCGGCCGCGCGCCTGACGGCGTTCGGCGCCGCGTGCGCGATGCTATAGCGAGCGCCGTGAATCTCGCGCGTGTCAGCTTCGTTCTTTGCGTCCTCGCGGCTTGCGGGCAGGGCGGCTATGCCACCGTCGAACCGGGTCACCCGACGTTCGTCGTGCCGCACCACATCGCGGAGGGCAAAGGTGAGGGGACGGACCTGCCGCTGGACGCCGATGGCGGCACGCGTGAGCCGTTGCCGCCGCCCGCGCCGGCGCCGACAGTCCCTCCGTTGTCCGGCTCTGCGCCGGATCCGGAGCCGCTGCTGATGGCTGAGCAGTGGCAGTATCAATTACTCTTTCAGAACGGCGCGCCGAGCGTGGAGCACGTCGAGAAACAGGTGTTGAAGAAGCCGATTTCGACCGCGCGCCGCATGGGTCGGTTCGCGCTCGAGCTGTGGATCGGCCGCGAGTTGATCGATCGCGTGCGCTTCGACTTTCCGCTGATCGCGGCCGAAGAACAGCCGGGCATCAAGCGCCGGCCACTGCACGACGCGCCCAGCCTCGCGCCCAACGCGATCGCGCGCATTCGGGTGTCCGTGCCGGCGAGTCCGCGCGCCACGCGCTTGGTGCTGGTCGATCGCGCCACCGACAAGATCCAAGAGCTGCCCTGGCCGCCGGACCAAACGCCGCTCGCACCTACACCGGCCGCCAGCGCGCCATCGGGGCCGGCGCCGTCCGCGTCCGCCACCACGACGTCACCGGCCAGCAAGAGCGCCCCCCCAACCCCCAGCGGTCAGTAACGCTCGCGGCTGTTTCGGAGCGCGGCCTGGCGTTCTCGCGCCACATCGGATACCCCTGTCATTCCGATGAAATGTGAAGCTTGCCAGCACCAGAACATCGACGGCGCTCGCTTCTGCGCCAATTGCGGCGCGCTGATGCCGACGCTCGCCGAGGCCGGCGCGGACCCGCTGATCGGTCAGCTGATCGGCGGCCGCTACCGCGTGACGGGCGTGCTCGGCGAAGGCGGCATGGGCATCGTGTACGTCGGCGAGCAGCAGATGGGCTCGACCGTGCGCAAGGTCGCGATCAAGACCTTGCACGCGCACTTGTCGAAAGATCCCTCGGTCATCCAGCGCTTCCACCGCGAGTGCGGGACGGTCGCGCAGCTCGAGCACCCGAACACGATCAAGTTCTACGACTTCGGCTCGACCGCCGACGGCACGTTGTACATCGCGATGGAGTTCGTGGCCGGCAAGCCACTGGCCGACGTGCTCACGCACGGCCCGCTGTCCGTCGAGCGCACGATCAAGATCATGCGCCAGGTGTGCGGCGCGCTCGACGAAGCCCACATGCAGGGCATCATTCACCGTGATTTGAAGCCTGATAACGTGATCTTGACCGATCGCGCGGGCGAGACTGATTTCGTGAAGCTGCTCGATTTCGGCATCGCCGCGCGCACCGAATCCGCCGACGCGCAGAAAGAGCAAAAGCTCACTCAGCAGGGCATGGTGCTCGGCACCCCGCCGTACATGAGCCCCGAGCAATTCACGGGCAAGGCGCTCGACGCGCGCAGCGACATCTACTCGCTGGGCGTAATGACGTACGAGATGCTCGCGGGTCGTTTGCCGTTCGACGCAGACACGCCTTGGCAATGGGCCACGCAGCACATGAGCGTGCAGCCCATCCCGTTCGAGGTCTCGGCGCCATCCAAGAACATTCCCGAGAACATGCGCAAGGCGATCTTGCGCGCGCTGTCGAAGAACAAAGAGGATCGCGAGCCGTCCGCACGCGAGTATTTTGCCGAGCTCTCGGACGGGGCGCGCATGACCGTCGAATCGCACCCGGACATCGGTGCGACCACGGGCACCGCGGCCATGGCCCAAGTGCCGGATTTCTCTCCGCCCGCCCCCGTGCCGATGATGATGAATCCCCCGCTCATGGGCGGCGCTCCGCCCGTGGTCGGCTTACCGCCCTCGCCG
>Ga0247740_1000664_pt1 | contig 15681 bp, 9 predicted proteins | sample UWRJL148409B2_FD_180942 | JGI IMG/M metagenome (GOLD analysis project Ga0247740, IMG submission 180942) | Plant litter microbial communities from Arlington Agricultural Research Station in Wisconsin, United States - UWRJ-L148-409B-2 | ecosystem: Environmental > Terrestrial > Plant litter >...
GTGGCTGAGGCCGCACGGCGTAGCTGAGGCCCACCCGCTCCGCCGAAAACCACTGTGCGCGCACAGTGCTTTCTGGGGCGGCAAAGGTCCAACGGCGTGCTGAGTCCCCACAGCGTGGCTGAGGCCGACCCTCTTCGTCGAAAACCACTGTGCGCGCACAGTGCTTTCTGGGCGGCAATGGTCCAACGGGTGGCTGAGGCCGCACGGCGTGGCTGAATCCGCACGGCGTGGCTGAATCCGCACGGCGTGGCTGAGGCCGCACGGCGTGGCTGAGTCGCCCCGCTCCGTCGCGGGACGCACGGGTTTATCCGGCGCGCAGCGCTTCGGAATTAGACGCCGAAGGCTGGGACGGTCGCAATGGGACTCGTGACCATCAACAAGGAAACGAGTTCACGTCTTCGTGAGCTTGTAGTGCAGGCGGTAGATGGGGAGGCCGTCGGCGATGGCGCGGTGTTCGCGGGGGCTGCGGGCGCCGTAGGGGTTTTCGGCTTCGAAGCCTGCGTGCTGGGGGACCAGGCGGGGCTCGGTGGCGATCAGGGCGGCGTATTCGGCGGCGCGGTCGGCGACGTCGGTTTGGATGAACAAGGCGCCGCCGGGGACGAGCACGCGGCACAGCTGCGGCAGGAGATCGGTGGTGACGACTAGGCGCTTGGCGTGGCGCTTTTTCCACCATGGGTCGGGGAAGTGGACGAAGACGGCCCGCGCGCAGGCGTCGGGGAAGCGCGGGAACGCGCTGCGCGCGTCTTCGGCTAGCACGCGCGCGCGACTGGCGAGCCCTCGTTCGCGCACGCGATCGTCGACGATGGTCGCCCATTTGCGCCGAATTTCCAGCCCGAGCATGAACACTTCTGGATCGGCGGCCAGGCGTTCGAAGACGAAGCCGCCGCGGCCTGGGCCAATTTCGATTTCGATGGCCGAGTTGCCGGCCCCCACGAGGAGCCGGGGATCGACGTGGTCACCTTCGGGAAGGCGCGGGGCGTGCTCGTACGGATTCGTTTTCATGCGAGGGTCGATGCTAAGACTCGGCGGGTGTTAGCACAGGCGGATAGCGCTCGCTGGCTTCGGATCGTGGGTTCGCCGTGGAGCTTTCTGCTGGGCGCGGCCGTGCTGGGCGCACTGGCGATTTGGCGAATTTTTGCCGCCACGGGCGGGGCCCCCGCGGTGCCGCTCGACGATAGTTACATTCACTTTCAGTTCGCGCGTTCGTTCGCCCAGGGTCAGCCGTTCGTGTATTCGCCCGGCGCAGTGCCCGTGGCCGGCGCGACTAGTTTGCTTTGGCCGTTGGCGCTGGCCGTACCGCAACTGTTCGGCGTGGCGGGGACCGCGCTGATCCCGTGGGCTTGGGGCCTCGGCTTTTTGGCTTTGGGACTGCTTGCGTACGAGAGCGCGCGCGCGGCCGAGGGCATTACGAGTCCGGGGGTGGCGTGGATTGCCGGCGCATTCACGCTCGCGTTCAGCGCCAACACTTGGTTTGCCGCGAGCGGCATGGAGGTCGTGCCGCTCGCGTGGTTACTGCTCCGTTGCTGTCGGCGCGCGGCCGAGTGGTTCGAGGGTGAGCACGATGGCCTTTGGGAGCTGCTGCTCTTGGCGTTCTTGGCGCCGGCCATGCGCCCCGAGGGAGCGCTGGGCAGCGCGCTGATCGCGAGCGCACTTTTGTTCGGCGGTGGTGGCAAGCGCGCGTACGCCGCGCTGGCTCTGGCTTCTCCGCTCGTGCCTTCGTTGGTTTACGTGTGGTTCACAGGGCACGCGACGCAAACCACGACGCTCGTGAAGTGGTTGCCGTTCAGCCCGTACCTCACGTTTGATTCATTGGTTGCGACGGTGTTCGGCAACGTGCAGCTGTTTTGGTCGACGCTCCTGGACGGCAAGTGGTGGAGCGCCGCGTACGTGCCCGAGCACTCCAAGTTCGTCACTTGGCTCGCGCTGCCAGCGTTGGTTTTTGCGGGGCAAGCGCGCGGGCGCAGCGCGCGCGGCTGGCTATTGGTCGTGCTTGGGCTCGGCATTTTGCTACCCACGACCTACGACAGCTTTCTTTGGAATCGGCTGCGTTACTTGTGGCCGTTCGCCGCGCCCTGGTTGATTGGCTTGCTGGCATTGGCCGATCAAATGGCGGATTTTGCCGCGCTTTTGTGGCGGCGGTTGAGCGCCGCGCGTTACCTGATCAGCGCCGGCTTCGGAGTCGCGTTGCTGAGCAAATTTCCATTTGCCTTGGGCGACTTGGCGGAGAGCGCGCGCGCCATTTCGGCGCAACATGTGGAGCTGGGGGAATGGGCGGCGGACGCGTTACCCGAGGGGGCGCGCATCGGTGTGAACGATACGGGCGCGATCGCTTATTTTTCGCGTCGCCCCGTGTTCGACATCGTGGGGCTCACCACGACCGGCGAGGCGCGTTATTGGACGGCGGGGGCGGGTTCGCGCTTCGAGCACTACGAGCACTTGTCGAAAGATGTATTGCCGACGATCTTCATCGTCTACCCAGCCTGGTTCGCGCTACCCGACTTGCTCGGGCCGTGCCTCACCGAGCGCACGGTGCACGCGACTATCCTCGGCGGTGAGACGATGGTCGCGTGCCGCGCGGATTATTCGCGACTCGGCTCCGGGGAGCGCCCGTCTTTGCTCGAATTTTGGTCGCTGACCCCGCGGGATACGCTGGACGTCTCGGATTTGGACAGTGAGGCCGCGCACGGCTACGCGCTACTGCCCGCGCTTCAAACCGACAACGTGCTGCTGAGCAACGGCGTGGTCAGCGACGCCGGTCGACGGCACCGAACACGCGAAGCGTTTCGGCTCGACGTCGCCTCCGGCGGCCGACTGGTGACGCGGCTCGGGGCGGATCAGCCGCTAACGGTCCGCCTGAGCATCGGGGGCCGCGTGATTTCGAGCTGGGCGGTCAGCAGACCGGACTTCGAAGACCACGTGCTGATCTTGCCGAAGGACCTGGCATCGGGGCCCGCGGACGTGGAGATCGACACCGAGGGTGGAACGTTCAGCGCGCTGCACTATTGGGCTTACGACGCGGCGCAATAAGTTGCGGGCCGGCTCGGCGCAGCTTTGCTATACCGCGGGCATGCGCAAGCGCCCCCTCGGCAACACCGGGATCATCGCTTCCGAGCTCGGGCTCGGAACCTGGGGCTTGTCCGGTGATGGCTACTCGCCCCTAGCCGACGCCGATCAAGACGCGGTGATCGATCGCGCGCTCGCGCTGGGTGTCACGTTGTTCGACACCGCGGATAGCTACGGCAAGGGCGCGATGGAGACGCGCTTGGGCGAACGCCTGAGCGGCCACGCCGACGTCGTGGTCGTGACCAAGCTCGGAACCGATCGCGATGCCTCACCCCCGCGCAAATCGTTCAAGCCCGCGTTCCTTCGCGAAAGCTTCGAGCGCTCACGCGAGCGCCTGAAGCGCGACGTGATCGACATCGTGCTCTTGCACAACCCGTCGGAGAGCACGCTGCTCCGCGGTGATGCCGCCGCGGTGCTGCAAGAGCTGCAAGACGCGGGCCGCATCCGCGCTTGGGGCGCGAGCGTGGAGGGCGTGGACACCGCGCGCATGGCCATTCAGCAAGGAGCCAAGGTGCTGGAGCTCGCGTTCAACGTGTTTCACAATCGCGCGCTCCGCGAAGCCGAGAGCGAGATTCGCGACCGCGGCATCGCGGTGTTGGCGCGTTCGGTGCTAGCGCATGGCCTTTTGTGCGGACAATGGCCGTTCGACAAGCAATTCGCCAGTGATGACCACCGCGCCGAACGCTGGACGACCGACGACTTCCGGCGCCGCATCTCACAGCTCAACGCGATTCGACCGTGCGTGAACGGCACCACCGTCACCAGCTTGCGCTCAGCCGCGGTGCGCTACGCGCTGAGCAGTGAAGTGGTGAGCTGCGCCGTGCTCGGCCCGCGCAACCCGATTCAACTCGACCAACTGATCCGTGAGGCGGGCAAAGAGCCGCCGTACCTCACGCCCGAAGCGCTCGAAGCGCTGCACTACCGCCTAGACAACGTGAAGGCCTCCGCATGACGTCGGACGCCGGCGCCAGGATCGGGACGAGCGGCTCCCCGCCCCTGCTGCAGACGCTCGACGCGATCGCTCGTGAAGCCGCGGTGCTGATCCTCCAAGTCTACGCCACCGAGTTCAGCGTCGATTTCAAGGCTCCGCGCGATCCGGTTACCGAAGCCGACCGCCAAGCCAACGAGCTCATTTGTGAGCGGCTGAGCAAGTGCTTTCCGAACGTGCCCATCGTCGCGGAAGAGAGCGAGCCCGAGACATTTGCGGGCTACCGCGACGCCGAACGCATCTTTTTCGTCGACCCGTTGGACGGCACGCGCGAATTCGTGGCGCGTAACGGCGAGTTCGTGGTCATGATCGGCCTCGTCGTGGGCGACCGCGCGCGAGCCAGCGTGATTCACGCGCCGGAGAGCGGCACCTCGTGGCTCGGGGAACTCGGCCAGGGCGCGTATCAAACCGAAGCCGATGGTTCGCGCAAGCCCATCTCGGTCAGCTCGGTGGCAAGCTTGGCCGAAGCGCGCATCGTCGGATCGCGCTCGCACCGGAACCCCGCGCTCGAGGAAACGTTGGCATCGCTCGGGGCGCGCGAGTTGGTCGCGCTCGGCAGCGCGGGTCTCAAAGCTTCGGTCGTCGCGCACGGCGCGGCCGACGCATACGTCGCCCCGCACTACGCCGGTAAACGTTGGGACGCCTGCGCGGCGGACGCGCTGATCAGCGCCGCCGGCGGCAAACTCACTGATTCTCGCGGCAATCTTTTCGACTACCGCGCGGAGAAGCTCGACAACGATCGCGGCATCGTAGCCAGCAATGGCCGCTTCCACGACGCCATCATCGAGAAGCTCGCGGCCGCGCGGGCTTGAAGGGCTGTGACCGTAGCCAGAGTCGAGGGGCGATCGCGGTGACCGCGTCGTAGCGGTGCCGAAGTGTTTGCGGAGACTTGCGCTGCCGTTTCAGTGAGCGCCCAACAAGAGCGTCAATCAGCCGACGCCGAGCTGTTTCAGCTTTTTGTGCAGGCCTTCGCGGGTGATGCCCAGCGTCTTCGCAGCGGCGGTTTTGTTGTTGCCGTGCTCGCGCAGCGCTTCGATTAAAATGTGACGCTCGACTTGGTCGACCATCTCTTTCAACGAGCCTTTGGCGGCACCCGCGCTGAGCAGCACGCTTTCGATTTGCCGTACGCGCGCGCTGAGTAGCTCGGGGGTGAGGAACGCGCCGTCGTCCGCTTGGATGACCAAGCGTTGCACTTCGTTCTCGAGCTCGCGCACGTTGCCGGGGAAATCATAGGCGCTCATGATTTCCAGCGTTTCCTGGGCAAAACCGGGCACTGACTTGCCCATCTCGCGCGTGTAGCGCTGAAGGAAGAAGAGCGCCAAGGGCGCTACGTCGTCGCGCCGCTCACGCAGCGGGGGCACGCGGATCGGAAACACCTTCAGCCGGTAGTACAAGTCTTCGCGGAAGCGACCCGCTTTGACCTCCGCCTCCAAATTCTTGTTGGTGGCGGCCACGATGCGCACGTTCACTTGCTTGACCTGCGTGGCACCGACGGGGCGGATTTCACCCTCCTGCAGAGCGCGCAGTAGCTTGCCCTGCAGGGACAGCGGGAGCTCACCGAGCTCGTCCAAAAAGAGCGTGCCGCCGTCTGCGATCTCGAACAGCCCCTTCTTCTCTTCCGTAGCGCCGGTGAAGGCGCCACGCTTGTGCCCGAAGAGCTCGCTCTCCAGCAAATTCTCGGGGAACGCCGCGCAATTCTGAGCGACGAACAGCTTGTCTTTGCGCTTCGATCGGTAGTGGACAGCGGAGGCAATCAGCTCTTTGCCGGTGCCCGTCTCGCCCTCGATCAGCACGCTGACGCGCGTGTCGACGACTTTGTCGAGCTGGCGCAAGAGCTCGCCCATGGCTTTGCTCTGACCGATGATTTGCACTTCGCCGCTACGCGCGCGCTCGCGGCCGCGCAGGTATTGGTTCTCTTTTTTGAGCTCGGCCCGCGCCAGGCTCAAGCGTTGAATCAGTTCGGCATTGGCGATCGCGAGTGAAGCGCTGACCGCGAGTGCGCCCAGCGCGTCGACGTCGCGCGCCTCGAACATGGCGGGCGCGTCGCGGTTGTCGAGCTGCAGCACGCCCCAGATGTCCTCGTCTTTCCAGAGCGGCACGCCGATTGTGCTGCGAATGCTGGCACCGAGCAGCGATTCGGAGCTGAAGGTCTCACTGGGTGCATCCGCGGCCAGCACGGCGGCCCGCTCGGAGATCACCTTGCGCACGATGCTGCGCGTCACGCGCACCGCGGCCTCCGGCGCGCGCGGACCCGAAGGGCCGCGAACGCGCGTGACGACGGGCACGAAAGCGGCTGATTTGCCAGCCGAGCCGGCCTCCACCTCTTGCCGAAGCACGACCGTGGCGTGGGTTGCGCGCGGCACGAGCAACAGCGCGGCATCGGCAATGCCGCTCACCACGTCGGCCACGCCCTCGTGACTCACGACCTCACGCAATGCTTGAACCAAGAGTGGCAAGCGGTCCTCGCCCGCGGCAAGGGGCGCGCTCTTGACGAGCTCACTCAGGGGCCGCAGTAGAGCGACCTGCAACGTGTCTGGGTCTTGCGAGAAGTCGACATGCAGCTCGCTGCCCTCGTCCTCTAGACCGCCGAGCCGCACGCGGTCGCCGGGGCGTAGGGCGATGGCGCGTCGCCCTTCGCCGAGGGCGTGCTGTTCATTCGCGCGCAGCAACCAGGTGCCGTTCGTGCTGCCCAAATCTTCGAGCACGAAACCGTCGACACTGCTGACGATGCGCGCGTGCTCGCTGGAAACGAGCACGTCACTCAACACGAGATCATTGGACGAGCCGCGCCCGATGCGCACGATGTCGAGCTCCGCGTCGAATACGCGGCCGGCACTGCTGCCGGTAGCGACCTCGAGGCGGAGGCTCGACATGACCCGTTGGCTCAGCTCGCTCGCGATTCCAAGCGGTACATCACCTGCTTGAGCGGCGAATCACCGGCCGACTTTTCGCGGTCGGGAGATTTGGCGTTCTTCTCGATCACGGCGTTCAGCTTGGCGGCGACGTCTTTCGAACCCTTGGGCGACAAGCGGTCGATGACGGTCGCCGAGACGGAGCGCAGCGCGGCGTTGGTCACGGAGTCGATGCCCTTCACCACTTCGTCACGGCTTTGTTCGTCACCCAAGATGCCGATCATGTACCCGGCCTTGATGCCCACGAACTGGTTGGCGCGATCTTGGTTCTCGCCCTTTTGCAGGGCCGTGACGTAACAGGGCACGCGATCGCCGCAGGCCTTGAGCAGGTTGTCGACCTGCACGAAGGCGTCCTTCTCTAGCTTGGTGCCGTACTTGTCCACCGCCACCTTCACCTGGGGCATCTGGTCCGGTTTGGCCAGCTTCAAAGCCGTGACGGTGACCGCGAGCTGCAACGATTTCTTGTCGTCGTCGCTGCCCTTGGTCTTGGCCGCACGCACGAGCAGCCAATCGACCATCGAAGAGTCGAAGAACTGACCCGCCGATTCGGTCAACGACTCGAGCGCGCCGCCACCGTTGGGAATTTCGGCGTCGAGCGAGATCGACTCGTAGGCCTTCTTGAACGCCTGCTTCGACTCGTCGGTGGCCGGGATTTTGGCGAGCTCGCGCGCGATTACGGCTTTGTTGCCTTCGTCGGTCTCGGCCTTGAGCGCTTCCACCATCGGGCCGATGGTGTCGGGGCGGCCTATCGTGCCCAAGATCAACGCGGCCGTCGCCACGTAGGGCTTGCCCTTGGCTTCCGTGCCCGTGACTTCCTTGATTCGGCGAGCGTTGAACGTGGCCAAGGCTTCGTTCTTGCCCTGGAGCAACGCCACCGCGGCGTCGGCGGCGGGCTTGCCAATCTTGACCAGCGCGAGCACCGCGGTCGACTGCACGTCACCCTTCGCGGGATCGAGCAAGACCTTGAGTAGCGGTTCGACGGCCGCCGGATCACCGATGCGGCCGAGCACCTCGGCGGAGGCCACCTGCCAGAACTGCTGATCGCGGTAGGGGTCGATCAGGTCCTTGTCCTTGGCATTCTTGGGCTGAACCATCTCCGCCTCGAGCATCTTCGAAAGCGGGCCGACCCAGGCTTTGGACGGCGCGATGCGCATGGCATCGTTCACGTCGCGGTAGGCCACGCCGCCCAGCATCGTGCTCGATTTCAACTTCAAAAACGCGGCGAGCAGCGAATCGGAGACCGAGGTGAGCTTCAGATCTTCGGTCGCGATCGCCGCCCACTTGAGGTCCTGATCTTCTTTGGACGTCGCCGGGTGTTTGGCGAACTCGTCGAACGCTTTCTTGACGGCCGGTTCGATGCGCTTGTCCTTGTAAGCCGCGAGCAGCTTGATCAGCGAGACGCGCGTCTTGCTGTCGAGGGTGTCGTAGCCATCGACGTAGGTCTTGGTCAGCGGTTCGACGGTCTTGTTGATCAGCGTCTGCACGCCCTCGGACTTCATGTCGCCGTTCTTCGTTACCGAGTCTTCGAAGAACTGCTCCAAGCGCTTCACGGCGCGGGCGCGCCACGCTGGGTCATCGAGCTTCTCCACCCAGTAGTCGGGCTGACTTTCGTCTTTGCAGCCAATGACCGTGGCGCCGACCAAGACCATCGTGGTCGTGGTTGCGGTTCCCAGGACTAGTGAGTGGATGAGCGACGCGATCGTACGCGAAGAGCGCAGCATGGAGATGCCTCCCGAGGCAGATGAGGGGTCGAGTCACGGCGAGCCCGGGTGGCACCAAACAGCCAAAATTCCCTGGTTCCCAGTGTGCCCGGACGGTACGCCGAGCAGATTGGGGCTGTCAACGAAGGCTCCGCACCTACATTTTCACACAATGCTCTCGTCCCCGCTCAACCAATGATCATGCCTTCTTCGAGCAGCCGACCGGTCGCGAATCGCTTCAGCGACCAGCGCTCGAACAGTTCGTCGCTGATGCCGCGTGCGATGCTTGCGGCGACTCTCTGGCCGACGACCGGCGCCATCATGAAGCCGTGGCCCATGAAACCACTGAGCAAGAAAAATCCGTCGATTGTGTCTACGGGACCGATGATCGGGCTCGAGTCGGGCGAGATGTCGTACAGCCCTGCCCATTGGCGCAGCACTTTGACCGCGCCAAGCCGAGGGCAGGCGCGCGTCAGCGCCCGCGAATAGAGCGCCAAGAAACGCGCCGACGAGCGTTGATCCGCCCCGCTGGGGACGCGCTCGTTGCCGATTCCGCCCACGATTTCACCGCGAATCGACTGGGAAAAGTACAGACCGTCGCTCAGATCGGCAACTAGCGGCTCGAGCCAGGGCTTGAGCGGCTCGGTCGAGCAAATCTCGTGACGATGCGGGTGCGTCGGCAAATCGATACCGAGCATTGCCGCCACGCTCGGGCTGTAGGCGCCGCACGCATTGACGACCACCGCCGTGCGCACGCGGCCGCGCTCGGTGACGACGGACGTGATGCTACGCCCCTGAGTCTCGATACCGATCACGCGCGTGAACGGCTGCACGCTGACTCCGAGTCGGCGCGCGCTCTCGGCATAGCCCCACACGAACGGCCAGGGGAAAACCACCGCGTCGCTCGCGTTGTAGCTGGCCGCGGTCACGCCTTCGGTCGAAAGCTCGGGCGTGATGCTCGAGATCCCCCCCGGCGACAGCAGCGCGCTATGGACTCCGCATTGATTTTGCAGCCGGACATTGGCCTCGAGCTGCGCCGCGGCCGCGTCGGTGCGCGCGAGGAACAAGTAGCCGCCAGCGCGGAACCAAGTGTTGATCTTGTGGCGCTCGGCAAATTGCCGAAACAGCGCCAGGCTTTCGCGCATCAAGCGGATGTTGATCTCGCTCGACCACTGAGCGCGCACACCGCCACCGTTGCGACCGCTCGCGCCGCCGCAAAGATAACCCGCGTCGAGCACGAGCACGTTGCTGAGCCGGTGGTCGGCCGCCAAGTGATAGGCGACCGACAAGCCCATGATCCCGGCACCGATGACCACGACGTCTGCGGCCGCCGGCAGCGGGGTCACTGAATGCCGTACTCGCGCAGGCGGCGATAGAACGTGCGCCGCGGGATACCGCTGATTTCAGCGGCTTTGACGCGGTTCCAATTGCTTTCGCGCAGGGCTTCCAAAATTCGGTCGCGCTCTTCGCGCCGGTGCTCGGAGACGCCGCTCTTGCGCAATTTGACGGTGGCGCCCCGGGGCGTCGTCTCACGCGAGGGCAACGCAACCGGCGCCGGGCCCGTGACCCAGCCGTCCGGGATATCGAAGTCGCCCGCGTCGAGCTCGAGATCTTCACTCAGCACCCAGGCGTTGAGCAGGACGTTCTCCAGCTGGCGGACGTTGCCGGGCCAAGCGTATTGGGCAAGCCGCTGCAGCGCTTCTTTGGTCAGCCCGTTCTTCTCGCGCTTGTAGCGCGCGGCGAACAACCCCAAGAAATGATCCACCAGCTGTGGGATGTCTTCCGGCCGCTCACGCAGGGACGGCACGCGGATCTCGACCACGTGAATGCGGTAGTACAGGTCTTCCCGGAACTTGCCCTCGGCGACCATGTGCGACAAATCGCGATTGGTCGCAAACAGCATGCGCACGTCGATCTCTTCTTCACGGCTTCCGCCGACGGGACGCACGCGCCGCTCTTGCAGAACGCGCAGCAAACCCGCCTGCATCTTGAGCGGCGTTTCGCCGATCTCGTCGAGCAGGATGGTGCCGCCCTGGCAGTCACGGAACAGGCCCTTGCGATCGCGATCGGCGCCGGTGAACGCGCCCTTCACGTGGCCGAACAGCTCGCTCTCCAGCAAATTCTCGGGGATCGCTCCGCAATTCACGCCCAGCGTGCGCGCTTTGGAGCGGTTCGACGCGGCGTGAATGGCCCGCGCGACCACCTCTTTGCCCGTCCCGCTCTCGCCGGTGATGAGCACGGGCACGTCCGTGTCGCGCACGCGGTCGATGAGAGCGTACACGCGGCGCATTGCCTCGCTCGTGCCGACCAAGCCCTGATAGCCGAAGTGGCCGTACAACGCCTCGCGCGCGTCGCGCAGCTTTTGGCGCGCGCGCTTGAGTTGCTCGGTGCGGCCTTCGAGCAATTCACGCAGTCGCTCTTGGGCTTCTTCCAGCGCGGCGTTGGCGGTCGCGAGGGCATCCGCGCGCTGCTTGTTCTCGTTGATCAGTCGCGCGTTCTCGAGCGCAATCGCGACTTGATCGGCGAACGCGCGCAACGTCGGTAGTTCGCGTTCGAAGTGCGCGCCGGGGCGCACGCGCGTCTCCAGGTACAACGCGCCGATCGCTTCGCCGTCGGGGGCGAGGATGGGCACGCACACCACGGACTCGAGGTGCATTTGATGCACCGAGGCATAGCCCTGCATGCGCGCGTCGCTCTGCGCGTTCATGGTCAGCACGGGCTCCGCGGTTTTGACCACGTTTTCGGCGATCGAACGTGAGAACTCGGCGTGCGCGCCATCTCCCCCGCGCGCGCGTTGAGTGTATACCGTCAGCGCGCCAGACGGCTGCTTCAGCAGCACGAAGCCGTGGTCCGCGCGCGCCAGCTCGACCGCGTAGTCGGTCACGCGCTCGGTCAAGCGCTCGAGATCGAGCTCACCCACGAGCCGGCTATTGACCTCCAAAATGCGCGCCAGGCGCTGCTCGAGCGGCGTGGAGCTGAGCTGCGAAATCGACGCGCTCGTACCCGCGTGCAAGCTGGAGCTCGAGCGCGGGGGGAGCGGCGCGTTGCGCAGGCTGCTGTACGGCATGGCCTCCGTCGCGGCGATGCCGATCGCGGCCGGCACCGAAGCGCGCAGCGTACGTCGCCGCGTGTCGTTCCAATACACCTCGCGCAGATCGCGCGGCAGGCGCGCGCCGATCTCTTCCAAAACGGCCAGCGCCTCTTCGCGATCGCGCCGGGCCAGGAGCGGCTGGCCGCCGGCTTCTTCGAGCTCGGCCCGGGCCTCGAGGGCGCGCCAAACCCAGTCTTTTTGGGCGCTGGAGCGCGCGGCTTCCAGCGCGTCGTCCAAGTTGTTGCGCGCGCCGAGCTCGTCGCCGAGCAGGTTCTTCACGCGCGCCGAAGCCAACAAGAACAGTGAACGGTGCGCGAGCGCGTCGCCCAAATCAGTCTCGGCGCGGGTCAGCACGGTGCGCAGCTCGGGCAAATTCGGGCGCGGCGCGCGCACCGCGGCGAGCACGCCCTCGAGCCGCGCTTCAGCCGCGTCCACGCCTCGGCTCAAATCATCGAACGCGCGTGCGCAGGCGTCGAACTTGGCCACCGCGGCGTCGACGTTACCCTCGCGCAGCTGTAGCTCGGCCTCGAGGCCCAGGAGCTGCGCGCACATCACCGAACTGAGCTCGGAGCGTTGCTCTTCGAGCGTTTCGATGTTGCCTCGCGCACGCGCCAGACGACCGAGGAACAAGTCCGTGTTGGCCAGGTTCAACAAGCCTTGCAGCGCGGTCGAGCGGCGGCCCGAGCGCCGGCCCATGTCGACCGCGGCCTCGAAGTGCTCGATGGCGCCCGCGATGTCCCCGCGGATCTTCAGCAAACCCGCCAAATTCAGCTGCACGGTGGCGAGGGCGCCCGCGTCACTCGCGCGCTCTGCAGCGCTGATCGCGCGGCGGTAGATGTCCCTCGCTTCGTCGTTGCGGTCGCAACGCTGGGCGACCATCCCCAGCGAAGCCAGTGCGATCGCTTCGAGCCGGGCGGCGCCGCGTTCCGCCGCTTGCGCCAGCGCGAGCTCGAGCGCTTCACGGGCCTCGTCTTGCTTGCCGAGCATCGAGAGCGCGAGCCCGCGATAGGCGAGCGCCTCGGTGCACAGCGGGGGCGGTTCGTCGAGGAGCGGCTCGAGCAGCTCCAGCGCACGCGGGTAGCCGTTCATGCCGATTTCAGTGCGCGCAAGAAACAACGCCGCCGAGTTGCGCTCGGCGCCGGTCGCGTCGGAGCGCCGACCCAGGTCTTCGAGCAGCTTGGCCGCCCCCGCAGCGTCACCCAAGCCCAAGCGCAGGCGCGCACGCGCTATCACCGTCTGCACGCGGTCGTCGCCGGCCAACGCTTCGAGCGCTATTTTTACGTCGTTGAAGCGACCGCGCTCCAAGAAGTATTGCGCGCGCGCGAGGGGATCCGGCGGTGGAACCGAGCGCACGTCGACCGAGCCCAAAACCCGCTCCAAGTCATCGGCCGAGGCCACCGCGTCACTAGCGATGATGCGCACCAGGCGGCGCAGCTCACCCGGTCGCCCCTCGGAGACCTCGAACACGCGCTTGAGCAAACTCTGCGTGAGCGATGGCACGGCGCCGCGCAGCAGATCGATCGCAGCGTGCTCGTCGAGCGGGGGCACGGCAAAATCTTGCACCGCGCCGGCAAATGGGTCGCCGCCCACGGTGAGCAAGCGCGCGCCCTGGGTGAGCGCTTCGAGCAGCGCGGGCAAGCTCGTTTCGCTGATCGCGTCTGCGTCGTCGACCAACACCCACACGCCGTGCAGCGAGGCATGGGCGCTCAGCTCGGCGTTCAAGCTCGACGTGGACGCCACGTCTTCGATCCAAGCCAAGCTGCTGCCGAGCACACCAAGCGACCACGCCACGCGCCGCAGCAGCGCCGTGCGGCCCGAACCGGGCGCGCCCACGATGCGCAAGTGTTGGCTGGGAGCGAGCGCACGGACGCGCTCGAGCAACTGAGCGGACGTCGCCTCGATGCCGACCACCGGCCACAGCCCAACTTGCCCGAGGTCCGATTCCGACGCCGCGACGAGGCCCGCGGCTCGGCGTAACGCGCTGGCAAATTCGTCGACCGAGGGGAAGCGCTCCGCCGGCTCCGCCAACGTGGCGCGCCGGGCAACAGCCAACAATTGGCGCTGCATGTCGTCACTCGCAGGCGCGCGGCGGCTCTCGGTCACGATCTCGGTCAGTGTCACCCCCAGGGCATACACTTCGGCGCGCACCGTGAGCGGCGCGCCCGCCATCAGCTCGGGAGCGGCGTAGCGCGGCGTCAACCCCTCCGCCTGGCTGCCATCTTCACGAAATGGCGCGGCCAAACCCAGATCGACGAAGGTGGTGCGCCCGCTCGGCTCGACCACGATGTTCGCCGGTTTGACGTCGCCATGGAGCAAGCCTGCGCGGTGCAGCACCGTGAGCTGATCGGCGGCGCGGGCCAGCGCGGACAGCGCGCGAGCGGCGTCGCCACTGTCCATCACCTCTTCCAGGCTTTGACCCTCGACCAACTCGCGGACCAAGAACGCGCGCCCGCTGCGCGGCAAGCGCCCGAAGCGAACCACGCGCGGGACGCCCAAGCCCTCCAAGCCGGAGAGCGCAACTGCCTCGCGCACGAGCGCGGACATCTCTCGCTCGCTCGCCCCTTCAGCCAGCACTTTCAGGGCGTATTTTCGCCCCGAATGGCGGTCGCGCACCGCCCACACTTCTCCCCCGCCCCCCTTGCCGAGCTGGGCAAGCGGCTCGTACCGATGCGGTAACTCCAGCTCGGCCAAAAATCCCCCCGTGTCTCAGAGACCGTAATCGGCGCCAATGCCGAGGAAGAAACCGCTCGTGCCGAAGCCAGCGTCGAAGCGGCCAATGAAGTTACGATGCGGCTTCCAGCGCACGCCGGTTTGCAGCGCGAGCCAGGGGAAGATCACCGGCTTGGAGCCGCCATTGGCCCAGCTGGGCTCGGTGTAGTTCCCGTAGTGATCATTGTCATTGTTGCAGTAGCTCGGCCCACGCGGATCGCCGGGCCCCGAGCACGCCAAAAAGCCGTCACCCGTGCTGTCGTTGCCGCCCGGGCCTTTGTAAGCTTGGTTGCGTCGCAGATCGCCCCAGACCAAACCGACACCCGCGCCGAAGCCATAGTTCAACGCGAACTCGGGCGTGAAGTCCTGACTCCAGACGAAGTCGGCCGTCAGGTACAAGACCTTGATCTTGCTCTGTACGATTTCCCAGGCGTCCGCACCATCCGAAGCGGCTTTGAACGGCGTCGGATCCATGGCGTACGAGGTGAACATCGCTGCAAACTCGTACTCGAACGCGTTCTTGCGCACGGTGAACTCGGGGCCGATGCCGTGTGCAACCACGGTGCGCCCACCGTCGCCGAACAAGTTCATCATGAACTTGGGCACGATGATCGCGCGGTAGCGGAGACCCACGCCGTAATACGTTTGCCCGGGCAACTCGACGGGCGAGCCGCCCGCTTCGGCGTCCGCGACGAGCGCGGAATCTTTGCTCACGTCTTTGGTCCCCGCGCCCTCGCCATCCGCCGCGGCCGGTTCTTCCTTCGGCGCGGGCGCTTCTTCTGCCTCCGCACTGTCCGGCTTCGTGTCACTCGTGGCGTCGGCCTTCACGTCCGCCTTGGCATCGACCTTGGGCTGGGCGGGGGCGGCACCGGCCGTCGAAGCCAGCAAAAATGCCCAACTAGCAAACGCCGATGTAAGCAGTGAGGGGAAGCGGAAGCGGGGGCTCATCAGATCTCTCCTTGGCACGCGAGGTAGTTTGGGGTGGGCATCGGCCGGCAAATCCGGCATTGGCCGGAGCCGCGGGGCGAGCCCAAAGCGCGCGCATAGTGCCATGGCACAGTGCCAACTGGCAAAGTCTCCCCACTTTTCCCCCAGAGCAATGCCCGGATCCGAGCGATCCGCTCGCACTCCAACCCCGGCAGGTGGCACAACCGTGTCAAAGGTGAGCGCCGCTTCGCCGCACTCAGCGCTGACGTCGACGTGCGCTAGACAGCTCGT
>Ga0247740_1000665_pt1 | contig 15674 bp, 15 predicted proteins | sample UWRJL148409B2_FD_180942 | JGI IMG/M metagenome (GOLD analysis project Ga0247740, IMG submission 180942) | Plant litter microbial communities from Arlington Agricultural Research Station in Wisconsin, United States - UWRJ-L148-409B-2 | ecosystem: Environmental > Terrestrial > Plant litter >...
CTTTAAAGGCTCTAACTGGTGAATTTACTCCTCCCGGAATTACTTTTTCTGCTTCAGCAAAAAGCTGACTACTTCTTTTATATAACATTTTTATATTTTAGATTTCTGATATTAGATTTTAGATTTCTATCGGCTTAAGCCTTGATCTCTTATAAATTCATTAAAATATTTTTGTTCAATTTGTTTTTCTTCAGGAAGTTCTTCCAACTTTGTATCTGACATACCCTGAGGAGAATAAAATCTCCATTTCAAAGTTGGGCGATGTTTTACAAAAAAATGACTTTCTGCAAACTCGTCATGTTCGTAAATTCCTAAAAAGAGTCTTAGAATTAGAACTGTTGCGAAGGCAAAAATTAGTATTAAAATTCTCTTTTTCATAAATTACTCATAATTGAGACTGAAAACTAAAAACTTACTTTACCCTCAACTTCTGTCCTATCGAAATTGCATTATCCAACAAATTATTTTTTTGCTTTAAATCGTCAACCAATACGTTGAATTTTTTTGAAATAGAATACAAGGTATCTCCTTTTTGAACTTCGTATAAATTTGGATCGTTCGAATTTGAATTTGAAGAAACCGGTTTTGTCGAACTTTTAGTTGAAGCAGCAACTGTTTTACTTATTGGAACATAATTTCTTCCGGTAATCAAACAATCATATTGATGCAGATTGTAACGCTCAATATAACTGATTAATTTATCAGGATAATTAGGATCTGTAGCGTAACCTGCAGCTCTTAATCCTTTTGCCCAGGATTTATAATCGTCTTTTTCGTAAGTAAACAGCTTTTCATATCGCTTTTTCCCAACCAAAAACAAAGCATGATCTCTGTAAGAATCTGCTGCTTGCGGATATTTTCTAAAACATTCCTGAGCAGAATCATCGTCATGACGCACACTTTCGCCCAGCCACTCTTTATGACATTTAATTCCGAAATGATTATTAGCATCAACAGCCAAATCTCCTTTTCCTGCGCCAGATTCTAATATTCCCTGAGCTAAAATAATACTCGCCGGAATTCCGTACGTTTTCATGTTTCCCATTGCAATATCTTTAAATTGCAAAACATAATTATTGATTAAATCGCTGGTGACAACAGTTTTTGAAGTAGATTGAATAACCTCAGTTGTATTATTTGTCGAAGGGTAATTTTTAACTGTTGGTTTAACAGGAGTACTTCTTTTGGTTGCCGCTGTCCTAGTTTGAACTGCTGCAGCTTTTTTGGTCGTCGCGATGGCAGGCTTACTAGATGAGCAGCTTGCTAAAGCTAATATTACGAGAAGTAATACAATTTTTTTAATCATTGTTCTTGAGTATTGGTAATTTTTTCTGCTTCAACTTTATATTCATTCCGTCAATTCCCTGCAATCCGCCGGTGTGAATGAGTAAAATTTTTGAATGGTCAGGAAAATAATTTTTGCTGATTAAATCTATAACGCCAAAAACCATCTTTCCTGTATAAATTGGATCTAAGGGCACTTTTGTTTCTTTCAAAAAAGCATTAATAAATTCAACTAATTCTAAATTTATCTTGCCATAACCTCCAAAATGATAGTCAGAAATTAAATTCCAGTTATCTTGTTTGGCAAAAATACGAATTTCATTGGTTAAAAAGTCACCTTTTAACGCCGGAAACCCTAAAACTTTCTGATTTGGCAAGGCACTATTGATCAAACCGGAGATTGTTCCGCCCGTTCCAACTGCACAACAAACGTAATTAAAAACGGAATCTTCCTCCGTCAAAATCTCTTCGCAGCCTTTTACCGCCAATTCATTTGTTCCGCCTTCGGGCACTAAATAAAAATCGCCAAACTTCTCTTTTAGTTTTTCGATAAACGAAATTTCACTTTTATTTCGATATTCTTCACGGGTTACAAACTCAAATTGCATTCCGTTTTCCTGAGCGAATTTCAAGGTTGGGTTTTCTTCAATTTTATCAAAAAGCTCGTCTCCGCGAATAACACCAATCGTTTTAAAACCCCGCTCTTTTCCTGCATAAGCCACCGCCGCAATATGATTCGAAAAAGCCCCGCCAAAAGTTACCAATGTTGTTTTATTTTCGGCTTTCGCCTGAAGTAAATTGTATTTTAATTTTCTTAATTTATTCCCTGAAATAAAGGGATGGTTGAGATCATCTCTTTTTATAGTCAGCGAAATATGATTAGGAAAACTGATAGGAATTTCCTGATTCAAAATCTATTTTATTTTAAAGTTATGTAATTCAAAAAACCAAAAAAAGATCGGTTTTTCAAATAATTTAAATCCGTTTCATTTGCATAAGCTTCTCTTTCAAAACTTATATTTCTATAAGCCAAATCTTTATTTTTATATTGCAGTAACCTGATGGCATATTCTAAAATATAAAAGATATAAAAAGGTAAAATCAATAATTCTAATTGTTGTCTCAAATGAATTTTTTCATGATTGACAAAAACAGGATTATCTTTATCAAAATCATATTTTAAAATTACAAACGGAAATACAGCCATTCCGCGATATCCTTTCGGGATTAAATATTTAGCAACAATTAGAAACATTCGCTGTAAAATTTATAAATTTGTAGATAAAAAATGTTCGATTTCATTAAAATCATAATCAAATTCGTTTATTTGATTTTAAAAGAAAAGAACATCAACCCTATGCAGATTTATGAAAGAGCAAAGTAATGAAAATAAACTAATCGAAGGCGAAGATTTTTACTATACGCCCGAAGGTTATAAATGTTTTACCGAAAAACACCATTTAAAACGGGGTTATTGCTGCAAAAGTGGTTGCCGTCATTGTCCGTATGGATTTGATAAAAAAACAGGGCGAATAAACAAACCGTTATAACATTACGCAATTATTTTAACACATAGAAACATAGCCAATAGAAATGTAAAAAGGCGTTTCACTTTATCAAAATAAACATAGCTATGTGAAAGAAACTAGTTCTTTTTTGCAATCTTTTAAAGCATAAAAAATCTATATTTCTATGTGTTTAATTTTTTTACAAATTACCCAACAGATCAAAAAACAATACAAAATGAAGGTTTTTATAAATAAAAATATACCAGAAGCAGGCATTTTATTACTTCAGGAAAAAGGCATTAGCATTACCGTAAATCCAACAGAAAATGTATTGTCAAGAAATGAGTTTATAAAAATCTGTCAGGAAAATGATGTTTTACTAAACGTTGGAGCCAATAATCTGGACGAAGATTTTTTTCAGCAATGTCCTAATTTAAAAGGAATCGCTTTATTTTCTGTCGGATTTGATGCTGTCAATATTCCATCGGCTAATAAAAGAAAAATTCCTGTTGGCAACACGCCTGATGTTTTAAGCAGAGCAACTTCGGATATTGCTTTTTTATTGATGCAAAGCGTTGCCCGAAAATCATTTTATAACCACAAAAAAATTATAAACGGAAAATGGGAAGGCTTTAATGCTTTAGAAAATTTAGGACATGAACTCTACGGCAAAACATTAGGAATATTTGGTTTGGGAAGAATTGGTTTTGAAATGGCTCAAAAATGTAAAGCTGCATTTGGAATGAAAATCATTTATCACAATCGTTCTCATAATGAAAATGCCGAAAAAGAACTTGATGCTCAATATGTAGATTTTGAAACTTTACTTTCGCAAAGTGATGTTTTGAGCGTTCATTCGAATTATAGTGAAGAAAACAATGAACTTTTCAATAAAGATACTTTTGCTAAAATGAAATTCAATGCTATTTTTATCAATACAGCAAGAGGAAAATTTCATAATGAAGATGATTTGTTTTATGCCCTGACAAATAATATTATCTGGGGTGCTGGACTTGACGTTACCAATCCGGAACCTATGAAAAAAGACAATCCGTTATTATCATTGCCAAATTGTTGTATTTTGCCGCATATTGGTTCTGCAACATATGAAGCCCGAAATGCAATGGCTATTTGTGCCGCACAAAATATAATAGCGCTTTCTGAAAATAAAAAAATGCCATTTTGTGTTAATGAGGAGGTTTATTTTTAGACTTCTTAGATGTTAGATTTTTAGACTTCTTAGACTATTAAATCTTTTCGTTGCCTATAAAATCAAACAATTTCTAAAATCTAAATATTTATATGGATATTCTCTTGCGAAAATTTAGGATTAAAATCCACAAATCGTATCACAGGTCGGATATTCGTTATCCCTAGTTTAATTAGAAAATGTGGCAATATGGAAATTAGATAATTTAAATAAATTCCAAATTTTAAATTCCAAATTCCAATTGCATCAATTAATATTCCGCTCCTCTGGAGCTTTTATGAAATGACGCATATTGTTTTCTATAAATATTACGCCTTTCCAAGGCTAGGAAAACTCCATTAGGAGTGGCATATTTATAGAATAAAACATTCTCGCAACTTTGAGTTCCAGCGGGGCGATATAATTAAGTATAATAATTTCAGATGTTGAATTTTACGTTTACAAAAATCTAAAATCAACAATCTAAAATTTAAAATTTGATCTCCAGCGGAACAACATAGTAAAAAAAACAAAAAATTAATCTGTTGTTCATTTAACTAAAATACCTTAGCGTCTTAGAATCTTAGCAACTTAGCATCTCTAAAAAAAATGACTTTTCAAGAACAAATACAACAAGGAATTCCGTCAATATTACCGCCAAAGGCAACTTACGATTTAGCGATTAACCACGCTCCAAAACGAAAAGAAATTCTTTCGGCCGAAGAAAAAAAACTGGCTTTAAAAAATGCATTGCGCTATTTTGAACCAAAACATCACGCTGAATTAATTGCTGAATTTTCAGAAGAATTAGAAAAGTACGGTCGTATTTATATGTATCGTTTACGTCCGGATTACAAAATGTACGCAAGACCAATTGACGAATATCCAGGAAAATCATTGCAGGCAAAAGCGATTATGCACATGATTCAAAACAATCTTGATTATGCTGTGGCGCAGCATCCTCATGAATTGATTACTTACGGCGGAAACGGAGCTGTTTTTCAAAACTGGGCACAGTATTTATTGACAATGCAATATTTGTCTGAAATGACAGATGAACAAACGTTGACAATGTATTCCGGACATCCAATGGGATTATTTCCTTCGCACAAAGAAGCACCAAGAGTTGTCGTTACCAACGGAATGGTAATCCCGAATTACTCCAAACCTGACGATTGGGAAAAAATGAATGCGTTGGGCGTTTCACAATACGGACAAATGACGGCGGGAAGTTATATGTATATTGGCCCGCAGGGAATTGTACACGGAACTACTATTACGGTTTTGAACGGTTTCAGAAAAATAAAACTAAATCCTGAGGGAAATTTATTCGTAACTTCAGGACTTGGAGGAATGTCTGGCGCACAGCCAAAAGCAGGAAATATTGCTGGTTGTATTACGGTTTGCGCCGAAGTGAATCCGAAGATTACCAAAATTCGCCACGAACAAGGCTGGATAAATGAAATCGTAACTTCGACAGAAGAATTGGTTAAGAGAGTCAATTCGGCGAAAGCCAATAAAGAAGTGGTTTCGATTGCGTATTTAGGAAATGTGGTGGATGTTTGGGAATGTTTCGATAAAGAAAACATCAAAATTGATTTAGGTTCAGACCAGACTTCATTGCATAATCCGTGGGCCGGCGGTTATTATCCAGCTGGAATTTCGTTTGAAGAAGCGAATGAAATGATGGCGAATAATCCTGAATTATTCAAAGAAAAAGTACAGGAATCTTTACGCCGACAAGCAAGAGCAATCAACAAACACACCGCAAAAGGAACGTATTTTTTTGATTACGGAAATGCTTTTTTATTGGAAGCTTCTCGTGCGGGAGCTGATGTAATGGCTGAAAATAATATCGATTTTAAATATCCAAGTTACGTTCAGGATATTATGGGACCAATGTGTTTTGATTACGGTTTTGGTCCTTTCCGTTGGGTTTGTACTTCAGGAAAACCGGAAGATTTGCAAAAAACAGATAACATCGCCAGTCAGGTTTTGGAAGAATTGGCAAAAACGGCTCCAAATGAAATTCAGCAGCAAATGCAGGATAACATTAAATGGATTAAGGGTGCGCAGGAAAATAAATTGGTGGTTGGTTCTCAAGCCAGAATTCTTTATGCTGATGCTGAAGGACGAGTTAAGATTGCCGAAGCTTTTAACCAAGCCATTGCAAAAGGCGAAATTGGCACTGTTGTTTTGGGTCGTGATCATCATGACGTTTCGGGAACAGATTCTCCTTACAGAGAAACTTCAAACATTTATGACGGGTCCCGTTTTACAGCCGATATGGCCATTCAAAACGTGATTGGTGACAGCTTTAGAGGTGCAACCTGGGTATCTATTCATAATGGCGGCGGAGTTGGCTGGGGAGAGGTTATAAACGGCGGATTTGGTATGGTTCTTGATGGTTCTAAAGAGGCTTCAAAGCGTTTAGCTTCAATGCTTTTCTGGGATGTGAATAACGGAATTTCAAGACGAAGCTGGGCTCGAAATGAAGGTGCTGTTTTTGCCATAAAAAGAGCAATGGAAGTTGAGCCGTTATTAAAAGTGACTTTACCTAATATGGTAGATGAAAATCTATTTTAGGAAAAGTTTCGTATTTAATTAAATCCAAGAACATTAAATTTTTAAACATATGAAAACATTCAAATTAGTACCCGTTTTTTTGCTTTTGATACTAGCCTCATGCAGCACGGTAAGTGTATATTCTGATTACGATAAAAACGTAGATTTTGCGCCTTATAAAACGTACGCTTTTTTTAAGCCCGGAATTGATAAGGTTGAAATTTCTGATTTGGATAAAAGACGTATCCTACATGCCATAGAAGAAGAAATGCAGGCCAAAGGTTTTACAAAAAGCGAAAATCCTGATTTATTAGTAAACATTTTTACTAAATCGAGAGAACAAGTAAACGTAAACCAATTTAGCGCCGGATGGGGTTACGGTTGGGGTTGGGGATGGAATCCTTACATGATGTACGGAGGAAACCAAACTACGGTATCAACTTCTACAGAAGGAACTTTATTCATTGACTTAATCGATGCTAAAAAGAAAGAAATGATCTGGCAAGGTGAAGGAATTGGAACTTTAACCAAAAACATCGACAAAAAAGATGCTAGAGTAAAAGAAATTGTATCTAAGGTTTTAGCGCAATATCCTCCGGTTAAAAAGTAATTTTTAGTCGCAGTTTTCAGTGACGGTTTTCAGTTTTTTACAAAAACTAAATAAAGTTGATGAGTACTTCGCAAAATATTAATACATTTGCGATTCAATTATCTGAAATGAAAAACTTAAATATCATTATTATCTCTATTAACATTATTGCTATTCAGCATTAATGGTGAGGTATTATATAAATAAGTAAACAAAATACAATTTATTAAACCTCCCAAATCGGGAGGTTTTTTTATTTTATCAATTAAAAAACAACCACAAATTACACATATTTTCACAAATTATTTTCCTGTGTTTGAGTAAATAAATTAGCGAAAATTTGTGCAATTTGTGGTAAAAACAAAAGCTATATTTTTCTAGCCGCAGATTAAAAATCTTTTTAAATCATTTAATCTGTGGCAAAAATTAAAAAACAAACAAAATGAATTTATTTAACGAAGTACTTGCTGCAAAAAAGCAACTCGAAAATGTAGTTGCCGCTACTCCACTCACTCAAAATTTGAATCTGTCAGACGAGTTTCAATCGACTATTTTATTGAAACGGGAAGATTTACAAATAGTGCGGTCGTACAAAATCAGAGGCGCTTATAACAAAATTTCGTCGTTGAATGAAAAAGAAAAAGCAACCGGAATTGTTTGTGCGAGTGCCGGAAATCATGCGCAGGGTGTCGCTTATTCCTGCCATCTTTTGCAAATACAGGGCAAAATTTATATGCCAAAAACAACCCCAAAACAAAAGGTAAAACAAGTACAATTGTTTGGAAAATCTTTTGTAGAAATTGTGTTAACCGGAGACACTTTTGATGATGCCTATGCTTCTGCAATGGCAGACGCTATCAAAAACCATAAAATATTTATTCATCCTTTTGATGATGAAAAAGTAATTGCCGGTCAGGGAACTGTAGGATTAGAAATTTTGGAAAGCTACAAAGAACCAATAGATTATATTTTTGTTCCCATTGGCGGCGGCGGGCTGGCTTCCGGTTTATCTGAAGTTTTTAGACATTTAAGTCCAAATACCAAAATCATTGGAGTTGAACCAAAAGGAGCTCCTTCAATGAAAACTTCTATTGAAGAAAATAAAAATACAGCTTTAAAAACGATTGATAAATTTGTTGATGGTGCCGCTGTAAAACAAGTTGGTGATAAAACATTTGAAATCTGCCGTTATAATCTGGAAGATATTATTTTGGTTCCCGAAGGAAAAGTATGTACGACAATTTTACGTTTGTATAACGAAGAAGCAATGGTTGTTGAACCTGCGGGCGCATTAACAATTGCTGCTTTGGATTTTTACAAGGATCAAATAAAAGGCAAAACAGTCGTTTGTGTAGTAAGCGGAAGCAATAATGATATCGAAAGAACTGCCGAAATAAAAGAGCGTTCTTTATTATATGAAGGTTTAATGCATTATTTTATGATTCAGTTTCCGCAGCGTCCGGGCGCTTTAAAAGAATTTGTGAATAATATTCTGGGACCTGATGATGACATCACTTATTTTCAGTTTGCAAAAAAAACAAGTCGCGAAATGGGTTCTGTTGTTGTTGGTTTAGAATTAAAAAACAAAAAAGATATTAAGGCAATTAAAATGAATATGACCAAAAATGGTTTCGAATTTCAATACTTAAATGACAATCAGGATTTGTTTACACAACTGATTGGATAAAACAAAAGGCTGTCTGAATTTAAAAATCAGACAGCCTTTTTCAAACCAAAATAAAATCACTAATTAAAATTCAAAATTGGTAATTATTTCTTTATCACTTTTTTAGAATACGTGCTTTTACTATCATTAACTTTAACTACATAAATCCCTTTTGGTAATTGCGAAATTTCTATTTCGGCTTCAGTACCAGTTGTAAAATCAACGCTTCTTTTTAAAACATTTTGGCCTGAAGCATTGTAAACTTCAACTTGTCCTGAACCTGAATTTGGCGTATTAATTTTTAAATAGTTGTTTGTTACATTGATATAAAGAGAAAAATCAGATACGAGATTAGCCTCTTCTTCTACGGCAGCTTTCCTGGCTGCAGAAGCTTCAACCTGTACCAATTGCCATTGCTGATTCAATCCTCCTGTGTATGCCCAAACCTGAATATTGGCTCCATTCGCAGTAGAAACACTTTCGACATCCAATGATTTTCCGCTATTTACATTAATAATACTATAGTAACCTCCGCCAAGATTGTTTACTGTCCATTTAAATTCATTTGAAGACGAAAATGCTCTTTGCTGTACTTTTATTCCATCGGCAGTACTATTACTTTCCGGCGCCAAATACAATCCTGTCGATTTTACAATGATATAATAATTGCCGCTTCCGTCAGGAACAAACTTCCAACGTTGGTTACTTCCTCCTCCACCGGTAATATCATATTGCTGAATACGGCCTCCGCTTGTAGTCGAATTATCTGCAACGTCTAATCCTTTATTGCTGTTTCTTGAAATAATGTTGTAATATCCAGGAAAAGAAGATGATGGCGGCGATCCTGCAGACCAATTAAAAGTAATGGCTGATGAAGCCGGAACTGTATAATTAAAAGCTGATGATCCTGAAACCACTTTTATGGTATTGGCTGATCCTGAATTGTAAACCACAAGTGCAATCGATCCGTCAGGATTTCTAAATCCAACTGTTTGAATTGTACCGCTACTACTTGAAGATGAAATCCTTACAGCGCCCGGTTTTACAAATTTCGAGATTTGACCAATAATATAATAAGCCACATTTTTAGTATAACTTGTACTATTGTTTACTGTAACAGCTCCTAAACAAGTATTGCATCCTCCGGGAGTACGCGGCCCTAAACTTGGATTATTAGCCGCATTCCATTCCAGAACTGTTTTTGACCAGTTATTGGTACTTCCAATCACGACGTTTTGCATATGCCAGCCAAAATCTCCGCTAAAGCTTCCGCCTGAACCTGTATATTGTTCTGTAAAATAAACGTTTTTATTTGTGGCATTTCGCACAGTTGACATGGCCGAAATGTTTCCTAAATACAAATGAAACGCTGCACCATCAACATAACTACTGTTATTTAAAACATCGATAGGATAAGCTGTATTGTCGCAATTGTGATCAAAAGCGATGATTTTTATATTTCCGTAACCTGCCGCAGCCATTTGTGGACCAAGTTGCTGATTAATAAAATTCTTTTGTTCAGTCGAATTCATTAACATACTTGGTTCATTATGCGGATTCTCTGGTTCGTTTTGAGGTGTGATTCCCCAAATAGAAATTCCCTGCGCTTGCATTGCTGCAAAATACTTTACAAAATATCTTGCGTAGGCGGCGTAATATTGTGTTTGCAAACTTCCGCCAATCCAGGAATTATTAGTTTTCATCCAGCGTGGCGCTGACCACGGAGTAGCTAATATTTTTATGTTTGGATTGATAAGCTTAATCTTTTTTATAATGGGTATTAAATAGTTTAAATCTGGCCCGTTGAGACTGAAATTATTCATATTAACATCTCCTGAAGTTTCGTTATAACTATAAGAAGAACTGCTTAAATCAGAAGCCGCTATACTAATACGAACTACACTGGCGTTTAAGCCTGTAACAGGATTGTATAAATCGTTTAATAATTGGTTTTGCTGAGTCGCTGCCATTGCGCTTATTACTTCGCAGCTTCCTTCGGTAAGGGTATAGCCAAATCCATCCATGGTTTGATAGGTTGTTCCGGCATTTATTGTAATTGTAGAAGGATTAGTTCCTGAATTTGTCCCGAAACTTACTGTAGATTGCTGCTGTAATAATCTTGTCTGATCACCTGATGTGATAAAAGGTGTCACTGTTTGAGCATTTGTTTTTATAATAACGAAAAGCATTATAATAATGACCTGAGTCAGAATTGCTTTTATCCGATTTGTAGGTTTGTGAGTAGTTTTGTGCATTTTTTTTAAAGTTTTGTGGTTTTTAGATAGTTAATTTTCTGTCATTTTATTATGATTATTTTTATTAAAACGCATCTAAATTACATCAATCTTTCACGAAATCGATATAATTAAGACTTTACAAATACACATCATTTGTAAAAATTGCCTTAACAAAAACTTATCTTTTATTTTATCAAATACTTAAATATCAGTTATTTAAAACCTAAGAAAGCCACAAAACATTACTTTTACTTTTTACTACATAAATAAATATTTTAAAATCAAGCTTTTAGATCATCTTCTAAATATTCTATCCTGTTATAAAATTTTCACAAATGATAAATCTTATAGAATAAACTTAGGGTTATAGCTTATTTTTGCGGTTTATATAATTACTAAAAATATGGAGACGCTTAAAGATATTTCGAACTTAGAAGACATTAAACAAATGGTGAACAGCTTTTATGCAAATGTTAGAAAAGACGAACTGATTGGTCCTATCTTTAATGATAAACTGCTAGATCGCTGGGAACCTCATCTGCAAAAAATGTACGGATTCTGGCAGACTATTTTATTTGATGTAAGAGCTTATTCGGGAACTCCTTTTCCGCCACACAAACAATTACCTGTAGATAAAACGCATTTTGATCGCTGGATTGCAATTTTTAATACCACAATCGATGCACAATTTGCCGGACCAATAACCGAAGAAGCTAAAATGCGTGCCGCAAATATGGCCTATATGTTCAGCCACAAAATTGACTATTTCAGAAATGCTGAAAACGAACTGAGAAATTCATCGGGTAAATCTTAAAAATATTACGAATAAAATTGGATACTATTTTAAATTAAATAATTTTGATTGATCCAAATACCATCAAAAATAATTTAATTAAAATGAAAAAAGTTATCCTGTTCTTTCTGATTTGTTTCTCTTTTTTTAATCATTTAAACGCACAGTCTCAAGCTCCGGTTTCTAATTTATATAAAGGAACTATTGATGGAAAAATTCCCATAACGCTCTATATTCAAACAGAAGAAAATCCTTGTACGGCCGATTTAATGTTTGCCTCAATGTATCGATACGATAAATCAAACAAATGGATTCAAATATATCCTACGCAGAATACAAAAGCTGAAAACGAATTTGTAATGGTGGAACATGGTTTCAGCGGCATTTTGCTTGTAAAGAAGACAGGGAATACTTTTTCCGGTTTATGGATCAGCCCCGATACTAAAAAGCAGTTAAAAGTAGATCTAAAAGAAGCTTCAATGACAAAAAAAGAGATTGAAAACTACAAAAAAACAATGGAAAAAGTGAGTTTTGACAATAACGACTGCTAAAATTTCATTTTTTTTATTAATGCTCCAAAATCTATAAAATCAAAAGGACTCTAGCGTAAAAAAATAATATCTTTTGAAAACTAAAGCCCTAGCCCTGATAGAAGCGGCATCCTTTTTCTGGCTTCTTTAGCCAGGAAAAGATATAGCGGATAGCAGGAAATAGCTCCTAAAACCTACAAAAGCTTTTTAGACAAACTTCACGAAAAATGCAATAATAAATCATTTCGCATAAAAAAATTGTAACAAATAACAAAAAATAGCGGTCATAATTCGTAATTTTACATTCTAAACTACAACGTTTTCGAAATGAATGCAAGTATTGAAACAAACCCGTTATTAGAGCGACTGCCTAAACATTTAAAGCAATTTATTAAACCTCAGGACTATAGCGATTACACTCCTATAAATCAAGCTGTTTGGCGTTATGTAATGCGTAAAAATGTAGATTATTTATCGAAAGTTGCGCATAGTTCTTATCTAGACGGATTGCGTAAAACGGGAATCGAAATTGACGCTATCCCAAGTATGTACGGGATGAACAGAATTCTGACCGAAATTGGCTGGGCTGCTGTTGCCGTTGATGGGTTTATTCCGCCTAATGCATTTATGGAGTTTCAGGCTTATAATGTTTTGGTTATTGCTTCAGACATTCGTCAGCTTGAACATATTGAATATACGCCTGCACCGGATATTATTCACGAAGGTGCCGGCCACGCTCCTATTATTGCCAATCCTGAATATGCTGAATATTTGAGACGTTTTGGCGAAATTGGCTGTAAAGCAATTTCTTCTCATAAAGATTATCAAATGTATGAAGCGATCAGATTGCTTTCGATTTTGAAGGAAGCTGAAGATACGCCGCAAGAAAAAATAGATGAAGCCGAAAAAGCGGTTTCTGATTTGCAAAATAATATGGGGGAATTGTCTGAAATGGCTCAAATTCGAAACCTGCATTGGTGGACAGTTGAATACGGTTTGATTGGTACTGTTGAAAACCCAAAAATATATGGCGCTGGATTACTTTCGTCTATTGGTGAAAGTGCCTGGTGTATGACGGATAACGTAAAGAAAATTCCTTATGATATCTCGGCTGCGAATCAAAATTTTGATATTACGCAGTTACAACCTCAACTATATGTAACGCCAAATTTCTCTTATTTAAGTTTGATCTTAGAAGAGTTTGCGAATAAAATGGCTTTACGTACGGGAGGTCTTTCGGGGATTCAGAAACTGATTCATTCGAATGCTTTAGGAACTATTGAATTGAGTACAGGTTTACAAATTTCCGGTGTTTTTACCAATGTTCTGGAAGAGGAAGGAAAGCCGGTTTACATTCAAACCACAGGAAAAACTGCTTTATCATACCGTGAAAAAGAATTGGTGGGTCACGGAACTTTGACACACCCGGAAGGTTTTGGAAGTCCGATTGGGAAACTGAAAGGCTTTAATCTTGCGATTGAAGATATGAGTCCGAAGGATTTGCAGGCTTATTCTATTGTTGAAAATGAAACTGTAAAACTCGAATTTGAAGGCAATATTATAGTTGAAGGAGAAATCATAACCGGATCAAGAAACTTACATGGAGAAATTATCCTGATTAGTTTTAGAAATTGTACGGTAACGCATGGCGAAACAATTTTGTTTCAGCCTGAGTGGGGAAATTACGATATGGCAATTGGCAAAAAAGTGGTTTCTGCTTTTTCCGGTCCAGCCGATGTAAATAGTTTTGATTTGATTAATTCTGTTCCAAAAACAACTACTATTAAAGCCAAACATACAGACGAACGTGATGATCTTGAGGTTTTATATGCTACAGTTCGAAATATCCGAAATAACGATAGCAATAAAACAGAACTTCAATTAATATTTAATCAATTAAAAAATAATCACCCAAATGATTGGCTTTTAGCTGTTGAGATTGCAGAACTTTTAACGGATGCTTTAACACCTCTTTTACATGAAGTAATAGTTTATTTATCTCAATTGAAAGAAAGACGTCCAGAAGTGGCACATTTAATTTCAGGTGGATTGGATTTAATTTTCGATAAAAAAGCAGTTTAATTTATTGCTCGCGGATTTTAGAGATTTAGACTTATGAACGCAGATTTTTTTTAACGTCAGAAGTTTTTTCTACAATCTTGTCATTACTTTAATAAACTTTGTGTCTTAGTGCCTTTGTGGCAAATGCGGCAAATCACAACTTCAAATCTTCATTAAAATCTTTATCAGATTCGATTGTTTTTCCTTCGTATTGCAATTTCCAACCCATTGAATTGGTTAGGATTAAAATCTTAGATAATTCACTTATTAAACGATTTTGAGCGTTTGTTTTCAAGGTCGATTTTTCGATTTTCTTGGCGAGATTCGCTTTTACCGACTTGTTGATTTTATTGTAATCTTCTCCGGTAAAAGGATTCAGTTTGCTTTGTTCAACATCATAAAACTGAATATCAGGATTTATGGTTATTTCTTCTTTTGGGATATTAAGAATGGTGATCGTTTTATTTTTTTCATCAATATCGTATTTCATTTTATGCAAATCGTAGGCTACGGTAACATTTGCATTTACGACAACAAGTGCTTTCTTCTCAAACGAAACCATATCCATCAAATATTTCTGTTGATTTTTATAGGTGATGACTTCTGAAAAATGTCCTTCGGTAACGACCAGTTTACCAACATTAAGGATTTGCTGCTGAATAAGATTGGTATTATAATCAATGCTAGAATCGTCGTCTTTTTTGAATTCGCAATATTTGAAACCCAATACTATTATAAGTACGAGCGCAGCTAAAACTATTATTCTCTTTATTAAATTTTGCATTCTGTAATTTTATTAGACCAATTTACTTCTTTTTTATAAGAGACTAAAAGTTTTTTTTCTTACTAAGTTTTTTCTGCCACGAATTTCACGAATTTTCACTAATTCCTTGTCTAAAATTTATTAATGAAGTTACTTTAAAATTCGTAAAATTGAATAGTATACGCAAAGTATTAGTGTAAATTCGTGAAATTCGTGGCAAAAAAAAAGATCGCACCAAAAAAATTTAGAATGGATATCCAATTGCGATATTTAAAATCAGATTGTCTTTTCTCCACGGCCCGCTTCCAAAATTAATATCGTCGATAACCCACCTTTGACCATCTGGTAAATCAGGTCTTCGCAATGGAAAAGCTAAATCGGTTCTTAATACCAGGAAAGATAAATCAAAACGCAATCCGGCTCCGGCACCAACGGCAATATCTTTCATAAAATCTTTGGTTATTTGTCCGCCAGGCTTATTAGGATCAG
>Ga0247740_1000667_pt1 | contig 15665 bp, 9 predicted proteins | sample UWRJL148409B2_FD_180942 | JGI IMG/M metagenome (GOLD analysis project Ga0247740, IMG submission 180942) | Plant litter microbial communities from Arlington Agricultural Research Station in Wisconsin, United States - UWRJ-L148-409B-2 | ecosystem: Environmental > Terrestrial > Plant litter >...
GCGCCGCCCGTGCGCGTCGTTGCGCCCACGCCAGCAGCACCGCCCGCGCGCGTCATCGCGCCCACGCCAGCTCCGCCCCCCGTGCGCGTCGTTGCGCCCACGCCAGCAGCACCGCCCGCGCGCGTCATCGCGCCCACGCCGGCTCCGCCCCCCGTGCGCGTCGCACCGCCGCCGGTCGCGCCACCCGCGCCCGCGCGCTCCGAACAGAAAGCGCCGCTGCCTCCTCCGCCCAAGCTGGCACCGCCCAAGCCGGAGGCGCCCCGCGCGGCGGCGGCTCCGCCGCAAACGGAATTCACTCCCGTGCGTCCGATCAAGCCGGAAGCGCGTCGGCCACCGCCGCCGGTGGTGCCCGTGATCAGCAAAGGCACCAAGGCGAAAAAGAAGAAGAGCCACGACTGAACTGCGACTACGTTCGTCGCCATGCTCGACCCGACGAAACGTGCCCGCCTGATCGATCTACTTCGTGAACTGAGCTTCGAGCGTCGCCGCGTGACGCTCGCCTCGGGTCGCGAGAGCGACTTTTTCATCGACTGCAAGCAGACGATCCTCACCGCTGAAGGCCACGCCTTGGTGGGCGAACTGATGTTCCAAGCGCTAGATGATCTACCCGCGTGTGATGCGGTGGGTGGGGTCGAGCTCGGCGGCTGCCCCTTGGCTAGCGCCGTGTCTTTGGTGAGCTTTCAGAAGGGCCGCCCGCTGACCGGTTTTTACGTGCGTAAAGCGCGCAAGGATCACGGCACGGCGAAACTCGTCGAGGGAGACAAGTCGCTCAAACCCGGCACGCGCATCGCGCTTTTGGAAGACGTAGTGACCACCGGTGGTTCTAGCTTGAAAGCCGTAGAAACGCTGAAGGCCGCAGGTGCGGTGGTGGTGGGAATTATCGCACTCGTCGATCGCTTGGAGGGCGGCGCGGACACCATTCGTGCATCAGGGCTGCCACTCTTGACCCTGTCGACGCGCGCCGACTTCATGGAGTAGCCTGAAGGTCATGCCCGCGCTCCGCCCGACTCCCGGTCGACGTTGCCAGGAGCGGGTCACCAAGGGTCGGGCCGCACGGCTGGGTGCGCTCGCAGCGCTTTGCATCAGTCAATCAGCGCACGCGGCGTCCGGCCCCAAAGAGCGCGCGATCAGCACCGACGAAGTCGTGTCGTGGCTCGACACCAAGAGTGAAGCGCCCCCACTCGCCGACGAGGGCGCGGGTGAAGAGGAGCTCGTGCCCCCTCCCCCGCCGCGCCACAAAGGCTTCGTCGTGGAGACGGGCATCGGCGCCTTCGGGCAAATCGGTGAGATGAAACACACCTCGCCGATCGCGCCCTGGTTTCATCTGCAGTTCGGTTACGAACCGCTGCGCTTCCTGATGGTCTTCGTGGAGGGCGATCTGGTGCTCTCGAACACGTCCTACGCGCCCGCGCCGCCGCCGCGCCGCACGTATGCGCTGTGGGGGGTGGGCGCGGGGTTGCGCGGCACGGTGAAGGCCAGCCAGCGCGTCGGGCTGTACCTACAGGCGAGCGTCGGCGGGGCCGAAGTCAGCGACGACGTGCTCGGGGTCTACGGCTACCGAGACGCCGACAAGTTCAATTTATACCTGGCGGCCGAGCTGGGCGCCGAATGGTATCAAGTGAGCCCCCACCTGGCGCTCGCCGTGCACGGCGGCATTCGCGACTACACCGCGACCTTCAAGCGCGAATTCAGCAACCAGGCGCCTCTGGCCTGGGTCTCGGGGCTGGGCCTCCGCTACACTTTTTAGCGCTTTTCACAGGGTGCCCAGCGATTCCCGCTTGCCTTCGAGCCAGGTGCTAGTAAAAAAAGCCTCTTCTTTGGCTCTTTCCGGGCGGCAACGTAAGTTCCGTCCGCGCTCGTCGAGGTGAAGTCACGCTCGGCCCAGCGGAAGGTTCGCGAGATTGGATAGCGATCTGGCTGAATCGATTTCGGCGCTCCGAGATGCTTTCACGCAACGACACGTGCGAGCTAAGTTCGGCAAGGCCGAAGCGGCAGCGGTGGACCAACTCAAGGCACAGCTGAAGCTGCCCCGGCGCTTCCGCGAGTTCTTGTTGGCCGCCAATCCGGAAGACGTGGAGACGCGCACGCCCGCCGAGCGCGTCAAGCTGATCCCCGCCCAGCGCCTGCTCGAAGAGCAGATCGGCTTTGCCCTAGTCGAATCTGGCACGTTGCGCTCGGGCGCCGCGGCCAACGGCTGGCGCTCGGGTTGGATCATCATTGGCCATAGCTCGCTGCTCGGCGATCCGTACTTCTTGGACGTATCGAGCCCGGATGCCGAGGGCGACTGTCCCGTGTACACCGCCATGAGCGGCACCGAGCAGTGGAAGCCGCGCCTGTGCGCGTCCAGCTTCGCCATGTTTCTGCGCATTTTGGCGGTCGGCATGGACGTCGCCAAAGGCTTCCCCGAAGAAGACATCGACATGGACGACGAGCAGGTCTTCCGCGAGGCACTGGGCCCGAAGATCCGCGAGTACGATCCCGCCGCCCTCAAAGCCGGACACTGGACATGACCGAGATTGCCGCGCTGCGCTCCGTAACGCAGGGCACCGCTGAATACGACGCGCTTCTGGCGCGCCTGACCCGCCGTGGCGAGAGCGATCTCGATCGCGTGGAACCCGCCGTGCGGGAAATTTTGGCCGCGGTTCGCAGCGAGGGCGACGCCGGACTCAAGCGCTATGTCGAGCGCTTCGAGAAGCGCCTGCCCAAGGCCTGGCTCGAGCGCGACTACGGCGGCGAAGCCGCCCTGCGTGACTTGCCGAAGCCGGTCGCGGAAGCGCTGGTCGAGAGCGCCGCGCGCATCCGGCGTTACCACGAGCGTCAAGCCCAGAGCTTGGGCGGTTTCGAATACACCGAGCAGGGCGTGACCCTCGGCAGTCGCGTCACGCCCCTCGCGCGGGTGGGTGTGTACGCGCCCGGCGGCAAAGCGCGCTACCCGTCGAGCGTGCTGATGTGCGCGGTGCCCGCGCAAGTCGCTGGCGTCACGGAAATCATCGTGGCGAGCCCCGACACTAGCCCGGAGGTGCGCGCGGCGTGTCACTTGGCAGGTGTGCACGCGCTGCTGGATGCCGGCGGCGCGCAAGCCGTTGCCGCGCTCGCCTACGGCACGGAGTCCGTGCCCCGCGTCGACAAGATCGTCGGTCCCGGAAACATCTACGTCGCCGCCGCGAAGCGTTTGGTATTCGGTGAAGTCGACATCGACAGCATCGCCGGCCCGAGCGAAATCCTGGTCGTAGCCGATAATAGCGCGGATCCAGTGCTGGTTGCTGCGGATCTTCTGTCCCAAGCCGAGCATGACGAAGCCGCCTACCCGCTTTTGGTGACGAGTGACGCATCGCTCGTGGCTCGCGTGCAAAGCGAGCTCGCGCGGCAATTGGCGGATCTGCCACGCAAAGCCATCGCCGACGCCTCCGTGATCAACAACGGTTATGCCCTGGTGGTGAAGGATCGCGACGGCCTGGTGGCGGTCGCCAATCAATTGGCGGCCGAGCACGTCGCCGTGCACACCGTCGAAGCCCGGGCGCTCGCCGACCGGATCCTGCGCGCAGGCGCGATTTTCGTGGGTTCGATGACCCCCGAGGCCGCCGGTGACTACCTCGCGGGCCCGTCACACGTGCTGCCCACGGGCGGCGCCGCTCGCTACGGCGCGCCCCTTGGCGTGTACGACTTCGTTTCGCGCACGTCGATCATCGACTACGAGCCCGGCGCTTTGATCGCGCAGGGCCCGAAAATTACCGCTTTTGCGCGCGCCGAAGGGCTCGAAGCACACGCGCGCGCCGTCGAGTTCCGCACGCGCCTCAAATCGTAAACGAGCACTCGCGCTCGCAAAGGGTTATCCTGCGATGGCCTTTGTCTTCGGTACGAGGAGTGTCGATGTCCGCGAGCGTTATCCGTCGGCTGCTGATTTGTGCGGCTCTTGTGCTGGGCGCCACTAGCTGCGCAAGCGAACGGTCTCCGATCAATCGGGTGCAGGCCAATGCGCTGAAGAAGTCCTTCTTCGTCGGCGAGGACTTGGCGAATCCGAAAGACAATCCCGAATTCTACTACCGCCCGACGATCGTGGACGTCGACTACGGCGCCTCGCAAGATCAGCTGTTCACGGCCAGCGGCGCGCAGACCATCGCTCGCGTCAGCTTCGAAGTGACGGAAGACCTGCTGGTGGCGCGCCTGACGTACGAGCGCGTTGCCGACACCACCGGGAACGGCACCCCGAATTCGCCGGATCAAAACAGCGGGCAAGTCGTGGCCGCTTTCAAGATCCAGAGCCACTTCGACGTCAAGCGCAGCTACAACCCGACGACGGGCGAAGAGCTGAACATCATCGAAGAGAACGCAACGGACAGCCCTTGGTACACGCGCGAGTACATGCGAGTGGACTGGTCGCAAAACTTGATCACCAGCGCCTACCAGCTCGACACGCTGGCCGCGCTGACCGCCTTCGATGGCGCCTTCCGCTACGAGCCGGTCGCGTACTCGGCGACGAATCCAGCCGATCCGGACGCCCCGCGCTTCGATCCGAACGGCTACTTCGACATCACGAACAAGCTGTTCGTCACGCCCCAGAAGGTGTTCACGCCGTTCGGCTATTTGCCGGCCTGCTTTCTATCGCCCGACTTCTTCGGGGGAGATGGGCCTGTCGGCAACTGCAACCCGAGCGAGGTCAAGGTCCGGCTCTCGTTCCGGCGCGTGGTCGACAACGACTACGAGCCCGTGCACTGGGACGGCTCGCGCATGGACATGTTCGGCATGTTCACCACCGGCACCGTCAATCCGGACCGCCTCGGCTATGACCGTAACTTCGGCGTGGTGGACGACAAGTGGTACCGCTTCGTGTCGCGCCACAACATTTGGCAGCAAAGCCATGCGCGCGACGCGCAGGGTGAGCCGATCGCTTGTTACACGGACAAGACCACGCCGGTCGGCGCGCTGCCAACGCGCGACGAGCTGACGGGCATTCCTGACGATTCAGGGAGCCAGACCGCCGGCCCCGACGGCACGGACGACGAGTGCCAGACGGCGGGGGCGGGCTCGCGCTGCGATCAATTCACTCACCAGTGCACGCGGCCATACGCCGAGCGCGTCATCAGAACCTCGGCTTTTTACTACGGCCCCGAGAGCGACCCGAGTCTGTTCGGGGTCACGGCCGAGGCCCTTTCCCAGTGGGATGGTGCGCTTCGCCAGGCCGCGCAGACCGCCCGCTACACCGAGTGCATTCGCGTCAGCGGCGGCGTGAGAGAAGAAGTAATCGCCGCGTGCAAGGCGGCCTACGATCCGAGCTTGGAAGGTGCGATCCGAGCCTTGCCCAAGGTGTTCACGCTCTGCCACAACCCGGTGGTCGCAGATGATGACGCCGCGTGCGGCACGCCGGGCCTCCTCGCACGCGTGGGTGACCTGCGCTACCACATGATCAACATCATCCAAAAGCCGCAGACTTCCTCGCCCTGGGGCATCATGGTCGACGCGGTTGATCCGATCACTGGTGAAGTCGTCGCTGCCAGCGTCAACCTGTGGAACGCGGTCACGGACTTGGCCGCGCAGGGCGCGGTCGACACCATGCGTTGGTATTTGGGCGAGCTGTCCAACGCGGACATCGCCAGCAGCGCGTACCAACGCGGCGCCATCAGCAGCGATCAACGCGCGGCTCCGCAATCGGCGTCGTCCAATCCCCCCGTGTTGAGCAATGCGGACGTGAAATCGCGGCTGGCCGCGCTCGACACCCGGCTGAACGACGGCAGCAAGCTCGAGGCCCCGCTGCCCAGTATCGGCGCGCGCCGCTTGGCGGATTGGGCAGAATCCGCGACCAGGCAAAAATTCGGCAATTCCGTGCTGGGTACGGGTAACACCGGCATGGCTGGGCGCATGACGGCGGCCCGCGGTTCCCCGGTAGAATCGCAATTGCTGACCGCGCCGTACCTGAACTTGGCACGTTTGGATCCGCGTCAACAGCCGAGCGAAGACCAGACCAACATGGCCTCCCCGCTGCGCGGCAACTTCGCGCAGTTCCTGGTCGACTTCGAGCAGCAGCGGCAAGTGCGCTTGGCGGCCCTAGGTCGCTGCTCCGAAGAAGCGCCCGAGCCGAGCAGCATGGCCGACTGGGCCACGATCATGAGCAAGAAGTTCCCCCTCACGGATGAAGACCCGGCAGCGCCCGGCATCCAGGCATCAGCGGCCGCAATCGCCGCTCGCAACGCCAAGTGGCACGACTTCATTCGCCGCCGGCTCACCCTGGGTTTGATCGAGCATGAGCTTGGTCACTCGATGGGCCTGCGTCATCAATTCACGTCGTCGTTCGATGCGCTCAACTTTCGCCCGCAGTACTGGCAACTGCGCACGAAGAACGGCACCCAGACGACCGCCTGCACCGAAGCCACCACGGATGGCAGCAAGTGCACCGGCCCACGCTGGCTCGACCCCATCACGCAAGACGAGCGCGACGGCCTGATCTGGCGTTGGCAGCAGACCTCGGTCATGGATTACGCCGGTGATTTGACGCAGGACACGCTCGGCCTCGGCGCCTACGATCGCGCCGCCGTGCGCATGGAGTATGCGGATGTGGCGGACGTCTGGGACGAGCGCGAGGCCGTCAGTTGCCGACCGGGCGGCAGTGGGCTGCTGGGCGGCACTCAGGACGCCGCATGCACCGCCAACGGCTCGACGCTGCACTCACTGCTCGACGGCTTCGGCGGGCTCACCGGGCCGCTGTACAACGACGGGCGGCAGTACTTCCACTACTCACAGCTCAACAAGCAGTTGAACCTGATCCGCGACTGCCGTCCGGCCGACACGAGCCCGCCCGCCAATTGGGACGAAGCCAAAGACGGCGTGTACAGCCCGGAGTTCGACGGCGAGATCGTGGGCGGCATGGTGTGTCAAGGCATCCCCACTGACTACGTGCCCTTCCGCGAATTGTCGCCGGACACGGGCGGCTTCGTACAAGAGCCGACGATCGGTGACAACGTGCAGCGTAACTTCGACGCACTCGGGCGCGTGCGGCGGCCTTACATGTTCGGCACCGACAACTACGCCGACATCGGCAATCTGCCCGTGCTGCGCCACGACAACGGCGCCGACGCGTACGAAGTCACTCACTACATGATCAGCGAGTACGAAGACCGCTACTTGTTCGACAACTATCGGCGCAACCGCACGACCTTCAGCTTGCGCAACGCGTTCATGCGCGGCTATGGCCGCTACAACGCGAAACTGAAGGAAATCACCAAGGGTTTCGGCCTGTACAATGAGCTCTTCCAGGCCACGGGCCAGTTCGATTCGCTGACCGCGAACGACGGCCAACTCAAGGCCAGCGCGCTCGCGTCGTCGTTGGTGTTCGACCACTTCGCCCGCATCTTGACGCGCCCGACGTCGGGCGCGCACTTCAGTGACACGGCCTGGAGTCCGTTCAAAACTGCAGTCTTGCGTTCCAGTGATCAGAATCCGGGCGTATCGATCGCATCGGGAGTGAACCTGATGATTCCGGACGGGTCGACCGGCGTCGGGGTCGACGTCGGCTGGGGCGGGCGGCTGTTGAACAACTCCTACGACCAGAGCAAGGGCTACTACGCCGTGGACTACCAGCTGAACGTCGGCTCGTACTATGACAAGACCCTCGCCATCCACCTGCTGACCGACTCGGAGGATCGCTTCATCAGTCAATCGCGCGACGACTTCCAAGACGGCCGCTACCGCAACACGAGCTTCGCCACGCTGTTCCCCGAAGGCGTGCGGCGCTTGCTGGCCAACGCCTTGACCGAAGACGAAGACATCAAGGGCTGGCGTGTAGCCTCGACCAAAGGCGCGCCGGACGTGGACGCGCAGGGCGCACTCAAGCAACCGATGGGCTTCCGCGCGTGGTGGCCCAAAGACGCGCCGCAGACTTGCTGGCCCAGCAAAGGACAGCTCCAGTGTCAGGAGTTCCCGAGCGGCACCGAAGTAGCCAACGGCACCCCCAAAGAGTCGCTGGCCGTGGACCCCGAAGTTGGTTTCGAAATCCATAAATTCATTACGTTTTTCTCGATGGTCAACCTACCGGAGAGCTGGAAGGCCAACTGGGTCGACATGATGCGCATCTGGGTCGTCGGCACCGATACCGCGCCCGGCTTTCCCGAAAGCGAGACGGTCGCCTGGCGCGATCCACAGAGCGGGCAGCTGTACGTCGCCCACAGCTACGGTACCGAAGAGATCGACGGCAAGACCGTGCAACGCGGCATCGCCGCGCGCGTCTTGGAGTGGATGAACACGCTGACGGCTCAAGCGTACAGCGTCGATGCGTCCGTGGTGCACCCCACCGGTGAACAGACCGTGCTGCGCTACGAGAACAACGACGACTGCCCGCCCGGCGTGAGTTACTGCGTGGGGCAACCGGTTCAGCTCAGCGTGCCATTCGCGTTACGGGTCACGAACTACAAGAGCGTGCTCGACTACATGCACCTGACCGCGACTCAGTTCGGCTTTTACGGTCCTTATTGGCGCGGCGTGTATTGAAGCCGGCGCACGTCTCGTTGCTCGTCGTCGTGCTGACGTTTTCGGCGTGTCGACGTGAGGAACACGCGCCCGCTCCCAGTCCCTCTGCTTCGGCGGCCGGCAAGAACTTCACGGAACAGGCGCGCGAACGACACCTCCAAGCCGAGCTGCAACGTGCGCGGGATCGCTGGCAAGCGAAGCCCGGCTTGGGAGAGTGCGCGCCACCGCTCGAGGAAAAGGCCGATTTGGCGCTGTGTCAGGCGGCGAAGAGCGCGCTTGCGGCGATTTCGGCCGAGCCCGAGGCTGCGCCGGAGCGCGCGCTGGCTCTGCTCGAGCCGGGCGCGCTCGCCTTGGCGCGCCTCTCCCAGCGCGTGCGCTACCTCTCGCTGGCCGAACTGGCCCAACGCCGGTTGCAGGGTGACGCTGGCGCCGGGCCCGCGCCTGCGCCCGTGGTTTCGGGGTCGGTCGCGGGAGCCACGGCCGCCCTGGCGCGTTCGCGTCAGGAGCGCCGCACGGCTCATCCCGAAGGCCGTGCGCTCGAACTCCGTGAAGGCCCAATCGCGCAGCTGTTGACCGCGACGATTCGCGCAGAACGCGATGTGCTTCGGGCGCTCGGGGCTTACCTCGAGTATGCCCCGTTGCCCGTGCGCCGTACGGCGCTCGCCGCGGCCAAGCGGTTGCACGACGAGCACCCGCAGTGGCCCCAGCTCGATCGCTTACTGCGCGAAGCCGCGGTGCTGGAGTCCGACGTCGACCTCAAGCAGCAGCTGAGCGCGTCCGCCGAAAGCGGCTTGCCGCGCAGCCGCCCCGGTCAGTCTCCAGAAACCAAGTAGTTGCGCTGGATCAAGAGCAAGATCGCCTGGGCGATTTCCAGATCGGTGCTGGGAACCGTGTCGAACACGACCTCGAGAGAGGACGAGTTCAGGACGGCTTGCAGCACGTCCAGCTGCACCGGGTTCAAATCACGCAGCTTGGCGTCGAGCGGCAAATTGAGCAGGAAGGACGACTCGAGCGGCGGCAGGCGCGCACGCAGGTTGTTGTACTCGTCTTGCTGACGAATGCCTTCCATCAGGATTTCTTGCGCGCTCGCATCCACCGGGTTGTCGAACGCCCGTGAATCTGGAGGATCGAGCGCGAACTGACCCTGGTGCCAGTCGAGCATTCGGTACACGGCTTTGAGCGGCGGCACCGAGTCCATGCCCTCGATGACGGCGAAGCGCACTTTGCCCTCGGTCAGGTAGATGCGCCCCTCGTGCGTGTCGGTTTGCAGCACGAGCACGCCGTTCTTCTTCGAGGTGCCGAACAGCTGCAGCAGATCGGGCAGCGGGATCTCTTCCAAGCTGCCGGACATGCGCGGCGGTTCGTCGCCCACTCGGCTCATCTTCTGCCGGGCCGTGACGCGTCCAGCCGCGACCGCTTTCAAGTCCAATTGCTGATCGCCGTCTTGAGCGATCGCCATCACCTTCAAGATGTTGGTGCCGACCAGCACACGGTCGCCTTCTTTGAGCGTGCCGCGGTCGACCTTTTCACCGTTGACGAAGGTGCCATTGGTCGAGCCCAAATCTTCGATGGTGATCACGCCGTCGGCCAGCGCGATGCGCGCATGCTTGCGCGAAACCATCTCTTCGACGAGCACCATGTCGAGCTCGCTCGAGCGCCCGATCACGATTTCTTGGCCTTCACCGAGCGGATATTCTCCACCCTGGTACTTGCCCGAGATGAAGCGCAGACCGAAGCGCAGATCGCTTGGGTTGGCATCGGTGCCGGTCGATTTCGGCGCGAAACGCTTAGTCATGGTCTAGGCGGTGGGGTGACTCGGGGAGACGTGCTGCAAGCAGTGGAAGTCGGAGGGAAAAATCATAGGTCCCCTGGGAAGAACGGGTCAAGCTCGCCCAGTCTCCGACGGTACGGTCAGAACCGGCCCGACGCTAAGCCTAGCCGGAGCCGGGCCGTCCTCACGCGGATGCCCGGGGGGCGGACGTGGTGAGACATGCGCTTCAGTAACCGCGGGCAACACCAGCGAGAACGTAGAACCGGCCCCAGGACGCGAAACGACCTCGATTCGGCCGCCCATCTCTTCGACTACCCGTTGGCTGATGGCCAGGCCGAGCCCGGTTCCACGATCCTTGGTGGTGAAAAACGGCACGAAAAGGTTTTTCTGCACTTGGGGCGCCATTCCGGGCCCTTCGTCGCGTACGGCGATCTCCACCCAGTCGGTTTGGGGGATTAGGGCGTCGCGGGCCATGCCGGTCGATGCCGAACGGCCGCGCGTGGTGACCTGCACCGTCCCCTGCCCGCCCATGGCCTGCACGGCGTTCCGGATCAGATTGATCAGCACCTGGCGCAGCTGCTCCGCGTCGGCACGCACCGGCGGCAGGCTTTCGCTCAGCTCGGTGCGGAGCTCGCACTCTTCGGTTCGATCGGAGGCAAGCACGGTCAAGGTGCGCTTCACGACCGCATTCACGTCCACCGCGCCCGCGTCACCCTTGGACGGACGCGCATAGTCGAGCACCGAGCCCACGACGCGATCGAGCCGCTCGACCTCTTCCAAAATGATGCTCACGAACTCCATGTCGGCGGGGCCGAGCTTGGTGTCGTGGCTCGGGTCACCGAGCAGCTGGGCCGCACCCTTGATCGCCCCCAGGGGATTTTTGACTTCATGGGCAAGGCCCGCTGCCATCTGACCCAGCGCGGCCAAGCGATCACGCTCTTGCATGCGGCGGTACTGCCGAGAGTTCTCGATCACGACTCCGACCTGGACCGCGAACGACTCGAGCAGGGCGACTTCATCCGGGGAGAAGGCGTCTCGCACCCGGTCATCGACCAATAGCAAGATGCCGAGCAGATCTTGGCGCTCGCCGTGCACGCCCAAGCAAACCGCCTGCTTGAACGGACCCAGCGCCTCCGCCGCGGTCAGCAGGCGTTCATCGGCCTCCGCCTCGGGACTCCAGCCGGTGCGGCGCTTCTCCACGAACTTGAAGCTCACTTCCTCGAGCACGATGGAGGAGCTCGCGGTCAAGCGTTCGATCAGCGGGCGCGCGGTCACCACATCGATGCGGCCGGGAGCGAGTGGGCCAAACGACGAAACCAGCGAAAAGTCCGAGCCGAGTGGATCGGGCAGGTACAATGCCGCCCCCGTGGCGCGGCGCGAGCCCTCGAGCGCGGAGATGACCACGCTTTGCAGCTCGGACACTTGGAGCACGTGCACGAGCTCCGCGCGCGCTCGGCCGATGGCACGCTCCAAGTCCACACGCTCGCGGAAGAAGGCTTTGTGCGTGTAATTCTCCGCTTTGCTGCGCAGCGGCTCGAACAACACCAGGATCACGATGGCCGCCAGAATGGCGCCGAGATACATGGTCTCGAACCCGCCGAACAACACCACGAAGACGTAAAAGATGCCGGCAAGGGCGAACGCCAATGCGGTCGATACCAAGAGCTGCCAGAGGATATCGTACAGATCGACCAGGCGCTCGCGAGTCAGCGACTCCGAGAGCACGAACAAGAAGACGATACTGAGCACGGCGCTCACGGGCGGCAGCGGCGCGCCGATGAACCACAAGAAATCGGCCAAGCTGAAGGTCGCCGCCAGCGCGCCGATGAAGACCAAAAAGCGGACGCGTCGCTGCACCGCGCGCGACCCACTCCGCTCGCCACGCACCGCGAGCGTCCACAACGCGGCCGCGATCAAACCGAACACGTACAGAAAGACCGCGCCACGCACGAGGCCGTGCTGATGCTCGGTGAGCACGAGCACGAGCATCGGCACCATCAAGATGCCGGCGACGCGCTTGAGTGAGGAAGGCCGCCCCGGCTCGGGCACGATCGACTCGAACAGGTGCACCGCGAACTGGGGGAGCAATACGGCAAGCACGGCCGTCCAGCGCGCCCACAGATCACTGCGCCCTACGTGGTACAGCCACTGCGCGAGGTACCAAAGCCCGATGTCACCCGCCAAGCCGGTGAAGAACAGCTGCGGCAAGCGCGGCTTGCCCTTCAGCAATACCGAAACGGCGATGGCCAACGCGAGCACCCCGCAAAAGAGCGAGGTACGCGTTCGGAGGTCCATTCCGCCCATCGCCGAACCTTACCCCGGTCGCTGACCTCGACAAGCGGGGATGCGCGATGAGCGCGGCAAACGCACTCGGCGAGTGCAGTCAGCCGTGAGCGACGAACGCGGCTGCGAAGCCGCAGCCGATGACGATGCTAGCCGAAACCGCGAGCAAAGCTCGGTTACGCATGCGCGAGCGGCTCTCGGGATCCAACACGACTTCAGGACCGTGGTCGGCGCGGCGATCGCCGCGCAGCCCATGAATGATGCAAATGCCGAAGATCCCCGAGATGACCATGTAAGTGGAGGCAACCAGGGGCAGCGCTACTAGCCAACCGAGCTGGCGAGGGCCTCCGAGCTGGTACACCAACAGGAACGCGACTAGTGCTATGCCTGCGACCATCACCCCACCACGTAGCTGCTGATTGCTCGCGCGCGTCCCGAGGTTTCGCTGGTTGCAGGCCAACATCTCATTGCTTTACGCCCCGGCCAGCGGATCGGCAAGAGCCGTCTCGCCTGCTCCTCTCACATTTGTCAGGATAGGTAGGTGAACGTTTTCGGCCGCAGCAGATTCCTCGACGTTCGCGCGGGCGAAGTCGGATTGTTTCTGCGTGTTTTCTTCGTGCTCGGGCTGACGATCGCAGGTCACACCTTGCTCGAAACCGCACGAGACGCGCTGTTCCTCGCGCGCCTGCCGCCGAAAATGTTGGCCATCGTGTACGTCGCAGTCGCACTCGGCATGTTGGTGATCACGCCGCTGAGTGTGCGGCTGACGCGACGCGCCGGTCCGCGCAATGCGCTGGTCGTGTCACTTTTGCTGACTGCGTTCGTCAGCGCTTGGTTCCGCACTCGGCCGCCATCGTCCGCCGCCGTGTTCGCGCTGTACGTGTTTGGAACGCTCTCCGCGACGCTGCTGATTGGGCAATTTTGGCTGCTCGCGGGCACGCTGTTCTCGGCGGCCCAGAGTCGGCGGCTGTTCGGCCCGCTCGCGTCCGGCGGTGTGCTGGGCGCGATCGCGGGCGCCGGTGCGGCCACGTTACTGCTGGAGGTAACCAAAGTCCGGTCGCTCTTGTCAGTGGCCACGCTCGCGTACTTCGGAGCGGCGCTACTCGTGAGCAAAGTACCGCTCGAGGAGCCGGCCACGGGCGCCGAGGGGGCGAAGACCAAGCTTGCCCCCGAACTGACGAAGATGCGCCGCGATCCGTTCCTGTGGCGACTGGCTGCGATCGCCGCGTTGGCTACCGCCGTCTCATTGCTGATCGATTATTTGTATCGAGCCAAGGTCGCCGGTACCTTGCACGCAGACCAGCTAGCGCCCTTTTTCGCGCGCTATCAGCTGGCCTTGAATGTCGGCTCACTGCTGCTGCAGCTGACGGTCACGAGCAGCGTCGTACAGCGCGTGGGCGTGCTCGGCCTGGCGTTGACGGCGCCCACGCTGCTGACTCTGGGGGGCACGCTATCGGCGCTCTCCAGCGCCTCGTTCGCGGTCGTGGTCGCACTCAAGGCGACAGATTCGGCCATGCGCAATTCGCTCGGGCGCGTAGCCTCCGAGTTGCTCTGGGCACCGGTCGAGAACCAAGCGCGCGGGCGAGGGCTCGTCGATCTGCTGGTCACGCGTGGCACGCAGGCCCTGGCGGGTGTGATCCTGCTGAGTATGACGATGAGCCGAAGTCCGTCGCCAGTGCTGTTGGCAACTTGCGCGGCCGCGCTCTCCTTTGCTTGGCTGATCGTCGGGGTCGGTTTGCGAGCGCCGTACATCGCGCTATTTCGCAGCGCGCTCAGCCGCGGCAGCGTCGAGCGTGACTTCAAGCTCGGTGAACTCGATCTGACCTCGCTCGAGATGTTGGTCGAAGCCCTGGCCAAGCCCGAGGCCAACGAAGTGATCGCGGCCATGAACGTGTTGGCCGAACGAAAGCGTGAGAAGCTGATCCCCGCGCTGATCTTGCATCACGGCGATGAAGCGGTATTGACCCGCGCGCTCGAGTTGTTCGGAGGGACCGATCGCCGAGACTGGCTGCCACTCGGGGAGCGCCTGCTGGACCACGCGAGTCCGCGCGTGCAGCAGGCCGCGGTACGAGCGTTCGCCCTGTCCGGCATCACGCAGGTTCTGGAGCGGGTGCTGGAGCATCAAAACCCCTCCTTGCGCGCGTTCGCTGCGCTGTATCTCGCGCAACTGGGAGGCAAAGCCCTGCCCGGCGATCCTCTGACCTGGGAGCTCTTCCGCACTGACGACGCCCAGCATACCCTCAAGCTCGCGTTCATCGAGACGCTTGCCGCTCATCCGCCGCCGGACGCCACGCGCATCTTGCTGCAGTTGGCCAAGCTGCCGGCGCTGGTCAGCGCGGTGACCCAGTCGCTCGAACTCGTGGGTGACGAATCGAGCATTCCGTTTTTGATCGAACGACTGAAGTTCGCGGAAGAGCGGCTAGCGGCACGACGCGGGCTCGTGCGGCTTGGCGCGCCCGCGTTCGAAGCGCTGAAGCATGCGCTCGCGGATTTGTACGTGGAGCGACGCGTGCGCATCCACGTCCCGCGTAGCATCTCGGCGTTCGCCAACGATGACGCGGTGCGCTTTCTGGTCTCGATCGTGCTGAGCGAGCAAGAGGGCTTGGTTCGTTACAAAGCGCTGCGCGGCCTCGGACAGTTGGCCAGAGAGACATCGCTGGCGATCCCGACGGGGCCTATCTTGGACGAGCTCAAGCGGAACGCGATCGAGTATTTGCGGCTCTTTTCCGCGCGAACCGCGCTCGACCAAGAGAGCGCAGTGGCCGCGCGGCTGGCGGTCAAGCTGGTGATCGAGCTACTCGACGACAAAATCCAACAATCGTTCGATCGCCTGGCCCGACTGCTCCAAATCATGCACCGCGGTGACGACATTCGCACCATTTTCTCGGCACTCGGCTCGACCGACCGTCGCCAGCGCGGCCAGGCGGTCGAGTTTTTGGACGCCCTGCTGCGCGGCGTCGGCCGCTCCGCGGACGACGTCGCGGCCTTGCTGCGCTTGGTCGTCGACGACTTGCCCGCAGCGGAACGGGCGCGGCGCGCAACCGAGCTCGTAGGCGTCTTTGCCAGCGCACGCGCAACGCTGGAGCAGCTCGCGCAGGACCAAGACACGATCTTGCGCGACTTGGCCGTGCATGCGGTGGACGCGCTCGGGCAA
>Ga0247740_1000670_pt1 | contig 15609 bp, 6 predicted proteins | sample UWRJL148409B2_FD_180942 | JGI IMG/M metagenome (GOLD analysis project Ga0247740, IMG submission 180942) | Plant litter microbial communities from Arlington Agricultural Research Station in Wisconsin, United States - UWRJ-L148-409B-2 | ecosystem: Environmental > Terrestrial > Plant litter >...
AGATGGCCAGCCCGAGGAGAAAATCGAATTCTCATCTTTAATGTATGAAATTAAGGTTTTACCTTTAAACTACCCGAGCTTAAGAAAAATTTGATAGAATCTAAATTATATAAAATACTTAAATTAAAACGTAAGACTATTGAAAACAATAAAAATTAAGATTTTTTTTAGTACTTTAGTACTTTAGTAAAAAGATTTACTAGAAGAGTTCTGATATAAGCCTTTTAGATTGTTAGGGACAATACCCTGATTTGAACAGAGAACCTACTGTGCCACATACAGTAGCTCTACCAATTGAGCTATATTATCCTAAAAATTTATGAAGGAGTGATTCGAACACTCAAAACTTAAATACCAAAAATTTATGACTTACCAATTAGTCCACAACATATTTATATAAAAATATATAAGGATATTATAACTTTTTTATAGATGACAAGACTTGAACTTGTATAGCTAATCACTATTTCGGCCTAAACGAAACCTGTCTACCATATTCCAGCACATCCATTTATATTTAATGTCTAACATAAGACTCGAACTTATAACCAAAACAGCTTCAGTGTTCTGCTCAACCAATTGAGCTTCTTAGACTTTTGGAGATACCAGGCTTCGAACCCAGGAATCTGACGTGCAAAGTCAGTGTTTTACCAAACTAGACTATACCCCCCTAGTAATTAACTTAAGTATATTCTAATATTAAATATGTATCCAGAGAACGACTTGAACGTTCACGGCTATTAACCAACAAAGCTTACACCCACCATCTAAACTTTTCTCATGAAGACTGAGATTATTATACAAAGCGTCAATGCATTTAAAGTTGCACTTAATCTCTTAAAATACAGCCTGTACTCAAGCCAGTCTAACTTGTAGACTTTATAGATAAAGTGTAACCTTTACAAGATCTATTACTACTTATACATCTACGCACGTAAGATTCGTATACATTTAAAAACTTCCCTGCAGTGGAATTTCCACTGCAGTGTATACACGGAAATTCTAACGTTTCCTTAGTCTCATTATTAGTCAACAATACTGGTTTAGCATTCTTACTATTTAAAGATATTTTTTGTTTAGTTTCTAGAATGCTAGCTTGCTAACGTATACACTGAAAGAGTTTTATCTATATTAGCTTTACGTATTAACTCCTTAGAGGTTTCAGAATGTTTAGCCTTTAATATAAGATCCTTTACGCTTATAGCTTCTTTATAACTCTCAAGACTAAAGATTTCATCCGCAGTAGTAGAAGATTTATAGACAAGATGTCATTTATCTAAAAAAAAACCCTTCAATTGGATAGATTTAGCTATAGAACTTTGATGTACACCCAGAAATTCTGCAGCTTTTCTAATAGATACAAAAGATAAGACCTCTCCTGTATCAACATTGTGCACAAGAGTAAATACTCCTTGATTGATGGATATAGCTATTTTTAATCTGGCCTCCTCTGATAATACATTATTCATTTTTTTTTATACTCATCAGTTCTCTAACGGCTACACTGTGTTTAAATCCTGTTAATGACCCTGCTATACTTAAAATATTATATTCTGGTTTAAGTGTGTCAATATAATATTGCTCTCTTTCGATAAGTATATCTATTTCACAGTATTATAGAATATCTAGACTAAACTTAGAATAACCCTTATTGAATAAAGATCTATATATTTTACTATTATTTCTCTTAATTTCTCTTTCTAGGTAATTTACGTTAAAGTATTGTCTAAATCTAGCTGAGAGGTTTCTAGAAGAAATAAGACTTACCTGTATCAAGATTAACTCATCTGTATATACCGATTTTGTCTTTATTATCTTTTAATATAGTAAATTTATCTATATCCGCGTTTGAATATGTAATAAAAGAGGTTATTGGTAGATTTTTTTGTTGCTTAATTTCATATGCTTATGAAATATGAAATATGAAATATGAAATTATTATGCAAATACTGCTGCCCCATAGAATTTTAAGTATATAATAGGTAACTTGAAAATTTCAGTATGAACCTTTAGAACCTTACCTCTTTACTATGAAATTAAGGTACTGCAGCTTGAGGGATTTTCTCCCTCAACCACGCTAATATTAGTACTTGATGGATAACTAAAGGTTTTATATTACAATACTCACTTTACAGTATAAGGGCCTTAATTGAAGTTACTTTGAACATTATGGGTTAGTTCTGAAATCTTTCTTTGCAAGATAAATTTCATGATTTTGCATTGATTAATTTTGTAACATATTTAAGGATGCTCGGCTAGACTTGTGACCTAACCTCTTTGTATAACAGGAAGATTGGTACAGTTCATACGTCCCGTATCGCATATCTATTAAATACTTATATCGTAGACTTAGCTTCTAAGATGAAAAAATAAAGACTTCAGGGGGGTAAGAGAGCTAGGGTGTAAACCTTCAACCTTGACTTGATTATCGAAAATCTACCTTCTAATACATTTATTTAACACTAGAAAACGGGGATTATTTATTAATTGATTTGTGATCCTATATTCTCAGGATCTTACCTGAAGGGTGACTTGAACACCCACGAGTCACCTCAGAATATCTTAAGTATTCACTGTCTACCATTCCAGCACTCAGGTTATTATATACAAATAACTTATACATTCTACCTGTATAGTTTGCTTATTTTATTTTTTTTTTTTAAGGTAACCCTTTAATTCATTAGGGAGGTTAATGAAAAACCACCCTTCCCTATCTACGTAACAAAGGTTTTCACTTTATTTATAATAAATTTTAAAATCAACAAAATCAATAAAATCAATAATACAAACATTACACATGCTTCGCTGCTTCGCTGCTTCGCTGCTTCGCTGCTTCGCTGCTTCGCTGCTTCGCTGCTTCGCTGCTTCGCTGCTTCGCTAGCCCTCCCTTAAAACAACCTTCACTAAAACCTGTTGTGTTGATTGCCTAACCGACTAGCACTGTCTACCTATTCCAGCACCCGAAAAAAAAAGTTTTATTTATTTATATATGCGAATAAAAGGATTTGCACCTATATTACCTGGGCATGAGCCAGATGTGTTACTTTTACACTAATTCGCTTTTAAGGATAAAGTGACTTGAACACTTATAATTACTGTTATGAGCAGTACGCTCTACCAATTGAGCTATAACCTCTACATATTTATATGTATGTTTTTGTTTTTATAGAAAGTTTGATTTATTTTGTCTTTTTTTTTATAGTTGCTGCTTGCTTAGCTTGCGCATTGCTGCTTGCTTAGCTTGCGCATTGCTGCTTGCTTAGCTTGCGCATTGCTGCTAATTACATTAGCACTACGAAGTAGCAAGCTAATGCATGCATGTTTGAGTTATTTTGTTTTGTTCTGATTTCAGGGTAGAACTAGGCAGGGTTCGAACCTGCGAATGTAGCAGTGAAAATGCTATGTCTTACCACTTGACGACTAATTCTTAAATAGTCAATACCACTTGACGACTAATTATTAAAAAGTCCAATGTAAGTATCGCACTTACTTCTATTGATTACAAAACAATTGCATTTCTTTTATGCTAATCAGACAACTTTAGATTAACCTAAAATAAAAGAATTAACTTAAACTTAACCTAAAGCAACACAAGATATAGATAATAATTAGGTTTTTATAAAATTAGTACTTAGTTCCTTAAAATATTTAGATTATTACAAACTAAGCCTATCAATGTAATATTATATTACGTATATTTAAGAAATATCTTAAGGTAAGTTTCATGCCTATATGCTTTCAGCACTTATCTTTAACTAACTTAGCTTTCCTGCCATGCCTATACTATACTATTTACTTAAGTGACAATAACATCCCCTGGACATATTTACATATTTACATATCGCTGGACATATCCATATATATTAATCAAAGGGGCGCATAAACAACAGGTAAACCAGAGGTTAATAAAATTGCTATACAACTAAGGTATAACAACAGTACCCCATGTTCCTTTCGTACAAGGTTAATCCTTATTATATTCTAACTCCCTCTAGAAGATAGAAACCATACTGTCTCACGACGTATTTAACCCAGCTCATGTAACTTTTTAATCGACGAACAGTCGCACCCTACATAGTTTCTGCATCCATGAGGATAAGTTAAGCCGACATCGAGGTGCCAAACCGCGCACTCATTTTGAACACTCTTGCGCAAATTAGCCTGTTCAACTTGTTATCATATTAATTTATTTCCATCTTTCACAAAATGGTTCAGACTATTTCTTCATTTAATTTTTTTTTATGTATTTATAGTATTTATAGTATGAAATATGAAATATGAAATATGAAATATGAAATATTAAATATTAAATATGAAAAATGAAAAAAGAAAAAATAAATTTTTTTTTATTTACCACTAATTCAACCTTTTACTGCAAAAGCTCCAATACGACGTTTAGATGTAAATATTGAATATTGTACATTAGGTTTAACCTAATGATCTTCCGGTATTCATTCCTTCTTTTATCATTCGGATTTGATTTAACCCATCCTCAGTTAGATGTTTATTTTCTTTCATTAGTAAAGCTGCTTTACATAAATCTTGAAAATCCCTACTCTTAACTCCAAGAATGTTATATTCTTGGAAGAAAGGGATAATTTTATTATCAAAGTCGGAAAATTTCTCGACTCTAAATTCAACAGCATCATCTCCTTTTTTATAAACTTTTCCACACCCTAAGAATTCAATAAAGCTTCTTAACAGAAGCTCATCCCTAACATGTTGAGTAATATTAAATATCAAAAATACTTGATATCCAAGTTTATAAGAAGAAGATTTACGAAGTCTCACCATAAAACATCCTTCACCAGCTGTAAATCCAGCTAATCACTGAGGATCCTTAACCGCTTGATCTATTACTACAGGTCTGTTGATTGAAACAATAGTGTCCGGGAAAAATATTTCTTTTAATTCAGCTGGAAGCCCTCTATTCATTGAAGCTTTCAGCTGTACAATAGTTTTTAAACCCTCGACAGTCAAATGTTTCTTTTGTTGAATCATTTTAATTGCCTGACACCATAGAAGGTAATCACCACGTTTTTGCGTAGTCAAAGTATACTTGTCGAAGTGTACTATTAGCTTTTCCAAATCCTTTAAAGAAGTAACACGAAATTGTACTCCTTTAGGACCTAGATTAGTAATGTTACCCACGCCAAAGTAGCTTCTAATCAATTCCAACACAGCACGATCCTTTTCATGAAGACCAATTGAAAAAGTAGGCTCAACCTTTCAACTAGAAGGTCTGGTTAAATCTTTCCTGGTACTAAGACCGAAATAACCTTCCGCATCTGTAAATCCTGTAATAGTTCAAGGGTGAATATTAATAGTTGAAGCTCTCTCTATCATTGTAGAGTAAGATTTACCTGAAATTCAACCCTTAACCGCAAAAGCACCTATTCTTCTTTTAGATGTAAACACTGAGTACTCCACATTAGGTTGAACATACCCTCTATAATTTACAGAAGATAATCCTTTATATGATGAGTCAATATTTTTTAATCCTCCTTTTCATTTTACTTTAAATAAAGCTCTATCTGCTCTATTTCGTTTAGTTAATCTACCTTTAACTTCTAATCTTATACCCCCTAGATTTTTATAATTTATAGAATTAAATATAATATCATATATTTTAACATAATTTTTTTTTAAATTAAAATTAATAGCTTGCGCCGTTTTCGCCGCTTCCGCCGCTTCCGCATCAAAATTAAAATCACTACCAGCGCTGGTGCCGGTACTAGTTCTAGAAAGAACATTATAAAGTATTTTATTTAATATTTCAGATAAATTATTATCTATCAATATGGAAGTTAAATTAAAAGATTTATATTTATTTTCCAGTAAGTTCAAATCTACATTGTTTATGTTAGGACTTGTTTCAATTATCCTGTTTATATCAGGTAAAGTTGCCTTCTGTAAAATAATATCCATCATATTTAGAACCGGATTATTTTTATCTTTTAAATTTTGTGTTAAAATTTTAGTAAATAAATCACTGTTAAATATTATAGATTTCATATTTACAATATTAAATTCGACTTTTTTTTTATAAAATTTAAGAATTAAATTATTTAACTTAAATAAAAGTTTTTCTTCAAATTTAGATTTATTAAGATTTAATCTTAATTTATATTTTCTTAGAAGGATTAAATTTAGATTAAAACAATTTAATTTTGATTGAAAATCAAAAAATTTTTTAGGATTTGGAGTTAAAGGTGTATAAAAAAATATATAAAGTTCCTTCCAAATTTCTTTTAAGAAATCCTTATAAAAAGAATTTTTAATTAATTTTATTTTTTTTAGTATAGATATTTTCTCTCTATTATATACGTATACAGTTAAAAGAGCTTTATTATTAGTGTGCTTGATTTCTGCTTTACTTACATATATTTTATTAAAAGATAAATTTATAAAACTACGTGGTATATATCGACTAAAAATAAACTTATTATTAAAATATAATTTAAAATAATTTTTGATTAAAGAATTAACATTTAAATCATAAAGAGGTAAATTTTTTAACTTATTAGGATTAAAAGCATAAAAACTATTTTTTCATTCTTTTGAAGCAGGAGGTAAATATTTTGTTTTACCTATACCAGAAAGAGAATAAGAAAGAGAATCTTTTAGATTTAAAGTTAAAAAAATTTTTTTATTCTTTAAGTATTTAGTAAAAAGAGTTAAATTTTTGTTCATATTGCTCATATAAATTTTATTTTTCTATTTTATATTTTTATATACAAAAAAAAAAGAAAAGTTGGGTATTAGCAAAGGATTATTGTTAGCATTACTCACCTTATAGTCGTTGAACGATTTTATCTTTTTTTTTTTAATTTTGCTAAGATAAATTTCGCTTCAAATTTACTTTAATTATAAAAGTAATTTTTGAAATTAACCCAATATATTCTCAATAATTTTTATTAAATATTGAAGGACAAACATCCCTAGCGTAGCTTTTCCAAAAATCCAAGATCTTTCCTTTTTGCATCTTGTGATCCTATGCCCCGCTTACGCGACTGTAAGATTTGTTGTTAATCAAACAGTAAGGCAAGATTAAGCCATTGAGCTTGAGAAGTAACAAACATTATTATTATTAAAATTAAATTAATAATAATTACAAAAAATCTTAGAAAAATATTCATAATCTTTTTTATTATCACATCTAATTTCTCTATAAATTAAATCTTACCTAATTTCCTGTATATTATATGCAAAATACATATAACCTTTTTAATACTGCACCCAAGTAGTATAATATATTATATTATGCTATACTCTATGGATTACGTAAACAAGATAAACATAGAATTTCTATAATTAAATTACAAACATAAATCTTTACTTTTTAGACACACCCATCTACTCTTTATGGGGTCTGTGCCCCGCATAAACTGTCTCCTAGCAATTGTTCCTTAAATTAAGGTTTAATAATATGGTAGACCATTAAAGGTGTTTCATTTCTATCGAATCAATTACCTTTTACGCTAATAATTTTCCCGGTCATATTCAATAATTAGTAACAGTAAAGCTGCATAGGGTCTTCTCGTCTAACTAGAGGTAAACTGTATCTGCACAGTTATTCCAATTTCACTGAGTCAATCATAGAGACAGCTGTTGTATCGTTACATCATTCATGCAAGACCGCATTTAACGGCCAAGGCATTTCGCTACCTTAGGACCCTCACGCTAAGGCCGCCATTAACCGGGGGTTCCTCTAAAACCAAACCTTAGATAATTTAGTTAATTCGTTAACCAGCCGGTATCGGGCAGAGATCACACTCAATACTTAGATTTATCATCTTTTTGCAAAGTGCTTTGTTTTAATTAAACAGTCGTACAACAATATTTCATGCTTCTTCACTTTTACTCGTATTAATCGAGATTCATGAGCCCTCCTTATCCCTAAGTTACGGTAGTTAGTTTGCCGAGTTCCTTTATGATTGTTATCTCATTAACGCCTTCGTATTCTCTACTAGCTTACTTGTTTCAGACTCTAGGTACGGTTTTTTTATTAAATTTCAACGCTGTGAAACACAGCGTTGAATTAATAAATCCAATAGGATTCTTTTTTTATGACGAAAAATTTACATATTAATCCCCTATGTAAGGAACCTAAGATATTTGTGTTTAAAACAAATATTTACATATGTTATTAATAATAAATACATCTATTAATATACATAAATATATATTAATACATGTTTTTTTTTAATCCCATTTATATATATATATACCTACTTAAATATAATAATCTACTTAAAGATTATTATATTTAAGCACTATAATATGCTCAAATAAGCACTATATACTTATAAATTTTTACAACATAAATACTAAAATCCTTTTTAAGTTTTCCAGCACACTATGCACTTTTAAATGTTTTCCTTAAAAAATCAGAAGAGATATTCTCATTATTCTCATCGCAATAACCTTAAGATTATTAACTTAGAGGCCGTTACTTAATCAAGCCATAAGCTTTAGGCGAGAAGTTTTACCTTCTTTTTTGCTACTCATGTCACCATTCTCACTTGAATTCCTTATATATTTTTTTTTTACAAAAGTCAAAATTCATTCAACGTTCTACTACCCCATAATATAACATTAAATAATAATTAATATTTTATATGGACAAGGTTTCGGTATATTATTTAGATCCGTTAAATTTTAGATGCTTTTAAGGTTTAACAAGTGACTCTATTACGAGATCTTTAAATTATGGCTGCTTCCAAGCCTATCTTCTTGTCGACTTATATAAAAACTTTCTTGATTTCACTTAATAATAATTTTGGAACCTTAACTCTTGTTCTGGGCTGTTTCCCTTTTGACATACAACCTTATCACTCTATGTCTGATAATTCAAGATTCATCTTTGTCATTCCGAGTCTACATACTCACCGATAAAATCTTCACGATTCCCCGATGTATACAAAATAAAATGTATTTTATTAAAAAAAATATACACCTTGCCTGAGATTAAGTTCTGTACCTACTAAGATGTTACTTAAATTGCCTACTATTATAGGTTTCGCAGAAAACCAGCTATCCTAGTCAGAATTGTCTTTCACTTGCTTACCACAGTTCTTCGGATATCTTTGCAACGATAACCCGTTCGGACCTTTATAGTCCTGACCATGGTAAGATCACTAGGCTTCGGGTCTAACTTTAGACACTGTTCATTATTTTAACGACTGGTTTAACTGTGCAAATTTATTTATTTTCAATTTATATTATTCAACATAAATTGAATATAAAAGATTATGCTCGCATCTAATGTTAACTTGGTGACCCATTATGCAAAAGGTACGCTCTTGCTTTTATTTGCTTGAGCTGCTTATAAAACTACTACTTAATAACTTCCCTCACGGTACTTTTCGCTATAGCTTATGTATTATATTTAGCCTTTGAGGAAGGTTCCCCATAATATTCAAACAGTTTTTAAACCATTTTACTTATTTATGTAGGCTACTCTATTTTCGTTCACACTAATAATAGAATCTCGTTTGATTTGTTTTCCTGAAGTTAATAAGATATTTCAATTTACTTCGTTTATATACTAATTTCTCTAAGAGTTGATATGATCGTATTGTCATAATTGCCTTGGATTGGCCTTTGAGTATATCCATTCTTTAATACATAGCCCCTCTATTGCATAGTAGTCTCTTTATATACTTATATATATAAATATATATATAAATTGATATCTATATCCATTATATTTCTATATGATTTTTAAGTATACCTTTACTTAATAAGGGTATTAAACAATTAGTATCGGATTACTGTGATTCGAACACAGAAGTTCTCCAACCCAAATGAAGTGTCTAAACCAACCTGACTCTAATCCGTGCTTCGTTGCACCATAAATACAAAAAGTACATTTAACTAAATTATGAGCTTTATTTATCTAGCCTTAAATATAATATAATTATCTTAATTAAAAAAAAAGTATAAAAAATTTTTTTAGTATTTAGTTTTTAGTATTTAGTCTTTAGTCTTTAGTATTTAGTCTTTAGTATTTTATATTTAGTAAATAAATTTACTAAATATAAATATAAATATAAATATAAATATAAATCCCTTATTCTTTTAAGGCGCTGTATACGTGCTCATATTTTTCTTTGAAATATTAAGGATATAGAATATATAGGATTCGAACCTATGATGGCAATAACCATAACTAGTCTCAAGCTAGCCACCTTAAACCACTCGGTCAATATTCTTTAATTCTAAATTGTAATTTAACACCCATAATTCCTCAGCGACTTGAACGCTGATATCATTCTTATCAAAAATGCACTTTAACCTGTTAAGTTAAGGAATCTGATAAATATCACGCCCACCCACTTAGCCTCCGAAGGAGCGAGGAATGATTCCGTGATATTTATATTAATTGTTTGAATAAACAGTTATAAGATATAAATCAAACATAACTGTCTTTTTTTCGATATGTCTCCTAATTTTTATACTAGTCGGTGTTTACACCACCCACTTTCCTGATATGCAGACCGGGGTTGCCACACAATAGCTCTTTTATTAGATAAAGAGTAAAACTTATATATATCATTATTATTTCTATTCTTTTCATGTTAAGTTCTTAGGATTTAAACCTAAATATTCCCTTTACCTTAAACTAAAGATTAATTCTAAAATTTTCAGCCCACTTGATAACATAGGAACCTATCTTTGATAATCTCTTTTCATATAAGAACTACCTAAAATGTTTTACCGTTAAACTATAACTTATATATTTCTTATTTTTTATTTAGAAAATATCACTTATTATTTTATAATATATTTAAAAATCCCCAACCCTACCGGGATAAGGTATCCTAATCCGGAGGATATGGCTTAACGTCCAGCGGCCTAATAAATCAGTAATCCGGAAGATATGGCGTATTTTTTTTCTTGAATATCATTCTTATCAAAAATGCACTTTACCTGTTAAGTTAAAAAATTTTTTTAAGAAATAAGAGTTTCGAACTCATAACCTTCCGTGTGTAAAACGGTTGCTCTACCATTGAGCTAATTTCTTTTAAATTTAGTTTTTTTGTTTTATAGTTATAACTATTGCCCCTACCAAACTAGTAAGCATTAATCTTTTCTTCCTGTATTCATTTCAGATTTAATTGCTTTTAAAGCTATTATTCCTTCTTCAGTTAAATGTGCTTTTTTTTTATTATGTCACATGCACTACAAAAATCATTAAAATTTAGTTTTTTACTACTTTGTAGCGGGTTATTAGTAAAGAATGGTAGTACTTGTTCTCATATTAATTTAAAATTTTCTACTTTTAATCTTACTACTTCTATTTTTTCTTCCACTAAATTACCATAACCTAAATATTCTTGAATTACTTTAAATAATAATAAATCTCTAGAATGTTGTACAAGACTAAATCCAGCTGTTACTCAATAACCTGTTTTATTTCTATTTTCTCTTATATTTAAGAAGAAGCATCCTTCAGCATCTGTAAATCCAGTTAATCAATCTGAAGTTATATCACTTTTATTTAATGAAGGCACTATTGGAACATCTATATCTATTAAAGGACCATCGTATGAAGTTATTAATGTTTTTTTATTCATTTTAACTCTAATACTCATAATTCTTATTAATCCTTCCTCAGTTAAATGTTTTTTATCATTCATTAAAAAAATGATTTCTTTGAAAAGTAAATAATTAACCCTTTTTATTGTCAATAAAGGGTATTGATCAAAATGAGGTATAATTACATTATAAATATCTTTTATAGAATTTACAACATATACCGCATGACCTTTATCTTTTATTATTTGAACTTTTCCAACCCCAAAAAATTCTTGAATTCTGTATAATAATGAAATATCCCTAATTTTTAGTTCAATAGCAAATGCAGGAACTATTACTCAACCAGTTGAATATTTATTATTTTTACTGATGGATACCGAAAATTAAGATTCACCGTCAGAAAATCCAGTAATCCAGTTAGGAAGTAATCTACTATTTATAATTGTGCTATAAAACCTTTTATTAGTAATTGATAAATTTTGTCGTTTATTAAAATTATAGTTTTTACTTATTCGATGGATTCTTTATTGTTATGACAATTGCACCCACCATCGCTAATAGAAGAATAAAACTTGCTATTATTAACCATATATTATAGTTAGTGTACATCACGTTACCTATACTTGTAATATGGTTATTTTCAGCTAAATTCCCATCTCAGATTTTACTAGTTACAAATAATAAATCATTATCTTTATTAGTATTAACTATATAATTAAAATTATTTTGTGGTTGTGGTTTATTTATAAAAATATTGTATAAATTATAATTTAATTTACTATTAAAATTACTTAAAATTGCTATATCATAAGGTAATAACTGAAATAAAGAATAACTAATAGATATTCCAATAATTATTGTTAAAGGTATACTATTATTAGTGTTACTTTGAAGTTCACTTATTCTAATATTTATCAACATTAAAATAAATAAAAATAATATGGATACTGCCCCAATATATACTATTAAATAAGATAAACCTATAAAATTTAATCCTAATATAATTAAGTAAGAAGAAATACTAGCAAATAATCCTATTAAAAATAAAACTGAGATAATAGGATTTTTATTTACAATAACAGATATAGCACAAAAAATTGCAAGTACAGTCATTATATCTAATATGTTAGATATATAACCATTTGTAAATGTTTCATTTATTAAAAATAAATTAGTATTCATTATCATAATATAATTATTATACCTTAATATAAAGGAGATCGCTATTAATTCATTTGATTAAAAAAAAATTTTTTTTTATTCAAAACCTTATTAAGTAATATTGATTATTTTATTAATAATCATTACAAATAATTTTTTTTGGAATTGAGGTGAATCGAACACCTAAGTGAATAACACAATATTTAGCAAATATCTCGCCTTACCGGTAGCAACAATTCCTTTAAACTTCAAACCAATATATAGTATTATTTATAACAAGAAGTTATTTAATGAATTTAAATACTAAACCATATAAAACGAACTAAGCCGGACTCGAACCAGCATCTCCTTCCGTGACAAGGAAGTCCTTTACCAATTAAGTTACTAATTCTAATAATTATTTTTTTTTTCGTTCAGTAAGATTTGAACTAACATTAACCAGGTGAAAACCGAGTGCTTTACCATTAAACTATGTACGCTTTTTAAGTGAATATTTGGTTAACTTACTAATTATTATTATTTTTTTTTGCGTCCAGTAAGATTCGAACTAACATTAACCGGGTGGAAACCGGGTGTTTTACCATTAAACTATGTACGCTTTTTAAGGGAATATCTGGTTTGAGAAATGCTGGATTCGAACCAGCATCTACGAGATTAAAAGCCTCTTGTAATAACCATTATACTAATATCCCTATTATTCATTAAAAAAATATATATATATATATACAAGAGTACTTAGAGTCGAACTAAGATTAAAAAGGTTGAAGCTTTTTGCTTTACCATTAAACTACACTCTTTTAAACTATACTATATTAAGGCGAGCTTGCCTGATTTTTTTTTAGCAAGCTCGCTCATAACAATTTATTAAACAAACTTATTATATTATGATCCTCAATAATATATAGATACATATAAAAATAATCAAACTACATCTACAAAATGTCAATATAATATACCACCTTCAAAACCTAAATGATGATTATCTGTTAAGTGGTAAGCAAATATTCTTCATAACGCTACACCTAAGAAAATAGTACCAATTATAACATGAACAAACTTATTAACAATAACTCTCATTATTGATTAGACTATGTCATCATATTAGTGCTTATTAAAATTAAAGCGCAAGCTCTTAAAAAAAGATTAATAATTTTAATAATTAATATGAAAAGTATAATGCCATTCTTTACTTTAATTTTTCACTTTAATAATAGCCTTACCCATACAGTTAAGACTATATTTGTGTGCATGCACGCATGCACCCGCCTTTACTTTTGTTTATTAATGAATTAAATGATCAAAAATCGTAAAAGCAAGATAATTTAAAGTACATATATTTATTGGCTAGTCGTTGAACCTTTATATACGCTACATGCGATATATACTTGGAAGCAAATTTTCATTAAACATGGTACCGAATAATGACTTTTTTGCTATTAACTTTTTTTATTATAAAAAAATATATAATGTTATTATTTACTATTTTAGAGTAAAATTATACCCTTTATGAGATTTACCCGTAACTAAACATTGTTTAATTGTACTTCTTGAAATATTCAGATTTTTAGCACACTCAGTCATACTAACATAAATATTTAGATTGTTATTACTATCTGTAACAACAATATTAGCAGCCTCACTGACTAATTTATCAGTATTTCTAATAAACCGAACTCCGGATGGTTTTATCTCATAAGGACTGTCAGATAAATAAAGCGCGGATAAAAGATTTTCGATCTCTACAATAGAAATGTGGTTTTTATTCTCAAGTATAGTTGCATTAGTTGTTAATCTAAATTTATTCATGTGTAATTTAATTGCATCAAATACATGTTTACCTTCTGGTGTAGTATGGTAACCTTTATAGTAAATATCTACTAATTTCAATCACAATGAAAAATCTTGAGCCTTTAAAGTTTTTAATAAAACTTCTTTATTATGGTCATACATAAGGGGTATAAGATTAACCCTAAGCTCGTTAACTTTATTAATTTCTAATACAATAGTAGGATTACTATTAACTTTATACTCTCGAGGCGTAGTTAATAAAAGATTTCCGGTTTTAAGGAAATCCTTTATTTTATTGTACAACTCCAACTCTTTAATATGGTTTTCCAGTTTAAACCGAGGCACATATTTATTAGTTGAAAAACTAGCTTCCGCATCTATAAATCCGGCTAATCAATATTTAGTGATAATAATTTTTTCTTTAATAGAACCTGGAATTCATTTACCTGACATATTAGTCATCTCTTTTTTATAGTCAATTATAACCAATTTACCTTCAGAGGATAAATGGCCTTTATCTCTAGTTAACAACACTGCTTTTTTAAATAATTCAAAATGGTGATATTTTGAGCTATTAAGGTTTACTTGATCAAATATGGGTAATATAACATATAATAATGAGTTTAGATCATTAACAAAATAATTTACTCTATCCTTAGACTTAGAAATATGTCCGCATTTTAGGGTATTTTTAATATATTCTAATACCTTTATCTCATCTTTGTGAAGACCAATTTGAAATACAAATTGCGCATGTTTATATGTAGTGCCATTTAAATCAGTCAACTTAATATGAAAATTACCTTCCCCATCTGTAAACCCTACAAGCCATTCTATAAATTCTCTATCTAAAGGTTGAGAAATATTTAATTTATTATTTAAAGAAACAGTGTTACTAGCTATATTGCTAAAGTATCTTGTTACTATGTTGTAAAATACCAGTTTAACATTATATATTATTTTATGAGGGCTACTCGTTAACCCGTGGAAACCAGTAGAGAAAAAGAAACATGTACCAAAAGCACCGTCACTTATAGTAAAAGAAGATACACTATATTCAATTCCCTGGAAAGCAGTAAAGATAATTGCTAATAATATAGTAGCAATAGATCCATA
>Ga0247740_1000672_pt1 | contig 15596 bp, 15 predicted proteins | sample UWRJL148409B2_FD_180942 | JGI IMG/M metagenome (GOLD analysis project Ga0247740, IMG submission 180942) | Plant litter microbial communities from Arlington Agricultural Research Station in Wisconsin, United States - UWRJ-L148-409B-2 | ecosystem: Environmental > Terrestrial > Plant litter >...
CGCAGGATTGCCATAGATAGACTCCATTGAAATTCATGATTAAGATGGTTTTGGCATCTTTGTAATTAACTAAGAGCAAAGCCTGTGCCACGGTAAATACTCCTTACATCTCGCCTAACTAGCTCTGTTTGGGCGCTTTCCGACGGGCAAAAACACAGTTAGTCTATAAATGATGAGTATTGAGGAAATAAATTTCCCGCAGGCTAGGGCAAATTAACCTTTTTTTGCCGGTTGCCTTGCCGCTTTTCGTTGTGTGGATAAACAGGCTAATCTTCCTGGTAGTCATTCCCTCCCGTGCGCAAAATCCGTACAATGCGCGCCTTTTCAGCGAAATGCTGAATTCCGTTTTGAACAGAGTTAATCCTATGAAAGAGTTAGCGGTACGCCAGGATCGTCTGGAGTTCAACAAGTTGCAAAAGCGTCTGCGTCGTCTCGTGGGGACTGCGATTGTTGACTATAATATGATCGAGGAAGGCGACAAAGTCATGGTCTGTCTGTCTGGTGGTAAAGATTCCTACACCATGCTGGATATATTGCTTAGCTTGCAGAAAACTGCGCCAATTGATTTTGAAATTGTTGCGGTAAACATGGACCAGAAACAGCCAGGGTTCCCCGAGCACGTATTGCCAGAATATTTAACGGCTCTGGGCGTGCCTTTCCATATTATTGAAAAAGATACCTATAGCATTGTTAAAGAAATCATTCCTGAAGGCAAAACCACTTGCGGTTTATGCTCACGCCTTCGCCGCGGAACTTTGTACGACTTCGCAGCAGACATTGGTGCAACTAAAGTGGCCTTGGGCCATCACCGCGATGACATTATAGAAACTTTATTTTTGAATATGTTTTATGGTGGTAAATTAAAAGCTATGCCACCAAAATTATTAGCGGATGATAAACGTAATATTTTGATTCGCCCGCTGGCTTATTGTAGTGAATCGGACATTATTGAATTTGCTGCTATGAAGGGTTTCCCGATAATTCCATGCAATCTGTGTGGTTCGCAGGAAAATTTGCAGCGTCAGGTTGTTAAAGACATGCTTCACGCTTGGGAAAAGCAGTACCCAGGTCGCACTGAAACCTTATTTTCCGCTATAAAAAACGTATCCCCTTCGCAATTGGCAGACACAAGTTTATTTAACTTCACCGATTTGCGTGCTGATAAAAATGCCAGTCCTCAAACCGAATCAGACTCTTGCGCTAGCGTTGAAACCTTTGCACCCGCTACTGGAGTTGTACAGTTTTTGGATGCTAGCGATATTCTTGAGTCAGTTTAGTTTTGTCGCAGGTGCTGGATAGTAGGTAACGAATATCTGTTACCAAGTAGTCTTGCAATGGCCACTAAAGGAAACATAATTGCCTTGCTTTTGTTCAATTATCGAACACAAAAAAAATTTTTTCGCGCAAATAGTTTTTTACATAAATTAAACTTGAGTTGTCACTTTTTAGACGTAGACTTCGGGCGCATAGAGTAAGTTAAACATAAAGTACCCAATGTAAAGTTTTCATAATTTCACTAATGCGTGGAATTTTGTAATTGGGTGGAGGTCTTTAAGTGAGAAGCATAGACGTGGGAGAATGCTAATGACGGCATCTGAGTTATTTAATAATTATTCATTAGTTAACCGGTTGGGCCAGGATTTAGAACTTTCTGCTTACCACACACAAGCCTCTGGGCGTGAATATGTATTTGTTGCTGCCTTAGCGCAGCATGCATCCAGTTTAGTTGCGAAAAATGCAGAACATTTTGCGTTTCAATTGCGGGAACTTTTTAATATAGACGCTCGTCGCTTTGAAATGATCGAATTGCGAGGTGATTTGTCTAATCCAGAATTATTTCGTTGGCGATTCGAATGGGTAGTTAATACGCCTTTGTCAGGAAAGTGCGAAGTAATTACTGCTCCCAGCCAACATAAGCATTTTTTTGCGCTGTTGAATATTCAAGGTGAAAATATTCAAAACGATTTACACGTCGCGTCAGCGTAAGATATTTAACAGTTAATTGTGTAATAAAAAAATCCAGATGCTAGTCTGGATTTTTTTTATCAAAAATTCGTAAAAAAATGAATCCTAAAATACTTATCAACACTGATGGCAAACTACCCAATTTCATAAATGGCGTAGTGCCATAGGCCGCAAAAATTTCGCTGCTTAATACAGTTTGCTCAAATGCATTTGTTTGCGCAACGACTCTACCTTTGCGATCAAAAATTGCGCTGGGTCCATTGTTGGTGCTGTAAGCATAATAGTGTTGAGTTTCGAGTGCGCGCATTTGCGCCATCTCCATAAACTGATGACGACCCAATGAATCACCGAACCACCCCAGGTTGCTAACAGACATAAGTAGTTGCGAGTCAACTGCATTTTTTGCAATTAAGTCAGGGAAGGCAACTTCATAACAAACAGATGGTGCAATTAAAATATCGTCCACTTTTAAACCGTGTTGCTCTTCAGGGCCTATGCTGATAACGGAGGTTGGAAGATTAAAAAATTCAATAAGATTACGCAGCGCTTCTATAGGTACGTATTCGCCGAAAGGAACCAATCTGCGTTTGTGATGAATACCTATGGCTTTGCCGAAGGTGACAACCGAATTATAGTAAACATCTTTTTCCTGATCATCGAAAATAATTCCGGTGATCAACCCAGATTCGCTGTCAGATGCTTTACGATTAATTTCATTTAGAAAGGGAAGGGCATCACTATAAACTTGAGTAACAGCAGCCTCAGGCCAGATAATAATTTTATGCCCCCACAAAGGCTCAGTTTTTATGCGCAATAAATCGGTAGTGCTTTCGCGAAACTCTGCCTGCCATTTTTCTTCCTGACTAATGTTAGGCTGAACAATTGCAATGCTGGTGGGCGTACTTGAAACTTGAGTCCATTCCACTTTTTGTAACGCAAAACCTGTTACCCAAATTATTGCAACTGTAATACCGCCAAGAATCAAACCAGTGGATTTTTTTGGATTATAAATAGTTTGCGCAATCCAGCCAGCCGTTACAGCGCTTAACAAACTCAGACCCATAACACCAATAATCGGAGCCCAACCTGATAGCCAGTTAGTTAAGTCACCGTAACCAATAAACAACCAGGGAAACCCGGTTAACAACCAGGTGCGTAACCATTCGCTGATTAACCAGCTCGCGGGAAATGCGATAACTAACCCTAATGGATGACGACTAAACCAGCGCCCAAATATATAGAAGGGCAAGCTGAAAACAGCTGCCATAGAGAATACAAAAATTATGACAAGAAAAGCGGCGAGCGGTGCAGGCGCGCCACCAAAACCGCTGATGCTGACATAAACCCATGACACTCCAAGACCATACATTCCCACACCAAAATACCAGCAGCGTAACAACACACTTTTTAGCGATTGGTCTTTGATAAGTAATGCCAAAATGATGAGCGCGGCAATGCCAAGTGGCCAAATAGTGAATGGAGCAAAACTGAAAGGAACTAAACAACCCGCAAATAAAGAGATTGTGAGCTGTAACCAAGTAGGTAACTGGTTTAAGGACTGGGTAAATTTGGACGGAGTCATAAGAAGATGCTTTGCGAGGGTACAACGTAAAACATTGTCGTCATTCCCGTTGCGCGAGCATGACGACTCCCTGATTAATTAGATTTGTTTGTGCTAGATACTTTGAATTACAAAATTCCACTCGGATGAGCGTTGTTTTTTTTTATAAACTTATTGAATTACAAAACTGTTAACCGCAATAAATGAATCTGGCGGTTATCGGAATAGAGCACGCGAAATTGGAAGTTTTCAATCACAGCCACTTCATTGCGTTTTGGGATGTGACCAAATTCTTGCATTAAAATACCGCCGATGGTGTCGAAATCTTCGTTACTTAATTCGGCTTTAAAATGCGTATTAAATTCTTCGATAGGTGTGAGCGCTTTAATAATAAAATCTGTGTCGCTCATACGTTTAATGTAAGTATCGCTCTCTTCTTCATCGGTCTCGTCTTCGATATCACCGACAATTTCCTCCAGAATATCTTCAATCGTTAACAAACCTGAAATGCCGCCGTATTCATCCATGACTAACGCCATGTGATAACGATTTTCGCGAAATTCACGCAACAACACATTAACGCGCTTACTTTCTGGAACTATATTTGCGGCGCGCAAAATACTTTCCAGATTAAAATTTTCAGTGCCGTTCAAGGCAAGTGGAAGTAGATCTTTGGCAAGCAAAATACCTTTAATATCATCCAGGCTTTCGCCAATCACTGGAAAGCGCGAATGTCCCGATTCGATAATTTGCGGTAAAAAATCTTGCGGTGAATCATCGAGGCGAATGGCGGTAATTTGTGAGCGCGGCACCATGATTTCGCGTGCTTGAAGTGAAGATACATCGAGTGCGCCTTCAATGATGCTCAACGCGTCTTGATCAAGAAGCTTATTGTCCGCAGCATCTTTAATAATTTCTAGCAGTTCATCACGCGATCGTGGTTCATCGCTGAACGCGTGCAATAATTTATCCAGCCACGACCTTTCGTGTTTCTCAGTATGGCTGCTGTAGTCTTCCGACATTTTTGTTTTACCTGATTTTAAAATATGTGTAGCAAACACGGTGTTTCATTTAACGTAAATTTTAAAAGCTTTACCTATGAAAGCTCTACAATTTCTTCGTATGGCGCGGGGAAATGTAATTGTGTAATTAAACGTGTTTCCAAGGCCTCCATCACATCCGCTTCGTCATCAATGATGTGGTCGTAACCCAGCAAATGCAAGGTTCCATGTATGAGCATGTGCGCCCAATGCGCTTCCAATGATTTGCCTTGCTCTTGCGCTTCGCGTTCGACTACCGGTGCACATATAACCAGATCACCCAATAATGGAACGCCCACTTCATCGGGAATGTCGGCAGGAAAAGACAACACATTGGTGGATTTATTTTTACCGCGATATTGCGAGTTCAATTCCTGGCTTTCGGGTTCATCGACAATATAAACACTCACTTCCGCTTGATTAAGCTCGTCGCTGTGCAGCGCGGTGCTGATCCAGAGTTCTATATTTTCTACACTTGGAATTTTCGTGCTGGAGCTATTCACTTCAACATCTATTCGGTACGACATGATTTAGCTCGCATGACCGTTTGAATTATTATGTGTTGGGTTGTCTGCTTCAAAAGCTGCATAAGCTTCAACAATTCGTTGGACTATAGGATGACGTACGACATCTTTAGAGTTGAAATGAGTGAAGCTAATTCCGGGAACACTATCTAGAACTTCCATAGCATGACGAAGGCCAGACGCTTGCCCGCGGGGTAAATCGATTTGAGTTGGGTCACCGGTAATAATCGCGGTGGTTCCGAAACCAATACGCGTTAAAAACATTTTCATTTGTTCACGTGTAGTATTTTGGCTTTCATCCAAAATCACAAACGAATTATTAAGTGTGCGGCCGCGCATAAATGCGAGTGGAGCTACCTCAATAATGCCGCGCTCCATTAATTTTCCGACAGTTTCAAAGCCGAGCATTTCAAATAAAGCGTCATATAAAGGGCGCAGATATGGGTCAACTTTTTGCGCGAGATCGCCCGGTAGAAATCCTAACTTTTCACCCGCTTCCACCGCAGGTCGAACCAATAAAATACGTTCAATTTGGTCTTTCAAAAGCGCTTCAACAGCACATGCAACTGCAAGGTAAGTTTTGCCTGTACCCGCTGGGCCTATTCCGAAATTTATATCATTAGTTTGCACAGCCTTCACATAACCCAGCTGGTTAGCGCCGCGCGGTTTGATCGTGCATTTTTTGGTGCGGATCAAGGTAACGCCATTTGATTCGGTAGCGTCGAGTTCAAAATCGTCGGCGTTTTCGAAAGGAGTTTTAAGTTGTTCCATAAGGGCTTCAATACCTGAAGTTTGCAAGGCAAGATGGATTTCGTCGGGCGTTAATTCAGTACTTGCTGTTTCGGCATATAGATGACGCAAAAGTTCAGCAGCAGTTCTAGCGGGAGTGTGTTCACCGAGCAAGACAAATTCATTGCCGCGGTTGCGTATTTCAATTGCAAAATGCTTTTCAATTTGATGCAGATGTTGCCCAAGGAGGCCACTCAGATTGGCGAGGCGACGGCTATCATTGGGCTCCAGCGTAAGCTGGACGGATTTTGAAGTAGTAGTGGTCTGATTAGAGCTACTTATATGGCTGTTCAATGTGTTCAATAAACTCGTATGACAGGGGATAAAACCAAGACTAAACCAAAGTGCGTTGTTTAGTCACTAGTTTTCTCCGACTAAATTATTTAACCCAATCCTCATCGAGCTCGGAAGCGATTAACACGCCACGTAATGAGTTAGTGAGGGCTTCTTCAATGACGATGTCTGCAAATTTGCCGATTAAGTCAGTGTCATCGCAGCGGAAGTTAACCACGCGATTGTTCTCAGTACGGCCCGAAAGCTGCCCTGGATCTTTTTTGGAATACCCCGTCACCAGAATACGCTCAGTATTGCCAACCATGCGACGGCTAATAGCCATAGCTTGCTGAATCAAGCGATCTTGCAATATTGCCAGGCGCTGCTTTTTAAGCTCTTCCGGTGTTTCGTCTACTAAGTCAGCTGCAGGTGTACCAGGGCGAGGGCTATAAACAAAACTATAGGAAGTATCGAAATCCATTTCCTGAATCAATTTCATCGTAGCTTCAAAATCTGCCTCGGTCTCACCGGGGAAACCGATGATAAAGTCCGATGAAAAGCTGATATTCGGACGGTTCTTCTTAAGCTTGCGCAGTTTGGATTTGTATTCAAGCACTGTATGACCACGTTTCATGGCCATAAGAATTCGATCTGATCCGCTTTGAACTGGTAAATGAAGATGACTTACCAGTTCGGGAACTTCGTTGTAAACATCAATTAGTGCATCTGTAAATTCCACGGGGTGCGATGTGGTAAAGCGAATGCGATCAATACCATCAATAGCAGCCACGCAGGTAATAAGTTCAGCCAAATCCATAACCGTTCCATCACCATTGCTACCCCGATAGGCATTTACGTTTTGGCCCAGCAAGTTAACTTCACGCACACCTTGTTTGGCGAGGTGGACAATTTCTGTAAGCACGTCTGCAACCGGGCGATTAACTTCTTCGCCGCGGGTGTAAGGAACCACGCAAAAAGTACAGTACTTGGAACAGCCTTCCATAATGGATACGAAAGCGCTAACGCCGTCCGCATCGGGTTGGGGCAGGCGGTCAAACTTTTCAACTTCGGGGAAGCTGATATCCACTACCACTGCGCCGTTCTCGCGTTTGGTTTCCATCATTTCGGGTAAGCGATGCAACGTCTGCGGGCCAAAAATCAGATCTACATGCGGCGCGCGTTTAGCAATAGCCGCACCTTCCTGGCTAGCAACACAACCACCAACGCCTATTACTAAATTCGGGTTTTTCTTTTTCAGTTGTTTCCAACGGCCTAACTCATGGAACAAACGCTCTTGCGCTTTTTCGCGAATGGAGCAGGTGTTTATCAAAATTACATCCGCATCTTCCGGATCTTCTGTAGCCACCATATTGTGGGATTCACCCAGCAAATCACGCATGCGCGATGAATCATATTCATTCATCTGGCAACCATGAGTTTTGATGTAAAGCTTTTTGATGGGTTTTTCAGTGGTAAACATGAAGCGGGCCTGCTTGAAAACTATACAAAAAAGAGGCGCGCATTATAGGGCAGTTGACAGGGGAAACCTATAGCTATCGGGGTGGTATCTAACGGATGCGGTGTTCATCTTGCTGTAAAAATGCGCCCGCCAAAGCGCTTAAACCCGTTACAGCGGTACCAACAATGTTTAAACGCGAACTGAAACACTTTTTTTAAGATAAATATAAGGATAATCCGCGCCGCGCCTGGTGTGGATTGTTATATAGCAGTCACTGGCAAACCTTTTAATGAACGCATTGGAGATTCTATGAAAACAACGAAACTGGCTAAGTTATTACTGGCATCACTGACACTTGTTGGCGTAAGCGCAACTGCCGCTACCAATTCTGCTCTCAGCTATAACTACCTTGGCCTGCAATATGTTAATCAGGATCTGGATGATTACGACTGCGACCAGGACGGTTTGAACCTTTACGGCAGCCTGGAATTGACCGACGAATTTTTTGCGCGTGCATCGTTAACTGATGTAGGTGGCGACAAAGGTTGTGGTTCTAGAACTGCAAGTATCGGCGCTGGATACCGTACAGCATTCGGTAGCCAATCAAGCATTTACGGCGTATTGAGCGTTGAAGATACTTCCGTTGATCACGGTGATAGCGATAAGGGCTTGATTGCTGCGGCCGGTATTCGTACTTATCTTTCAAGCAATCTGGAAGGTAAGGTTGAGCTTGCACATCACACTGCGTTTGATGGCGATACCGAAATCAATGGCGGTTTGGTTTACTGGTTTGATCCAAGATTTGCTGTAACTGGCGATGTGAGTTTGGGTTCAGAGCAAACTACTTTTGCTGTTGGCGCGCGCATGAGCTTCTAAGTTTATTTGCGATCGTCAAAGCCGCCTCCGTTACTGCAGGCGGCTTTTTTATTGTTTGAGATATCACAATTCAAATTGCAACTTTTTATCCAGTTCAATTATCAATGGTTGCCGGGTGACAGGACAAACAAATTCCAGGCGATAGGCTAGCAACTGTAAGCCGGAATTTGATTTGGTACCGTATAATTTATCTCCCACAATCGGATGACCGATGTTCGCCAAATGACGGCGAATCTGATGTTTACGGCCAGTTTCTATATGCACATCCAGAAGTGTGGCCGCATTTTTAGCACCCAATTTTTTGATGTGTGTTACAGCTGACTTTCCATCTAATTCGTAATTCAATGTCATACCCGTTTCCGGTAATTCACAATCGTTCACTACCCAGGCTTGGTAAAACTTTTTGATATCGCGACCCTGAAATAATACCGATAATTTAGCGGCACTTTGGCTGTCGTGAGCGATAAGCATTAAACCTGCGGCGTCAGCATCCAGACGATGTACTAAAAAACATTCGCGTTTATTGCCGTATAGGGATTCGCCATTCACTTCAACCCACCGTAAAATGCTACAGTGATCGCCCCATTGGGAGCCTTGCGCGAGCATACCGGCGGGCTTGTACCACACACTGTATTGAACGGCATCGTGTAGTAGTTGCGCCGTTTCAGGTTTACGGGCCAGCACTTGTTCATCGTAAAAAAACTGAATTTTCGAGCCTTTGAATAATACTTTGGTGGCGCGTCGCAAACGCAATGTTTTGCCTTTGAGTGTCCACCAAACGCAACCTTTATTCATAGCATCTTTAATGCGCTGCTTGGGGAGCCCTGAGCCTTCTGCTAATAAATCCAGCGCGGTTTGTTCAGGTTTAGTTACAGTGAATTCAAATTTTTGAGGTATTTCAAACGCGGTAGTGGTCATTGTGAGCATCAGTCATTAAAAGTGTTGTTTATTAAAACATCAATCATTGTATTAACTTTGTAAGTGAGAAAATCGTGGCAGAAAAGCCAACCATTCATAAGCTGAATCTAACGCTGTCCAATATGGATACCCAGGTATACGGCGACTACAACCTGACCATCGCACTCCATCCCTCTGAAACGATTGAACGCATGATGGTGCGCATTCTAGCCTTTTGTTATCGCGCTGCGGAAAATTTAACCTTTGCACGCGGCCTATCGTCACCGGAAGATCCCGAGCTGTGGTTGAAGCATGATAATGGAACTATTTTGGAATGGATTGAAGTTGGCCAGCCATCACCAGATCGCCTGAAAAAAGGCGCGAGCCAATCAAACGCTGTAAAAGTATTTAGTTATGGCCGCGGTTTGGATGTGTGGTGGAAAACAAATGCCGTTGCTATTAATGCATTGCCAAAAGTGAGTATCAATTATTTTGATGCGGATGAACTGCAAGCACTTTGCACGCTCTCTGATAAAACCATGAACCTTACCGTAACCATCACTGAATCGATTGCTTATATTTCCAGTGCTACCGAAAATGTTACGGTCACCTTGTTGGATATGGAGACTATTTAATGAATATCGTTGAAATTAATTTAGAAAACGCACAGCAATATTTAATTGATGAATCATTTATTCGCCCTGTGCTAATTGATTTTTGGGCCGAGTGGTGTGGTCCGTGCAAAAGTTTAATGCCTATTTTAGAAAAACTTGCAAATGAATGCTCGGGCGCTTTTTTATTGGCAAAAGTAAATTCAGATGAAATGAGTATGATTTCATCGCAATTCGGTGTGCGCAGTTTGCCTACAGTTATATTAATGAAAGATGGTCAGCCCATTGACGGTTTCACTGGCGCTTTACCTGAAGTACAAGTGCGTGAACTACTCGATAAATATTTGCCAAAAATTTGGGATAAATTTGTAAACGAAGCGCAAACATTTATCATGGCAGGAGATTTTGATTCTGCATTGCCGTTATTGCGTCAAGCTTACGAAGATTCAAAACACGATTCCGCTATCGCATGTTTATTAGCGCAATGCCACCTTGAGCTAAATCGCATTGATAATGCCGAGGCAATTCTAGCGACAATAAAAATTGCCGATCAAAATACGCATTATGAGCAGCTTCTTGCACAAGTTGCGCTTAAAAAGCAGGCAGCGAAAACCCCGGAATTGATTGCACTCGAAGCTGCACATGCAGATGATCCTGAAAACTTAAATTGTGCATATCAACTTGCGATTCAATACAATGCCGAGAATGCTTACCGCCCCGCGTTGGAATTATTATTAAGTGTTTTAAAGAAGGATCGCAATTTTGCGGAAGGTGCTGTAAAAAAGACATTTATGGATATTTTGGCGGCATTGGGCAAAGGCGATCCGCTAGCCATCGAGTTTCAGCGTAAATTATTTACGTTGCTTTACTAGTTTTGACACAGGGAAAATAGTTATATGAAGCAAATCTCGTTAAACTGTTGCTTCGCTGGATATCTGTTGTGTTTTGCTGGACTATTGTTTACAACACATGTGTTCAGCGTAAAACTTGCGAAATACACGCGATTTCCAGTTGTTTTAGATTTCTGAGGATTAAATGAAGTCATCCTTCCAATTAGCGATAGTCTTGTTACTTAGCTGCATTTTACTTGCATGCGACAACACCCCTAAAAATACTGTCGATACCACTAATTTACCAAGCTTTGTCACTCATAAAGGCAATGTATATACCATTACGCAAGGGCAAACCCAGCTTGAAATTGTCGCTAACATCGCAGGCCGCATCAGCTCTCTAAAAATTGACGGTGAAGAAATATTGTTGGTTGCAAGCAAAACGAATAACGCAATATGGGGCAGCGTATTTTGGTCCAGTCCACAAAGTGAATGGGGGTGGCCGCCCATTGATGTTTTAGACAGTGCACCTTACGAAGTAAGCGTAGCGGAAAATAGAATTATTTTTACCAGTAAAATTGATCCTACCACTGGTTACAAATTCGTTAAAAGTTATGGTGTGAATTTGGAAAAAAAATGCATCAGCATTGTTTACTCAATTTACAACCATTCGACCGTAGAAAAAAATGTTGCTGCGTGGGAAGTCACTCGATTCAATCCAAAAGGTATGGCTTTTTTCCCGCAGGGAAATACCGAAAGTAATAGCGGAATTTTTTACCCTCTCGCAGTTGAACACGTTGGTGATTTCACCTGGGCAAAATATGAACCTGAATATTTACTGCAAAATCATCACAAGTTAATGACCGACGGCAAAGAGGGATGGGTTGCTTACCTGACGTCTGGGAAGCTGCTGATTAAAGAGTTTGCAGATGTACCGGTTGAATTAATTGTGGCAGGTGAAGGCGAAATTGATTTATTTGCGAATTTTGAAAAAACATTTTGGGAGATCGCCCAGCAAGGTGTTATAACTAAACTCGCTCCCGGTGAGCATCTGGATTGGGAGGTTAGATGGCATACACGTACCTTGCCTGCAAACATTCCAGAAACACTTGGCAGTGAAGAGCTGATTAATTACGCGCGCGGAGTTTTACAGGGAGCGAATTAATATCCGAATATCAACGACGATTTTTGCGGGTTTTCAAACGGCGAATTTTGTCGGCTTCTTCTTTTTCCCTGACTTTAATTTCATCTGCTAATCTTGCATCTATCACTTCTTGCGTTGTCATTTCCGGTGTCTCAAATGTAATTCTACCCAAGAGCCCGGCGCGCAATTCGGTAATTAATAACGACGATACTTTTTGAATATCCACTCCGCCGCCCTTGCTGGTACATCCACGCTTCGCACCGATCGCTTCTAACAATTCAATATCGCTCTCTGGCAGGCTATCTAATTTGTAGCGTGTTTTTAGCGCATCGGGATACGCTTTTAATAAATACTCTGCCGCATAAAGTGCGATATCAGCGTAATCGAAAACAGTATCTTTTATTGCGCCCGTAATCGCCAAACGATATCCGCATGAAGGCGGCGTTAATTTTGGCCATAAGAAGCCTGGTGTATCCGTTAATAAAAAACCGTTTTCCAATTTAATTTTTTGCTGTGATTTAGTGATCCCCGCTTCGTTTCCCGTTTTTGCAACCACGCGCCCTGCGAGTGTATTGATAAGCGTGGATTTTCCAACGTTTGGAATTCCCATAATCATCGCGCGGGCAGGGTGAATGGATGAATTTCGCGCTGGAGCAAGCGATTCACAAACTTGCAAGAGTTGGCGAATTTGCTCAGGGTTTTGTTGGCTAACGGGCAGGGCTTTTACACCTTGAGTTTTTTCCAGTTCTGCAATCCAAAGTTCGGTAATTATTGGGTCAGCTAAATCAGCTTTATTTAATAATTTAATACAGGGGGTAGTGCCGCGTAGTGCTGGAACTAAAGGGTTTTCGCTGGAAAAAGGCACGCGTGCGTCGAGCATTTCGATAATGACATCCACATGCGGCATAACTTCCGCAATTTCTTTGCGGGCTTTGTGCATGTGACCGGGAAACCAATTGATGACTGACATAATTACTCTGTTAATTTGGTGTACAGAAAGATTGTCCTGAAGCAGATCGTCATCCTCGCGCAGCGGGGATCCAGCTCTTGATTTTACTATTTGAAAGCTAAAAACTGGATCCCCGCTGCGCGAGGATGACGACTCCCAAATAAAAATAAAATTCTTTTTAGAGCGCTAAACACTTCGCATGAAAAAATTAAAGGCTGCTAACTTTTTCTGTTTCATCAAAATGATGTAACAAAATAAAACCTTCCGGGTGTGATTCATCTTCGCAAACTGCAATTGATATGGGAGAAATAATTTTCTCGTAATCAGCATTTTGGTAAAGCGCGTTTTGCAAATCGTGCCAAAGTTTTTTTGGGAATTCGGTAAAAAAATTAAAAGTGAGATAGGTTTTACCTTTTTCAACAAATTCATCTATTTCGGGTGATCGCCCTACGGATCGCACCTGTGTCAGAAATGTGGTGCGATCAAATTCTGCAAAAAATTCTGGCTGAATCTGGATGCTGATAGATTGCATAATGAATACTCAAAATCATTTGCCTCTGTTGAGAAAGGTAAATCCTCACAGCGCTGATGTTGTTGAAATAAATTTCGGCTATTCTAACGCAACTAATATTTATCTTCTCCACTCATTTCTCTGGTTGATTCTGTGACCCCTTTATTTCGTCCTGCCGCGCTTGGTATTTACGCATTGTTTTGTATGGTCGGTTTTGTTGCTGCGCTCATACTGCCGACGTTGAGCTTATTTCTCGCAAAAGAAATTGGTGTTCGTCCGCTTTTGGTAGGAATTCCGTTTGCAGGTATTGCGTTAGCCAGCATGGCCTACAACCATTTTATCGGCTATTGGTCCGATAGTTTGCGAGATCGCAGACCTTTGGTTGCCGCGTGTTGTTTAGTAGGAAGTTTGGTCTGTTTGACCCTGGCTTATTCGCGCCACTATTGGGTTGTGGCAATTACTGTCATCGTATTCTTAAGTTTTGCGATAGTCGCGTTTTCGCAAATCATGGCCTATAGCCTGGATTACGCTAAACACAATATTCCGAGTGAACGTGTTCCTTTGTTTAACGCCATTGTGCGCGCGCAAATTGCGATCGCTTGGGTGGCTGGGCCGCCAACAGGGTTTTTGTTAGCCGCTTATATGGGGTTTAGTTTTATGTATCTCTTCTCAGCCGCTGCTTTTGTATTGATTGGCATTTTGAGCCTTAAACTGCTTCCACAATTACAACGTCATGAAAATTCAAATTCGCAGGAATCTATTAAAGGCCAGCCGCTTGATATTACGCAAAAGCGAGCCCTAGTTCTTAGCTTGATTGGCTTTTCGCTGATGTGGGGCGCTAATAATGCTTATCTAATCAGCTTTCCGTTGCACCTTAAAGATGGTCTGGGAATCAGCATAGAATGGATGGGCTGGGTTATGGGAACCGCTGCAGGCCTGGAAATTCCCTTTATGTTGCTAGCGGGTTATTACGCTGCGCGCATCCAGATCATGAGTTTGATCAAGGTAGCAGGTATGGCAGCCTTGATGCTTTATCTTGGTGTCTATTTTGGAACTCAGCTGTGGCAATTTTTTGCGTTACAAATTTTCAACGCCATGTTCATCGGTATATTGGCGGGTTTAGGCGTATCAATTATTCAAGATTTGCTGCCGGGGCGCTCGGGTCTAGCATCTGGTCTCTACACCAACACCACTCACATGGGAAATTTGCTTAGCAGCATGCTGGTTGGTGTAGTCGCGGATATCTATGGCTATCACCAGGTCTTTGCGGTCAATCTTATTGTGGTTGTCCTGGCGATTCTTGCATTTAGCAAAGTGCGTGTGAAAACCGAAATGACATAAGGTTCGACATCTTTCGCACACCGATATTTCCTAAGGCTTTCTTTGTCGTGTACTTCTTTAGTGCTTCTCTGGAGCTAAGACTGAGCTGCTGTTATACTGCGCACCCTCGGCGAGAGGCGCTATTCAAAATGAATTCAAGCGTCTGCGGCCATGCTCTTTCACAATCCTCCCTCTTATTAAATGGTGCTTTATGGAACCCATGTTGACTATTGCTTTGCGCGCTGGGCGTAAAGCGGCTGAATTGATTGAGCGCGCATTTGAACGTGTTGATCTCATCCCTATCGAAACGAAAAGTCGCAACGATTATGTGACTGAAGTGGACAAGGCTGCTGAAAAAGAAATTATCTATCATCTCCGTAAAGCGTACCCAGACCACAGTTTTCGTGGTGAAGAAGGTGGATTTCAGGAAGGCAAAAATTCCGATTACGAATGGATTATCGACCCTCTCGATGGCACCACCAATTTTATTCACGGCTTGCCGCATTTCTCAGTTTCAATCGCCTGTAAATATAAAGGCCAGCTTGAACACGCTGTTGTCATAGACCCCATTAAACGCGAAGAATTTACCGCCAGCCGTGGCCGCGGCGCCAAGCTTAATGACCGCCGCATACGCGTTTCCCCTCGTCGTGGATTCGAAGGCGCATTAATAGGAACAGGTATTCCTTTTAGTGGTTACGCTCTTGAGCACATAGTTCCCTATTTGGAAACCGTTAAAGAAATTGCAGGTGAAACATCTGGCATTCGCCGCTGCGGTTCAGCAGCTTTGGATATGGCTTATGTAGCCGCTGGCCGTTTTGACGCTTTCTGGGAAATGAATTTAAATCAG
>Ga0247740_1000673_pt1 | contig 15591 bp, 11 predicted proteins | sample UWRJL148409B2_FD_180942 | JGI IMG/M metagenome (GOLD analysis project Ga0247740, IMG submission 180942) | Plant litter microbial communities from Arlington Agricultural Research Station in Wisconsin, United States - UWRJ-L148-409B-2 | ecosystem: Environmental > Terrestrial > Plant litter >...
TCGCGTGCGGGGGCTCGAGCACCAACGGCTCCGGGAACGGTGCTCCTCATGGCGGGAGCGGCGTCCCCAATGGCAGCAGCTGTACGGGCGCATCCCAGTGCGCGAGCGGCCTGTGTAACAGTGGCCAGTGCACGAGCGGCCCGAGCAGCATCGCAACCAGTCCGGGACCCCAATTCGTTGGGGGCGGGCCGACGTCGCGTCCGCTGACCACGGGTTGCGCCCCGGGCACCGCCTCACAGTGCGGCGGTACTTGCGAAATGTCCGGTGGCACCCCGGCAACCGTGTTGGCCCCTCCCGCGACGATCTGTTACGCGGGCGAGGGCGACCTCACGCCGAACGATCCAACCGGTGTCATCGAGCAAGTGATCGAGACCCTTGGCGGCAAAACGTACCTGCACCTGCGTGTCACGTTCGACCCACGCTTCGTCGACAACACCTACGGGGTGAACGCCTCCTCCGGCTGGGTGAACAAGGCAAAAGCCGGCCCCATGGGCGGCATGCCTGCTGGCCCCATGGGTGGCAAGGCGGACCCCATGGGTGGCAAAGCGGGGCCGATGGGCGGCATGGCGGCAAAGGCGGCCCACACCTTCGAAGACTTGGTGGGTAGCGATCACGTTGAGCTGGTGTTGGTCGACAGCAAAGGCAACACCGTCCTCGACTTCAAGGTGGATTACGTTTCGCAAAAGGCCGATGCGCCCTGCGGCTACGGCACGCTCGGTGTCACAGGTGGCGAAGGCAAGATGATTCAGGGCGATGCCTCGGCCATCCTGGGCGTGGCCACGTCAATCGACCGCAACCTCAACGGCTGCGGTTATTGCTCGATCACCGACTCGCCGGCGACCGACGACAACTTCACCGCCGACCCCAGCGCGCCCAACTGGGATTACCGCGTGGTCTACGAAGTGTGGATCGATTTCTCGGTCTTCAAGGGGCAAGGATTCGGCGGCGCGTTCATTCCGTCGGTTCACGCCTCTCCGTCGATGGCCAGCACGAACACCATCGACGTGGAGCCGAAGCTCTGCCCGCCGGACTGGGATACGCCCTACTGCCCACCGAGCGTGATCGAAGAAGGCGGCAATTGCTTCGACGCTCCGCCCACCGACGGCACTTGTCCGGAGGGCACGGTCCCGGACATCAAAAATGAGGGTCAAAGCTGCGTGCCTTCGATCTACTAGCGGATCGAAGCCCTCGCCTTCGACGACAGCCCCATGCGTGCAATGAATCTTTTTTCTTTGGTCGGTCTATCAGCGCTCTCGCTCGCCCTCATTGGCGCTTGCAAGGGAAGTGATGACGGAACCGTGGGGCTGAACGCGAGTGGCGGCACCGGAGGCCTGGGCCTCACGCCCGATTTGAACTTGGGCAACGGCGGCAAGGGTGGCAACCCAGACGCCAGTGCAGTTGCGGGAGCGGCCGGCGAAAGCGAAGTACCGAGGGTTGCGGGCTGCGAACGCTTCGTGGGCCTAGATGAGTGTGGCGTCACTTCGGTCGAAGCGACGTTCAGCGCCGCGAACGTGCTGCTAGTGATCGACAAGTCGAGCAGCATGGACGATCAGCCGGAGGGCTTCGAGCTGAAGAAGTGGGACGCCCTGAAGGCCGCGCTCGCGCCCGCGCTCGAAGCGGCACAAGAGGAAATGAGCTTCGGCCTATTGCTCTACCCCTTCAGTCAGCAGGGCGAAATCCCCCTCGATTGCTTCGAAGGTTGTTGTCAGGTCCCCCAGGGCCGAGCCGCTATCGAGGTGGGCGTGGAGCGGGGCACCCGCAGCGCCTCCAAGGTGATGGCCGCGCTCGACGCGGCCACGCCCGGCGGCGGCACGCCCACCGCCGCCGCGCTCGACGCCGCACTTTTCTACTTCACGACCGGTGAAGGCAAAGACTTGAAGGGGGATCGCTTCGTGCTGCTCGCCACCGACGGTGGCCCGAACTGCGGCGACAGCAGCACCACCTGCGCCGCCGATCATTGCACGCCGAACCTCGACGGCCTGTGCCCCGCGGATCAGGGAAACTGCTGCCGCGGCGAGGGCTCTTATTGCTTGGACGACGCAGCAGTGCTGCAGAAGATCCGCGCGCTCGCCGATGCCTCCGTGCCGACCTTCGTGATTGGCATTCCCGGTACGGAGAGCTACGCCGAATACCTGGACGCATTCGCGACCGCCGGAGGCGTGCCGAACCCGAAGAAACGCCCGGCCTACTATGCGGTGTCTGCGGAAGGTGGAGTCGATGAGCTGACGCGAACGTTTCGCGAAGTCACCACGCACCTGGTTCGTTCGTGCGAGGTTGCGTTGGGAACGAGCGCGCCCGACGAGCGACTCGTCAACGTCGCGGTCGACTGCGATGTCGTCCCATCCGCAAACGGCGCGGGCTGGAACATCAGCGAAGAGGCGCCGACTACGCTGGTTCTCGCTGGCGACACCTGTGACCGCGTCGAGCGTGAGGGCGCGCGGCGCATCGATGTCGTTTACGGTTGCCCAACGGTGAAGTGAGGAACACATGCGCAGACGCTCGAGCTCCATCGCCTGTTTGGCACCCCTGTTGGTCGGCGTCGCAATCGCTTGTAGCGATCCGCAGGGCAGCACCGTCGACACCCGAGGCCCCGCCAACGCCGGCGCTCACTCGAGCATGGGGGGAAGCGGGGGGAGTGCGGAAAATGCGGGAAGCGCGGGCCGGTCGAGCTCGGCAGCGGGTACGAGCAGCAGTCCGGATCCGAGTAACCCCGTCATTTCGGGCGAGGCCTGTAGCGGCCTGCCCATCGATCTGAGCGGTGACGCTCGAGCCGGCGCGGGCGGCGCCGACCCGGGCGGGGCCGAAGCGGGCGACGCCGCGCTCGAGGCCTGCAACGGAGTGTCGGTCGAAGCCGAAGCCGTACCCGTCGACGTGTTCGTGATCATGGATCGGTCGCAATCGATGGGGCTGCCCGTCAAAGGGTCGAACATGACGCGCTGGGACGCGCTGCACGCTGCCGTGCAAAGCTTCACTCAGGATCCCAAAGCGGCGGGGATTCGCGCCGGCATCGGCTTCTTCAGCCTGGGCGGCGCGGGTGATGACACGCAGGACTGCAGGCCAGATGGCTATTCGGCACCCAGTGTGCCGATCGGGTTGATCTCGGAGGTGGGTTCAGAGCTGGTGGCGGCCATGGATCGAGTAACGCCGGGTGGTCTGACTCCGACGGTACCCGCACTGCAGGGCGCGATCAGCTATGCGCGCTCGTGGGCGAAGGCCAACCCAGATCGCGCGACCAGCGTGGTGTTGGTGACCGACGGCTTCCCGACACAATGCGACAACGCCCCGGAGCACATCTCCGAGGCCGCGCGGACTGGCTACGAGAGTCCCGAGCACATCCGCACGTTCGTGATTGGCGTCGGTGACGTAGCCAAGTTCAACTTGGACAATTACGCCCGCTCCGGTGGCACCAAAAAGGCCTATCTGACCGACGCAGGCGACGTGACCAGCACGTTCGTCGACGCGTTGAACAACATCACCAATCGCGCGCTCGCCTGCGAATATCAGCTCCCACCGCCTCCGGATGGCATGAAGCTCGACGCCAGCAAAGTGCAGGTCGTCTACACACCCTCTTCCGGCGCCGCCGAAGAGGTACCGAGTATTGCGTCGCTGGCGGCTTGCGCCAAGAACGTCAACGGCGGCTGGTACTACGACGACGCCGATTCCCCGTCGAAGATCACGGTCTGTCCATGCACGTGTGCCCGCCTCCAGGCGGGGCGGGTGGACGTGCGGCTCGGTTGCAAGCCTCGCCTGGGCCTGCGCTGATCGCAGCGACTGGATAAGTTTATTGGCACTGGGGGGACAGAAGTGACCCCTGTTCGCGGCCCCGAGCGCGAGTAAGGTCCGAGTAACCTCGACCTTTGCCGCGCTGCACGCGAGGATGTCGGGACCAGTCCGCCTTTCCCCATCAGACTTGGCATCACGGCCCGATGCGCTGCTGCCTCGGTGTCCGGCGAGTCGCCCGGCGGCGTTTCACCCGCGAGACAACATGCCATCTATATCAAGCTTCGAGACGAGCGTGCCCGCACATCGGTCAAAACTTGCGACTGTGCGTTGCTACCTGTTCGCGGTGAGCTCACTGGGAATTGCCGGGTGCGGCCAGTCGGACTCGCAATCAGGCTCCGCAGCGGGTGGTTCAACGAGTCAAGGAGGCGCACCCGCGTCTTTCGCGGGCGCAGCTCCGACTGGGTCTGGGGGTGTGAAGAGCGACGGCGGAGCCCCAGCGAGCGCGGGTGTACCATCCGCCAGTGCGGGTGCCGGCAATAGCGGCGGTAGCGATTCCGGAATTGCCGGCGGCGCCGGAACCGGAGGAGCGGGCTCGATCGGAGGCGCGGGCGGCGCGGGCGGCGCGGCTAGCGCGGGCGCTTCGGGCATGGCTGGCAACGCGGGCGGTGCGAGCACCGACGTGACCCTGGTGCCTGACCCTTCCTGGACGTGCGGCATGCCCGACGGCATCCCCTCACCCACTGGCGGAACGCTCGCATTCAGCGTCTCGCTCACCGTGAGCGCAACGCACAACGTGGGGAACACCCAGTACGGCAAGCGTCGGCAGCTCGACGTGTCGGCGGGCACCATCACGGGCGAAAAGATCAAAGGCACGGTGCTGAGTGGAGGGCTGGACTATGAGCTCACCCTGTCGACTGGCGCCATCGAGTTGGAAGAGGTCCTGGTGTACAAGACGAGCGACAACAGCAGCATCTTCGTGCGAAATTGCGGTGTTGCTGCGCCCGGCGATGCGGTCGTGCGTGTCGTACCGGACATCGAAGCGCCAACCTCGGGTTCATATGCCTGGCTCAACACCAGCAAGTTGGTCGGAACGCGTACGGTCACGGGCGGAAAGATTACCCTCGATTTTTACGATGTCTCCAAGGTCGTCGCAGGGACCAACAAGGTCCAACTCAAAGATCCAGCCGGCGTTCCGAACGCCTCGTGGGAGTGCGTGGGCGGAACCGGCAGCAAGGGCGACTCCGTGTTTACGGAGAACGTGACGCTTGGATCATCCTTCAGCGTGAGCAACGCGAAGCGCGGCAGCCGCAACATCATCCCCATTACCGGCGGCACGACCACGGGCAAGGTCGCAGGCAAAATCTTGGACGGCGGCGCTGACTACCAACTCGCGGGGTCGTCCGGAACGACGCTGGATGCCAGGTACACGCTGCAACCCACGGATGGCTCTTTCATCATCGTGCGCAACTGCGGGCCCATCAACGCGCTCGTGCCGGCCTTCGAAGCCGCTGCGGACGGCCCCTATAAGTTCCTCAACGACGGCAAGTTCGTGAGCTCAGCACCGGGATCGGGGGCCGGCGGCGTGAGCATCACCTTCTACGAGCGCAAATAGCCAGGCCGCCAGTTAGAGAGTATGGCGTCTCAACACCGGCCAGGCGACTCGAGCGTCCCCTGGCTCATCGCGACCGCCCTGCTTGGTGCACAGGATGACCTCGACGCCCGCATCGCAACTGCCGTAGGCAGCGCATCCGTCGTCGTCTTCGGCAGAAGCGGGCCCCGTGCAGCCATCGATCGCGGCCCAACGGCGAAAGGTTGCTTGGGCGCCGAGAAAAGTGATCGGCATGCCGGGCACCAATGCAGAGGGACCGCCCGCATATGGGACTCGAGGGTCCGCGGTGCCGCGAAATGAAATCTGGGTAATCGGGCGACTCGGGAGGCAGGCGTCGACGTCCTCCTGTAACAGGTCGAAAGCCGCGGGAGCCACGGCCGCGAACAGGTCGGCGGCTTGGCAAGCCAGGTCATGGACCATCCCGCCTCCCGTCAGCACACCGACTGCGTACACGCGCCGCGAGTCGATGCACGCTTCTTTCTGCAACTGGCTCACCAGGGCACGGATGAAGCCCTCGTCGTCGACGCCCTCCACGCAACACGGCCCGAGATTCCAAGCGCTCCCGAGCGGGCCTTTCAAACCATCCGGAAAGGCAATCAATACACCTTCGGCGTCCGTCACGACCGGATAGGGTGAGCTCTCCAATTCATCGATTCCGGAGCTCCCCAAGCCATGAAAGTCCACGATGAGAGGCACGGGCCGAGCGCCATCGTAACTGCTGGGCACGTGGAGCATGAAGCTGCGACTGACGGCGCCCACCTGAACGGTTCGGCTCGAGTCCCCCGCCTTCAACGCTGGCAAAGCACAAGTCGGCGGAGGCTGGCCGGTGGCACCGCCCGCTCCACCGGTTGCGCCTTCGGTGATCGCCAACAAGTCAGCACGCGAGCAGCCGGACGACAGGATGGCGAGGGCGCCCAACAAACATGAAACGCCTGTGCTTTTCACGGCCAAACACCCAGCGAGAGACTCAAAAGCAAGTTAGGTAGACCGGAAGAAGCGACTTGCTGATCGCCGAAGCGAATAGCGACGTACGGCTGCGCCAGTTGAGCATGTCCCGCCAGTACGGCGGTATACCGTTGGGAGAGCTCGAACGCGACGCCGAGGCTCGCGTCCAAGAGGAACGACCACTGCTCGAGTGAGTGTCCCTCACGCGGAGCTTCGGTCCGTCCGGTCACGCCCGTGTGCAGGACACCGAGCGAAAGCGCACCCAGCGGCCGCAATTGGTGCGCGCCAGCGAACCGATAGGATGCCCCCAAGAGCGCAGACTGTGTCGAGACGAGCGCGTTGCCCGCCTCTGTCGTCACGTGGGGCTGCGTGCCCAGCGCAGCGAACGTCGCTTGGAGCACGAGTTCGGGCTCGATTTCCCAGTTCAACGCCGCCCTCGGCACGAGCGCGGGCCCGACGCCGTCCAGGCTCGTGAGCATGCCTAGGCCCAGTTCGACGCCGACTCCCCGAGGCGCGACACTGCTCTTGCTATCGGGCTCGGCAGGAGGCGACCGCTGCTCACGGGACGAGCGGGGGGGGAGTGCCCGTGTCGTCCCGATACGCGCCTCGAGGAGACGCGCCCTCAGGACCTCACTCACGCGGATCGCCAAGCGTTTGGAGGCATTCTCGGTGTTGGCATCGACCGTCACGCGGGTCACCGTCTGAAAAACGTGATCCCGATTGGCGATCCAGACGTCGACCGCAGCGGACGACAGATCTCCGACGAGGGTGACCGCCGCGTCGGCGTTGTCGTCCCTTGCAACGATCAGCGGCCGGGGCTCCCGCGCTGCTTGGCTCGACTCGGACGGCGCGGGTGACTCGGACACCGTTACCGCGAAGCCGACCGACGAAAGTTCACCCCTCAGGCGTTCCAGCAGCTCGAGGTTGCTCGCAGACGGCGCCGCCGGACCGACCAATACGACGCGTTGAGCGAGCCCGGGCGAGCTCCACGTCAGCACCATGAAGCCGAAGAGAGCTAGCTGAATGGCACCACAGCAGCGGCGGCTCAAGGTTCGCCGCACAACGCGCGCGCCGCTCCCGCGTAGCTGCCCTTCGGGAAACGCCGCAAGTACTCTTCGGCGATCGGACGCGCTGCGGCTCGCCCTTCGAGCTCGTGAGTGAGCACCATTTTTCTGCCCCATGCCTCTGCGGCGTAGGTGCCCCTTGGCGCGCGCTGCAGGTAATCCTCGTACCAGCCGAGAGCTCGTGCCCGATCGCGAGACTCATCGACACGCCCGAGCAGGAAGAGGGCATCCAACGAGCGGGCCGATCCGGCAAAGCGCCGACGCTGAGCAAGCAGGGCTTTGCTCGCAAGATCCGTGCGGCGGCGGTAGCGAGCAGCGTCGGCGAGCGCAAATAGATCCTCGCTGGAAGCGGTCTCGAGCGTTCGGTCGATGCCGCTCCGTGCCGCGTCCTCCAAGATTTGGTCCCAATGACCGAGCGCCAAATGCTGGGCCCACGAGGGCTTTCGCTCGACCTGGTTGGCCTCGATTCGACGGGCCGTGGCCGAGGGTGGTGATTGCGCTGGATCCGAAGCAGTTGCCGAACCCGCGCGGCTTGGCTGATTCTCGGGCTCCGGATCCGGGCCGGTGAGCGAAGGCGGGGTGTTCGGTGCCACCGCGGGCGCATTCGGCGGCTCCTCGGTGATCAGCGTCTCGGCCCTGGGTAGGCTCACGACGAGACGCTGGCCCGCTCGCAGTTCGATATCGCCGTTCACGATTGGACCGCTGACGACGACGCTCCCGTGTCGAAGAGTGAGTTCGAAGCGCTCCGTGGGCGGGTCCCAAGAGACGGTGAAGAGCGTCCCTTTCACCGCAACCGAGAAGGGGCCGGCGTCGACCAACCAACGGCGTTGATGACTGCGGGCCACGTCGAAGGAAGCGCTGCCTTGGTCGAGGACGACCCGGGTTCCTTCTTGGTCGACCGAACGTAGCCGACCGCGGGCCCCCGGCATCAACTCGACACGCGTGCCTTCGCTGAAGATGAGGCGCACGCCGTCATCACCCGAGTCGCGCAAGTAACCACCCGCGAGCACGCTCCCGCCCTCGACCCGATAGGCGACGGCCGGCTGCTCTCGCTCTCGACCGCGCATCACGGACGCGACGTGGAAGCCAAGCAGCGTGCACACGGCCGCCAACACCCCGGCCAGCGACCAGCGGATCAGTTTGACGGCGCGAGCTTTGCGCGCCGTTGCCCGGGCAAAAAGCAGTGTCAGTCCTCGGTCGAGGTCCGCACTGGTCGGACGCGTCACGGAGTCACGCGCGAGCTTGGTGAGTGCCGAGAGCGGCCGAACTTCCTTCGGTTCGTTGCTGCGGGTCATCGCTGCCACCGTTGCGTATCGAATACTTCCGCGAGCCCCGGGTCGGTGCGGATCCAATGTGAAAGGCGGGCAACGGCGTGGGCGAGCGAGCGCTTCACCGTCGAGACCGAGATCTGCATGACCTCTGCGATCTCCTCGATGGTCATCGACTCGAGCTCTCTTAGGCTGAACACGAGCCGATCGCGCGCGGAGAGCCGGTCGAGCAGCGCGTAGAAGCGGCGCAAGAGATCTCGTGATTCCACGTCGACGCTTCGCTGGCCGAACTCGAGCAGCGCTTCGGGCGTCAGGATCGAGAGCCAGCCGCGCAACTTGCGGCGACGCAGCTCGGACTTGAGGCCGAAAACCGCGAACGAGTACACGAAGCTGCGTAATTTTTCCGGCTCTCGAAGGTTCTTCGCTTTCTGAAATATGCTCAGAAACACGTCCTGAGCGAGATCTTCCGCGTCGGAGCGAGAGCCGAGAGCGCGCTCTGCCATGCTGAGCACCATCGGGGCGAAGCGATGCCAGGTCACGCCGATGGCCCACGCCTCGCCCGCCGCGAGCCCCTGAGCGAGTTCTACGTCGCTCACGTCGCGGCAGCTCGTACCTGCCACCAATGACAGGGAGACCTGAGATAGACGCTTCGACATGAGCCGTTAGTCCGCAGAGGGCCGGCGGAGGCGAAACCGGCTCATTTATTTGGCACGCGTCGCCAAACGGGGCAGCCGTGGCATTAGGCGCCGTCCCGCGGGGATTGAAAGTGTTTCGCGGCCGTTCGGAGCGCGTGAATGTTCGGTCGACCGCGCGCGAGCAACGTGACCAATCACGGTTGCGCGGATTCCGAATTCGTCAGGCGAGCAGCCAGCGAGGCTGCTGCACGCTCGGGAAGTTACGCGCCGGTAGCGTGCGATTCGGCGCGCGAGATGATGGCCAACGAGTCGAGCATCCCACTCTGCGACGTTGCAACGCTGCCCGCGGTCCGTCGTCGGCCGCGACTCGGCGCAATTAATTCGACGGAAGTAACTGGCTAGCGCTATTGCCACGACGAGAGCCGAAGCCATTTGCTGCGTGAAGTCCAGCAGATAGCAACGGCGCAATTTTCAACCTGCGCGAGAGCCGTTAAAATGAAGTTCGAACTACTCACACTCGTTGCGTGCCTGTCCATCGCCGGTTGCTCCGCGACCAGTGACGGTGACGACGGCGCAGGTGGGGCCGCGAGCGGCAGCACGAACTCGAGCGGTGCTCCTTCGGTGGCCGGTGGCGGGAGTGCCAACCGGGCTGGCGCTCCAGGCGTGGCAGGCGCGAGCGTCGGTGGGTCGGCGCAAGGCGGCAGCGCGGGCTCCTCCTTGGGCGGCAATCCCGGCTACGGTGGCAGCGTTGGCGTCGGTGGCAGCATTGGCTTGGGCGGCGGTGGCGCGTCGTCGGGCAGCGGCGGCTCGAGCGCGGGTCGCGGAGGGGCTGGCGGCTATCCCGGCTACGCAGGTTCGGGCGGAACGGGGGGCAAGGCCGGCGGCACAGCAGGCGCAGGCACGGGTGGCGCGCCGAGCCTGGGCAAATTCGTCGGCAACATCACCACGGGTAACTCGGTCGACACCGGAGGGATGAAGTTTTCCAAGTATTGGGATCAGATCACTCCCGAAAATTCCGGCAAGTGGGGCTCGGTTCAAAGCTCGGCCAACGGCGCTTTCAACTGGTCGGCGCTCGACGCGATCTACAGCTACACCGAGACCAACCACATCATCTTCAAACAGCACACATTCGTCTGGGGCTCCCAGCAGCCGAGCGGCACTCCCACGTTGGCGCAGATCGAGAATTGGATGAAATCTTTCTGCCAGCGCTATCCGAATACGCGGCTGATCGACGTAGTGAACGAGCCGCCGCCGCACACCACGCCCAACTACACCGCGAACCTGGGCGCCGGTGAGTCGGGTCAGTGGGGTTGGATCACCAAAGCGTTCAAGCTCGCGCGCCAGCATTGCCCGAAAGCGATCCTGATCTTGAACGACTACAATAATATCGAATACGCGGATCAGGAGAGCCACTTCATCGATATCGTGAAGCAGATCAAGGCTGCGGGCGCACCGATTGACGCGGTCGGCGCGCAAGCGCACGCCTTACGCACCATGTCCGCGTCGCAGCTTCAGAAAAACCTCGACACGATGGCGACGCAGACCGGCTTGCCGATCTACATCACCGAGTACGACATCGGCGAGGCCAACGACGCGACTCAGTTGGCGACCTACAAGGCTCAGTTCCCAATCTTCCGCAACACGGCCGCCGTCAAGGGCATCACCATCTGGGGCTGGATCAACGGCAGAACGTGGGTCGCAAACACCGGCCTCGTGAACGGCACGACGCCGCGCTCGGCAATGACTTGGCTCATGGGCGAGCTGGGTCGCCCGGTTCCCCCCAACTGAGCACGCGATCGCGCGCGGTCGCTCACCGAGTCGACGGTGAGCGCTCGCGCGATCAAGGAATCGGTGCTTGCCGCTCCAAGTCGGAGACGAGCAGCGTGTCGACCGCGAGTTGGTCGGCCCCCACGTCGACGGTCCAGGCCACGGCCTTCGTGTTCGAAGTGACGCCTGTGATGGTGCCGGGCCGGTTGTAGGCAAGGACGCGCGGCTTGAGCGTGTCTTTCGCAACGTCGAAGAGGCCTTCCACACATCCGCAATAGATCCGGTCGGATACGTGGATGGGTGAGCAGACCAGATCCTTCAGCTGGACCTCTTCACGGCGGAGGTCTTGCGAGAGCTTCAGAATACGAGTGGTGTCCAAGTCGAAGAAATAGAGGCCGTCGCTCCCGGAGAGCTGGGACGGGGCGCGACCTTTGCGCGTGGTGCCATACTCCGGCGCGCTGCCGTCGAGACGAACCATGCCGATGCGCCAAGAGTCATCGGCCGGCCGCTGCACGAAGTAGACCGCCTCGCCAATCATGTCGAGTGACCGAATCTCGCCCGACGAAGACAGCAGCACGCGTGGGACGCGTCCGTTCAATGTCTGAATCGTGTACAGGCCTTCGTCCGACTGATCCACCCAAGCGAACGCTTCACCGGAGCTGACGAAGTACTGCGGTTCGTGCGGGAATTTGGCCAGCTCGCGCGTGACCCCACCCTGCTTTGGCGCGCTCCAGATGCCCCCGTTCGACCAAAACACGAACGAGCTACGGGTGAGGACGGGGCCGTTCCCCAACTCCAGGTGTATCCCGTGTAGGGGCTCGCCATCGACCAAGCGATACGCGGCATTGCTGGTCATCAAAACCACCGCGTCGTCGTCCATCGCGAGGGAGGCCCGATACGCGGACACGGGCAGGCTCGCCAAGCGCCTGGGCGAAACGTTGCTCACCCCCGGTATCGTCGGTGCAGGCGCGGCGGCGGGCGCCACCGGCGCGCCCGCGTCTGGTGCACTCGATGACGGCTTCGAACCGCGGCCGCAAGCGAGTGCCAGCAGCGCAGCACACGAGATCGATACCCGTTTGATTGCCATCGAAGGCAGCGAGTATGGGCGATCACGACGCGCGGGTGCAAGGTGAGCCCCCACGCAGCGCCCACGACGGTTGCTCGAGCGCGCAGAGTCCGTGAAAAACGGCCCCCTGCGCGAGGTCTCGAGCTAGGAGATTATGCCAGCACGGCCTGGAGTTGACCGTCTGGTCCAGCGCCGAAATTCTCCATCGTTTCGCCGGTATCTTGAATGGCGGCCGAGATGAGCGAGTTGAGCAGGGGGCTATTGGTCGTGTTGCCGGCATCTACGTACGCGCCCTGCTTCAGGTGACCACCACCGTCCCCCCAAATGATGATGGGCACGTTCTCGAACGAGTCCTCAGGGCACTTCGCGATCCCGTTGGTCCAAAGCACGAAGGATTTATCGTCCAGGCCGCGCGCTTTGAAGTGGTCGAGGCCAGAGGCGAGCGTTTGCATTCTGACGGCATCGATTTCGGCGTGGGCTTGAACCGCCAACGGGTTGTCGCCGCCGTGCGCAGAGTCGCTCTGCACGCGGTGACAGATGTGGTGGAACTTCCACATGCCGAGCGCCTCGTTCGCGGGTACCGGGTAGACCGTCGAGTCCGTGCCTTCGCCCCATTGCAACGTCGCCGTGCGGCTGTAGTTACAGGCGAACGCCAACGCGACCAGGCTCATATGCAGCCGCGCGATCTCCTCGATCGAGCCGTCATAGCGGAACTTGAACGTTTTCAAGGCTTCGAGCTTACTGACCTCGATACTGCCCCACGCGCAGGCTTTGACCATCTCGTTGCCCATGCCATCCAAAATGACCTCGGTGTCGCGGATGGAATCGAAATGCTGCTGAAGCCGCTCGCGATCCGCCTTGCTCATCCGGGAGTTGCTCATCAGCGCCCGCAGGTCGTCGCGCACCAGGTCGTGAATGCTCTTGCGGCTTTCGAGCAGGAGCTGCTGCGCTTGCGTGGCTTCCGGCGTCGAGGTGCCGTTCGGTGACACGATGCCGACGAGCTTTTGATATAACTCGTAAGGGTTGTCACTGGCGGAGGTCAACTTGCCCGCTTCACTGAACGACAAGCGCTCGCCGATGTAACCCTTTTTATTGCCGGCAAAGAGCGTCAGCGGCGGAACCCCGGGCTGCACCTTGCGTGCAATGACCCAGTCCGCTGAGGGTCCGCCCCCCATCACCGAGGAGCCCGTGCCGACCGGTTCAACCGCGGTGAGCGCCATGCACAAGGACTGGGCGTGCGGTTCGACGAACGGAGTGTTTGGCCAATTGACGCCCCGGACGAAGAGCAAGTCCTTCGCGTGCGCAGACAACTTACTGGTGGCGGTACCGGCCGCCGCCAAGCCCTCGGTCGTGAGCTCCCCAAGCGCACTCGGGAAGAAGCTAGCCGGAACGACGCCATCGACCGCGCAGATGAACAAGCTGAACACCGGCGCATTGCCCGCCGCCCATGCGGACCGCTCGGGCAGACTCTCGAGGAACGGCAACCCCACCGCCACCCCGGCTGCGCCTCTCAGGAACGCGCGTCGATTGATGCGCGAGCGTCGCGGACCAAGCAATTTCTCGGTCATGGCATTCCTCCCTTTCGCGTGCGGAACGTCGGGTCGCGCACGAGCGCGACGATCAGATCTTTCAAAGACTTCGAGCGGCTGACTTTCGCGAGGGAGCCGAGCAAGGGGCGATCGCCCTCCACGACGTCACGCCCCAGCGCGTAGCCGGTGAGGTGCTTCGAGTAACAGGTGTGGGCTTGTGTGCTGCCGGCCAAGATGGTCATCAGCTCGGCACCATCCGCGAACGGAGCAGGACCTTCCGCGAAAGGGTAGCTCCCCGTCGTGTCGACGGCCTGACCATTGTCCAGTTCGCGCTTTCGCCCGAGGCCGTCGAAGGCTTCGAATGCGAAGCCGAGTTGGTCCGTGACTTGGTGGCAGCTCGCCCCGCAAGCCGCGGTGAACTGGCTAACTCGCTGACGATTGGTTTGGCCCGGGCTGGCTTCGGTGAGGGGCGGAATGGTGGGCACCGCCGGATCCGGTGCGCGGCGCATGCACAGCATCGACGCCTCCAACTGAAAGCCACGCTGGATTGGATTGGGCACGGCGTTAGTGCTCCAAAGCATGAGGAAGGGCAATTGCATGAAGTAGCCCTTCCGCCCGGCGCCCATCTCGCGCAGCTCGAGCCCGCTTGGTGACTCGCCCAAACCGTACAGCGGCGCCGTGCGTGGCCCAATATAGGCCCTGCTCGATGTGAGCAGTTCTCGCAGGCCGAGATTCTGAGCAAATATCCAGTCGAAGAAGCCATTCGACGCGAGCACCAGCTCAGCATTGATGGCCGGGTCGTAGTCTGCAACTCCGGGTTTGCCGATGCCCTGAAGGTACGCGAGGTGAAAAAGCTGGCCGTGAAAATCGCGCATGACCGACACCGCGCGCGGATCTTCCAGCATCTGAACCGCGACGGCTTCGGCGTCGTCGGGGCTCGCGAGCTTTCCCGCGGCAACCGCATCGAGGAGCGAGTCACTCGGCGTGGTGCCGAGCAGCCAAAAAGAAAGCTTCGATGCGATTTCATACGGGTTGAGCGCGTCACCCGCGGGCCCGAGCTCCGTGCGGTACAAAAAGAGCGGTGATTGCAGCATGGCTCGGACAACGAGCGCGGCGCCGTTCGCAAAGCCCGCACCATAGAGACGCTCGCCGAGCTCGAAGACGCTCCGGTACTTCACTTCTTCGTCCGTGGTGAGCGGGCGGCGGAAGGCGCGCCGCCCGAACGCGCGGACGAAGCCGGCCGCATCAGCCCCGGAGTAGAGCGCCGCGAGCGCTTGTGGAGAGCCAGTCGCGATGGCAGCCGCCGCTTCTGTAGCCGATTCGAAATCGCTGAACTGCCTCGGAGCCACGAACAGAACTTGTTCGTTGTTGTCGAAGGTGGTTGCTCCCGCCACGGGTGCCGCGAAGTCCGCCGATAGCTTCTGGCCGGGCGAAAGGCGCAGGACATCTACGACTGCGTTCTCCCACTGCGCATTGGTCAGACGCTGGACTCGGGTGAAGATGGGCGCACCCGTGAGGTCGACGTGGCTGAGCTCGCCAAGGCCGCCTCCGATTCCTCCAGAATTGCTCCCAGTTCCTCCAGAACTGCTCCCAGTTCCGCCACGCTTGATACCCGCGGTCCCCGTCTCGCTCGAGCCCGCCCCTCCGGCGTTGCGGCCTGCCCCAGGCGCCGTCCCGGCCTGTCCCTCATCGGCAGGCGCGTCGTGGCTGGTCCTGCCGCACGCAAGACCAAGGACGGAAACGAGTAAAATCAACCCCTTGCGCGACAAGTGACACCTCGCTTCGAACCGAGACCCAACCCTGCATCAGCCGTATCGAATGGTGACCCGCGCGCAGAAGAACCGGTCAGCTATTTTGCGCCCCGCTAAGGGAAAAAGGAGCGAGATGGCACGGATGCACCCCGCTCCTCCACCGACGATTACGGCTGCGCGTAGGCCGCGACGATGTTCGCCTGCACGGCGTCATCCGCGGCGCTCGACGAGTAG